>WUUC01062840.1_pt1 | contig 10456 bp, 1 predicted proteins | sample 6278441 | NCBI WGS metagenome assembly WUUC01 (sample SAMN13675441, study PRJNA597444) | soil metagenome | isolation source: soil | place: USA: Washington | collected 2017-10 | reverse complement strand
CGCAGCCCCCCCTCCACCTCGTCGCGCGCCGCGCCGCTGACCACCCCGAGCATCCGGCGGGCCGCCGCCAACTCACGGACGAGCTCGGCGGCGCCGGGGAAGACGGGATACCCGACGACCCGGATCCGCTCGTGGTAGTAGGAGGACTTGCGGACCGTGAGCCGCATCAGCCGCGGGACCGTCGGCTCCTGCCCGGCCGCCTTGAGCACCGCCGCGAAGCAGGAGCGGTCGTCCAGCCCGAGGTAACGGCCATAGTAATCCTCGACGGTGAGAGGGATCCCCTCCTCGCCGAGAACCCGCTGGAAGGCTTCCAGATGGATCGGTTCGTCGTCGACCAGGACGCCGTTGAAGTCGAACAGCACCGCGCGCAGCACGGCGGGATCATATCGGTTATTGAGACCGGCGTCTCTCCTGGAGTCTCAACTCCGTCTCGTTTCAGCTCTTCAGGATGCCGCCGTCAGGGCACTCAACGGCCATGAGCCCACCAGCCTGCCGTCCACCGGGGCGGCGTCCGCGAGCGGCAGCTCGGAGATCCGCCTTGCCGGATCCTCCGGCAGGGCAGCGAGCAGAGACCCCAGGGCGTCGAGCATCCGCTCGGCCGTGGATGCCTCGAAGAGATCGGTGCTGTAGCCGAGATGGATCCGCAGCTCCCCGTCCTCCTCCACCATCGAGAAGGCGAGCTCGTGCTGGGCGCGGCCAGCGAGCGGATCGACCACCGGGTGCAGCCGGGAGAGCGTCACCCCCGGCAGGTCGATCCGGCTGGTCCGGCCATCGCGCAGGACGAAGTGGACCTGGAACAGCGGATGACGGCTCAGGTCGCGGCGCCGCGGCATCGTGGCGAGCAACTTCTCCAGCGGCAGGTCCTGGTGGTCGAAAGCGCCGAGAGTCAGCTCGCGCACCCGGTCCAGCAGCTCGCGCACCGTGGGGTTCCCCGCCAGATCGCCAGGGAGCACCAGGGTGTTCGCGAACGGCCCGATCAGCGGCTCCACCTCGGTCCGCGGGCGGTTGACGACCGGGGTGCCGATGTGGATCCGGTCCTGCCCGGAGGCGCGGTGCAGCAGGGTCTGGAGACCGGCGAGCAGGACCATGAAAAGGGTCGCCCCCTCGCGCCGGCCGAGGTCGCGCAGCCCCTCCAGGACAGCGGAGGGCAAGACGATCTCGCGGGACGCGCCGCGGCCGCTCGGCACGCGCGGGCGGGGGCGGTCCGCCGGCAGGTCGAGCACCGGCGGCTCGGCACCGAGCCGCTCCCGCCACCAGGCGATCCGGGCGTCCCGCGCCTCCGGCGGGAGCGACTGCCGCTGCCACTGCGCGAAGTCGGCGTACTGCACCGGCAGCTCGGGCAGCGGGGAGGGTCGCCCCTCGACAAACGCCCGATAGAGCGCCGCCAGCTCGGAAGGCAACACCTCCTCGGCCGACCAGTCGTCGCAGACCGCGCTGTGCAGGTTGAGCAGAAGGATGTGCTCCTCCTGCCGCAGCCCCAGAAGCGCGGCGCGGACGAGGGGGCCGCGCGCGAGATCGAACGGCCGTCCGGACTCCGCCAGGCGCAGCCGGTGCAGCTCGCCCACGCGGGCCTCCTCCGGCAGGCCGGCGAGATCCACCACCGGCAGCGGCGGCGGCATGTACGGATCGATCATCTGGACCGGCCCGTCGACGCCGCCCGGGAAGCGGGCGCGCAACACCTCGTGACGGTGGACGATCTCCCCCAGTGCGCGGGTCAGGGCGTGCACGCTCAGCCGGCCGCGCAGCCGCGCCGCGAGCGAGACGTTGGCCGCGCCGCTCCCCGGCTGGAGCTGATCGAGCAACCAGAGCCGCTCCTGGGCGAACGAGAGCGGCAGGCCGAGGGCACGCCGGGCGGGGACCAGCGGGGGCGCCACGGTTTCGGCGCCCGTCCACCGCGCTCCCAGGGCGAGGCGGGCGAGGCCGGCCACCGTCGGCTCCTGGAAGAAGTCGCCGAGGGTCAGCTCGGCGCCGAGCGCGCCGCTCAGCCGCGACAGGATCCGGCCGGCGAGCAGAGAGTGGCCGCCGAGGGCGAAGAAGTCGTCGTGAATGCCGACCCGGTCGCGCTGCAGGACCTCGGCCCAGGCGGCCGCCACCATCTCCTCGGCGGGGTTGCGCGGCGCTTCGAAGGTCGCCGCCGCCTCGTCCACTCCGGTGTCCAGGGTGGCGGCGCGGGAGGCCAGGGCGCGGCGGTCCAGCTTGCCGCTCGGGGTCCGCGGCAGGGCGTCGAGGATCGCCACGGTGGACGGCACCATCCACTCGGGGAGCCGCTCGCGAACGAAGGATCGCAGGTCGTTTGCCCGGTCAGTGGCTGAATCTGCCCCCGGTTCCAGCGCGGCGAAGGCGACCAGGCGCCGCCCCGCCGGCCCCTCCGGAGCGAGGACCACCACCTCGCGCACCGCGGGGTGCAGTCCGAAGGCGGTCTCGATCTCGCCAAGCTCCACGCGGAAGCCGCGGACCTTCACCTGGTCGTCGGTCCGCCCGAGGAACTCGATGACCCCGTCCGGCCGCGAGCGCACCAGGTCGCCGGTGCGGTAGACGCGCTCGCCGTCCTCGAACGGGCTGGGGACGAAGCGCTCGGCGGTGAGCTCCGGCCGGCCGAGATAGCCGCGCGCCAGGCCGTCGCCGCCGAGGATCAGCTCGCCCGGCGTCCCCGGAGTGACCGGGCGCAGCAGGCGGTCCACCACCCAGGCGCGGGTGTTGGCGATCGGCCGTCCGATCGGGACGCTCCTGCCTTCGACGCGGTCCCCTGTCTCGACCGCATGGGTGAGGGCAAAGGTGGTGCTCTCGGTGGGGCCGTAGCCGTTCACCACGTGCCGGTCCGCCCCGGCGCCGCAGGCGTCCATCGCGGCGCGGACCTCGCGGACCCGCTCCGGCGCCGCGGCCTCGCCGCCGTACATCATCCAGCGCACCCCGGCCAGGGCGTCGGGCATCTCGCGCGCCACCTCGCTGAACAGGGTGGCGGTCAGGAACATGGCGGAGATGCCGCGCTCGCGGACCGCCTCGGCCAGCCGCCCCGGGATCACCGTGATCTCACGCGGGATCACCACCAGCGCCGCGCCGTTGAGCAGCGCCCCCCAGACCTCGAAGGTCGCGGCATCGAAGGCGGTGTTCGAGACGTGGGCGACCCGGTCGTGCGGACCGAGCCGGGCGTAGTCGGTGTTTACGCAGAGCCGCACCACACCGCGGTGCGGCACCGCCACCCCCTTCGGCCGGCCGGTCGAGCCCGAAGTGTAGATGACGTAAGCCAGATGCAGGGGATCAGGCGGAGCGGAGGGGAGCGGAGCGGAGGGCCCATCCGCCCCCTTCGCCATCTCCTCGATGGGCAGCAGGAGAGCCCCGGAGTCCTTGAGGACGTAGGCGCGCCGGTCCTCCGGGTCCGAGGGGTCGAGCGGCACGTAGGCCCCCCCCGCCTTGAGGACGGCGAGCATGGCGACCACCAGCTCGGCGGAGCGCTCCATCTCCAGCGCCACGCGGACGTCCGGTCCGACGCCCAGGGCGCGCAGGCGGCCGGCGAGCCGGTCGGTCCGGGCGCGGAGCTCGCCATAGGACAGGCTCTCCTCCCCGCCGGGACCGGTCCAGAGCACCGCCGGCGCCTGGGGATCGCGCGCCGCGACGGCGTCGAACAGGGCGGGGATCGACTGGCCGCGCGGATAGTCCGTCGCGGTCCGGTTCCAGCCGGTGACCACCTGCTGCAGCTCGGCCGCGGAGAGCAGCGGCAGGTCGCCCAAGGGGCGCGCCGGGTCGGCGATCACCCCGTCGACCAGCGTCAGCAGATAGCCCGCGAGGCGGTCGATGGTCGCCGGATCGAAGAGGTCGCGCAGGTAGTCGAAGGAGAGGGCCAGCGCGCCGCCGTCTTCGAGCACGTGCAGCGCCACGTCGAACTTGGCGTGGGAGATGACCGGCGAGCGCTCGATCAGCTCCAGTCCGGCCGCGCGGTTGATGCCGGCTCCCGGATCGAGGTTGAACACCGAGTTGATCAGCGGCGCCCGCGAGGGGTCGCGCGGCAGGTCCAGACGGCGCAGCAGGCGTTCCATCGGATAGGCGCCATGCTCGTGCGCCCCGAAGACGGAGCGGCGCAGGGCGGCCACGTGCTGGGCGAAGGTCGGCTCGCCCCCGGCGCCAACCTCGGTGCCGCCCCCGGCAAGGCGGCTGCGGTACGGCAGCAGGTGGGCGCTGTGGCCGACCAGCCGGTCGCCCCCTTCGAGCGGCCGGTAGACCGTCGGGGCCCCGACGATGACGTCGTCCTGGCCGGTCCAGCGGTGGAGCAGAGCGGTCCAGACGGACAGCAGGCCGATGAAGAGGGTGGCGCCGTTCCGGCGCGTGGCGTCGCGCAGGCCGCGGAGCTGATCCGCCCCCAGGACATGGCGCCGGCGGTTGCCCAGAAAGGTGCGCACCGCCGGCCGCGGCCGGTCGGTCGGTGGCTCGAAGACCGGGAGCTCACCGGCGAATTCCGCCAGCCAGTGGGCCTCGTCCTCCGCGGTCGCCGCGCCCTCGTCCAACAGCCAGGCCGCGTACTCGCGGAACTGGTAGGGCGCGGCGAGCGCGGCGCGGCGGCCGGCGCGGCCCGCCTCGTAGACGGCCAGCGCCTCAGTCATCAGGATGACGATCGAAAGGCCGTCGGCCACGATGTGGTGGACGCAGAAATAGAGCTGGTGCACTCGCGGGCCGAGCCGCAGCAGGGTGGCGCGTACCAGCGGCCCCCGCGCCAGGTCGAACGGCCGGCGGCTCTCGGCGTCCAGCCAGGCGCGGGACTCCGCCTCCCGCCGCGCCGCCGGCAGGCTGCTCAGATCGACCAGCGGCACGTCGAGGATCAGCTCGGGGAGGATCTCCTGCCCGGGCTCCCCCGCCGCGGCGGGGACGACCGTGCGCACGGCCTCGTGGCGGTCGACGACGGTCTGCAGCGCCCGCCGCAGCAGGGGCACGTCGAGCGGTCCGCGCATCTCCAGCACCCCCGCCTCCAGGTAGGCGAGAGAGGCCTCCCGCCCGAGCTGCGCCACGGTCCAGAGCTCGCGCTGGGCCTCGGTCAGGGGGGCCCGGAGGCGCTCCTCCCCCTTCCGGACCGGCCGGCGCTCGCGGAAACGCTGCTGGAGCACGGCGATCGACGGCAGGCTCTCCCCCACCAGCGCCGGATCGACCCCGAAGTCGACCAGGCAGGCGATTTCGTCGACGCCCAGCTCGCGCAGGTTCTCGACGATCGGGGCGACCGACTCCGGCGAGCCGATCAGGGCGGAGGTCCGCACGTAGCGCTGGTAGGCGAGCTCCAGCATGTACTCGAAGTCCTCCGGCGACAGATTGTCGAAGTCGACAGCCTGCCCCTCGCTGGCCAGGGCGTTCTTGACCAGGCCGAGCGAGGACTGGAGGTAGCGGTGGAAGGGGGCGCGCGCGGTGTCGATGGCCTGGCCGGCATCCGGGCCGAGGAAGGTGTGGAGCAGCAGCGTCACGTGCCCGGCCGAGGGGGGATGCCCGGCGGCGGCGAGGGCCTCCCGGTAGATCGCGAGGTTGGCGGCGAGCGCGTCGAGGGTCTGCCCCATCAGGTTGGTGAGGACCCCGGCTCCCATCTCACCGGCCCGGCGGTAGGTGTCCGGGTTGTTGACGATGGTGATCCAGACCGGCAGGTCGCGCCGCGCGGGCAGGGGGTAGATCCGCAGGTCGACCTCGCTGCCGGCGCCGTCGCGCAGGCGGACCGCCTCCCCCTTCCAGAGCCGCCGGATGGTCTCGGCGCGCTCGAACATCAGCTCGCGGTGGTTGCCGTAATTCTCGGGGGCCAGCGCGAAGTCGTTCGGGTGCCACCCCGAGGCATAGGAGAGGCCGACCCGCCCGCCCGACAGGTTGTCGACCAGCGCCCACTCCTCCGCCACGCGGACGGGGTGGTGCAGGGGGAGCACGACGCTGCCGGCGCGCAGCGGGATCCGCTCGGTCTCGCGCGCCAGGGCCGCGGCGAGGACCGACGGGTTGGGCGAGAGCCCGCCGAACTGGTGGAAGTGGCGCTCGGGGAACCAGACGCCGCTCAGCCCGGCGCGGTCGGCGAAGCGCGCGCTGTCGAGGATCAGATCGTACTTGCCGGACTCGAACTCGGCGGAGTAGTTGCCGAAGAAGTAGAGGCTGAAGAGGACCTCGCGATTCGGGTCCGCCAGAGCGGAGGCCCCCGTGGTCCGGGCGGAGCTGCCGGCGGCCCCGGCCTCGGACATCGGGGCGATCGCCGGCTTGAACCCCTTCCGCTCCCAGGTGCCGACCTTCTCCTTCTCCCCCCCACCCGGCCCCGGCGGCGGCGGTGTTGCCGACGGCGGCTTCTCGGGCAGGAAGCCCCCCTTGCGCAGCTCCTGGACGCTCTCCTGGACCGCGTGGATGATCGCGTCGAGGTCCGCGTCCGTGTGGGCGGTCGAGAGGAAGCAGTTGCGCCACTCCCAGACATAGATCCCCTTGTCCACCAGGTGGTAGTAGAGGAGCTCCATGTTGCTGGTCGACTGGAAGCGGAACAGCGAGTGGGCGCTGGAGATGCGGATCGGCACCTGCTCCTCTTCGAGCCACTGGTTCAAACGGGCGGCGAAGCGGGCGGTGCGGGCGTTCAGGGTCTCCTGGAGCCCCGGCCCCTGGTCCTTCAGGTACTGGAGCACGACCCGCGCCGCGGCCATGGAGAGCGGGAACTGGCAGAAGGTGCCGCCGAAGAAGGTGGTGTCGCGCTCGGGGCGGGAGTCGTCGCCGTACTGCCAGGTGCCGCCGTCGATGCCGTCCATGTACTCGGCGGAGCCGGCGACGACGCCGATCGGCAGGCCGCCGCCGACGATCTTGCCGTAGGTGGCGAGGTCGGCGCGGACGCCGAAGTGCGCCTGCCCGCCGCCGAGGTGGAGGCGGAAGCCGCAGATCATCTCGTCGAAGATCAGGGCGCTGCCGCTCTCCGTGGTGAGGCGCCGCAGCTCGTGGAGGAAGGCGCGCGGCTGGATCTCGGGCCGGCGGCTCTGGATCGGCTCGACGATGACCGCGGCCAGCTCGTGGGCATGCCGGCGGAGGATGTCCAGCGAGTGGTCGGAGCCATACTCGAGGACCATGACCTCCTCGGCGACCCGCGGCGGGATGCCCGGCGCGACCGGGAAGGAGCGGATCTCGCCGTCGACCTCGCGCGACTGGGCCAGGGTGCCGTCGGAGTGGCCGTGGTAGGAGTTGGCGAACATCGCGATCCTGGTCCGGCCGGTGCGCGCCCGCGCCAGGCGGATCGCGGTCATCACCGCCTCGGTGCCGGAGTTGGTGAAGGTCGCCCGCTCCATGCCGGTCAGCTCGCAGAACAGCTTGGCCGCCTCGCCGGAGTGGGCCGAGCGCGGCCCCAGCTCGAATCCCTCGTGGATCTGGGACTCGATGGTCGGCTGCAGGAACTCCGGGGCATGGCCGAAGAGGTGGACCCCCATGCCCATCGTGATGTCGATGTACTCGTTGCCGTCGACGTCCCAGAGGCGGGAGCCCTTGGAGCGGGCGCGCGCCAACGGGTAGAGCATCTCCTTGACCTGCGGCCGGAACCCGACCGTGGCCCGGCTGTCGGCGAGCCAGGGGCGGTAGCGCTGGGTCAGCTCCTTGGACTTCGCGGTCTTGCGGCAGTAGCGTTCGACGAGGGCGTCCAGGTGCTTCCGCTGGCGCTCCCCCAGCTCGGCCCCCTTGGCCGCCTTGCCCAGGAAGGTGGGCAACACCGGCTTCAGGTTGTCAGCCGCCGTCTGGTCTCCCCCTCTCCCGGCGAGGGAGGGAGGGGGGGCGGGAGAGGGGACCGGAGGGTGAGGGCTCTGGGAGGGGGGCTGCACCGGCGCCATCTGCACCGGAGCCGGGGCCGGGGCCGGCCGCCCCCCCATCATCTGGAGCTGCTGCGCCACGAGCTGGTTGAACGCCTGGATCTGCATCCCCAGGACCCGCTCCAGCCCGGATGCGGAAGCCGGAAGAGGGGTGAAAGGCACAGGTGCCAGAGCCGCCGGAGCCGGAACCATCTGAGTCATCTCTCCCCCTCTCCCGGGGAGGGAGGGAGGGGGGGCGGGAGAGGGGGCCGGGGGGTGAGGGCTCACCACCGGGGCCGCCATCTGCACCGGCGCCGGAGCCGCCTGCACCGGAGCCGGAGCCTGGATTGGAGCCGGGACCGGAGCCGCCGCCACCGGCAGAGCCTCCGCCGGCACCGTCTGCTCCAGATACAAGGCCACGACCGAGATCGTCGGCAGCTGCTCGAACAGCTGGCGGATCGTCAGCTTCGCTCCGAAGGCCTCCTGGATTCCTCGCAGGGCCTCCACGAGGGCGAGCGAATCAGCGCCCAGCTCCAGAAAAGGGGCCTCGATGTCCAGGTCGCGAGGCTCGATGCGGAGCACGCGGCCGACGATGCCCTGAAGCGTCTCGGCAATGGCTGCGTGGCGGGGACCTGCGGGCTGCGATGTCATGAAATCTGAGACCTCCTGAGACTACAGGTGCTCGCTACCCGCCCGAGAGAGGACATCGAGCTGAAGGGCGACCATGCGATTGAACGCATCGAGCTGCTCCGCGAGCAGAAGCTCGCCCCCCCCTCCGGCCGGGGACGGCTCCGGCAGGACCTCGAGGGGAACAGGAACGGAAGCGGCAACAGGAGCGGAAACCTCAACAGGGACCGGCACCGGAGCGGGAGCAGGCGCGGCCACCGGCTCGCGGAGCTCCGCGCGCTCCGGCACCTCGAACCAGTACCGCTGCCGCTGGAACGGATAGGTGGGGAGCCGCACCGGCCGGCCTCCGTCGGGGAACACCGCGCTCCAGTCGACGGGATGGCCGAGCACCCAGAGCCCGGCGAGCGCCTCGCGCATCGTCTCCCGCTCGTCCCGACCGCGGCGGAGCGAGGCGAGCAGCGCCGCCTCCCGCCCCCGCGCCTCCAGCCCCTCGGAGACCGCGGCCGACAGCACCGGATGCGGTCCGACCTCCAGGAAGGAGGCGTGCTGGGCGAGCGCGCCGACCGCGTCGGCGAAGCGGACCGGCTGCCGCACGTTGCGCCGCCAGTACGAGCCGTCCAGCTCCGGACCCTCCACCAGGGCACCGGTGACCGTCGAGGCCATCGGGATCAGCGCCGGGCGGGGGCGGAGACCGGCGAGCGCCTCCTCCACCTCGCGGTCGTACGGTTCCATCTGCGGGCTGTGGAAGGCGTACTCCACGCGCAGCCGGCGCGCCGTCGCCCCCTGAGCGGCCAGGCGCGCCACGAAGTCATCCATCGCGGCCGGATCGCCCGCCACCGTCACCGCCGCCGGACCGTTGACCGCGGCAATGCACAGCTGCTCCTCGGGGATCTGGGAAAGGGCGACCCGCGCCTCGTCCTCGGAAAGCTCCACCGCCGCCATGGCGCCGCGGCCCCGGGCGGGCTCCATCGCCCGGCCACGCAGGGCGGCCACCCGGGCCGCCTCTTCCAGGGAGAGGATGCCGGCGGCCCACGCCGCCGCGATCTCCCCCACACTGTGCCCCACCACGGCGTCCGGCACGATCCCCCAGGAGCGCCAGAGCGCGGCCAGCGCCACCTCCAGAGCGAACAGCGCCGGCTGCGCCACCTCCGTGTGGTCGAGCGCTCCTTCACGCTCGATGCGCCGCAGCAGCGAGTCGCCGAGGTACGGCCGCAGCATGCCGTCGCACCGCTCGAAGGCCTGGCGGAAGACCGGCTCGTCCGCCAGCAATTGGCGCCCCATGCCGGGCCATTGCGGACCCTGCCCCGCGAAGACGAAGACCAGCTTGCCGCGGTCCCCCCGCGGGCGCCTCCCGGAGACCGCCCCCGGGACCATCTCGCCGCGCGCGAAGGACTCCAGCTTCCCGGCCAGCTCGGTGCGCGAGCGCCCGGTCAGCCCCAGCCCGTGCTCGTGCCGGCCACGGCCGCGGGCCGCCCAACGGCAGACGTCGCGGTGCGTCCCATCCGCCTCCTCGCGGCCCTCCTCTCGAAGCACCCCGGCCGTGGACCGCGCCAAAGCGCGCAGGGCCTCGGGGGTGCGCGCCGAGAGCGGCAGCAGCTCCACGGAGGCTTCGGATCCCTCAAAACACGGATCGGGGTGGATCGCCTCTTCACGGACCGGCCGGCCGGCAGCCCACAGGACGCCCAGGGAATCGAAGAGGACCGACCGCGGATCCTCGCGCCGCCGCAGCGAGGCGAGCGCCCTCCCACGTCCCGCGAAATTCTGCTCCAGCGGCGTGGTCAGGATCGGATGCGGGTCGATCTGCAGGAAGAGGTCGAACCCGGCGCCGAGCAGGTGCTCCACCCCGTCGGAGAACAGCACCGTATGGCGGAGGTTGGCGGCCCAGTAGCCGCCGTCCATGAAGCGGTCGAGCGGTCCGCCGGTGAGGGTCGAGACCAGGGGGACGGACGGACGGCGCGGCGCGAGGTCCGCGAGCTGCTCGCGCATCGCGGGGAGGTGGGGCTCCACCGCCGCCGTATGGGCGGCCGCATCGACCGCCACCCGCGCGGCGAACCGCCCCTCGGCCTTGACCTCGGCCA
>WUUC01078267.1_pt1 | contig 10458 bp, 4 predicted proteins | sample 6278441 | NCBI WGS metagenome assembly WUUC01 (sample SAMN13675441, study PRJNA597444) | soil metagenome | isolation source: soil | place: USA: Washington | collected 2017-10 | reverse complement strand
CCATGCTGCCCGAAGTCGGTGTGCATGTTCGCCGAGAAGACGCCGTAATACCCCTGCGGTCCAACCGCGCCATCGAGCAGCGTGTTGATGGTCTGCGGATACGCCTGGCCCGACTCGTCGGTCATCTGGGTCGCGGCCTGGTAGACGTCCGTCATTGCGCCGTTCGTGTCCGCGAACCGCATCGGCCACCCGGATCCCGTGAACATGCCAGGACGGTTCTGAATCCAGGTGCCTGGGTAGTAGTAATAGTTGCTGTCGAACCTGATCCCGTTGTTCGCCTGCACCGTCACCTGGCTGAACCAGTCGCTCCACACGAGGCAGTGCGTGCGGTTCGACACTGGCGGCGTCAGGCCCGGGAAGTTCGCAGACAGGTTCGCGAGCTGGGTCGTGAACGTCGTCTGCAGCGAGGCCGCGGTGTAGTTCGAACACGCGGTCTCTGGGTGCAGGGCGATTTCGAAGCCTTGCGCTTCGTACGCTGCAGCCGCCGCGTTCGTCATCGGGGTATGCGGGTAGATGTAGGACGTGCTGCGGATGCACTCCCAGTCGTCCACCGAACAGCCCGGCGCGCTCTGGCTCTTCTGCGCCTCGAACCGCCCGGGCGTGCCGCCGTTCGCGTGGTCGTCGCCCGTCATCACGACGGCCGCCCGTTCCATCCGCGGCAGGTACCAGAAGCGCGGCAGCGGCTTGCGATCGGCGTTGACGTGGAGAATGAGCTGCGCGAGCAGCCGCTGCTGTTCGTCGGCCTGCGGGATCGCCACCTTCGTCAGGTCCACCCAGTCCGCCTGCACGTCGCCGGTTCGCGCGCCGAAGAACAGATCGTCGCTGCGGATCGGTGCAATGCCGTCGCGTTCCTGGCCCGCCCAGGCGGGATTGCCCTGGCGCGTGTAGACGACCGAACGGGCGAGGTCGAAGGTGAACGCCGCCGCCTGGCCGCCGCTCGTGCCCACGGTGCGCAGCGTCACGGCAGGGTTTGCGGTGGCCGTGGTCGCGTTCGCGTACAGCGTCGCGACAACTGTGGCGCCCGTCACCGTGTAGCGGTCCGCGGTACCGTGGAACTGGATGGTCTCGTTGACCAGACCCGCACCGGGTGCGGTCGCGTTGTCGATCAGCAGGTAGCCGTTCCCCAGCGTCGTCCCGGCGTCCACGAGGCCGAGCAGGGATGCCAGCTTCTTATCCGGGCGCATCGCGACCAGGTTGCCGCCGGCCGTGACCCAGCTCGTCAGCATCGTGACCTGCGCGTCGGTGAGCGGCGTTTCGCCAAGCACCGCCACGTCGAAGTTCGCAAGCGTTGCGGAGGTCACCGACGCCAGGTCGGCCACCTCGAAGGCATTCATGCCCTCGGTGCGAAGGATCTCCGCGAAGTACTTGCCGAACTGATTCGCCGCGCCCGAGATGACGAGAATCGGCCCGCCCGGGCCGCGATCTGGCGGCGGAGGCGGCGGCGCCGCGGTGGTGAACGTCCAGGTGTAATCGGACGTCATGGCGTTGCCGGCCGCATCCTTGAGGCGGGGGTCGGTCGTCCCCCCCTTCAGGACCGCGCGATACGTCGTCGAGTACGCAAGCGGCGCAGACGGAGTGAGCGTGGCCGTCAAGCTCGAGTTGTTGTAGGTCACGGCCGCCGCGATGGGCGTGCCGGCCTGCGTCTGCAGCAGGAACGTATTCGTGTTGACCGTGCTGGCGGTCAGCGTTTCGTCGAACGTCGCGCTGACCGAGGTCGAGATATTCACGCCGGAGCGGCCTGCGGCCGGGATCGCCGACAGGATGCCCGGCGGCGTGGTATCCGGTCCGAAGCTCGAGACGAACACCACGTCTACCCAGTAGTTCTCCGACTGGTACGTGCTGTTCGGCATTGCCGTGGAGGTCGCGCTGTACCGGTACAGGCCGTTTCCGCCGTCGGTGCCGTCGCGCAGCGCGGTGAGCGGCCCGCGCGTCACCGCGTTTGCGAAGTAGTTGCTGCTCACCGCGTAGCCGCCAACCCTCGTGTGGTACGACGCGACGTACGTCGTGTTCGCGTTGATGGCGACCGGCGTGGCAAACGAGACCTGCTGCCAGCCGCTGGCGCTTTCGTTCGTGAACGTGGCTGTCGCGAGGCGGGTGCCCGTGCTCGACCAGAGGTTCCCCACGTGGGTTCCGGTGTTCGTCGAGTATTTGTAGAACCGGACGCCCGTGATGAACCCGGCGGTGTTCGACCGGAACCTCACGCCGACTTCGACGGCGCTCCGGTCGCTATCCTGCCGATCCGGCAGCGTGGACGGCGCCCAGATCGTGCACGGGCAGTTGTCGGATGCCGGCGGCGTCGCCGACGTCGTGAACGTCCAGAAGAGATCCTGGGCCAGTGCATTACCGGCCTGGTCCTTCACGCGCGGATCGACAGCGCCGCCGCGAATCCGTGCCGTGTAGGTGGTGGACGTGAGCAGGTTGACCGTCGGGTCGAGCGTGGCCCTCCGCGTCACGACATCGTAGGTCACGGCCGCCGGAATGACGGCGTTCGCCGCATCGCGGAGCTCAAACGTGGAGCCCGTGACCGTCTCCGGATTCATCGATTCGCTGAACGTTGCCGTGATCACGCCATTGGCGGCAACGTTGGCGGCACCGCCCGCGGGCGAGGTCATCGTAACGGTTGGCGCCGTGGTGTCGGGCTCGGACGAGTCCACGAACACCACGTCCACCCAGTAATTGCTCGACCCGAACGTGTCCGTCGGGAAGCCGCTGGTCGCCCCGTAGCGGTAGACACCGTTGCCGCCGTCCTCGCCATCGAAGAGCGCCCGCAGCGGCGGATTGTTGACGTCCGCGGTGAAGTAGGGACTGTTGACCGCGTAGTTGCCGGACGGCGTGTGGTACGACACGACGTAGGTCGTATTCGCCGCGACGGCGACCGGCGTCGCAAAGTTCGCCTGCTGCCAGCCCGACGCCGTCTCGTTGGCGAATGTGACCGTTCCGAGCTTCACACCCGCGTTCGTCCACAGGTTGCCGGTATGCGAGCCGGTGTTCTGCGCGTACTTGTAGAAGCGGATGCCGGTGATCACGCCATCGGTGGTGGTGCGGAACTTCGTGCCGACTTCGATCGCGCTGGGATCCACTTCCATCATCGCCGGGACGTCGGACGGGCTCCAGATCGTGCACGGGCACGCACCCGAGCTGCCGCCTTCGCCGCCAACCGTGACCGTCACGCCGGAACCGGGCGTTTCCCGGTTGCCGCTGTCATCCCACGCGCGGCTGAGAATCGTCGTCGAACCGGTCGTGTGCGCGTTCCACGCGAACGTCCACGCCGTGGTGCCGGTGGCGCGCCGCCAGGTCGTGCCGCCGTCAGTCGAGATTTCGACGACGGTCACGATGCCGCCGCCGTTTTCGACGGCGGTGCCGGAGATCGTCACCGCGCTGCCCGGGTTGATGGCCGCGCCGGCAGCCGGAGCCGTGATCGTCGATGTCGGCGCGAGCGTGTCGCTCGACGGGCTCGTCACGACGAGGCCGCTCTGAATGGTGCGCGGCAGGACGTTCATGTCGGCGAACAGGTTGACTGTCGCCTGCCGCATGCGCGTGTCCGCCGCGGCGCTGCCGCGATCGTGGTTGCTGTCGAGGCCCCACGACCACTGCACCGTGCCCGCGCCGAACACGAGCGCTCCGCTCGCGTGTCGGTACAGGGTCATGCTGTGCGTCGCCGAACCGCTTCCGTAGGAATTGCCGTGATCGAGGAGGATGTCCACGGCGGTGACGGTGCGCTGCGACAGCCGCATCATGCCGGGTGGCGTCAGCGCGTTCTCCGGCGCCTCGTCCCATTCGTACCCGAGCGTTCCGGACGGCAAATTGACGGTCGCTGTCGCGGTCGCAATCGTCGTGTTCCGCCAGAACCGGTGCTTGTTGAGAGCGACGGGCACACCAATCCCGGAGGTGCCGGCGTTCACCCGGAACCAGGTGCCCGCGAGCGAGTTCTCGGGGCGCCCGTCACCGGGCGGGCTGAACCGCGGATCCCGCCATGTGCCCGTCCAGATCGGCGCACCCGTAGCCGGGTCCACTGCCGGGTCGATCTTCGAGTTCGCGTGTGTTTCCTTGTAGGTGACGAGCGTCCGGTACGGCGTGGCCGATCCGTCGATGCTCGCTTCCCACCGCGTCTTCCAGAACAGCTCGTTGCCGCTGAAGAACGCCAGGTGGACGGGCGGGGCCGCGTTGCGCGCCGCTTCGACGTTCGCGCGCTGCGCGCCCGACCAGTATTCGTCGTGGCCGACGGAGAGGAAGACCTTGTGCTCGCGGATCTCGGCGCCAAAGCGATCGGCATCGATCCCGGTGAAGTAGCTGACGTCGTAGCCGTTCGCTTCGAGCCAGCGGATCATCGGGTATTCGGCGTTGAAGATCCAGTCCTCGGGCGTCGTCGCACGTGTGGTGAACGGGCGGTTGTAACTCACCTTCACGGCGCGATCCGGCGCCACGCCGGAGCTGCCGACATACAGGCTGTTGCCGCCGTACTGGTTGTACGCCTGCCACGTCGTGTCCGACGTCTGGAACAGCAGCTCGGAGGCCCCGGAGTCATCGCGAACGATGAAGGGAATGTGACTGGCGCCGCCAGTATCCGTGCGCACCGGGCGCGCGATGTAGAGCCCCGACACCGCGGTTGCTGGCACCGCCCACGACGCCGACACGCCCCAGTTGCCGCAGTCCACCAGGCCGGTGTTCGCATTGGACAGACAGGCCGGTTGGTTCTGCGGTAACGCGGCACCCGGATCGATCGTGGCGACCTTCCGCGCGCCCATGCCCGCATAGAAACCCAGGCGATAGATGTCGATTCGGTACGCGGCCGCGTTCGTGTCGATCTTGAGTCGCACCGTGCCGCCGCGATTGACGCTGATGTCGGTGGCGAAGCCCTGGATGCTGGTGTCGCCGGCCCCGCTCACCTGCCATTCGCTCGCCGGTGCACCCGGTAGCAGGTTCTCGCACACGATCTCGTTCTGCAGCGACGGATCGCATCCCTGCGCCTGCGGCTCGCCGCGCGAGCCGCCGCCCACGAGCGCAGCGCCAAGCGCAATCGTGAACAGCAACAGCAGGCGGTGGACACGGGACAACGGCAGCCGACGGACGCGCATCGAGATCTCCTCACGCAGGCGACGACGACGACGGGGGGAAGCATGGGCGAGCAAGCAATCGACGGACCCGACCGTAATGGGTCCGCCGCGCACCGCGGCGTGCCTGCCGCCTGAGGGTCGCCGAAGGAAGGCGACGTGCGGGCGTATCGACATTTCCTTGGGATTCGGTGCTGCCAGCGCGCGCCGGATGCCTGATCGAGGGCCGGGAGAAACCGGCCAACACAAGAAATTAGTCGCCGCGCACCCAGACGTTAGTCTCCGTGCAGGCAGGCGCCCGGCGGGCCCGCGAATGCGCAAAACGCCGCGCCAGTCGGGCGTTTTTTGCGTGCATCCGCTGCCCGGCGCGGGCATGGAGAGCCATTTGCTCAAGAGGCTGCATCACGTTTTTCGACTGGCGTCGGGCCCCTGGCCTGGGCGCCCATCAAAGGACCCCGACGCGTGTACGCCACGACCCTGGCCGCCGACATTCGAGAGCTCCTACGCGAGCAGCGCGACTACCGCGATCTGCTGGTGCGGATTACTGCCCGCGACTTGCTGCTTCGCTACAAACAGACAGCGATGGGCGCGGCCTGGGCCGTCTTCATGCCGCTGCTGAACACGGCGATGTTCACCGTCATCTTCACGCGCGTGGCGCCGCTCGACACCGGCATGCCCTACCCGCTCTACGCGTACTGCGGTCTGGTGACGTGGAACTGGTTCGCCTCGTCCACGCGCTTCGCGATCACGTCGCTCACGAGCAACGCCACCCTGGTTACCAAGGTCTACTTCCCGCGCGAGGCGCTGCCCTTCTCGGCGGTCATCGTCGGCTTCGTGGACCTGCTCGTCGCGTCGCTGGTGCTCGTCGGGTTGATGGCCTACTACGGCGCCGCCCCCGGCTGGTCGCTGTTGTTCCTGCCCGTCGTGATCCTCGTCCAGCTCTGTTTCACGGCGGCGATTGCGCTCCTCGGCGCGATGGGCAACCTGTTTTACCGCGACGTCAAGTACCTCTTCGAAATCGTCATCACCGTCTGGATGTTCGGGACGTCGGTCGTGTACCCGGTGGATCGGGTCGGCGGGCGCCTCTCCTGGTTCCTGGCGCTCAATCCGATGACGCCGATCATCGACGCCTACCGCGCCGTGCTCCTCGAGGGCACGCTGCCGCCCCTTGCCGCGTTCGGCGCGGCAGCGCTCGCGAGCGTCGTGCTGTTTGTGCTGGCGTGGCTGGGCTTTCATCGGGCCGAGTTCCGGTTCGCGGAGAACATCTAAGGTGGGGACACCGGCCATTACCGTGAACGGCGTGTGGAAGAAGTTCCGCAAGGGCGAGCGGCACGACAGCCTGCGCGATCTGATTCCCGCGACCGTTCGAAAGATCCTGCGCCGCGGGCCCGGACCGGAGCTCAGCGATGAGGAGTTCTGGGCCGTTCGTGACATCAACTTCGATGTCCGCCCCGGCGAAGCGCTGGCCATCGTCGGGCACAACGGCGCCGGCAAGTCCACGATTCTCAAGCTGCTCACCCGCATCCTTCGGCCGACGAAGGGCTGCTGCGAGGTGCGCGGGCGCGTGGGCGCGCTGATCGAGGTTGCCGCCGGCTTTCATCCGGACCTGACCGGACGCGAGAACGTGTTCCTGCAGGGCGCGATCATGGGCATGCGCCGGGCGGAGATCGCGCGCAAGTTCGATCAGATCGTCGAGTTCTCGGGGATCGCCGATTTCATCGACACGCAGGTCAAGCGCTATTCGTCGGGCATGAACGCCCGCCTCGGCTTTGCGATCGCGGCGCACCTCGACCCCGATGTCCTGCTCATCGACGAAGTGCTGAGCGTCGGCGACGCGGCGTTCCAGGATCGCTGCGTCGCGCGGATGCGCACGCTCCTGGCCACCGGGATCCCGCTCGTGTTCATCACGCACAACCTGGCGGCCGCGATCGACCTCTGTACCCGCGCCGTCGTGATCGATCACGGCGCGATGGTGTTCGACGGGGCGCCGGCGGACGCCGTCGCGACTTACCGCCGCATGATTTCGACCGCGTCCGAGGCCGGACAGGCCAGGCACAAGGGGCCGATTCGGATCACGTCGGTTGACCTCTCGTCGGACGACCATGGCACCCCGGGCGTGGTGCCGTCCGGGGGGCGGCTGCGGGTGCGCATCGGCTACGAAGCGTTCGAGCCGACGCGGGCGCACTTCGCCATCGATCTCGAGACGGCGCACGGCGTCCTGTGCACCGGGCTGAACACCGCGATGGACAACCGCGACTTCGGCGTGCTGCACGGGCAGGGCGTCGTGGAGTTCACGGTTCCGCGTCTCGCACTGCTGGCTGGTTCGTACCTGGCATCGATCGGGATTCTCGAGCCCACGTCGCTGCAGGCCTTCGACTTACGTTTCCGCACGTTTCCGCTGACGGTTTCCTCGCAGCGCCCGGACTTCGGCCTCGTCCACCTGGAGCGCACGTGGGAGCACCGTCCGCTTGTATCCGCAGATGACCGGCCGGCAGGCAGCCGGCACGCGCACCTCTTACCGCAGGTGCAGACAGGGGCGTTGTGATGATTGGTGTAGGCGTTATCGGCTACGGCTACTGGGGGCCGAACCTGGTACGGAACCTCTCTGAGGTACCCGGCTGCAAGGTGATTGGAGTGAGCGATCTGCGGGCGGATCGGCTCGCGCTCGCGCGCTCGAGGTACCCCTCGCTCAAGACCACGACCGAGTGTCGCGAGCTCTTCACCGATCGCCGCGTAGACGCGGTCGTCATCGCCACACCGGTGTCGGCGCATTACGACCTCGCACTGCAGGCGCTGCGCGCGGGCAAGCACGTACTCGTCGAGAAACCGTTCACGACGAGCACCGAACAGGCCATGCGGCTCGTGGACGAGGCGGCGCGCTACGGTCGCATCCTCGGCGTCGATCACACGTTCGTCTACACGTCCGCGGTGCGCAAAATCAAGGAGATCGTCTCCTCGGGCGCGCTCGGCGATATCTACTACTACGACTCGGTCCGTGTGAACCTCGGTCTGTTCCAGCACGACGTCAACGTCGTGTGGGACCTCGCCGTTCACGATCTCGCGATTCTCGATTACGTGGTGCCGGGCCGTCCCATGGCCGTCAGCGCCACCGGCCTGAGCCACGTGAAGGGCGGACCCGAGAACATCGCCTACCTCACGCTGCATTACGACCAGAACATCATCGCGCACGTGCACGTGAACTGGCTGGCGCCGGTCAAGGTGCGCCGCACGCTCATCGGCGGCAGCAACAAGATGATCGTCTATGACGATCTCGAGCCGAGCGAGAAGGTCAAGGTCTACGACAAGGGCATCACCCTCAAGGACCAGGCCCACGGTTCCACCGGCGCGATTCCGTACCAGATGCTCGTCGGCTACCGCTCGGGCGACATGTGGGCGCCGCAGCTCGATCTCAACGAGGCGCTCGGCGTCGAGCTGCGTCACTTCATCGGCTGCATCGAACGGAACGAAAAGCCCATCGCCGACGGCGAAGCCGGCCTGCGCATCGTGCGCATCCTCGAGGCGGCTACGGCATCGCTGCGCGCGCGCGGCAATCTCATCGAGTTGGAGGCAAACAAGTGGGCGGCATGATTCCTTTCCTGGACCTCAAGGCGCAGTACCGCAGCATCAAGCCGGAGATCGAGGCCGCGGTCGCCTCGGTGCTCGAGAGCGGCCAGTTCGTGCTCGGGCCCGAGGTCGAGGCCTTCGAACGCGAGTTCGCGCAGTACTCGGGCGTGCAGGCAGGCATCGCCGTGAACACCGGCACGAGCGCGCTGCATCTCGCGCTGCTCGCCGCCGGCGTCGGCCCTGGCGACGAAGTGATCACGGTTCCGTTCACGTTCGTCGCGACCGTGTCGGCCATCTGCTACACCGGCGCCACCCCGGTGCTCGTGGACGTGGAACCGCGGTCGTTCACGATGGATCCGGCGCAGGTCGAGGCCGCCATCACGCCGCGCACCAAGGCGATCCTGCCGGTGCACCTCTACGGCCAGCCGGCGGACATGGATCCGATCCTCGACATCGCGAAGCGCCATGGCCTGGTCGTCATCGAGGACGCCTGCCAGGCGCACGGCGCCTCGTACAAGGAACGCCGCGCCGGATCGATGGGCGACATGGCGTGCTTCAGCTTCTACCCCGGGAAGAACCTCGGCGCGTGCGGCGAAGGCGGCATGGTCGTCACCAGCAACACAGGCTTCGAGCGCACGATCCGGATGCTCCGCGACTGGGGCGCCGAGAAGAAGTACCTCCACCTGCTGCGTGGCTACAACTACCGCATGGAGGGAATCCAGGGCGCGATCCTGCGCGTCAAGCTGCGCCACCTCGATGCGTGGACGGACGGCCGCCGCGCGGCGGCGGCACGGTATGCGCAGCTGCTCGACGGCATCAGCGCCGTCAGCGCCCCGGCTGAAATGTCCTACGCGCGGCACGTGTGGCACGTGTATGCCGTTCGCACGCCTGCGCGCGAAGCGTTGCAGCAGGCGCTCGGCGCAGCCGGCGTGTCCACCGGCATTCATTACCCGATCCCCGTCCACCTGCAGCCCGCGTTCAAGGACCTCGGGTACGTGCAGGGCGACTTCCCGCACTCGGAAGCGGCGGCGCGCGAGGTGCTCTCGCTGCCGATGTTCCCCGAGCTCACCCCGGCACAGCAGGAAGTCGTGGTCGCAGCGATTGCGCGGGCGGAGGTTCTGGCGTGATTGACGCGCGCCCCGGTCTGCACCCGCGGCGGCTCGCCTCGCTGATCGAGGCGGCGGTCAAGCGCTGTGAGCTGGATCTCTCCGGCGCGGTCGTGCTGACCGAGGGCGCCACGGGTTCTTACGTCGTCACTCCGGTGCTCGCGGCCCTCGCCGGAGCGAAGCGCGTGTTCGCGATCACGCACGCGACGCCGTACGGCAGCGTGGACGACGTATCGGCGCAGACATACGAAGTGGCGAGGCAGCTCGGGGTCGCGGACCTGATCCGCATCGTCACGGATCTGCCGATGGAGCTGGTGGCGCAGGCCGACATCATCACGAACAGCGGTCATGTGCGTCCGATCGGGGCCGCCATGATCGAGTGCATGAAGCCGGGCGCCGTGATTCCCCTGATGTACGAAGCGTGGGAGTTCCGCGACACGGATCTCGATCTCGACGCGTGCCGGCGCAAGGGCATTCTCGTCGGAGGAACCAACGAGCGTCATCCCGACGTTGACGTGTTCTCGTTCCTCGGGCTGATGGCGGTCAAGCAGCTGCTCGACGCAGGTGTGGCGCCGTATCTCAGCTCGGTGCTGCTGGTGTGTGACAACGCGTTCTGTCCGTATATCGAGCGCGGCCTCAAGGCCGCCGGCGCCTGCGTGGACACCGCGGACAGCCTGCAGGACGCGCCCGATGGCGTGCAGTACGACGCGATCGTGTGCGCGATGCTGCCCCGCTCC
>WUUC01060833.1_pt1 | contig 10458 bp, 9 predicted proteins | sample 6278441 | NCBI WGS metagenome assembly WUUC01 (sample SAMN13675441, study PRJNA597444) | soil metagenome | isolation source: soil | place: USA: Washington | collected 2017-10 | reverse complement strand
TCGCCGTCCGCATCTCGCGCAGCGACCGTCGGAGCTCGAGCTCCCGCTGCCGCTGCATCGTCACCTTTGCAAGCGGGAGCGCGGCCGACGCAAGAATAGCCACGATCGCCGCGACGATCGCGACCTCTACGAAGGTATACCCGCTCTGCGGTAACGGTTTAACCCTGAGACTCACCGGATCTATCGTACGACAACCGTCGCGGGAACAAACTGCAGAGGAATCGTCGCCCCATTCGGATTGGTGGCGACGCCGCTGACCGTCATTTGTGAGGTCCCCGATGCGACGGCGTCAAACTGGATTGCTGCAAGCAGACCGGAACCCGAGGCCCCAACCGAGTCCCCTGTGCGTACGAACGCCAGATCGATGCGTCCCAACGCCGCGTCGATGTTCGGCGTGAACACGACGTTGACGGCGCCCTGACGGAGAAAGCTGCCCTCCTGCACGGTCCGAACCCTCAGGATCGCGGGGTTGAACGTCACCGTGACCGTCACCGTCGATGCACGTGACACACCGTTCATGTAAACCGGAACCAGATACGGGCCTGCCCCGACGCGTACGTCGCCGGCCGGCGCGATCACTGACACCTGCGCCGGCGGCGCCAGCGAAGTCGTCGTCTGCGGCGCGGTCAGATCTCGCTGCCCCTGCGGCTCGACAGGCGTCGTCGGAGGAGTCTGGGGTGGAACCGCTTGCTGCGTTGCAGTCGGGGGCGTCTGCGGAGTTTGCGCAGGCGGCACCGGGGTCGTGACCATTCCCGCTGGCCCTGCCTGGGGAACCGTAGGCACAGGGATCCCCTGCGGTGGCACCCCTTGAGCCGGAGGCGCAGGCTGCGGTGCGGGGACGGCATCGGTCGGCGGAACCGCGATTAAAGGAGGCGGGCCGGTGAGCCCGAAATTTTGGTTCGTGCCGACAAAAATCGGGCTGAGATCCTGAGCCGTGTATTCGTGCGTGCGGATGATCCGCGGCGTAATGAGCATCACGATATCGGTCTGGCGAATTCTCGAATCTTCGTTGGAGAACAACTGTCTCAGAATGGGCACGTCCATGATGCCGGGGAATCCGGTCATCGATCGGCGTTCTTCGTCCTGCAGCAACCCCGCCAGCAGGTGTGACTCTCCGTCGCGGAGCCGAAGCTTTGTGGTCACCGATCGAGTCGGGAATGACGGCGCGGACGTGTCGCCGACGGCGCGCAAGGGCCCGAGCGTGTCGTTCGACATCGTCAGTTCCAGCAGGACGTCCCCTTCATCGGTAACCCGTGGGGTCGCCGAGATGTTGATGCCAACGGTCCGAAACGTATAGGACGATAGCGGATTGACATTCGCCCCACCCCCGGCAATCGGCGAGAAGGTGGTGGTTAGATAGGGTTCATCCGCGCCAACTTTCAACGTGAGCGGTGAGCCTTCTGCACCCCGCAGCTGCGTCTGCGCCAGGAATTTGGTGTTGGTGTCGGTCGCAAGGAAATCGATGATCGCCTGCGGGACGCTGAGGTAAAAATCCGCCGTGCTCACCCCTTGCGAAATGGTGTTTACGTTGAACGGCGGAGTCGTGGCGGCCGGGACCTGCTCCGGGGAGAAGACACCGCCGATCCGGTACGCCGGCTCCAGCTTCAGTCCGAGCTTTTTGACTCGTTCGCGATCGACTTCAAGAATTTCAAGATCGAGCGTGATCTCGGCGCGCGGCTTGTCGTTGGCGAGCACGAGTGCCTGAATGACGTCAATCACCGGCTGCGTAGCGCGCACGGTAATGGTGTTGTTGGTCTTGTTCGGGACGATAACCGGGGGAATGGTGACGCCTGTCGTCGTTCTTGTGATCGCCGTCAGCATCTGAGCGATTTCGGTGGCATCGGAATAGGAAATGGGCAGCGTGAGAGCGACCTGACGCTCGTACTTCAGCCTGTTCGGCGCCGTATCCATCGCGACGACAATGGTCCGATCGTCGAGAACGCTGTAGAACATTCCATTTGATGACAACAGCGTGTTGAGTGCCTGCTCGAGAGACCCCTGCAACTGAATGGTGACCGGCCGGTCCTGAAAGCTAATGTCATAGATCACGTTGATCCCGGATGCATTGCTCAAAAACGTCAGAATATCGCGCAGGCTCGCCTGTTTGAAGTTGTAATCAAACGGTGCGCGCGAAGCGGGATTGAGGAGCGGCGCCGCGCCCGCCAAGCGAGCTTGTTCACGAAGCTGGACGATCGGGGGCTTCGGACGCGCCGCCTCGATTCGATCGCGAATCACCTTTTCGAGCTGGACGACTTTGTCGACAGCCTGTCTATTGCCTGGGTCGTACTCGACTGTACGGCGGTACTCGAGAAGCGCAGCGTCGAGCTGGTCCTTCGCCTCCAACTGGCGCGCGGTGTCAAAATGGACGCGCGAGGCGTTCAGCATCGCCCGTTCGAGAGCAATGCGGTATTCCGGTTTGTCGGGATCGGCCTGTACAGCCTGACGGTAGTACGTCACGGCGGAATCCCAGTCAGCGACTCGAGCACGATCCTCGCCCCGTCGAAACGCGCGTCCGGCGGCGCACCCGGTAAGTAAAGCGACGGCGAGCAACAGCGCAGAGACTCTGGTCAGTTGTCTCATCTTGTCGATTTATTGTCCTGTGAATCTGATCGTCTGACGTCCGCTGCCGTCAAGATATGCAAGGTCGATTGATTCTACGCCGATCCGGAGAATTCGATATCGCCCTTCAATCGTCTCTCCTTCGCGGCCGTAATACACGCCGCGCGTGTCACTGAGAACCGCTAACGGTCCGAACTTTGGATTGTCACCCTTCACGAGGCCGATGAACTTCAACGGAATGCGCGGTAACGTCGGCGGTGCCAGCGGATCGACCGGCGGAGCGGCGGTTGGCGGCCTCACAGGCACCATCGGAGGAGCCACGGCTGGCGGAGATGCCTTCTGGCTGAACCTGAACGGGTTCCTGTCGCTCTCTTCCGGCTCCGGCCGTTCAGCTTTCAGCGCGTCCAGATCCACTTCCAACACCGCGTGCGGATCACGCGGCTGTACATTCGTGCCCATCGCAGACGGGTTAACGCCAGTTACAGCGCCTGGATCCGGTGACGTCGATCCGGCACGCCACGCCACGATGCCGATGATCACCGCGACCAGCGCAGCGAGACCAATCTCGCGCTGCCGGTTACGCGGCATCGGGCCTCGCGCGATAGTACGTGGACAGGTTGAGATCCAGCGTCAATGCGGAGCCGGGTTCGGTTCCCTGTCGCAGGGCGACACTATCGATGACGATGAAATCGGTTCCCGACTCGACTTGATAGATAAAGCGGCGGATATCTTCGTAGTTCCCTTGAAGCGACATCGTGATTCGGATTCTCGCCAGAGATGAACCTTTCCTGCGCTCCGGTTCAAAGCTGCGGCGCGCCGGTTCAAGATTGTGCTGCTCGGCCAGCTGCGCGAGTCGCAGAAATGTGATCTGCGTCGCTTGTGCGAACCCGGCCGGCAGGACGTCGCTGTAAAGCGCTTTTAACGCCGCGTCAGCACGATCGCGTCCCTCGGCGATGCCGCGCGCCGCGGAGTCTTCCCGCTGAGCCGCCTGTAGAGCCTGTGCCGCAGTCTGCGCACGTCCCTCGGTGCTCCGCGCCCGCACACTGAGGGGATACACGACGGCAACGTACAGCGCGATGTTCAGAACCAGTGCGCCGACCACCGGAATGATGACGCGCCGTTTCTCCTCGAGAATCCGCCTAACGGGTGGTCGCATATTTCGCTTCTACCGTGGCGTGAATCAGGCCTTCCATCGGCACGTCGTCCCGGGGAAAGACGTCGCTGAAGGCCGGGGTCGCCTCGAGATTCTCGATGAACTCATTGATATCTTCCGTCGTCCGGCCAGTGACGTTGATCTGGACGGTGACGGTGCCGTCGCGCTCGACTCGGGGCCGTAGTGCAGCGATCCGCACCTCATCGGGCAGTGTGGCTTCGAGCTGGTTCAATAAATCGGTCCACGAAAACAACCGCTGCCCGATAATGTCGTTGGCCTCCTGCGCAGCGCCTGAAACCGCCTCGAGCTGTTTGGTGTTGACCGCTTGACGCGTCTGGATTGCACGAGCCCGCAGCTCGGTCGCGCGAGTTTCGGACGTTTCGGCGTGACTGCTGAGCTCGGACTGCCGCCGCGACAGGACGACGATCTGCGTGAGGTTGAACACCGTCAGCGCGAGCACGAGCGCTGCCGCGAGCCCCAGGAGCAGGTGAACCCCACGCTCATTGTAGAAAGGCCGCGTCGAAAGATTGGTTCGGAGCATAGCGTCAGGCTGCGCGCTCCCGCGCAAGCAAGCCAACGAGTGGCGCGAGCGCGTCCAGCAATTCGGAACTCGCACTAATGCGATCCATCACCGACGCCGCGCTTCGCGGATCGACCGGATCGACGGTTGTCCCTAGACGCTGTTCCAGGGCGCGACGCAGATAATCGGCATCTTCACGCGTCGGGCTCGCCAGGCCGGTTGGCGTCAAGGGTGAACCGCCTGCGAGCACGACCCGTCGGAATCCGCCACCATTCAACCGGTCCTCGTAGTACATCGCGGTCTGATGCACCAGATCGGCAAGACCGGCCTCGCCGTCAGCTGCGCGATTGCGGAAAAAGACGAGATGCTGTCCTCGAAGAATCGCCATCGTTGCGTCCTCTGGCGTGACGTGCACCAGAAGCCAGTCGTCGGACGGCGCCGCTGCGCTCGCAAGCACGGAGTTAATGACGTTGAAGGTGGCCAGGTCAACGAGGCCGGCCTGCGCGCCCGCCTCCTCGCACACCGCCTCGTATTCTCGGACGATATCCTTCCGCGCCACGACGACCACGAATTCGGTGCTGCCATCCTGCGCCTTCAGGCCCGGCATATACGTGAGCTGCGCGTCCTCGACCCGGAAGGGTGCGGCCTTCCGCACCTGCCATCTGATCAGCTCGTCGAGGTCGCGAGCCCGGTCGGGAACCTTCTCGAACCGGAGGAGAGACACCTTGGCCACGCCGTCGGGGATGGCGAGCGCCACCCGCTTCGGCTTGATCGCCATACGGTCGAACACGCGACGAAGCTGGGCGCCCACGAGTTTCGGATCGGCAATGTTCGTCGCGTTCAGCGAAGGCGCAACGGCCCCCGGGACGAGCGGCTCCACGGCGTGTGCCGCCACAGACAAGTTCGACTCTCGAGCCGATGCAGAGGCAGCCGAAACCCGGTGCCTGGCGATTTCGACCGCGACAGTGACCGGCGTCGGGGATAGAAAAGATTTATTCAACGAACGTAACCTTATTGATCTCGCGGAGCGTCGTTGCTCCCTGAAGCACTTTCTCGACCGCCGATTCGCGCAGGAATCGCATCCCTTCTTCGTGTGCCTTTTTTTTGATTTCCGATGAGGGACGGCGCTCCAGAATCATCTCACGAATCGAATCCGACAAATCGAGAAGCTCGCAGATCGCCATGCGCCCTTTGAAGCCGGTACCGCCGCAATCGATGCATCCTCCTCCCTCGTAGAACGTCTGCGTTTCGGCGAGGCTCGGGTTCATGGCGGATTCTTCCAGCTGTGCGCGACTCACCTTGACAGGACGCTTGCAGTGCGCGCAAATCACCCGGACCAGCCGCTGCGCGAGCACGCAATTCAGCGCCGAGACAAACTGATATGGCTCGACGCCCATGTTCAAAAACCGACCGAGCACATCGATGACGTTGTTGGCGTGGACCGTCGTGAACACGAGATGGCCGGTCAGCGCCGATTGGATCGCGATCTGTGCCGTTTCGGGGTCGCGAATCTCCCCCACCATGATCTTGTCCGGGTCGTGACGAAGGATTGACCGTAGGCCGCGCGCAAACGTCAGCCCTTTTTTCTCGTTGATTGGTATCTGCGTGATCCCGCTGAGCTGATACTCAACGGGATCCTCAATCGTGATAATTTTGTCCTCGACTGATTTGATCTCTGACAATGCCGCGTACAGAGTTGTGGTCTTGCCGCTGCCTGTCGGTCCCGTAACGAGGACCATGCCGTACGGCTCGGCGATGTATTTTCTGAACCGCTTCAATTCCGAGTCCGGGAACCCGAGAATGTCGAGCCGGAGCTCGCGGAACTGCTCGCTGATCGACTCCTTGTCCAGGATCCTGATGACGGCATCCTCGCCATGCACGCTCGGCATGATGGAGACGCGGAAGTCGATCGTCTTACCGGGCACCTTCAGCTTGAAGCGGCCATCCTGCGGGACCCGCTTTTCCGCGATGTCGAGCTCGGCCATGACCTTGATGCGCGAGATGATGGGGCTGTGAAACTGCTTGGCAATCGGACGCATCGCCGGCTGTAGCACGCCGTCAATCCTGTACTTCACATGCACCGAGTCGTCGCCGGTCTCGATGTGGATGTCGCTCGCGCGGCGTTGAATCGCCGTGAAGATCGTCGAGTCCACAAGTCTGATGACGGGGCTGATGTCGCTCGTAAGCCGCTCGACGGTGAGGTTTTCGTCGAGGTTGTCATCTTCCTTGAGAAGCTGAATCTGAAAGCCTTCAGTCGCCTCCTCGAGCACCCGTTGCGAACTCTCGCTTTTTTTCAATATCGATTCGATCGCCGACCGAGCGCCCACGGTGACGGTGATCGGCGTGCCGAGAAGCTGGGATAGCTCGTCGAGCATTGGCAAATCGGTCGGATCGGGAACAACGATGACCAGCGTCTTGCCCTGACGCTTGTAGGGCACGAAGGAGTAGCGCAACATCAGGTCCGCCGGGATGGATCGGAACAGCTCCTGATCGATCGGGAACTGCTCCATATCGACGAACTCGAGCCGGTAACGCTTTGCCAGACGCTGTGCGGCGTCGTACTCGGCGCGGCGCTCGTCGGCGGAGACGGCAATCTGCGGTTCAGGCATATGGATAAATGGGCTCTCAGCTCACAATGCTCGTCAGTTGAAACAGCGGCATGTACAGCGCCAGCACCAGAATCGCAATGACGATGCCCATGACGACCAGCAAGGCCGGCTCGATGATCGTGACGAACCGGCTCACCGATGTCTCGACTTCTTCATCATAAAAGTCGGCGAGGCTGGTAAGCATGTCCTGTAGAGACCCGGTGGACTCGCCGACTTCAATCATCTTCAGCGCCACATCAGGGACGACCGACCGCGCCGTGAGGGTTGCCGCGAGCCCCTGCCCTTCGCGCACTCGCTGCGTCACGGTATCGAGCTCGCCGGCCATATACCTATTGCTCACCGACCGGGCGGTCACTTCCAGCGAATTCACCAGCGGAATGCCGCCGCCGAGCAGCGTGGCGAGCGTGCGGGCCATCTGAGCCGTGGTGAACTTGCGAACGGTGTCACCGATAAAAGGAAGGGCCAGCACGGCATGGTCGAATCGCGCGCGTTGCCCGGGTCTGCGAATCCACGCGGCGAATCCCGCGCCGATGAGCGCGGCGACAGCCACAATCAGAGGAAACTGGCGCTGCGCCACGTCGGAGATCGCCAGGATAATGCGAGTGGACAGCGGCAGCTCGGCGCCGAAGCCGGCATAAAAATCCGTAAAAGCGGGCACCACCCTCAAAATAATGATGCCGACCAGCGCAATTGCCAGCGCGATCAGGATTGCCGGATAGATCAACGCCGAGATGGTCTTCCGCCTCACGCCGTCGATGACCTTCTCATATTCCACGTATCGGCGAAGAATTGCGTCGAGATTGCCGCTTCGCTCCCCCGCGAGGAGCGACGCCGTGTACACACGGGGAAAGAGCACTCCGTGGTCCGCAAAGGCGTCGGATAGCGCGATCCCCCCACGCACTTTCTCATGCACATCGTCCAGCACGCCGCGGAAGGTCGGGTTCGTCACCTGCCGGCGCAGCAGATCTATAGACTGCACTAGCGGCATGCCGGCCTTGAGCAGAGTCGCAAACTCCTGATTGAAAACAAGAAACTCGTGGCGGGCGATTTTGCGGCGCCTCGGGAAGAGGTTTCCCCCCGTAAGAACGGTCCGCTTCCGCAACGCGAGGACGTGGAGCCCCTGGCTTTCGAACTCGTGGCGCAGACGCGCCTCGTTCTCTGCCGCGTAGGTGCCCTCAACGATCTCGCCAGCTGCGGTAACCAGTCTGCACCGAAATTCCATCCTAAGTGACTGAAATTATAGCACTTCGCCGTAGCGCCGGCCGCGTTGCCGAACGCGTAGCGCCGGGACCCCGCGTCCACGTACCAGTTAAACTGACGTATCGGAGAGACATATTTGTGACGCTACGTGACGGCCGTACGAGAGCGGATAGAGAGCGGAAGTCATACGACGAAGACCGAGTTTGGGATGTGTCGCATTCCTGGCATTCCCGGTTCCCGCACGTCTTCGATTCGCCGAACACCGTCCGCTACGATCGTCAATTTGATGAAACCATCCGCTTGCACGCACTGGGTAAGCGAGCCCTCGAGATCGGATGCGCCGATGGCGTGGTTGCCAAGAGAGTGCTCGACCTGGGTGCGGCGTATGTGCTGGGACTCGACGTCTCGCGCGAGTTCATCGGGAGAGCGAAGCGCCTCGAGATCCCCGGGAGATTGGAATTCAGATGTGCGGACGTCCTTCAAACCGTCGAGGGTACCTATGATGTGATTTTTGGGCGTTCCATCCTTCACCACATCGATTACAAAGAAGCCCTCTCGAACCTTTACGGCCGCAATCTGAACCCTGGGGGCATCATGGTATTCATGGAACCGCTGGGATCGAATCCGCTCATACGGCTGTATCATCTCGTCGCTCGCTCAGCACATACTCCGGACGAGAAAGCATTCGACCGCAAAGAGCTTCAGTGGTTCATCGAGACGTTTCCCGGAACTCGGATACACCCCTTTAATCTGCTCTCTTTTGTTACCGGGCTCGGTTCCCACATCGTGTTTCGCACCGCCAACAATCCGGTGCTCAGAATGGCGGACACCGCCGACGAATGGCTCGCCCAACATGCTCCTCGACTTAGTCCGTACTACCGGCACTGCTTGATCGAAATCAACAAACAATGAAAGGGAAGAGCGTCTGGGGCTAGCGATACACACCCTCGACCAATGAAAGGATCTTGCTGACGTAGGCTTTCGTTTCGGCGTACGGCGGAATGCCGCCGAAGCGGCGCACGGCTGCTTCACCGGCGTTGTATGCCGCAAGGGCCAGCGGGAGTTCGAACTCGCGTAGCAGCTTGCTGAGGTACTTCGTGCCCGCTTCGATGTTGCTCGCCGGATCGTATGGGTTGCGCGCCTGATAGCGACGCGCGGTCGCCGGCATCAGTTGCATGAGTCCCATCGCGCCCTTCGGCGAGCGGGCGCGCGGCTGATAGCTCGACTCGACCTGAATGACCGCTTTCACGAGCCGCGCATCGACGCCGTGTTTGTCGGACGCGCTTTCGATGAGCGGATCGTAGGTGGTCCTCTCGATCAACCCGCCACCGGCGACCATTGGAGGTGCGGTATCGGTTTGCGAAGCCGCAGCCTCGTCCAGAAACGGTACTTCGTCGGGCGCGATTCTCGTGACCAGCGATCGGTCGAACGTCATCTCGCCGCCGCCCCGGAGCTGCACGATTAGACGATCGCCCTCGAGCCGATGGCTGGACACCGACATCGTGCGGTCTCCGGAGAAGAAGATCAACTCCGCCGATGCGGGCGCTGTCACCGACAGGACGATGAGCGTCAGAAAATATTTCATCGCTAGCTGATTGGCTGAACGTACGCGTGAAACACGCGAACGCCGAGCTCGCGCGGGTCTCGACTTGCGCCGTTGGTGACCACAGCAGGCACATAAGACTTATCGACCGAAATCTTCAAATCGATTACATCGGCCGTTCCAAGCTGCGCGGCGGTGATGATCGGCTTGCGAATTAGCTCTTTCTTGGGTTCAATCACGAACGAATCGATGGTCTGATCGGCCAACGTCACAGTCACGTGCTGCGGCTCCGGGAAGACCCCCGGCTGGTCGAGATGCAGGTAAAGAGTGACGTCCTTTTTCGGATTTCGCACTGACAGCGTGGCTTCCTTCTTCGTCCACTGCCACTCGACTGCAGGATTGTCCGGCGGAGTTTCCGCGGGGTGCCAGCCGTCCTTGAACATCACGAAAATGCTTTCGGTGCGCGGCAGAAGCTCGAGCTGGCCCACGGCATACGCACGCTGGCCGTTATTCGGGCCGGCGAGAGGCAGCCGCGAGTCCGACCCGACCGAATACAGACCCATCAGGACTGTTGTCCTGCCCTGATACGGATAGATGGGCACGAACATCGTTCTCGTATATTCGATGACCTGTCCCGGCTTCCACTGCGTCGTCGGAACAGACGGGTCATGGGCTTCCGCCCACATCTGTTCCTTGTCCGCGTCCAGAAAGTGCACAAACACGCGATAGTTTTCGTTGATCTTCGGCGCGTTAGCCGCAACGACGAACTTGTACGTGACTTCGACGGGGGCACCCAGAGGCACGCGCGTCTGCTTGACGGAAAACGACGGCGTCGCCACCGGCGGAGGTTCCGGTTCTTCGCGCCGGCACGCAG
>WUUC01199845.1_pt1 | contig 10460 bp, 8 predicted proteins | sample 6278441 | NCBI WGS metagenome assembly WUUC01 (sample SAMN13675441, study PRJNA597444) | soil metagenome | isolation source: soil | place: USA: Washington | collected 2017-10 | reverse complement strand
AACGGGCCCGAATTCGGCCCAGCCAAGGTGAGGCCGAATTCGGGCCCGCCTTTCGAGTACTCTAGACGCACACTTCCTCTATATTTGCGGCGCTGCGCGCCGCCCGTGCTCTGTCTCTGGCTATTCGTTCCTGACGAAACGTTTCTTCTGAGACAGAGCACTAGCCAGCGGCGGGCTGTGGCAGGCTCGGCGCATGGATGAAAAACAGCGGCTACGCATGCGCGTCTGGGACACCATCGACGCCGACCCGCTCGTCCGGCGGGCACCCGGCGCCAGCCTGCGCATTCCCAACTATGTTGGTGCCGAAGCGGCGGCGCTGCGTCTGGCGGAAACGCCCGAGTGGCAAGCGGCGCGTGTGCTCAAGATGAACCCGGACTCGCCCCAGCTCGCGTTGCGCGCGCGCGCGATCGACGACGGCAAACGGGTGTACATGGCCGTGCCCAAGCTAACGAGCGAGCTGCCCTTCATGGCCCTCGACAGGTCTCGCCTGACGGTGAGTGCGCTCGAGGCCTCGAGCATCGATGGCGCGAGCCAGCACGGCCTGCCCACCGCGCTCGACAGTATGCAAGCCATCGATCTGATCGTGTGCGGCAGCGTGGTGGTGAATCCCGACGGCGTGCGCATTGGCAAGGGCGGCGGCTACGCCGACATCGAATACGCCCTGCTCGCGGAGCTCGGTCTCATCACGGAGCACACCGTCATTGCCACGACCGTGCACGATCTCCAGGTGTTCGCCCAAACCCTGCCCGAGACACCACACGACTTTCGCGTCGACCTGATCGCGACGCCGACCCGCGTCTACCGCTGCCCGCGCGTCGAACGCCCACGCGGCATCGTCTGGGAACACCTGGATGCGGAAAAAATTGCATCGATCCCGGTGCTGGCGCGCGCCGCTCGAGCACGGAATGACCGAGCGGTACGCTGAAAAGGCGCGCGGCATGCTGAAACGGCGGGCGGCACGCCGCCGCCCGGTTACTCGACGTTGACGTAGAAGTCTTCGCTCACCAGGTTCGTGATCGGCCCGTTCCAGATCTCGAAGCCCACCGCCACGCTCAGCACATGGCTACCTGGCACGGTGAGCCCGCGTGCCTCTGCGTCGCGCACGAAATCGAGGATGTCGAACTCCATGGAGGGCGTATCCTGCCCTTCGGCGCGCACCCAGTTGATGATCGGACGCCCGCCGACCTGGCCCGTCCAGATGTCCCACGTGCCCGGCACGTTCGCGACCGTGATGGCGCGATGGGTGGTGAGGCTGCCTGCCGGCTGCTGCCCGGCGGGCTCCCGGTACCAGACCATCAGGTAACCGCTGAAGGAGCTGCGCGCTTCGCTCGTGCCGAGCCAGATGTCATAGGCGGCGTTGTATTCGCCGCTGTTGCCGTTCGCCTTCCAGCTCCAGCCCGTGCGCAGCGACGTCATCGAGCCGAGCGCCGCGGGCAGGCCACACTCGCGCGAGCGTGAGTCGGAGTATTCTCCGCAGAACACCGTGGGGTACGAAGCCGGCTCATAGTCTGGGCCCTGCGCCCCCTGCAGTGAGTTGACCGTGAACGAGGTGCCGTTCCAGGACAAGGCCTGACTCTCGAAGTTGGGGCCCCAGCCGTTGGCCATCAAGAAGTAGTTCTGCCCGTCCCGCGTGACGTCGGTCTTGTGGTAGCGCTCCTCGGTCGAGCCCGAACCACCCATGTTGGCGGAGCCGAGCAGCGTCTCTCCCGGCCCGATCGGGGTGCCATTGCCGGGCACCTCGTTCTCGTTCGGAGTGGGGTTTTCCGGGTTGGGCAGCGCGCCGGGGTTCTGGCTCTCCGGCGTCTGGTTGTTCGGTGCCGCCTGGGTACCGCCACTGCCGTTCGGCGCCACCGCCGGATTGTCGGTGGACGGCGTGTAGGGGCCACTAAATTCCGCGGGACCATCGCCATCGTCACGCGCCGACGTTCCCGCCGAGCAGGCAGGCAAAAGCGACAGCGCGGCCAGCGCGAGAATGGTGCGCGCACGCACGGCACGCAGGGTCGCTGAGTCGGTCGAAACTATGGTTTTGGTGTACAGCATCGGCGGGTAAAAGATTGTCGCGCCAGCGGCGCTACGCGTCCAGGTCGCGGCGTTCGATTGTCTGCACGATTTTCGCCCATCGCATTTTCTGTGGCGCAGGTGCACGTCCTTCGGTTTTGGGTGCGTCGCCCGAGATCGCGGGCACGCCACTCGTGTACCCGAAGTGGAACAGCCTTCCGCTGGATTCCATCGCGAGCATCGCCCCCAGGGTGCGGGGTACTGGCCACGGCACAAAGGCTCACTCGGCGCGTGCTGGCGGTACGGGCACGTCGGCTTCGTCCTTGGCGGCGAAGACACCGAGCACGTAGCGGCGACCTTCGCCTTCGAACTGCGCGTCCTCCTCGAGCACGGCAATCTCCCGGCGCAGGTTGGCTTCGAGCGTACGCAGCAGCTCTTCGAGCTTCGTGGGGCGAGCCACGAAGCTGATCGTCTTGAGCATGGCCTGATCTCGCTCCTCGAAAATCAGGCGCTGCGCGATGGCGCGGCTCAGGCCCTCGAGAAAATGATTCAGCGCGTCGATGCGGTGATGGAACTTCTCGGAGCTCAACACCAGGTAGCGGGGAGAGATCCTGAGGCGCGCCTTGTCGCGGACGACGCGGCCCTCGCCGAGCAGTGTCTCGATGGCTCCTTCCACCGCTTCGGAAGGCCAGGCGGGCAGGCTGGCGGACAACGCCTTTGCGGTGGGGCTCTGCCGCGCGATCTCGTTCTCGACCTCGCGCACCAGGCCTACCTCGCGCTCCGCGGTGAAGAAGTCACTCTTGAGTTTGCTGGCCAGGGTCCGCATGTGGCGCGCCGTCTGGCCGAGCCGGTCTCCGATCGCAGCCTGCGAGAGCCCTTCCTTTCGCAGCACCTCGAAATAGGTGAGCCTGAGCAGCTCTGCCAGCGTGCGCATGGGGACGTGGAAACGCGCAGCCATGCTCACCGCCGGTTTGAGCAGCGAATAAACGAGCCGGTTCTGGGTGGTCGTGATCTCGGACAAGGAAGGATCGGGGCGGCGGTTCAACCGCACGATGCGGCCTCGAGCAGTGGCACCCGGGGGCTGCGCGAGCTAAAAGCTCCTCGAGCCCAGCTCCGCTGCGGGTTCTCGGGAGCGGCGGCCCCCCGAACGTGGAACTTTTGTTCCCACGCCGGTATGATGCTCGTCAGGTCCAGGGACTGCCAATGAAAATCCATTCGCCTCGTGTCCGTGGTCATTCTCGCTGGGTCAGCGCCGCGCTGGTTTTGCTCCTGTCCGCTGCCTGGGCAGGTTGCTCGGGCAACGCGCCGCCGGTCGTGGCCGAAGGGGAGCTGACCGGCGCAGAGAACCCGTCGCCGGAGCCGATGGCGGCGGGAGCCGGGCAAAAAGACCCCGACGCCACGGAAACCAACTTCATCACGTTGCCCTGCGCCACGGATGCGGACTGCAGGGGTGAAGATCGCTGCATCTTCCCGCCGGGCGTGGACGCTGGTGCTGGTTCCGACGCGGGTGTGGTCGTGCGCGGGCGCTGCAAGGTCCCGGGTAGCCCGTAAATCGAGCGCGCGGGTAGGGGGGGAGCCCACTGCCGTTCCCAGGGCAGCGTGGTCCAGGTGCGCCAGCCGCGGCGCAACCGGAAGTTTTGTGCCGCGGTGACTCAAAGCGTGCCAACCCCTGGCAGCCGCGTCAGGGTGGAACAGTGCCAGGGGTCGGCGAACGCTGATAGGAAGTTTATTTCCTACGGAAATCCCCGGGGCCACGCCACCGCGCTCTGGCGCGGCACGCCTGGCATATTGCCTGCACTGAGGCGGGGGCGAGAGCGAACTTCTCGCACTGGAGATCGAGCATGAAATTACTAGGACTCACCTTTCTGGCCTCTGCCTTCGCCTTCGCAGCGGGCTGTTCTTCTGCCGGCTCGGAAGGGCCCGGCGCCGATGGCACGGCGAGCAATGCGGAGGCGTTGCGCGCCGCGCCCCCGGCTGAACCCACCGAAGACCCTCCCAGCGCGCCCAGCTCGTGTGCGGCGGTGCTGTGTCTCGAGGGGACGTTATGTGAAGAGATCGACGGGCAGCCGGTGTGCACGCCGATCGAACCGAGCGTGTGTGCAGCGGTGCTGTGCCTCGAGGGGACGCGATGTGAAGAGGTCGATGGACAACCGGTGTGCACGCCGATCGAGCCGGAGCTGGATCCTTGCGCCAGCGTGCGTTGCGCAGCGGGCACCGAGTGTATCGTCGTCGGCGACGGCGCGGTGTGTGAGCCGGTGGTCGACGCATGCGCCAGCGTGCGCTGCGCCGAGGGCACCGACTGCGTCGTGGTGGACGGCGAGGCCGAGTGCGTCGAGGGGCAGCTGAACCCCTGCTCGCTGGTCTTGTGTGCGCCCGACACCACGTGCGAGGTCATCGGGGGGGAGGCCAACTGCAGCCCCAGCGTGCCAAGCGTGTGCGCGGCGGTGACGTGCCTCGAGGGAAGCCAGTGCGAAGAGGTGGACGGCGAGGCGGTGTGTGTGCCGAATGCGCCGAGCGTGTGCGCGGCGGTGACGTGCCTCGAGGGAAACCAGTGTGAAGAGGTGGATGGCGAGGCGGTGTGTGTGCCGAACGCGCCGAGCGGTCCGTTTTGCGGTGGGTTTGCAGGCATCGCCTGTCCGGGTGCTGGCATCTGCGCGGACGACCCGAACGACGGCTGCGACCCCGACAACGGTGGCGCCGACTGCGGCGGCAGCTGTGTCTGCCCGGTCATCGCGCTGTGTATCCCGGGTCTCGTCTTCGATGAGTCTCCGGATGTGTGCGAGTGCGTGCCAGCCCCCGAGGCCAACCCCTGCGCGCTGGTCGATTGTTTCCCGAACCAGATCTGCGAGGTTCAGGACGGCGAAGCCGTGTGTGTCCCCGTTCCGCCGAACCCGTGCGCAGCGGTGACCTGCCTGCGCGGCCAGGTGTGCGTGGCCGACGGTGACGAAGCACGCTGCGAGCCCATCATCGAATGTAATTGAGGTAATTCGACAGCAGACACGGCGCGTTTCGGCGCGCCGTGTCCATGAGCGGCTGTCCCATGAGCAACTGTCGAGGACGGGCGAGTCAGGCGTCGAGCCGCACCACCAGAGCGTCGTCCCCGGTGAGGATCAGACGGTCTTTCACGCGCTCGGCCTCCCGCCGCGACTCGGTGGCGATGACGACCTCCCCGGAGCCGAGCGCATCGAAGGACAGGTGGCCAGGGCGGGGACCTAGGTTTAGCACCACGAGGTAACGAGGGCCCTCGTCCGCCTCGCGTACGAAGGCCATCAGGTCCCCGTCGGACACGAGTGGCCGATAGGAGCCAACACTCAGCGCCGGCTCCTTGCGCCGCAGCTCGATCAGCCGCCGATACAGTGAGAGCAGGGAATCTGGATCGCGGGTCTGCCGCTCCACGTTGCAGTGCTCGTAGTCGTGCCCGAGCGGCAACCAGGGCGGGGCGCTGCTGAAGCCGGCGTGTGTGGAGGGCGCCCATTGCATCGGGGTGCGCGCCGGATCTCGGCTGATGCCGATATTTTTGCCCTGCGGGTCTTGAATTTGCTCGGGAAATATCACGGCATCTCGCATGCCGAGCTCATCTCCGTAGTACAGCGTCGGCGTGCCGCGCAACGTGAGCAGGAGCACGGCGGCCACCCGGGCCTGGGACAGCCCGACGCGGCTCGCGACACGCGGTTGATCGTGGTTGCCGAGCACCCAGTTGGGCCAGGCGTTGGGTGGCAACGACCCTTCGTACTCGCCCACCGCCGCCGCGATTTGCCGAGCGTTCCAGGGCAAGGTAATCAGCTGAAAGTTGAACGGAAGGTGTGCGCCGTCCCCGGACGTGCCGTAGTAGCTGATGAGCCGCCGGATCGGCAGGTAGATCTCTCCGATCAACACCCGCTCGTCGTATTCGTTCATCAACGCGCGCATCTCGCGCACGATTTCCAGAATCTCTGGTTGGTCCGTCGAATACGCGGGGATGAGCTGGTTATAGGGGGCCTGGCCCGCCACGTAGTCCGGGTTTGGCGGGTTGTCTCGCCATTCTGCGTCCTTGATCAGGTGCCAGAGCACGTCGACGCGGAAGCCATCTATTCCCTGGTCGAGCCAGAAGCGCATGGCGGCGTACATGTGCTGACGCACCAGCGGGTTCCGCCAGTTGAGGTCGGGCTGCTCCTTCAAGAAGGCGTGGTAATAATACTGGCCGGTCTCCTCATCCCACTCCCAGGCGCTGCCACCGAACACACTGAGCCAGTTGTTTGGCACCTCGCCGTTTCGGCCCGGCTCGCTCCACAAATAGAAATCGCGTTTTTCGCTGCCGCGCGAGCGCCGTGCTTCCTCGAACCAGGGGTGCTCGTTGGACGTGTGGTTGGGGACGAAGTCGAGGATGACCTTGAGGTTTTTGGCGTGGGCGGCGCGGAGGAGCTCGCGCATGTCATCCATGTTGCCAAACACCGGATGGATATCGGTGTAATTTGAAACGTCGTAACCGAAGTCCGCCATCGGTGACGGGTAGATGGGCGAGATCCAGAGTGCGTCCACCCCGAGCCAGGCGAGGTAGTCGAGCTTGGCGAGCACACCGCGCAAGTCGCCAATCCCGTCCGCGTTCGAGTCGGCAAAGGAGCGGGGATAGATCTGATAGATGACGCCGTGCTGCCACCAGAGATGCGACCTCATTCTGCCTCCTCGCGAAACACACTCGCGGACTCTGCGCTGAAGAACCAGACGCCATCCACGTGGGGTTCCGCGTATCCGTTGCCTCCGTACGCGACGTCTTCGCTCGATAAGAGGCGTTTCCAGCGGCGGCCCGTGCGAGGCGCGAGCAGCGGCTCCGGCGCCGGGTCTAGCTTCAGATCCGGGCCGAGGTTCAGCGTGATCAAGCGATCCCCACCCGGATGGAAGAAACGCAACGAGAACGCCTGCGGCGCCAGGGTAGCGCCGTGCATCAGATCTGCGCGCTGTGAGGCAAAACTGGCGTCGTTCCGGCGCAGGGCGAGCAACTCGACATGTAGCTCGTACAGTGGCGCGTTTTTTTCTCGCTCCGAAAAGTCGAGCTTACATCGCTCGAAGCTGGCGCGTGCGGCGGGGTCGTCGAGCCGTTCGCTCGCTCCGCCGTTGGCGATGGACGGAAACTGCCGCAGGAACTCCTGGCGGCCCCGGCGCACCGTGGGCGCAAGCTCCGGATTGTGATCGGCGAAATAGAGAAACGGAGTGGACGCCCCGAACTCTTGCCCCATGAACAACATGGGCGTAGGCGGAGCCAAGAGCCAGAGTGTCGTCAGCGCACGCAGCTTCGCTGGGCTCGTGAGCCGTTGGATGCGGTGACCCGCGAGGCTGTTGGCCACCTGATCGTGATTCTGCAGATACGTGATGAAGGTCTCGGCGCCGAGCCCGAGAGCTGACTGCCCACGGCGCTTCTTCTGCCACTGGTAGTGCTGGCCCTGATAGAGGTAGCCCCAACGCAGCGCGGAGATCAGCTCCTGAGGGGAGCCGAGGTAGTCGTGGTAGTAGGCCTCGCGCCGACCGGTGAGGGCGACGCGCGCCGTGTGATGGAAGTCATCATTCCAGAGCGCGTCGCAGCCATGCCCGCCCTGGGCTACCGGTTCCGCGATGCGGACTTCCTGTGGCTCGTTTTCTGCGCAAATGTACACGCGGCCGCCCCGAGCGCGTGCCGCGCCGCGTGCCGCCTCCGTGATGTCGCAGAGCACGTGCCGCTTCGAATTATCGATGATGCTCTGCGTGGCGTCCAGCCGCAGGCCGTCGAAGTGATACTCATCGATCCAGTAGCGAGCGTTCTCGGTGAAGAACTCGCGCACGGGCGCGCTCCCGTCGCCGTCGAAGTTCAACGCTTTGCCCCACTCGTTCGGATAACGGTCCGTAAAGTAGCTGGGGGCGAAGGCGTCCAGGTAGTTACCGTCCGGGCCGAGGTGGTTGTAGACGACGTCGAGGATGACGGCGATGCCCGCCTGGTGGGCAGAGTCGATGAACGCGCGCAGCTCCTCGGGCCCACCGTACAGGTGGCTCGGTGCCCAGAGCGCGACGCCATCATAACCCCAGCCGAACTCCCCCGGAAACTCGGACAGGGGCATCAGCTCGATCGTCGTCACGCCGAGGCGTGCGAGCTCCTCGAGCTCGCCCGCCGCTGCGGCGTATGTTCCCTCGCGAGTGAACGTGCCGATGTGTAGCTCGTAGATGACCTGGCCGCGCTCGAGCGGACCGGGAAAGGGAGCTTTCCAGCGGAACCGCCCCGGGTCGACGACCTCCGAGGGCCCGTGTGGACCGAACGGTTGGAAACGCGACGCGGGGTCCGGATAGAGCGCCTTTTCGCCCCCGAGCCGATAATAATAACGCGCACCGGGCCGCAGCTCCGGTGCCCAGCCCGAGAAATAACCCGGGTCTTCCAGCTCGAGCGGGTAAGCGCCGTTGAGCTTGACGCTGGCCTCGCGCGCGCCGGTCCGTGCACGCGAAAGAGCCTCGAGGTTGCCGGCCCCGGCTACCTCGACGCTCACCACCTCGACATGGCGGTGGTGTGGTGCCCAGACCCTGAAGTGTGTGCCTCGCGTGCCGAGGGACTCGGCGCCCACAGCGAACCGTCGACTCAGTTCAGTCAAGCTATCGTCTTTCGCGCGCGCCGGCACTCGTCGATGCCCGGCATGCTGATGGGGAGCATGGTGATGCGGCGCCGGCATGACGCTTTCGCGTGCGCCGCGCCAGGAGACTTTTTTCTCATACCGGGTCCACGCGCGCTTGAACAGGTCTAACGAGGCAGGCCAGCACGGGTCAACGCTCGGTGAGTCTCGACCGATCATGTTCGTCAGCTTTTGCCTCGCCAGGACATGTCAGCTCTTCAAATTTTGCGCCCGATGGCTGTCGAGCCACCCAGGCATACGGACGCTGAGCACCGCGACGTGAACCCCTTTTGCCCATTCAACAAACGAAGTGTGTGCCGTGAGCCAAAGCGCCGCAGTCAGTGACACGAGCTGACGAAACGCGCATTGCCGTGGCAACGCGCCACGTCTATGGGCGCACTCCGTTCGATGTTTGGTCGACCCGTGTGAGCTCACGCGCACCGACGTCCGACGGCGCGGCTCACGCCTTGTCTGGCGCCACCCGCCATCGAGTGATACTTTGCGTCAAATCATGGATGACGCGATAGCGGTCGTACTTGGGGGCGGGCGCGGCTCGCGGCTCTTTCCATTGACGCAGTTTCGGTCCAAGCCTGCCGTGCCCATCGGTGCGAGCTACCGGCTCGTCGACGTCGCGGTCAGCAACTGCATTCACGCGAACCTGCGGCGTATCTTCGTCATCACGCAGTACCTATCGGAGAGCCTCAACCGGCACGTCGCCAATACCTACAAATTCGACAGCTTTTCCTCCGGTTTTATCGACCTCTTGGCGGCCGAGCAGACCGACAGCAGGGACGGCGACTGGTTTCGTGGCACGGCGGATGCCGTGCGAAAGTGCATGAAACACATCGGCCGCGAGTCGTGGAAGGCGCTGGTGGTGCTGTCCGGTGACCAGCTGTACCGCATGGACTTGCGCGAGATGCTGCGGGTGCATCATGAGAGCAAGGCCTCGGTGACCGTGGCGATGAAGGCCGTGTCCGAGGAGCTGACGAGCGGCTTCGGGATCATGAAGGTGGATGCCGGTGGGCGCATCGTCCATTTCGACGAAAAGCCCCCGCGTGACCGCTTGCCGGGCCTCGCTTCGGACGTGCCGGGCAAAGCCGGGCCAACCTACCTGGCCTCCATGGGCATTTACGTCTTCGATCGCAGGGCCATCGAGGCCGCGCTGGAAGACGAGAAGAGCATCGACTTTGGCAAGGACGTGTTGCCCGCGATGTTATCCAAGACGCGGGTGCAGGCGTACTTCTATGAAGGTTACTGGGAGGATGTGGGGACCGTGCGTTCCTACTTCGACGCGAACCTGGCGCTGACGCGTCCGGAACCCGAATTTAACTTCTATCATCCGCGTTTCCCAATCTACACGCAGCGGCCCTTCCTCGCTCCGAGCCGATTTCACGGCTGCCGGATTGTCGACGCGTTGGTCGCGGATGGCTGCATCCTCGACCAGGTCGACGTGGAGCGGGCGATCATCGGTGTACGCTCACGTATCGCCCGCGGCGCCAACATCCGGCATAGCCTGGTGCTCGGTGCGGACGAGTACGAGACGTCGGCGGAGCAGGACACCACCGCCGATGGCAGGCCGCCGCTCGGCATCGGTGAAGGTTCGTGGATCGAAAACGCCATCATCGACAAGAATGCGCGTATCGGAAAAAACGTGTCGATCAAAAACCGGCAGGGTTTGGCCGACCACGATGGCGCTTCCTATTTCATTCGCGACGGCATCGTGATCGTTCCGAAGGGGGCGAGCCTGCCGGACGGCACACAGATCTGAGGCCGCCAGACCCACCAAGTCCGGGTGGCGGCTCCGGTAGGGGCTGGCGCCGGGCGTGTCCACGAGCTACGTCGATCGAGATTGGCCGG
>WUUC01048479.1_pt1 | contig 10460 bp, 6 predicted proteins | sample 6278441 | NCBI WGS metagenome assembly WUUC01 (sample SAMN13675441, study PRJNA597444) | soil metagenome | isolation source: soil | place: USA: Washington | collected 2017-10 | reverse complement strand
GCAGGGCACCGATCAGCCGCACCGGGCCGAGCCAGCGCCGCTGAATCGACGCGTCGGCAAGGGCCTCGGTGGGCCGGGTCGCGCCGGCTCGCCGTGCCGCGACGCAGCCGGCGACGAGCGTGGTCAGCAGGCCTGCGCCGATGCCGACGATGGTCGGGATCCATCCCTGGCGGAACTGGATCTCCGACTGGACGGCGCCAAAACCGACGAGGCGGTTGAAGAGCCACTGGCCCAGCCACGTCCCCGGCACCGCGGCGAGCCCGGTCGCGATCGCGCCGACCACGAGCGCCTCGCCGAGCACCATCCGGCGCAGCTGCCCCGGCGTGGTGCCAATTGCCCGCAGCAGAGCCAACTCCCGCGCCCGGTGTTGGATCGACAGCCCGAGCGTGCTGGCCACCAAGAACATCGCGACCATGATGCAGAAGCCACCGATCACGCCGGCCAGCACGATCAGCGTCTCCGAGCCCAGCAACGCCTGAGGAAACTCGGCGATACCAAGCTCGTTCCCGATCAGGAAGCTGACCTGCTTTCCTTGCAGGGCAACGCTGATCTTTTCTTCGAGCTGACCGAGATCGGTGCCGGGCTCGGCAAGGACGCCGATGAAGTCGACCAGGTCCGGCCGGGGAATGTCGTTGTCGGAGAAGAACATCGCCGGTTGGGAGACGCCGCTGGAGGCGATGCCGGACACCGTGAACTGCCGGACTTCACCGCGCACCAGCAGGTCGAGCCGGTCGCCGACCCTGGCGAACGGTCCGTCGATCACCACCTCACCGGCCTTGGGTGCGGTGCCCGAGGCAAGCGTGTACGGGGTGAGCGGCGCGGAAGTCCAGGCGTGGCCGGTGGTTTCCTCGTGGCCCAACGGCATGACCGGGAAGGAGACGTCGCCGACGGCACTCGCCACGCCCGGCACCGATCGCACAGTGTCGACCAGGGCGCGGTCCAGCCTGACCCGCTCGGGAAGGGTCGCCGACTTGGTCTTCTCCTTCCCGCCGTCACCGTCGTCCTTGAGTACCTCGAAGGTCTGGTCGCCGGTGACGACCAGTTGGGTCGCGGCGAGCCGCTGCGGCGGAACCTCGGTACGCACACCGGTCTCGAGCAGGCCACCGCAGGCCATCACCATGGCCGCGCCGAAGAACAGCGCGATGAACGTGGCCGCGAAACCACCCTTGCGGAACCGCAGGGTTCGTAGCGCGATGCGGAACATGTCCTTATGCCCCAATCTTTTCGGCCCACGCACCGAGATGGGTCATCCGCTCGGCCACCGCGTCCGCGGTCGGTTGGCGCAGTTCGCCGACGACAGGCCATCGGCAAGGAAAACCACGCGATCGGCGTAGGAGGCCGCCATCGGGTCGTGGGTGACCATGACGATGGTCTGGCCGTGCATCCGCACCGAACTCCTCAGCAGGTCAAGCACCTCGCGTGCGGTCCTGGTGTCCAGCGCGCCGGTCGGCTCGTCGGCGAAGATCACCGCGGGCTGGGTGACCAGCGCCCGCGCGATCGCGACCCGCTGTTGCTGCCCGCCGGAAAGCTCGGCCGGCAAATGCTTTCGCCGCTCGGTGAGGCCGACGCTGGCCATCACGTCGGCGACAAGTCTCGGGTCGGCCCTGTGTCCGGCGAGGCGCAGCGGCAGCGTGATGTTCTGTTGCACGGTCAATGCCGGCAACAGGTTGAACGCCTGGAAGACGAAGCCGACCCGCTCGCGCCGCAGCTTCGTGAGCGCCGTCTCGCCCAGCCCCGTCAGATCCTGCCCGCCCAGCGCGACGGTGCCGGAGGTCGGCTTGTCCAGTCCGGCGGCGCAGTGCAGGAACGTGCTCTTGCCCGAGCCGGACGGGCCCATCACCGCGGTGAAGCTGCCGCGCGGAAAGCCGATCGTCACCCCCCTGAGCGCCTCGACCCCGTTGCGCCCGCTGCCGTAGACCTTTCGCACGGCGTCGAGCCGCACGACTTCCTGTCCCGCGAAGTTTCGTTCCACTCACCTGACGCTACGAAGATCGTGGCCGGTAGACGATGGTGCTGACCGGCGACTTGAGGGTAGGGCCAGCCCTACCAAGACTTAGGTTACCCTAACCTTATGCTCCCTCAGCTGGTGCGGGTGTCCCGGGTGGACCGGATCACGCCGCGAACCGTGCGGATCACCTTGGCGGACGCGGACATCGTCTGCCCGACGCCCGACTCGTACGTGAAGTTGTTCTTCCCGTTGGCCGGCGAGCGGGTGCCCCGGCTGGCGCCGCCGGTGACCGCCGACGTGGTCACTTGGTACCAGAGCTACCTGTCGATGCCCGATGGCGTCCGGCCGCCCATGCGCACCTACACCGTGCGGGCCACCCGGCCGTCGGAGATGGACATCGACTTCGTGCTGCACGGCGACGACGGTCCGGCGAGTGGCTGGGCGGCGTCGGCCAAACCCGGTGACACCATTGCTTTTCTCGGTCCGACCGGGGTCCCGTCGGCACTCGACGGTAATCGATTACTGATCGGTGATCACAGCTCGCTGCCGGCGATCGGCTCGATCATCGAGTCGGCTTCTGCTGAGCCGCGGGCCATCGTCGAGCTGTCCGACCCGGCCGAACGCCAGGACTTCCCGGTGATCACCTGGGTGGACGACGTGGTCGAGGCGCTTCGACACCTACCGCTCGACGACAATGTGCAGGTCTGGGTGGCCGGCGAGTCCGGGATGGTGCGCGCGGCGCGCCGCCTGTTGATCGATCGCGGCATTTCCAAGCGTGCCATTGCTTTTCACGGTTACTGGCGGAAGGGTATGTCCGAAGAGGATGTTGGCAGGGAAGGACTGCGCCGGATCGCGGCCGGCCTCGAGCCGGAGTCGTGGTGACGGCCGATCGGCAGCACCAGGGGAGTGCCGCTGACCGGGTCGGTCATCACCCGACATCGTAGGTCGAACACCGCGTCGACCAGCTCGGTGGTGATCACATCGGCGGGCGGGCCATGCGCGACGATCCTGCCCGACCTCATCGCGATCATGTGGTGGGCGTAGCGGCTCGCCTGGTTGAGATCGTGCAGCACCATCACGATCGTGCGTTCCTCGCGGCGGTTCAGGTCGACGATGAGGTCGAGGATGTCGATCTGATGCGCCAGGTCGAGGAACGTCGTCGGCTCGTCCAGCAAGAGGATTGGCGTGCCCTGGGCGATCGCCATGGCGATCCAGGCGCGCTGGCGTTGCCCGCCGGAGAGCTCGTCGACCGGCCGGTCCGCCTGATCCAGCAGTTCGGTGGCGCGCAGCGCGTCGGTCACCGCGTCCCGGTCGGCACTCGACCATTGGCGCCACCACGACTGGTGCGGTGCCCGGCCCCGGCCGACCAGGTCGATCACCGTCAGGCCGTCCGGCGCGGTCGGCGACTGCGGGAGGATGCCGAGCTGGCGGGCGACCTGGCGGGTGGGGATCGAATGGATCGACTTGCCGTCCAGGTGCACCGCGCCGGCACGCGGGGTGAGCAGGCGGGCGAGCGCCCTGAGCAGTGTGGACTTGCCGCAGGCGTTGGCGCCGACGATCACGCTGATCTGTCCTGTTGGGACGGTCAGGTCGAGGTCGTCGATCACGACGAGGTCGTTGTAGGCCAACCGAAGTCCGGTGGCGCTCAGGTCATGCATCGCGCTTCTTTCTGACGATGAGCCACATCAGGAACGGTGCGCCGAGCACGCCGGTGACCACGCCGACCGGGAGCGCGATCTCCTTGGCCAGCAGGTCGGCGGACAGCACGATCAGGGCGCCGGTCAAGCCGGAGGCGAGCACCGGCGGCGCGGGAGCTTTGGCAAGGCGCAGCGCGATTTGCGGCGCGGCGAGGGCCACGAAGGCGACCGGCCCGGCCGCCGCGGTGCCGAACGCGACGAGGCCGACGGCGGCGGTCAGCAGTACCAGCCGGGCGGTCTGCACGGGAGTGCCGAGCCCGGTGGCCACCTCGTCGCCGAGCTGCAGGGTGCGCAGCCACCGTCCACAGAGGAGTATCACGGGGACCAGGGCCACCACGGCGATCGTGAGCTGCGGGACCTGGTTCCAGGTGCGGTCGTTGAGGTTTCCGACCAGCCAGCCGAGCGCCTGCTGCGCCTCGTAGATCCTTGCCTTGGACAGCAGGTAGTTCGTCGCGCTGATGCAGATCCAGGACACCCCGATGCCGACCAGGATGATCCGGTAGCCGGTGGTGCCCCGCTTCCACGCGAGCAGGTAGATCACCAGCGCGGTGGCCAGCGCGCCGGCGAGCCCGAACACCTCAACGTTGAGTCCCAACACGATCGCGGCGACCACCGCGGTCGTCGCGCCGGCCGCGATGCCGATCATGTCCGGGCTGGCCAGCGGGTTTCGGGTGACGGTCTGGAACACCGCGCCGGAGATGCCGAACGCCGCGCCGACAAGCAATCCGACGAGCGCGCGGGGAAGTCGTAGCTCTCGCACCGTGAGCAGTGAGAATCGGTCGCCTTCACCGCCGAGCGCGCGCATCACGTCGAGGAGGCTCACCGGGTAGTCGCCGACGCTCATCCCGACGCAGGACACCAGGAATACAACCAGGGCAAGGGAAACCGGCACGGTGAGCCGCCGCGTCACTTCACACCTCCGCGAGCCGGCGCCTGCGCACCAGCATGATGAAGAACGGCGCACCGAGGAAGGCGACCATGATCCCGACCCCGACCTCGCCGGGCCTGCCGATGATCCGCCCGAGAATGTCCGCGCCCAGCAACAGAATCGGCGCGAGTACCGCGGCGAACGGAAGCAGCCAGCGGTGGTCCGAGCCGGTGATCAGCCGGGCGATGTGCGGAACCACCAACCCGACGAACACCACGGGACCGATCGCCGCCACCGCCGCCCCGGTGAGCAGCGTGATCGCGACCACCCCCCGCAGCCGCACCAACGCGAGGTTGCGGCCGAGCGAGGTGGCGACGTCCTCGCCGAGCGACAGGCTGTTCATGGCCGGCGCGCTGGCCAGTGCCAGCACCGCGCCGGCGAGCACGAACGGCACTACCTGCCAGACCAGCGCGAGGTTCTGGCCGGCGAGCGAGCCGGCCGCCCAGTACCGGTACCTGTTCAGCGCATCCGGGTCGACGAACGAGATTCCACTGGTCAACGACGTGAGCAGGGCGCTGACCGCGACCCCCGCGAGGGCCAGTCGCACCGGCGTCGTGCTCCGGCCGCCGATGGCGTAGACCACCACGCTGGTGATCAACGCGCCGGCGAAGGCGAACCAGATGTAGCCGTAGAGCGAGGTCACGCCGGCCAACGCGACCGCGATCACCACGCCGAACGCGGCGCCGGAGCTGATGCCGAGCAGGCCGGGGTCGGCGAGCGGGTTGCGGGTGAGCGCCTGCATGACCGCACCGGCGAGGCCGAGTGCGGCGCCGACGAGCAGGCCGAGCGCGGTGCGGGGAACGCGGGCGCCCCAGACGATCCCCTCGATGTCCGGTAGATGGTCGCTGAAGAGTGCTGTGATCACGTCACCAGGCGGGATTTGCCGTGCTCCCACGGCAATCGAGAGCAGGCAGAGCACGGCGAGGACGCCGAGCAGCGCCAGCAACTTGGCCTTGATCACCCATTAACCATAGCCTCACCTAAGTTAGGTTAGGTAAGCCTTAGTCCCATGTGTTAGGTTGCCCTAACTTGCTCGCCGTGACGAGATCGAGGAGCCAATGTCCAAGCTGATTCCCGTTGTGGTCAGCGCGATCGCCGTGCTGGCAACCGCGTGCGGCAGCTCGTCGCCGACCACCGCTACTACTCCACCCCCGGCGGTTGGCAACGAGCCGTTCCCGATCAAGATTGAGCACAAGTACGGCACCACGGAGATCACCAAGCGAGCCGAGCGGGTGGTCACCCTCGGCCTGAGCGACCAGGACGCCGTGCTCGCGCTGGGCATCCGCCCGGTCGGCGCGATCGACTGGTTCGGCGAGCGCCCGTACGGACAGTGGCCGTGGACCAAGGACCTGTGGGCCGACAAACCACCGGAGGTCGTCGGGCAGCGCGACGACTACAACCCGGAGAAGATCATCGGTCTCAAGCCGGATCTGATCATCGGGCTGTACTCCGGGATGACTCGCGAGCAGTACGACACTCTGTCCAAGATCGCGCCAACTGTGGCGCAGCCCAAGGGATATCCGGACTGGGCGGCGCCGTGGCAGGACATGACCAGGATCACCGGCCAGGCGCTCGGCATGGAGAGCAAGGCGAACGAGCTGATCTCCGGCATCGACGCCCGGTTCGCCGCGGTGCGCAAGGACCATCCGGAGTGGACCGGCAAGACCATCGCGGTCGTGGATCCCTATGAGGCCGGCAAATACGCGGTGTTCTCCTCGACCGACCCCAAGGCCCGGTTCCTGACCGAGCTTGGCTACAAGATCCCCGACGCCATCCTTTCGGCGGCGGGGGGCAAGTACGCGGCCGAGGTCAGCTCGGAGCGGCTGGACATGGTCGACACGGATCGCTTGGTATTCCTGGCTTCCGACCCGACCGCGGAGCAGCGGGTCAAGGCGGACAAGGTCTACCAGGGCCTCGCGGTGGCGCGCGAGGGACGGGCGTTGTTCGTGCCGTACGCGACGCCGCCGGTCGGTGCGGCGATCGCGTTCAACACCGTGCTCAGCATTCCCTATGCCATTGACCAGCTGGTGCCGTTGCTGGCCAGCGCGTCGTGAGCGAGCTTGCGAGGTGAGTGGCGTGACTGATCTGCCGCTGACCGGGGCGCAGTCCGGCATCTGGTTCGCACAACAGCTCGACCCGGCGAGCACGACGTACAACATCGCGTGCTACGTGGACATCCGTGGCTCGGTGGATCTGCCGCGGCTGACTTCGGCCGTGCGGCAGGCGATCGCGGAGGCCGAGAGCCTGCAGGTGCGGATCGTCGACGGGCGGCAGTCGGTTTCGCCTCGCGGGTTTACCGTGCCGGTGCTGGAGTTGGGGGAAGCCGAGGCGTTCGCGTGGATGCGGACCGACCGGCCGACCGTGATGGATCTCGCACGGGGTCCGCTGTTCGCGCAGGCGTTGATTCGGATCGGTGCGGATCGGGTGCTGTGGTACCAGCGGTATCACCACATTGCCATCGACGGCTACGGGGTCATACTGCTGGCGCGACGGGTGGCTTCGCTGTACTCGACGACCGACGCCTTCCGGGTGGCGCCGTTGTGGTCGCTTGTGGACCGTGACACGGTCTACCGGTCGTCGTCGCGGTTCGCTGCCGATCGGGACCACTGGGCGGCGCGGATCGCCGACCGTCCGGAGCCGGTGCGGTTGGTGGAGATCGGCGACACTCCGGCCTCCTCCCTTGTGCGGCGGTCGGTATCGCTTCCCTCGGTGCCCTCTCGGCAGCTGATCGCCGCGGTGGCCGGGTATGTGCACCGGTTCACCGGGGCGCGGGAGGTGGTGCTCGCGTTGCCGGTGTCCGGGCGGTATGACGAGGAAGTGCGTTCGGTGCCGGGCATGGTGTCGAACGTGCTGCCGCTGCGGGTCTCGGTCGGGCCGGGTGATTCCGCGGCGTCGCTGGTGGATTCGGTGGCGCACGAGGTTCGGCAGCTGACCGCGCACGGGCGGTACCGGGGTGAACGGCTGGCTCGTGATCTTGGCTTGGCTGGTGGGCTTCGCGAGCTGGTCGGGCCGACCGTCAACGTGATCGGCTTCACCCGGGGTCTTCGCTTCGGCGATCACTCGGCGTCGATTCACCACCTGTGGACGGGTCCGGTCGACGACCTGACGATCAACCTTCTGGAACAGCCCGACGGCAAGCCCGCCATTCTCACGCTCGAGGCGGACGCCGCGATGTGCACGGAGGCCGAGCTGGCCGGTCACGAGCGGCGGTTGCTGTCCGTGCTCGGATCTCCTGACCGTCCTCTTGGGACACTTGACCTTGTTGAGGACCGGGATGCGGTGCTGGAGTTGGGTTCCGCTCCTCGGGATGTCCCGGGGCTGACCTGGCCCGATGCTTTCCGGTCGCAGGCGGCGCGGACGCCGTCCGCGGTCGCGGTGGTCTGCGAGTCCTCGCGGTTGACCTACGCCGAGCTGGATGCCGCGTCGAACCGGGTGGCGCGGTTGCTGGTGTCGCGGGGGGTCGTGGCCGAAGACGTCGTCGGGGTGGCCCTGCCCCGTTCGGTCGACCTGGTCGTCGCGCTGCTTGGGATCATGAAGGCGGGTGCCGCGTACCTGCCGCTCGACCTCGATCACCCCGAGGACCGGATCTCGTACCTGCTCGCCGATGCCGGGGCACGCCTGGTGATCTCCGAGCCGGATCTCCTTGAGGCGGCCGGCCTCGACGGGTCGCCGGTGAAAACCAAACCGATCGGTTTGGACTCCGCCGCCTACGTGATCTACACCTCGGGTTCCTCCGGCCGGCCGAAGGGCGTGGTGGTCACCCACGACGGCATCGGCAGCCTCATCGCCACCGCGATCGACCGGCTGGGGGTGAGTTCGGAAAGCCGCGTTCTGCAGTTCGCCTCGATCGGCTTCGATGTCGCGGTGTGGGACCTCTGCATGGCGCTTTGCGTTGGCGCCCAAGTGATTCTGGTGCCATCCGCACGCCGCGTCGCGGGCGCCGAGCTGACCGACTACCTGGCCGAGCACCGGGTTACCCATCTGATTCTTCCGCCGTCGCTGGTCGCCGCCCTCCCGCCGGAGTGTTCCTTGCCGGCCGGCGCGGTCCTTGTGGTTGGTACCGAAGCGATTCCCGCCGAACTCGTCGCCCGCTGGTCGTCTCACCTGCGTGTGGTCGTTGCCTACGGCCTCACCGAAGCCACCGTGAACTCCACCCTCTGGCAAGCCTCCCCGGACTGGTCCGGTCCCATCCCCATCGGCCGTCCCGACCCCAACACCCGTCTCTACGTCCTCGACGCTTCCCTGCAACCGGTCGACGTTGGTGTCCCCGGCGAGCTTTTCGTTGCTGGGCGGGGCCTTGCTCGTGGCTACCTCGGCCAGCCAGGCTTGACCGCCTCCCGCTTCGTCGCCGACCCCTTCGGCACTCCCGGCTCTCGCATGTACCGCACCGGCGACCGCGTCCGCTGGCGGGACGGAAACCTGGAATTCCTTGGCCGCCTGGACAACCAAGTCAAGATCCGCGGCCACCGCATCGAACCCGGCGAAGTCGAAAGCGTGCTCATGGAGCACCGCACCGTCGCCGCCGCGGCCGTCACCGTTGTCGAAGACCCCCGGGGAGTCCGCCGCCTGGTCGCCTACCTAGCCGGCGTCTCCGTCGACGTCGATGCCGTCCGCACCCACCTCACCTCGCGCCTGCCCGACTACCTGATCCCTACCTCATTCGTGGTGCTGGACGAACTTCCCCTGACTCCCAACGGAAAAACCGACCTGTCCGCGCTTCCTACTCCACAATGGGCAGATCGCAACCCCACCGCGCCCAGAACCCCCACCGAACACGTCCTCGCCAAGGCCTTCGCCGATGTCCTCGGCGTCTCCAACGTCGGTATCCACGACACTTTCTTCGAACTGGGCGGCGACAGCATCACCGCGATCCAGTTGGTCAACGCCGCCCGCGCCGCCAACCTCACCCTCACCCCGCGCGACATCTTCCACCACCGCACGGTCGCCGCCCTGGCCACCGTTGCCCAAGCCTCCACCCCTCTCACCACCGACGACGGCCAAGGCGAAGCCCCATCAACCCCCATCATCCGCTGGCTCGCTGAGCAAAGCGGCCCCATCGATTCCTTCTACCAATCCGCCCTCATCCCCACCCCACCCGGCCTCACCCACGCGCGCCTCGTCGCCAGCCTCCAAACGATCCTCGACCACCACCCCCTCCTCCGCGCCAGCCTCGCCGACAACTGGGCACTCCACATCCCACCGCCCGGCACAATCCGAGCCACCGACCTCCTCACCACCGATCCACAACACGCCGTCGACGCATTGGACCCACGCGCCGGGATCATGGTGCGGGCCGTCTGGTCCGAGTCCGCCGAGCGGCTCCTGCTTGTCGCACACCACCTGGTCGTAGACGGCGTGTCGTGGCGGATCCTCCTCGGCGACCTCAACGCCCTCTGGGAGGGCCGGGAGCTGGCGCCGACCGGAACTTCGTTCAAACACTGGGCAAGCCAGCTCACCCAACTATCCAAAGTAGACGAAATACCACTGTGGCGGCGTCAGCTCGAAGGGCCCGACCCGTTGCTTGGGCAGCGCCCACTCGGGCCACAAGACACCGTCGCCACCAGCCGGTCGCTGACCATCTCGTCCCCGGCCATCACCAGCCGCTATGACGTGCTCCTCGCGGCGTTCGCCCTCGCGGTCAGCAGGTGGCGCGGCGGCGCCGAAGTCCTCGTCGACCTCGAAGGCCATGGGCGCGAAGAACACGTGGTGCCCGGCGCCGATCTCAGCCGCACGGTTGGCTGGTTCACCAGCATGTTCCCGATCCGCCTCGACCAGGGCAGCGATTCCCGCGCCGCGGTCATGCGCGTGCGCGAACAGCTGAAGGCTTTGCCGGACAACGGAATCGGCTTCGGGCTCGTCAGCCACCTGATCGACGCACCGCGCCCGC
>WUUC01039202.1_pt1 | contig 10460 bp, 5 predicted proteins | sample 6278441 | NCBI WGS metagenome assembly WUUC01 (sample SAMN13675441, study PRJNA597444) | soil metagenome | isolation source: soil | place: USA: Washington | collected 2017-10 | reverse complement strand
ACTGCTAACGAACGGGCAACAGATAACGGTTAAAGGCAAGGTAATCAATGATAAAACCAGGGAGCCACTGGCTTTTGTGAACATCTCCATTAAAAATTTCAATGGGGGAACCACATCAGACATTGATGGAAGATTTCAACTTACACTTCCTCAGAAGAATTTAGAGCTGGTCTTCAGCTATATTGGTTTTGAGTCTCGTTCGCTATTAATTACGGAAAATAAACCGTCGCTTTTAATTCGATTACACGAAAAAACCACGCAATTGGCTGAGGTAATTATTCTCGCTGATAATCCGGCCTTTCGAATTATAAGGAAAGCGACAAAAAACAAACCCCTGAATGATCCTGAAAACCTGACGTCGTTTTCTTATAACTCTTATAACAAACTCTACAGTACATTACTTAATCCAGATACCAGTGCATTTATAAGCGAAACAGAAGACTCTGCACGATTTAAACGCTACCTGCGGGACAATCATCTTTTCATTCACGAAAGCTATACGGAACGCAAATTTCTGAAGCCGAATTTTAGCAATGAGGTAGTATTAGGAAATCATTTGTCTGGCGTGAAAGATCCCTTCTTTGCCTTTTTAGCTACCGACCTACAGCCATTTTCCTTTTACAAGGATTTCATTCTACTCTTTGACAAAAATTATTTGAATCCATTAAGTCCAGGCAGTACTCAAAAATATGATTTCGAAATAGTGGATACGATCTACCATACTACCGACAGCGTTTTTGTGATCTCATTTGAGCCCCTTCCCGGAAAAGTTTTTGATGGCCTGAAAGGGCAGCTTTACATAAACTCAGATGGCTATGCTATTGAATCCGTTCATGCACAGCCGGCCGACGACAAAGTTCTGGTTGAGAGCCTCATCCAGCAGCAGTATGAAAAAATAAATGGACATTGGTTCCCCGTGCAATTAAATTCAGAGCTTCGTTTTAAGAATTTCAATATTCAAAACCTTAAGCTCAAATATGTAAGTCATAGTTATCTTACCAATATAAAAATAGATGCTAAACTGAAAGCAGAGGACTTCGCACTAGCCAACATAACGTTTGACGGTCTTGCAAATACACAGGACAAAGTCTTCTGGGATAAGCATCGTGCCGGCGAATTTGATAAAAAAGAGTCGCATACTTTTAATTCTTTGGATAGTATCGGCGCCAACTTAAAAATTCTTCAGGCCGCTTTTAAACTTCTTGAAGGATTTTATTTAGGCAGATTCAGGGCCGGTGCATTTTACTTACCCCTTGAGTACCTTATTCAAATCAATCAATACGAAACTGTTCGGATTGGATTTGGATTTCAAACCGGAGAAAAAATTTCCAAACGATTTGTTCTCGATTGTTATGGGGGATACGGTTTTAAAGACATTGCTTTTAAGTATGGAGCTGCCCTCCAAGTCAACGTAAGTGAAAAGAAAGAAGCTTACTTCAAATTCTCCTATAAACAAGATCTTCTTGAACCCGGTCGTCCGCTTTTTATAAAAAGTGCTGTGGCCACACGAACGCAGGAATCAACACGCAACTGGATGGCATCACGCATGGACAGCATTGAACAATACCGGATAGAATTCAACGAGCGTCCGTTTCATTATTCACAGCTCACATTTTTTGGTCAGCAAACCAAAAGAAATCCGACGTATAATTATTCATTTATTAATGATGCAGATAATGTCATTAGAAGAAGATTCACTGTTTTTGAAGCTGGTTTACAATGGCGTTTTGCCCCTAAAGAAACATATTTAAAAATCGGCCAAAGTCAGGTTGTAACCGGAATGACATATCCACAAATAAATGTTTCCCTGTCAAAAAGTTTTGCGGGCGTTTTTGATGGGGAGTATGATTTTACCAAGTTGGAAGTTCGTGCCGATCATCAGTTTATTTTACGCGGACTTGGTAAGACAACCTTCCAAGTGGCTTCAGGAATTATGGATGGTGTTGTACCCTATCCTTTCCTGTTTGGCGGTAAAGGATCACGGTTTGAAGCGTCTGCTTTAAACAATATTGTAGTTAGAAATTACTTTCAGACGATGGGATTATATGAATTCTTTTCCACCCGTTATGCTTATCTCTTCGTGAATCAACACGTGGGAAGAATTACAGGGAACAAGAGCAAATTCTTTCGTCCGGAACTTTCGCTGATACATAATATGGGCATTGGCAATCTCTCTGACAAAAATCTTCATAAAGGTGTCGAATTCAAAACCATGAGTAAAGGTTATTTCGAAAGTGGTTTAGTACTGGCAAACATTATCAGATTTAACTACATGGACCTAGTCTATTGCGGTATAGGTGCGGGTGGATTTTACCGGTATGGTAATTATTCATTGCCTGATAAATCTGAAAACCTTGTAGTGAAATTTGTTATTACGTTCAGTTTTTAATCAGAGCTTTGGCAATAAAAAAGCCGGTGTGCCATTGAAACTGGAACACCGGCTGCAATACGTTAAAGAATTACATATTTTTTATGATCTCCTTACCAAATTCAGAGCACTTCAATAATGTAGCTCCTTCCATTTGACGGTGGAAATCATATGTAACGCGTTTTGATGCGATGGCTGCTTCTAACCCTTTATAGATCATATCAGCAGCTTCTTGCCAGCCCATATACTCAAGCATTAATGCGCCCGACAAAACTACAGATCCTGGATTCACTTTATCCTGACCTGCGTATTTTGGCGCAGTACCATGTGTTGCTTCAAAGATAGCGTAGCCGGTAATGTAGTTGATGTTTGCACCCGGAGCGATGCCTATACCGCCAACAATGGCCGCTAATGCATCAGAAACATAATCTCCATTTAAATTAAGCGTGGCTACTACCGAGTATTCGTCAGGCCTTAAGAGGATTTGTTGCAAGAACGCATCTGCGATAGAATCTTTGATCACAATTTTATGCCCACCGTTGTTAATCTCCATCCATGGACCGCCATCAATTTCCACTGCACCAAATTCACTTTTTGCTAACGCGTAGGCCCAGTCACGGAAGCCACCTTCAGTAAACTTCATGATGTTTCCTTTGTGAACAATAGTAACGCTTGGTTTCTTTTGTTCAATCGCGAACTTGATTGCCGCACGCACGAGACGCTCCGTCCCTTCCTTCGACACTGGTTTGATACCTATACCTGAAGTTTCCGGAAAACGTATTTTTTTGTGACTTTTTGGAAAATTCTCAAGTAACAACTTCATGAATTTCTTATTATCATCACTTCCTTCCTGAAATTCAATACCTGCATAAATATCTTCGGTGTTCTCGCGGAAAATTACCATATCAGTTTTATGAGGTTCTTTTACCGGAGAAGGCACACCTTTAAACCAGCGCACAGGACGAACACAGGCATATAAATCAAGGTCCTGACGAAGTGCTACATTAAGGGAGCGAATACCACCACCGACAGGTGTGGTTAATGGACCTTTAATCCCTACTAAATATTCCCGGAATGCCGCTAGCGTTTCATCGGGCATCCAGTTTCCTGTTTTATTAAAAGACTTTTCACCCGCTAATACTTCCTTCCAGAGTATTTTACGTTTGCCTCCGTAAGCTTTTTGTACAGCCGAATCAAAAACGAGTTGCGAGGCCGCCCAAATATCCGGCCCGGTTCCATCGCCTTCGATATAGGGAATAGTAGGATTCTCGGGTACAACAAGTTTTCCGTTGCTAATGGTGATTTTCTGATCGCTCATTTGATGAATGTGTTTAAGTATTAGTAAGTATTAAAGCCTATTAATTTTATGGAGTCAAACCCTCCCTTCTTTTGGGGGCGAAAATTAGGAAATTAACCTCAGAAAAGTAGGAGTTTTAGCAGAAACGGGTCATTTGCCGTCTTTTCTTTATGAAAAATGTTTACTCCTGCGTATTGGAGGGGCTTTTCTTTGAAAATTAACTTCTCGTTCTACCAAAATATCCGTTGGTACCGGTTAAAAAGGACATTGTAATTGTGAATTTAATTCGCAGTCTGTTGACGACCCCACCCACCTCTCCACATATTTTTTTTGCGATTGCAGGAAAAAACAGTCCGCTGTATACTTCTAAAATGGCATGGTCTTTCTGGACTCATTTGCATGTGATAATTCGTTGGATCGGCTTCGGCAAGACTGATCTAGACCTCTGAATTTGATGAGCAGTTATTAATTGTTAAAAGCAAATTTTTATGACTATCCATGAAAAAAGGTATGAAGTAGATAATGTCACGGGGTTAAACCATGAGGGGCCGCAGGCCAACAACCCGGTGAGGAGATTAACCGCGACATCTATAATTGGTGATTCTGTGGAAAACAGGAATGGTGACGACCTTGGCAAGATCGCTAACGTGATGATCAATGTTAGTACGGGAGAAGTAGAGTATGCCGTTATTGAGTTTGGTACTTTCTTAGGACTCGGCGGAAAATTATTTGCAATTCCCTTCAGAGAATTGCGATTAAATGCTGATAAGGAAGTTTTTATTTTGAATCGTGAGCAGGACTACCTGAAGCGATCTCCCGGTTTTGACAAAAATCATTGGCCCGATACCAATGACCACTTCTATTTTAATAACGTAAATGATTACTACCGTACGCCGGTTCCCCCGATTTAATTCCAGGGTTTGACAATTAAACAAAAACATAAACAGCTTCTCAAAAGGAAGCTGTTTATGTTTTCGAATTTTATTTCTTGTCAGGCATTATGCGCTGATCACGATTAGCAATTTCCCATGCCATATAGAATACACATTGTGCACGTTTGGCCAGTAGATCGAACTCTATTTTTTCAACTTCGTCGCTTGGTTTGTGATAGTCTTCATGAATACCATCAAAATAAAAAATAATGGGGATATTATTTTTTGCAAAATTCCAATGATCAGAGCGGTAATACAATCGTTCGGGGTGGTTTTGATCGTTGTAGGTATAGTCAAAAATAAGATTTGTATAGGTTTTGTTCGTTAGCTCACTAAGCGTATGTAAATCCGTTGACAATTTATCAGAACCGATTACATACACATAGGGTGCGCTGTCCTTATGTTGAGAATCCCTTCGACCGATCATGTCTATATTCAAATCAACCACTGTACTTGCAAGTGGGAAAACAGGGTGCTGTGTATAATAATCTGAACCCAGCAGGCCCTTCTCTTCACCTGTTACTGTCATGAATAACAGACTTCGACGCGGACCGTTACCGTCCTTCTTTGCCTGTGCAAAAATCTTTGCCATTTCGAGTACGGCTACCGTACCCGAGCCGTCGTCATCTGCGCCATTGTTAATTAAGTCTCCTTCTGTACCATTGTTTTTTCCAATGTGATCGTAGTGAGCGGTTACAACCACCAATTCATCTTTTTTATCAGTTCCTTCCATATATCCAAGGACATTTTCTGTAGCAACTGCCTTAACTTCCATGCTTGTCTTATATGAGACATTAACAGGTTTCATTTTCTTGAGGGCGGCATTCTTAGGATCGTCTCCGGCTGTCTTAACCAATTTATCAATTGTCGTATTGAACAATTTTTCTGCAACCGTAGGTGCAATAAAAAATACGCCCGCATTTTTGGCAGTGCCCTCAGGTTTTTTAAGTGAAAGAACGCCACCGGCCGTATAGCTTTTTAACTGCGCCACAATATCCTTGTACGCGTCCACCTGAGCATTCAGAATGAAAATCATTTTTGCGCCTTTTTCATTCGCTCTCGCTACTGCACTTTGAAAGCTGTCTTCGCTGCTCAGGAGAATAACAACTGCTTTTCCGGTAACGGGTACCTGTTCAAAATCACTGTCTTTACCACTTCCTGCAAAGACAAGCGGAAGTGATACCTCTCCTCCTGAATCAAACGTGCCGTAGTAGACGATATCTTCATAATTATTATACCTGGCAGATCCCGTTTTTACGTAAACTTCACCGGCAAGACTTGTAAACAATTCTACAGGTTGATAGTAGCTACCATTAACAGGTGCTGTTAATCCGATTTCCTGAAAATGAGCACTTATAAAAGCAGCCGCAATTTTTTGCCCTCTTTTCCCGGTTTCACGGCCCTCAAAGGCATCAGAAGCGATAATGGACAGGTATTCTTTTAGGTCGGTGGGGGTTATCATATTGCCATACTTCTGGGCAACCGGGTTCTGGGCGTCGAGGCTCAGCGAAACTGAGCTGGCAAAAACCAACGCCAATATTCTAATTTTCATTTGTCTCTCGTTTAGTTAATACTTCAAATATGATTCGGATTTTCAGAATTTACAAGGTGAGTAAATGGGGTAAAATGATGTTTTATGAAGGTTTGCCAAACTCTTCCAGTAATTTATTTTTTACACTGTTAATTCTACAATTCTATCTTTAGATTTGTGGCAATTTTAGCGTCAAACGCAGTTAAATCGACCCTTAATCTTTCGTAAATCCTACAGAAACTAAATGAAATCAGATTCTCTTTACACAGAAAAATTTGAGTCGCGCCATATTGGTCCAGACCAGCACCAACTTGAGGAGATGCTAAAGGTTGTCAACGCCTCATCGGTTGATGAATTAGTAGATCAGACCATTCCGCCCAACATACGATTGAAAAAAGGCTTACACCTTCCTGCTGCTCAATCTGAGTTTCAATTTTTAAATGAATTCAAAAAAATAGCTTCAGCGAACAAGGTTTTTAAATCATTTATTGGTTCCGGGTATTACAACACGATTACACCGGGTGTTATTCTCCGAAACATTTTAGAAAACCCGGGATGGTATACGGCTTATACACCGTATCAGGCCGAAATCGCCCAAGGCAGATTGGAGGCGCTGATCAATTACCAAACGATGATAATTGATCTCACCGGCATGGAGATCGCTAATGCATCGTTGCTTGATGAAGGTACGGCCGCCTCTGAGGCCATGCATTTACTTCACGCGTCACGAAAAGGAGACAAAAAAAACGCAACCAAGTTTTTTATTGATGTCAATACATTTCCTCAAACCATCGACGTCGTGGCTACACGTGCCAATCCGTTAGGGATTGAACTTATTATCGATGAGGTTACTAAATTAGATATTACGGACCCGGCACTTTTTGGTGTTTACATTCAATACCCCGATAAAAACGGTGCCGTAAAAGATCATACAGCTTTCATTTCATCAGCACATGAAAAGGCCGTTGCGGTTGTTGTGGGTACAGACCTGATGAGTTTACTTCTACTAAAGTCTCCCGGTGAGATGGGTGCCGACGTAGTTGTTGGATCATCACAACGCTTTGGCGTTCCGTTAGGCTTTGGCGGACCGCATGCTGCGTTCTTTGCTACCCGTGACGAATACAAACGGCAGATGCCGGGAAGAATTATTGGCGCTTCACTCGATGTACATGGAAACCCTGCCTATCGCATGGCCTTGCAAACACGCGAACAGCATATCCGTCGTGAAAAAGCGACGTCAAATATCTGTACTGCACAGGTTTTATTATCTGTGATCGCCGGAATGTTCGCAGTCTATCACGGACCAACGGGGTTAAAGAAAATTGCCAAGCGTATTCATGGTTTAACAAAGACGCTTGAGGGTTCGCTTAAGGGACTCGGCATTAAGCAAGTAAATGAACATTATTTTGACACGCTAAAGATCGCTGTTACAGACAAGAAAACAATCGAACAGGAAGCTGAGAAACGCGAGGTGAACTTTCGTTACTTCGCTGATAATTTCGTTGGTATTTCTATTGATGAGACCACTTCAGCAGCGGATATAAAAGTAATTGCTGAAATCTTCGCTACAGCTGAAAATAAAAAATACACAGAACCTTCTGACAATGGTCAGGCGATCACATGGCCTTCATCACTGATCAGAACGTCAGCTTATTTAACACATCCCGTTTTTAACACCCATCATTCTGAACATGAAATGCTTCGGTATATGAAGCGGCTGGAGAACAAGGATCTATCCATGGTTCATTCCATGATTTCGTTGGGATCGTGCACGATGAAGCTGAACGCCACAGCGGAAATGATTCCTGTTACCTGGCCCCAAATCGGTGGCATACACCCTTTTGCTCCGAGCTCACAAACAAAAGGCTATCAGGAGATCATCACAAATCTTGAAAATTGGCTAAAGGAGATCACTGGATTTACCGGTGTCTCTCTCCAGCCCAATAGTGGTGCACAGGGAGAATACGCAGGTCTTCTTGTGATTCGCGCCTATCACCTGAGTAGAAAGGATGTTCACCGGAACATCGCTTTAATACCCGCATCCGCTCATGGCACCAATCCGGCAAGTGCGGTAATGGCCGCTATGGAAGTTGTTGTCGTAAAATCTGACGCAGAAGGAAAAATTGACGTTGCCGATTTAAAAGCAAAAGCCGAGCAATACAAAAACAATCTTTCGTGCCTGATGGTAACCTATCCATCAACGCATGGCGTGTTTGAAGAATCGATCACTGAAATTTGTGAAACCATTCATAAAAACGGTGGGTTGGTATACATGGATGGCGCCAATATGAATGCACAGGTTGGGCTCACCTCACCTGCCAATATCGGTGCCGATGTTTGTCACTTAAATTTGCATAAAACATTTTGCATACCTCACGGCGGTGGTGGCCCCGGCATGGGACCTATCTGCGTGAACGATAAACTCATCGCATTTTTACCGGGTCATACCGTTGTGAATACCGGTGGTGAGAAAGCAATACATGCTGTTTCTGCGGCGCCATGGGGAAGTGCGAGTATTCTTCCTATCTCTTACGCTTACATTGCTATGATGGGCGCTGATGGCCTGACAAACGCTACGAAGATGGCCATTCTGAATGCCAACTATATTAAAGACCGGCTCAGTGCACATTACAAAATTCTTTACACTGGAAGCAAAGGACGCTGCGCTCATGAAATGATTGTTGATTGCCGTGATTTTAAAAAATCTGGCGTTGAGGTGGAAGATATTGCGAAGCGCTTAATGGACTATGGTTTCCATGCGCCGACCGTTTCTTTTCCAGTTGCCGGCACATTAATGATTGAGCCAACTGAAAGTGAGCCAAAGGAAGAACTTGATCGTTTTTGTGATGCCCTTATTGAGATTCGAAATGAAATCAGCGAAATAGAAGCCGGACAGGCACATAAAGAAAATAATGTTTTGAAAAACGCACCGCACACGGCTGCCGTCATCACGGCGGATCATTGGGATAAACCGTACAGCAGGCAAAAAGCAGCGTATCCATTACACTTTGTTAGAGAAGGAAAATTCTGGCCAGCCGTAAGCCGTATTGACAATGCATATGGTGATCGTAATCTGGTTTGCAGTTGCCTACCTATTGAAGCTTATTCAGAACAAACGGCGGCGGCTGTTTAGTAGATTAGATTTTAATCACGGCTTCCGTAAATAACAATAAACTAAAATGCCATCCTTAAAATTTAAGGATGGCATTTTATCTAAAAGTTGTTTCATACAAAAACGTGAACAATTCCAACGCGACCTTATCGACCGGGAACGATTGACATATAAATTATTTCAATCCGTATCGGTCAATAAGATAGATTAATGCCGTTATGGAGGCGGCTCCTAATTCCAGTTCGCGCTTATCAACCTTATCGATGGTATCTTCTTTGGTATGATGATATCTAAAGTAGCGCTGAGAGTCTGGCAAAAAGCCAATAAGGGCGGTACCTTGATCCAATAACGGGCCGATGTCGGCTCCGCCTCCTTCATTATCAAAGTTGGTTAAGCCGTACGGTTCCAACAGCGGTCGCCAGCCTTTTATTTTTGTGCGTATGGCGTCAGTTACAGTCATCGAAAAACCACGTGGTGTAAATCCTCCTTCATCAGATTCGATAGCAGCTATATGGTTTTCATTTCCAAGTTTTGCTAAATGTGCATAAGCCTGACCACCGCGTAGTCCGTTCTCTTCATTCATAAATAAGACAGCGCGAAGTGTTCGTTTAGGTTTGTAGCCGATTACATTCAAAAGTCTTAATGCCTCAATCGCCTGAACACATCCCGCGCCATCATCATGTGCACCCTGTGCCAAATCCCAGGAATCAAGATGGCCGCTCACCAGAATGATTTCATCTCTATATTCAGATCCTTTTATTTCACCGATCACATTATACGATAACACATCGTCCAGTGTTTGGCAATGTGTTTCCAAATAAAATTGAAAGCCCTTATCCGTTGCTACCAGCCTACTAAGCAGGTCTGCGTGCTTCGTGCTAATTGCTACCGCGGGTATTTTCGCAATGGTAGAGTCATAACGTAACATACCAGTATGTGGGTAATCTTCGTCGGGATCCAAACTCATGGATCTTACAATCATACCGATGGCACCGTAACGTGCAGCCTCACTGGCACCCTGAACACGTTGATCAACCGCCAGTCCATAGGCGGAAAATGTGTGGATCTTTGTCGGATCCATCGGTCTGTTAAAGAACACGATCTTACCGGAAATATTTTTTTTTCCTAAGTCTTTTAATTCCTCAAATGTCTTCACCTCCACAACGTTTCCTAAAATTCCAGCGGGCCCTGTACCCGTCGATCCACCCAACGCACAAACA
>WUUC01213066.1_pt1 | contig 10461 bp, 12 predicted proteins | sample 6278441 | NCBI WGS metagenome assembly WUUC01 (sample SAMN13675441, study PRJNA597444) | soil metagenome | isolation source: soil | place: USA: Washington | collected 2017-10 | reverse complement strand
CCCCTCACGGCCTCCGAAGGCCCCTTGACGATCGGCTGCCTGGACAACTACGGCAACTACTTCGACGGCAGGATCGACGAGGTCCGGATTTATGACCGGGCGCTGGGTGAAGCGGAGCTTCGACAGACGATGAATGCTGGCTTTCCCAAGGCGATCACCGAAGCCGCGACCGAAGTGGAATCCAACGATGCGATCCTGACCGGTACCGCTGATGCGAACGGTGGCGAAACCGAATACTTCTTCGAATATGGAGCAACGAAATCCTATGGGAACGTCGTCACGGGCGAAGAACTCGGCAGCGATCGCGAAGCGGTCGAGCTCAGCGAAGCCGTCATCGACCTCGCGCCGGAAACTACATATCACTATCGACTTGCCGCCAATAGTCCCGCCGGAACCGCGTACGGCAAAGATCAGACGTTCACCACCCCGGAACGGACGATGACTGTTGGCGAAGAAGAAGAACTCATGGACGCCGAAGACAAACTCGACCTAATCGCCAGTGAGAGCAAAGCAGGCCCTGGCGGCTTCTACGGCATGATGTGGACCGGGAAACTCAAAAGGATGCGAGAAGAGAACACCTACGAGGCGATTGAGAATTCTGGGGCGAAGATGCTGCGCTTCGCGGTTTACCCGGGCGACCAAACCGAGATCGACAAAGCCTTCAATGAAGCCGCCAAACATGACCTCACTGTTCTCCCATATTTGGGCAGCGGCGCCTTCCCGAAAGGAGCCAAACTACGGGAAAGCTGGGTCGAATATGCAAAAGATTTGGTGAAAAAATATGGCCCCGACAGTTCGTTCAGCCATCCAGTAATAACCTGGGAGATCTGGAATGAGCCCAACATGCCTTTTGCGCTGGCGGATCATCCAGCAGAAGAAGAAGGGGCCGTAAATCCCGAGGCCTTCGCGGGGTTCTTCAAGGAAATGTCCGAAGCGCTCAGATCCGCCTCTAAAAAAGGCATACAGGTCTTGGCACCTGGCTTGTATGGATACAGAGTCGGTGGCTGTCATCCGGCATGCCACTTGACCCCCCGTGTATTCCTGAAAAGGATGAATCAAGAGCTATCGAAACTCGAATACAGTAATGCATATAACGCGGTTAGCCTTCATCCTTATGTATTCAAGGTCGGGAAACCCCATCGTCAGCACGCGCCGAGGGACGAAGGGGATGTCAAGCAGATATCAAAGGAAATCAAACGAGTGATCACCGGGGTCCACGCTCTCGATCCTGAAAAGCCACTTTGGGTTACCGAGCTTGGTTTTCCCGTTGCGAACCCAGGGAACAGTGGGAACGTTCCGGAGGTGACCAATGCGATACAAAAGCAGCTCGTAACGGCGAGCTTTTCGATGATGCAAAATAACCGCAAACGCTTGAATATCGCGCATTCCATTTACTACAATATCCAGGACACCGCCCAACCAGGGTGGGAATACCATTCTGGGCTGCTGACGTTGAAAGGCAATGTCCGTTCCGCGTGGACCGCCTTTTCAAACCGTGCCGGGGGCAAACCCTGTCCGCACTCTCCGACTCCGTGCTAAGACACCAGGGCTCGGCCAGCGTGTTGGTTTCGTATCAAACAAGATTGGGTATTTGGCGGAAGCTACGCGGCCCTGGGTCGAATGGAACTTGCATTTGCGGCGGCGTATACGACGACAAGGAGGGACGTCTGTCAGGTCTGTCAGAGACAACGGCACTTACCAATGGGGACGGTGTTTGGGCCGCCGGCAGAAAAGCAGAAGGTTCTGGGGTAATCGGGGCGGTTCGGCTAGGACAATTCTGTAATTCGTTAATGCTCTTTTGTTCGGTGGCCGTTGTGGGCTTGGCCCTAGCTCTCTGCAGCCCATTTTCCTCAGTCGCGCATGCTCAGGTCGCGAAGTCTGGGGCCGTGATCGCTTGTTTCCATAAGAAGATCGGTCGCTTCACGGCTCAGGCGCACCCCAGTCGGTGCAACATCTCGGGATATCGGGGTCGAGACCGAGAATTCGTCGAAGTTCCGGTCAAGGGCGTGAATTGGGGCCATTGGGGCCTCAACCCGACCCGGGGGGCCTACGGACATAACAAGCGCAATGGAAAAGGCGTCCGAATAATCGCCTACAAGCCGATCACCTGCGATGAAGGCCGCACGTGGTACTCGCGGGTAATCGTCGTCTTTCCTGGGGAAGGCACGTTCTTCGGACTTCGCCTTCCAACCTGCGACGATCCAGCCGTGATCGGTTGGGGTCCGAGTGGGTACGCCGCACGAAGCGCCTAGGATGGTGGACGTAGGTCAGAGTCTGATCGCGTGACGGCAGGGCTTGGTCCTGGCAAGTCGTCATCAGCCGGTGGCTGAGACGTCGCGGGGGCGGACCAGTCGCAGGGCGCGGTCGCTCTTTCGCTCGAGTTCGTTGGCGTCGCGCACGGCCCAGCCGACCCGTTGGACCAGCTAGGTTCGGACGATGTCCGCAGGATCGACCGCGGTCGAGGGCCGCCGCCTCGCCTGGCGCACGGTTGGCGCCGGTCGGCCGCTGTTGCTGGTCAACGGCTACGCGGCGACCGGGGGCGACTGGGACCCGACGCTGCTGATGGCCCTGGGCCGGTCCTTCGGGGTGATCTGTCCCGACAACCGCGGGGTCGGCGAGTCGGAGCTGGGGACCGGGGAGGTGACGGTGGCGGGGATGGCCGCCGACCTCGAGGCACTGCTCGACGCGCTCGATCTGGCGCGGGTGCCGGTGGTCGGGTGGTCGATGGGCGGCTTCGTCGCCCAGCGGCTGGCGGCGCGATCGCCGGGCCGGGTCGAGGCGCTGGCGCTGCTCTCGACCGACCCGGGCGGGCCGGCGGCGGTGCCGGCTGAGCCCGAGGCCTGGGAGCGGCTGATCGATCACTCGGGGACGCCGCGCCAGCAGGCGAGTCGCTTGATCTCATTGCTCTTTCCGCCCGCCCTGGCGCCGGAGATCGACCGCCAGTTCGGCGAGGTGGTGGCGACGGCCCGGGCGGGCCTGAGGCCGGAGGTGCTGCGCGCGCAGGAGCTGGCGATGGCGCTCTGGCACATCGAGGACCCACGGGCGAGTGGCGAGGGCTCCGGAATCGGCGGCGAGCTACCGGCCCCGCCGGTCCTGGTCGCCCACGGCAGCGAGGACGTCGTCATCCCGGCCGCCAACGTCGAGCCGCTGGCGGCGCGCTGGCCCGGCGCCACGGTCGAGCTCTTCGAGGGTGGCGGCCACGCCTTCATGGCGCAGGAGCCGCAACGGTTGGCCGAGCTGCTGGTCTCGTTCCTCGACCGTTGAGCGCGACGTACTCGCCGCCGAGCGCCGCGGCGGGAGCCCGGCTCAGATCGGCAGGCCGGTGGCTGCCGCGCCGGCCCACTCGCCGGCGTCGATCACGGCAGCGGGGCTGGGCAGGGCGATCGCCGGGGTGGCGCCGAAGTCGTAGAGCTCGATCGTCATGTCCATCGTCATCGGCGCGCTGCCGGGACTGAGAGCGAGGTTGAGGACCATCCGCATCTGCCGCAGTCGGCCGGCCCGGTCGATCCACGCTTCCGCGTCGGCCGAGCCCCCCATCTCCTCGAACAGATCGGCCGCCTCGTCCGCGCCTCCCTCGCGGGCGAGATCGGCGTAGCTGGCGAGGTCGATCGTGCCGCGGTAGTGAGTGGTGATCGCGCCGCGAATGCTCTCCTGGCCGAGGGTTTCGATCCGGCCGCTGATCGCCTCCAGCATCTCCAGCTGTTCGCGCGGGTCGGTGCTGCCCGGCAACGAGCCCTCGTCGAGATCGCCCGACTCGGGGTCGACGGAGATCCATTCCTTGCCGGCGGGGAGCTGGCCGCTCAGCATCGACGAGCGCAGGTAGGCCCGCTCGTCGCTGGCGACGACCTCCATCGTCATCGAGCCGACCGGCGCCGGCGCCTGCAGCTCCATGCTGAACTGGGCGCGCCGGGTGCGGTTGTCGTAGGCGCCGTCGCCGTTCATCGTCATTGGCTGCCCGGTGGGCAGGCGGTAGCTGGCGGTCATCGACATTCGTCCGCCGGTTTCCGCCTGGGTGCGTTCGGCCGCCGCGGCGACGGGATTGGGGTTGAAGGGGTTGTCTTCGCCACCCCGCAGGACGGCGTTGAGGGCGACCAGGATCACCAGCACCCCGAGGACGCCGGCGAGCCGCAGTAGGCGCCGCGAGAAGGGGTCGAGCGGCGTCGATTTCGTCTGTTCGCCTCCCACGTCCAAACTCCATCGACCGCTGGAGGGCCGACTTGAGCCGTGGTTCACGTTTTCACCCCCTATTGGTTCAAAGCTGAGAAGCTTCGACCCGGAGCGCGCAACTCACGACCCGGACGGGACGGAGAACGAGACCATGGCGAGGACCCAGAAAGGCGGCGAGCTGGTGCGCCAGCAGGAGCTGCTGAAGATCGCCGCCGACCTCTTCGCCGACCGTGGCTACGTCGCCACCACGGTGCGTGACATCGCCGACGAGGCGGGAATCCTCTCGGGCAGCCTCTACCACCACTTCGACTCGAAGGAGTCGATGATCGACGCGATCCTCTCCAGCTTCATCGCCGAGACGCTGTCGAGCTACGAAGCGGTGGTCGCTGCGGGCAACGGCCCGACCGAGACCTTCGAGGGGCTGGTCCGGGTCTCGCTCGGCGAGATGGCCGGCAACCGCTCGGCGATCCTGATTTACCAGAACGAGGCCCGCTTCCTCGATTCGCAGCCCCGCTTCTCCTACCTCGGCGACGCCCACCGCAAGTTCGAGCGGATCTGGACCGAGGTGCTGAAGAGCGGCGTCGAGAGCGGCGAGTTACGCGACGGCATCGAGCCGAAGCTGGTCTACCGCCTGGTCCGCGACGCGGTCTGGTCGGCGCCCCGCTGGTACCGCCCCGGCGGCTCGCTGAAGCTGGAGAAGATCACCGAGCAGTACCTCGCCGTGCTCGTCGCCGGCGTCGCCAAGCGCTAGGGCGGCTTCGGCCCCCGTCCGCTCCAGGGCAGTCGTTCCCTCGCGAAGAATGCAGCGCCTGGCCCCGCGACTCGGAGCACTCGCGAGTACCTGAAAGCACGTCGGGATAAATTTTGCCAAAATAACCCTATTAATTGCCCATGACGTAATTCCTTTAACCCCCCCTAAATGGCAGCCTCCGATCTCACCTGGGTCAGCGAGTCCCGGTTACTGGGAATCTGCAGCCTGCCTCGCTCGACCTTCCAAAGCTGGATTCGGTCGGGCCTTAATCTGGCCGATGAAGGGGGTGCTTACGGGCTGAGAGAGGTGATTGCGCTCACCCTCCTGGCAGCCGCCCGGGACCACGCGGGGGTCGAAGAGCTGATCGCGGGCTGGCGTCGCCTCGAGCGATCGGGAGGCGATGTCGCCGTTATCGATGCGGCCCGCGGTCTCCAGGACGGTGCTCGCATGGATCTGGTCCTCGATCCGTCCGGTGGGGCTTTCGCGATCGCTCGCAATGATGTCGAGCTGGTCGAGGCGATACGGCGCCATCGCGACGTGCCGCGGCCACTTTTCGTCGTCGACGTCGCCGCGCGCATTCGCTTCGCGGTCGATGCCTTTGAAAGTTTCGCCAAAGCCACGCCGCGTCCAGTCTCGAAACGGCCGGGAAGGCCAAAGCGGGAAGTCGTGTCCCTCCGAGCAGTGGATGGAGAGAGCAGTAGTTGATGTTTCTCAAAGACGCAGATGGAAAAAAAGATCGACTCAGTGACAAGCCTTCTCGCTACGTGCGGTTCCTGAGGGCTGCTTTTGCGCGGCTGGATAGAGACGGTTGCTGGCGTCAGGAGTGGCAACTAAAAAGAAATTTCGACGCAGAGGGGGGTGAGTTCAACAAGTCCTGGCCACGAATGCGACCGGAGTTCAGCCGAATCGAGGATGGTCGGCTTCTCCTCTCTGTCCGGGGTCTGGCCAGGGTTGGCCGTGCCAGCATCTTCCTCGCCCAATTCGTCAAGGCTTTCCACATCGCCGTCGAGCGATACCACGGGCCGGATGACGCGGTCCTGAGCGTTGACGATCTACGTCTGCATCTGGGGGTCAGCGAGGTGCGAGCGAGGGGCCTATTGGCCGTTTTCAGTGCCGAGGGCCTTCTCGTCATGGAGGAAGGGGACGGAACGACGGGCAGGTTGACGTCCGAATTCTGGAGATACGCGGAGGCTGGGGACCTCGAGGAGTACCTCGAGCTACGCCGGCGGCGGGACTGCGAACTTCACCGTGGCCGGGTCGGTCAGCGGCTGCGACGATCTTGGGACGGTTTCGTGGTGCCGTTCTGGAAGCAGCTAGTTGCTGCCCTAGCGGTGGCGGCGGTCGGCTTCGCGTTCACCACGCTGACCGGAGCGGACCCCGGCCAGGCGCCTCCTCCCGACCGCGGAAGCAAAAAGCAGAAGGCCATCCCGGGTGATGCGGCGGAGCCGGAGCCCCGTCAGGCCGGCTCCGATTAGCTCGTCTCAGTAGCAGCCGTAAGCAGCCGGAACAGCTCGTCGGTCTCCGGGTCGCCGCTGAGCAGCGGCCGGAAGACCGGCACCTGCTCGCCGCCGAGGTGGATGATGCCGCCCTGTGCCCCGGCTCCGCCGGGCGCCTCGAGCGAGACCAGGTCGCGTGGCCAGGAGCCCTGCTCGCCGCCGCGCAGGTAGACGCGGTAATCGTCGTTTTTGGCGCTGCCCATCGAGATCGACTTGATCGCGGCGACCCGGTCCGCCGTCACCGCGAGGACGAAGCGGCGCGGGAGCAGCTTCGAGCGTCGCGGCCGGAAAATCTCGAGCAGGGTGCCGAGGCTGGCGACCGAGCCGGGGGCCGGCGTTCTCCCCTGCCGCAGCTCGCCGGCGGCGAGGACTTCGGTACCGAGCGTGTGCGTCGCCTGGGCGACCATGCCGCCTTCGAGCATTTCCATCGGCCGACCCTAGCTTCGGCAGCGGCTACTTCGCCTGGGTGACCGCGATCCCGACCGAGACGGCCGATCCGGCGGCGCAGTCGGGGTCGCCGGCCAGCTTCACCGAGACGGTCTGCGAGGCGCCGGGGCTGACCAGGCCGATCGGCCCGGTGTGGCCGACGATCGGGACCAGGCCGGTCGGCTGGTCGACGGTCGGTTCGAAGGCGCTGAGGGCGAGCGCCCCTTTCGGCGTCCCCCAGAGGCTGCCGTTGACGTAGGGCAGGACCGTGACTTCGCACGGTTCTTTGCCGGTCCGGGCCGGGGTGCCCTTGGCTTCGACGCTGAGGAAGTAGACGGTGCCGGGCTGGCTCGCGAAGTTGGCGGTGCCGGAGAGGGGGACCGCGACCGGGGTGGCGGTGGTGGGGGCGACGGCGGTGCCGCCGGCGGTGGTGACGACGACGGTGCCGGCGGCGAGCTTGCTGAAGTCGACCGAGCCCGGTTTGATCTTCGCCGCGGTGACCGCGTTCGGCCTGATTTTGCCGGCGCTGATCGCGTTCCGTTTGATCTTGCCGGCGGTGACCGAGTTCGCCTTCAGCTTGCTGGCGCCGATCTTCCCCGAGGCCCAGACGACGCCGCCGCTGAGCGCCAGGAACAGGGCCAGGGAGGCGACGACGTTGGCGTAGGTCAGCTTCCCGACGATCCGCTTCAGCACTGCGATACCCCCTGTTCGAAGATCCGGCCTCGCTTCGAAGCCCCTCTTGGCAAGTTATAACGCGGCGGCGACCGCATCGACGCGGTCGGATCGGAATCGGTTCTTAGGTAACTGATGTTGCGAAAAAAAGCCATTTTTCCTATACATCTGTCTAAACTGCCTTGAATGGCGAGCGTCGCTGAGAGCAGCAAGTTGATCGACGACATCGTCCGCCTGCGGCGAGCCGAGCGGATCCCGGGCGCGGCGGCGGACGTTGCCCCAGTGCGGCGGGATCTCGAGTCCCGCCTCGGGCCGACCCTCTCCCGCTCGCGTGCCGCGCACGTCCTCGGGGTCAGCCAGACCGCGCTGGACCGCTGGGTGGCGGCTGGGGAAGTCCCGGTCGTGCTGATGCCGAGTGGCCGCCGCGAGATTCCGCGACAGGTCGTGATCGAGCTGCTCGAGTCGATCTCGGAACTGCGGCGGGCCGGCAGGGGGCGCCACCCACTCGCGGCGGCCCTTGCTCGCCGCCGTGAGGCCGCGAAAGGCGTCGGCGACGCTTTCGCCATCAAGGGGGATCGCCCGCCCGCGGCGATGCCCGACGGCCACCGCACGGCCGAGCGGCGCAGTCGCGCCTACCACGCGGTGATCGCCGAGCGGCTCGACGAGCCGATGCTCGCGGAGGCACGCGAGCGCGTCGACCGGCTGGCAGCGGAGGGACACCTGCACCCGCGCTACGCCAGCGCCTGGCGCGAGCTGCTCGCCCGCCCGCCCGAGCAGATCGCCGCCGCGATCGTCGCCGACGATCAGGAGGCCAGGGACCTGCGGCAGAACAGCCCCTTCGCGGCGGTCCTCAACGAGCAGGAGCGGCGGCGGATCATCGAGACGGTTCGCTAGCCGCATGCGGCGTGTCGAGCTGGAGCACGTGATCCGGGCCGCCGCGACCGTCGCCGAGGATCCGGACCTGGTGATCGTCGGCAGCCAGGCGATTCTCGGCCAGTTCCCCGAGGCCCCGGAGGGGATGCTCGTTTCGCGCGAGGCCGACCTCTACCCGCGCAACCGCCCCGAGCGGCAGGACGAGATCGAGGGCGCCCTCGGCGATGGCTCCTACTTCGAATCCACCTTCGGCTACTACGCCCACGCGGTCGGTCCCGAGACCGCGAAGGTCCCGGCCGGATGGGAGCGGAGGCTGATTCCGGTCGGCAACGAGAACACCGGCGGCGCCACCGGCTGGTGCCTGGAGATCCACGACCTGCTGCTGTCGAAGTGCGCGGCGGGGCGCGAGCGCGACTGGGAGTTCGCCGAGGAAGCATTGCGATACGGGCTCGCCGATCCCGGTGAGCTGCGGTCCCGGCTCGATGACATGCCGCTGGCTGCCGAGGAGCTGCGGGCGCTGCGGCGTACCGTCGAGGGCGTTGCCGCCCGCGCTGCCAGGAAGGGCGCCTCGCGATGAGGCTCCCCCGACTCGACGCCCGCGAGCTGGCGGCGATCTACGCCGGCGGGGTGCTGGGGGCGCTGGCCCGGGTCGGGCTGGAGGAGGCGGCGCCGCACGGGGTGGCGTCGTGGCCGTGGGCGACCTTCGCGGTGAACATGGTCGGGGCGCTGCTGCTCGGCTACTTCGTCACCCGGCTCGGCGAGCGGCTGCCGCCGTCGAGTTACCGACGGCCGTTTCTCGCCACCGGCCTCTGCGGCGCGCTGACGACCTTCTCGACCCTGCAGCTGGAGCTGTTCGAGATGCTCGACACGGGGCACCTGGCGCTGGCCGCAGGCTACGCGGCAGCGACCCTGGCCGGCGGCTTCGCCTGCGTCCACCTGGCGACGGCCGCGACGCGGCGGACGAGGACTGTGCGATGAGCGGGATCGCCTGGGTCGGGGTGGCGGTCCTCGGCGGCGCCGCGGCGATCGCCCGCTTCCTGTTCGACGCCGCCGTCTCGGAGCGGTTCGCCGGCGCCTTCCCGGCGGGGACGCTGGCGGTCAACCTCAGCGGCACCCTGGTGCTCGGTGTCCTCGCCGGCGCCGCCCTGCACGGCGCCGCGCTCGCCGTCGTCGCCGGCGGCGGCCTCGGCTCCTACACGACCTTCTCGACCTGGATGTTCGAGTCGCAGCGACTCGGCGAGGAAGGGGAGGTGGGGGCGATGTGGCTCAACCTCGGCGGCTCGCTCGCCGCCGGCCTCGCCGCGGTCGCGTTTGGCCACTGGCTGGGAGGGATGCTGTGAGCGAGGCGTTGGCGCTGACGCTGTACTTCGGCGAACGCGATCGCCACGGCGACCGGCCTTTGGCCGACGCGGCGCTGGAGCTGTTCGAGCGGGCGCGGCTGCCGGCGGCGGCGCTGCTGCGCGGCGCGGAAGGGTTCGGCGGTGGCCTGCGACTCACCGCCGACCGGCTGCTCTCGCTCTCCGAGGACCTGCCGCTGGTCCTGCTCGCCGCCGGCGGTCGCGAGCAGGTCGAGGCGCTTGCCCCGCAACTGGCCGAGCTCGCCGGCGACAACCTGCTGGCGCTGCGCCCAGCCCGGATCGTCGGCCCCGGCCTCGCCGGTGAAGGCGATCCGGGCGAGACCGTCAAGCTCACCGTCTTCACCGGCCGCCGCGAACGCCGCAAGGGTGTGATGGCGCACGTCGCCGTGGTCGCGGCCCTGCATCACCACGGCGTCGACGGCGCCACGGCGCTGTCCGCGGTCGACGGCGTCGCCTCGGGCCGTCGCCTTCGGGCCGGCTTCCTCGCCGCCAACAGCTGGGTGCCGGCGGTCACCTTCGCGGTCGGCGAGCGCGGTCGCATCGCCGCTGCCCTGGCTGAGCTGGGGGAGGGCGAGGAGCCGCCGCCGGCGATCGTCGAGCCGCTGCCGCTGGCCCCCTCGGGCTCGCTCTCCCGCCTCGTCGTCTCCTGCGGGGAGGGAAGGCAGCGCGGCGTTCCCGACCTGCACCGCGCGCTGATCGCTCGCCTGCGCGAGGAGCG
>WUUC01237478.1_pt1 | contig 10465 bp, 9 predicted proteins | sample 6278441 | NCBI WGS metagenome assembly WUUC01 (sample SAMN13675441, study PRJNA597444) | soil metagenome | isolation source: soil | place: USA: Washington | collected 2017-10 | reverse complement strand
TCGTGCATGTAACCGTGCAGCCCGATCTCGTGCCCGGCGGCGTGGATCGCCGCACAGTGGTCGGGGTAGGTCTCCAGAGTATGGCCTGGAATGAAGAACGTCGTGGTGATCCCGTGCCGCTCCAGCAGCGCCAGTATGCGGTCCAGGGCGTAGGCGCCGAACTCGCCACGAGAGACCGGGCCGGGGGTGACCAAACCGCGGGCGGCCCACAGAGAGATGGCGTCGAAGTCGAACGTCAGACAGACGCTTCCCTTGCCCGACACGACGGTCACGCTCCCGCCGTAGTGGGCGCCAGCTCCAGCACCAGCTCGTCCAGGGCAGTCTCGAAGACCGTGTCGAGCTCGATGCGGACGTACGGGTTTTCCCGCGGGGGGCCGGCCGCGATCCACAGGGTGCGCAGGTCGAGATCCATGATCAGCGAGTAGACGGTGCAGAACTTGGCGTTCTCGGCGACGTCCGGGTCCACGTAGCGGCAGAGGCCATCCGGGTGCGAGTAGTCGTCGCGCAGCACCGCGACGATGTCCGCGATCTTGACATCACGCCGTTCCAGGGCCGGTTCGAGCAGGTGCCGGACCCGGGTCGGCCGCAGCTGGGTCAGAGCACTGTGTGCGGCCTTGTGGTCCTGGAGCGGGAGCGCGGACTCGAAGTGGTTGGCGTGCGCGATCAGGCCCCCGCGCGGCAGCAGGGTGCCGAACATGCCGGGCGCCAGTTCGAAGTCGATCGACTCGCCGCCCGCGTCGGCGATCAGCACGTTGCCCGAGGAGATCCGCTCCACCTGAAGCAATTGCTTGTGCGCCTTCGACATGGTCGTGGATTGCAACGCGGCCCGCAGCAGATAGTGCATCGGGACGCCGACGCCGGCGGAATCCCGGTCAGAGCTCAGGGCGTTGAAGCAGATACCCAGCCCAGCCGAGTTGAGCCCGCTCTTCGCCAGCATCCCGGCCTCCGTCAGCGACAGCACCGAGAACCCGGACCGGTCCCGGGTGGCCAGCAAAAAGGTCACCTCGGCCTGCTCCGGATGCCAATCCCAGTTCTGAGCGAGCAGTGTGTGCCCGTCAGCGGTGTAGCGCGGCAACACCGACAGCGACGTGCAGCCGCCATCGCGGTACTCGGTGCCGTACATGATCTCGGTCCGCGCGTTGAGCGCGCCGATCTCATAGGGCTGGCGACCGGCACCCTCGGCCAGGCCTTCCAGCATGTCAGCCACATCCGGGTGGTAGTCGCGGGCCACCTGGTTGAACGTCTGTCCCCAGGAGACGATGTCAGCGTCGGACAGTCCCCGGTCAGTGCGGAATCGGCGGAAGTAGTTGTCGATACTCTGCCCCACCAAGGCAGCGGTCCGCTCGCCGATCTGGCCCCCCATCTCGCGGTAGCTGCCCTCGACAGTGATCAGCTTCGGTTGTGTGATCGTCATGCCCTGCTCTCCTCTGCGGTCGTCGTGGATCGGTGGTCACCGAAAGGCGGTGGAAGCGCCGGATCCGGGACAGCGCTGCTCCGCGCGAGGTGGCCGACCCCAAGCTCGGCAAGGAGCTCGGCGGTGTGCTCCCCCAGATCTGGCGGCGGGGACAGGGGCGGCGCTGTCACCGGCACACCGTCCGGGCCCGCCCCCCAGACCAGGGGTGAGGCCACGAGATCGACCCGCCGCCCGCCCACCTCCGTTGGCCGCAGCAGCGCACTCGATGCTGCATGCTCTCCGGACAGGGCCTGCGCCGCCCCGAGGACCGGGGCGAACGGGACGTCCGCGGCGGTCAGGATTTCCGCCCACTCGTCGCGGGGTCGCTGGCCGAGCGCCTCCGCGATCGCGCACCGCTCCTCCGGCCGACCGAAGTCGCTGCCGGACCCCGCGTCCCACGCGCCGCGGTCGGCCAGCTCCGCAGGCAACCCGACAGCTGCCACGAACCGGCGCCAGAACTTCTGCTCCAGCGGGCAGACGAGCAGCGGAAGTCCGTCGCCGCACGTGTAGACCGCATAGCGCGGGCCCGCATCAAGATCGACGCCGGCGGGAGTCTCGTTGTTGGCGAGGCTGGTCAGTTCGCGCCAGTTCCACCACATCGCGCAGTGCCACAGGGACACGTGCACGCACTGTGCGCCGCCGGAGGTCACGCGCCGCTGGAGCCCCGCGAGTACCCCGAGAGCGGTGAACACCCCGGCGAGCGAGGCGCCGACCGGGATCTCCTGCCCGGACAGGCGTCCCTCCGACTCACGATCCGACTCCAGAAGGCCCGCCCGCGCATCCACGTTCCGGCCGTGGGCCGGAAGTAGGCTCAACGGACCGGCCGGGCCATAGGCGCTGATCGCGCAGTACACAAGGTCAGGGGACGCGCGGGCGAGCGAGGCGAAGTCGAGGCCCAGCCGGCGGGCGGCCGCGGGCCGAGCGCCGACGATCACCGCGTCGGCCCAGCGCGCGCATGCACGCACAATCTCGGGCCAGTCGGTGGATCGGCTGTCGGCAACGAGACTGCGGCTCCCGCTGTTCAGCGCCACATGCACGTCCGCGACGCCGGCGATCGTCGCGCGCGTGTCACGGTTACCGTCGCCGTGCCCCGGTCGCTCCACCTTGACGACGTCGGCGCCGAGCTCGGCCAGCAGGTGCGCGGCGAGCGGTCCAGGGAGATGGCCGGAGAAGTCGACGACTCGCACAGTGCTCCCATCCTGACGTTTCTGACCGCGACGTCGAGCCGGGCGGGCCAGGGTCGACGGACAAACTGACGGGGAGGTACGGGGCCTGCTCCGACCCCATGCCTTAATTGATAAAGTGTGCTACATTTTTCCGATGGCTCTGATCGACGGCTTGAGCTTTCGGCGCACCACCACCGCCCAGCAGCTCGCCGACGGGCTATCCGAGCGCATCCTCTCGGGAGCAATCGCTCCCGGGCGACGCATGCGGGAAAGCGCGATCGCGGCCGAACTGGGCGTTGCCCGCAACACCATTCGTGAAGCCGTCCGGATCCTCGAGATCGCCGGGTTGGTGCGCTGCGAGGTCAACCGTGGAGCCGTTGTCGTGTCCCCGACCCCCGACGCACTGCGCGAGCTGTACGCGTGCCGCGCGGTCCTCGAGGTCGCGGGGATCCGCGCGACCGGCTCGCCGGAGAGGCTCGGTGCTGTAGAGCGGGCCTTCGACCGGCTGGTCGAGGCGACCGACTCCCGCGACGCCGGGCGAATCGTGCCCGCCGATCTCGACTTCCACGGCGCCATCGTCGCTTTGCAGGGAAACAGCCGGATTCAGGGCTTCTACCAGCAGCTCTCTCGGGAGCTGCACTTCTACCTCATGTACTTGATGGCGCGCGACAGTGTGTTCCAGGATCCGTCGGCGATCATTGACGACCATCGGGTGATCCTGGATGCATTGTTGGCGGGCGAGCTCGACCGGGCAGCCGCCGAGACGATCAAACATCTTGACCTGAACGAGGCTCGAGTACTGGCCGCGCTCGACGCCTGATCGCCGGACGGACACGAGTTCGCGGTTGTGCATCGGGTCGGCCCCTCAGCCCGCCGCCTGGCCCGGTGCAGACCACACCGGTGTCCGGCGCTCGACGAACGCCGCCAGGCCCTCCCCGGCGTCGGGGCTGGTGTTGCCGCGCAGCATCACCTCGCGATCGAAACGCGGAAGGAACCGGTTCAGGGAGCGCTTGAACAGCGCCCGGGAGTGCGGCGACGTGGCTGCCAGGGACTCAACGAAGGCTTCGGTCCGCTTCTCCAGCTCGTCGTGGGGGACGACCTCGCTCAACATGCCGTAGCCCAGCGCCGTTGACGCGTCAATCGACTCGGCGGTGAAGACCAACCGGCGGGCCCGGGCGAGCCCGACGTGTGCCGCCAGCCGCTCGGTGACGAACGGATCGGCCAGGCCGACCTTGCCCTCCGGGACGGAGAACACCGCGTGGTCGGAGGCGATCGAGTAGTCGCAGGACAGCACGATGCTGAATCCACCGGCCTGGCAGAGCCCGTTGACCATCGTGATCACCATCTTCGACGACGTCTCGACGGCGTCGAAGAGCCGGATGGCGGCATCAGCGTACTCATGGACGACCCGGACCCCGGCGGGTCGGCCTTCCTTCCAGGCGGCGAGGATCTCCTTGAGGTCACCGCCGGTGGTGAAGGCGCGCCCGCTGCCCGCGATCACGATCGCGTCGATGGTCTCGTCCGCCGAGGCCGCGAGGATGTGGGCGGTGAGCTCCCGATAGACCTCGAGCGACATGCAGTTGAGCTTCTCGGGCCGCGAGAAGGTCAGCCACTGCGTCCGGCCTACGCGTCTGGTGTCCATCTTCCCCCTTCCAGCTGTGAGGATGCGCCCTCACGCGTCAAGTTCGATCTCTGGCCCGAGGGCGCGCGAGACGCAGATCATCATGTAGTCACCGGCGGCCTGCTCCGATGCCGTGAGCACGCTGTCGCGGTGGTCCGGGGTGCCGGCGAGGACCCGGGTCTCGCAAGTCCCGCACGTTCCCTCCCGGCAGGAGGACGGTGCGTCGATGCCCGCCCGGGCCATCGCGTGGAGGATCGACTCCGCCGCCCCGACCTGCAGGTCCACGCCGGAGGCCTTCAGCCGGGCGACGAACGGCGCGTCGACGGCGTCCCCCGCGACCTCGACCGGGGTGAACCGCTCCAGATGCAGCGTGTCCGACGGCCATCCGGCGGCCCGCTGCTCCACCGCCTGCAACAGCCCGGCCGGCCCGCAGCAGTAGACCAGGGTCTCGGGGGACAGGGTCGCCAGGATGGTGTCGAGGTCGAGCACCCCGTCGACGTCCTGTGCGATCAGGTGCACGCGCTGATCGCCGTAGGCCCGCAGGCGGTCTCCGAAGGGGAACGAGCCCGCGTCCCGGGCACCGACGTGCAACTCCCAGTCGGCTCCGGCCCGCTCGGCTGCGGCGATCATCGGGACGATCGGGGTGATCCCGATGCCGCCGGCGACGAACATGTACCGCTCGGCTTCGGCCAGCGGGAAGTTGTTGCGGGGCGGCCGTACGTCCAGCTCGTCACCGACGGCTAGTTCGTCGTGGACGTAGGCCGAGCCACCCCGGCTGTCCGGCTCCCGAAGTACCGCGATCCGCCAGGTGTCCCGGTCCTCGACCGAGCCACACAGCGAGTACTGGCGCTCCAGCCCGGAGGGAAGCACGAGGGTGATGTGTGCTCCCGGCTCCCACTCCGGCAGCGCCGCCCCCGCGCTGTCCAGGGCCACCCCCACTACGTCTCGAGACAGCGCCTGCTTCTCCAGGACGCGCAGGCGCAGGACCGGCGGGATCGCTGCCGGATCCGGCGCCCCGGGGCCGGCAACGGACGCCACCCTGCCGGACACCGTCATGCACGCCCCGTCGTGGACGCACGCACCAGCCCCTCGCGGGTGGTGGCGCCGGCCGGCTTCAGGTTGAAGAACGACCACGGATTCGTGCGGAACATACTGTCGCGGATCGCGGCCGGGACGCGGCTCGCGGCCTTGACCGGGTCGTCGGTGTCCCAGTGCGGGTAGTCGCTGCTGAACATCAGCACCTTGTCGGCGTGGATCAGCTCGAACATCTTCTCCAGCTGCGAGGCACGGCGCGGCTCGTACATCGGCTGGCTGGTGACCCGGACCCGCTCCAGGACGTACTCGCTCGGCTCGCGCTTGACCCACGGAATCTCATCCCGAGTGGCCCGCCACTTCTGGTCCATTCGCCACATCACCTCGAGCAGCCACGCGTAGCCCGACTCGATGAACACGAAGTTCAGGCCGGGGAAGCGCTCGAACACGCCCTCGGCGACCAGACTGACCAGATTGGTCTGGCTGGGTTGGGAGAACATCGTGTGGTACTCGAAGTAGTACGACGGGGCCCCTGCAGCGAACATCGGCCCGTTGATCCCCGCCGACTCCCCGCCGGGGTGGGTGGAGATCGGCAAGCCGAACTCCTCGGCGGCCTCGTAGATCGGGTAGTAGTGGCGCTTCCCCAGGGTGACGCCGTCGATGCTCGGGATGTACACGACCACGAACCGGGGGTCGTTGCCCCAGCGTTTGATCTCGTTTGCAGCCTGCAGGGGATCACGCGGCCCGACGACGATGGAGCCTACGTAGCGCGGGTCGACGGATAGCCACTCGTTGGCCTGCCACTCGTTGATCGCGGTAGCGAGGACGGCAGCGAGATCGGCATCGGCGAACCCGCCGAGCTGCAGGCCTGGCCCGGGGCTCAGCACCGCCGCGCCGAGGTCGTTGCGGTCGAGCAGGTCGGTCACCATGAACTCGGGGTCCGAGCCGGGCGCGTCGCCGCTCGGCGGGATCGAGTCCGGGCGCATGGTGCCCTTGGTGTTCGCGTAGTGCGCCTGGGGCAGGTTGATCTCGTTGCCGTTGATTCGGCTGCCCCACTCGGTGCGCGTGTCCATGCTCAGCCGGCGCGCCCAGGCCTTCGGCAGGTACGGGCCAAGGCTGCGGATCCCGTTCTTGACGTTGGGGTGGACGTCGGAGTCGACTGCCCAACTACTGGGCAGCTCGAGCGTGGTCGGCACGCGCTCTTCCAGGATCGACATGGAACCTCTCCAGAACTTGATCAGCTAGGAACGGTCAGAGCTGGACGTAGACCCAGTCGGCCTGGACGACGACCTGGTAAATGCGGGCCTTGAGGCGCTTGTCGGTCAGGCAGCGACCCTCGGTGAGGTCGAACTCCCAGTGGTGCCAGGGGCAGGTCACTACCCCGTTCTCGTAGCCGAGGCCGATGGTGTGCGGGGTATCGGACACGGTCGTGGGGGTGATGGTGCCGGCGCTCAGCGGCGCGTCCAGATGGGGGCAGCGGTCGGCCATGGCGACGAACCGCTCACCGGAGCGGACCACGCCGATCGGTCCGGAGTCGTGGGTGACGACGACGCGACCTCCGTCGGCGAAGTCGGCGACCGGCGCGATCTTGATCAGCTCGCTCATGCCTGCGCGCCGACCAGCTCGCCGTCGCCGGACTCCTCGGCGAACCGCTCCTCCAGGCGCAGCCGCTCGACCTTGCCGGTCACGTTGCGTGGGAAGTAGTCGATATCCACGAAGCGGAAGTGCTTCGGGAGCTTGTAGCGCGCCAGCCGCGGGCCGCAGAACTCGAGCAGCTCCTCGGCCGTCACGTCGCCGTCTGCGGCGATGTAGGCGGCGGGGACCTCGCTCCACTTCGCGTCGGACACCTTGATCACCGAAGCCTCGATCACCTTCGGGTGATCCATGAGGACCTGCTCGACTTCGGACGGGTAGATGCTCTCGCCACCACTCTTGATCATGTACTTGAGCCGGCCGACGTAGTCATAGGTGCCGTCGGCGTGCAGCTGCACCGTGTCGCCGGTGTGGTACCAGCCCCCGATCATGCAGTCGCGCGTGGCCTGCTCGTTGTTCCAGTAGCCGCTGAACATCGTCGCGGTCCGGATGATCATTTCGCCCTCACCCTCCGGCGGGACATCGTTGCCGTCCTCGTCGATGACACGGATCTGAGCGAACGTGCTCTGCTTCTTGCTCAGCACGATCGGGTCGGCGCCCGGCGGTATGAACGTCGACGCGCCTGGCAGCGTGCCGACCTCCGTAGTTCCGAAGGTGTTGAAGTAGGACGCGCCCAAGGCGGCGGTGATCCGGGAGATCGAATCCATCGGGGAGAGGTCGACCATCGTTCCGACGTACTTCACGGGCTTGCGCGGGCGCTGGTCGGTCTCGAGCGCCTCGCTCATCCGGTCGAGGAGGCCGGGCATCACGAGCAGCCAGCCGACCCGCTCGCGGGTGAGGAAGTCCACGATGGCGTGCTCGTCGAACTTGGCCAGCAGCAGCACTCTGCCCCCTCGGCAATGGGTGAGCAGCAGGTAGTCCGAGCACGCCATGTGGAACATCGGCGACCAGGCGACGTATCCGTCCCCCGGTTCGAGCTGCATCTCCGCCGACATGATGCTGGCCCGCGCGATCAGCGAGCGGTGCGACAGCGCGGCCCCCTTGGGGATCCCGGTGGTGCCGCTGGTGTAGATGATCAGCATGACCTGCTCGGGGTCGACCTCGACCTCGGGGTTCGCCGTCTTCTCGTGGGCGAGCGCCGGGGTCAGCGCCGCCCGGCCATCGGCCGCGGTTGCGCGAGCCAGTACCACGATGCGGGGCCGCTCGCCCTCCGGCAGCTGGGCCACGGCGTCGGTCGCCAGCTGCGCGTAGAGCTCAGAAACGAACAGCAGGTCGGGCTGGGTAACCGTCATCGACGCGGCCAGCTCCGGAGCTCGCAATCGCCAGTTCATCCCGGCCAGGGGGGTCCCCACCTTGGCTGCGGCATACATCAGCGCCAGGTAGTCCACCGAGTTCTCGGAGAGCACGCCGATGGGGGTGGTCTGGGTGGCGCCGAGGCCGAGCAGCGTCCATGCCGCCTGGTTGGCCATTGCGTTGAGCTCGGCGAAGGTGAAGTCGCGGCCCTCGTACTCGACCGCCACGCGGGCCGGCGTGATCCGGGCCCGCGTCTCCAGGACATCACCGTAGGTGAGGCCGGCAGCGCGCGATAAAGCGGAATTCACGTCTTGCGAGAACATCCTCATCCTTTCCGAGCTTCATTAGCAATGCCGTAGCACGACAACTGAACCCGGCGCTGAACTGTTGTAGTGTTGCACACTTGACGGATACGAACAAGGGTCGCCCACCGGTGCCGGGTCACGGCGCGAGCCAGTAGGTCCTGGTGGTGGTGAACTCGCGGATGCCGTCGGAGGCCAGCTCCCGCCCGTATCCGCTCTGCTTGGTGCCGCCGAAGGGCACGCGTGGGTCGGAGGCGACCACGGCGTTGATGAAGGCCTGCCCGGAGGTGACGCGGCGGGCCACCGCGAGGGCGCACCCCTCGTCTCGGCTCCAGACGCTCAGTCCGAGGCCGAAACGACTGGCGTCGGCCAGGGCGGCGAGTTCGTCGTCGGTGTCGGCGGTGACGACGGCCGCAACCGGCCCGAACGTCTCCTCATCGAACACCGCCATCCCCGGCCGGACCCCGGTGAGAATCGTGGGCGCGTAGAAGAAGCCGGGGCGGTCCAGCGGCCTGCCGCCGGTCAGCACGACGGCGCCGGCGTCCAGCGAGCGCTCGACCTGGTCATGCAGCTGCTCCCGAAGGTCCTCCCGGGCGAGCGGCCCGACCTGGGTGGCGGGATCCGTGGGATCACCGATGGCCAATTTCTCGGTGCACGCCCTGAAGGCGTCCAGGAACTCTGCGGCGACCTCGCTTGCTACGAGGAACCGCTTGCCGCAGACGCAGCTCTGGCCCGAGTTCTGGAAACGCGCGGTGACGGCCGCCGCGGCCGCGGTCTGAACGTCGGCGTCAGCCAGGACGACGAACGCGTCCGATCCACCCAGTTCGAGCACCGACTTCTTCGATGCCCGGCCGGCCGCGGCACCGACCGCCGCTCCCGCGCGGTTGCTCCCGGTGAGAGTGACAGCCGCGATCCGGTCGTCGTCGATCAGGCCCTCGATCGTCGCCGGCACCTCGGGCTCGGCGACGACCACGACAGTAAGCAGCCCCTCCGGTAGGCCGGCCTCGGCGACGATGCGCTCAAGCGCAAGTGCGCTGCCGGTGACGTTCGGCGCGTGCTTGAGCAGGATCGCGTTGCCCGCGACCAGGCTCGAGGCAACGTGCCGCATGACCTGCCAGACGGGGAAGTTCCACGGCATCACGGCGAGGATCACCCCGACCGGCTCGTGGGCGATCCATACCCGCGCACCGTCCACGCCCACCGGCTCGTCAGCGAGGATCCCAGGCCCGTGGTCGGCGTAGTACTCCGCCGCCCCGGCAGACTTCTCGATCTCCGCCGCGGCGTCCGCGAGTGGTTTGCCCATCTCCCGGGTGACGAGCAGGGCGAGTTCATCCTTCCGTGACCGCAGGACTTGGGCGAGCGCACGGACGCCCTCGATCCGGGTCGTCAGCGGCGTCGCCGCCCAGGCCACGGCGGCGGCGGACACCCGCTGCACGCGCTGCTCGAGCCGCTCCGAGGAGTGTGCGATGTACTCCGCCAGCGGATGCCCGCTGGCCGGGTCGACAGTCACGACTCGGGAGGCCACCGCGGAGACCTCGGCTGTGCCGGTGAACGGGGAGTGCTCCTTCCTCGTCCTGCGGACAGCCCGGCTCATGCGGCATTCAGCGCGGTATGCATCGTGGACACGATGAGCTCGATCTCAGCGTCGGTGACAACGAAGGGCGGGCTGATCTGCAGGGTGTTCTCGTGGATCAGCCGTGTCACGACACCGGCGTCGATGCAGCGGTCCGCCACCGCCTCGCCGTCGACCTCCGGGTGTAGCTGAACCCCAGCGAGTAGGCCGCATCCGGAGCGCACCTCCTGGACCAGCGGGTGGCCGCGCAGCTCGTCGACCGCGGTGACGAGGACGTCCTCCAGCTCGGCGGCCCGCTTGACCAGCACCTCGTCGCGCAGGATGTCGAGGTTCGCCTCGGCAACCACGCAGGCAGTGGCGTGTCCGGAGTAGGTGAGTCCGTGCCGAAAGACTGGGGCGTCAGGGCCAGTGAAGAAGCGGTCGGCCACGCGG
>WUUC01106474.1_pt1 | contig 10465 bp, 8 predicted proteins | sample 6278441 | NCBI WGS metagenome assembly WUUC01 (sample SAMN13675441, study PRJNA597444) | soil metagenome | isolation source: soil | place: USA: Washington | collected 2017-10 | reverse complement strand
TCTGGGCTGGATTTGCTACAATGGGATTGATTTATACATGGCTCAAAATTTTATTCGGATAGGTTCATTGAATAAAAAAATCAGGTCATCTGGTCTGTTTTATTAAAAGTATCCAATATATTTAGAGTTTGAATTTGGGAAAAGTGAGGTTCCTTCCTATTATTAATCCCAAATTTGAGCAATACCCTGAAGTTTTCTAAAAAAGCTCTATCGACAACTAATGTCGGCATGATCCTGCGTCTGATTCGAACGACCGGATTCCGGGTGAGTGAAGATCGAGGACGCCTCTTGGAAAATGTTGTATTTCTTCATTTGAGAATGCAGATGCAGGAAATCTACTTCCACAAAGAGAAGAAAGAATGCGATTTTGTTGTGAGGAAAGGGAATCGGATCGTTCAAGCCATTCAAGTGACGACAGGTCTCTCGGATCCCGAGATCAGAAATCGAGAAATCGAAGGACTGATGGAAGCCATGAAGACGTATCAATTGCAAGAGGGGATCATCCTCACGGAAAATGAACACGATACAGTCGAAATAAACGTGTTTCGGATTTCGGTGATACCGATTTGGAAGTGGTTGTTATTTCAACAAAAAGCCTTGGCATGAAAGAGGTTCACCAATCAATATGAAACCAATAAAACTGCCTTTCGGTCTTAATGAAAATAATAGTCTTGTCCATATTGCCAATGTAGAAAAAGGTAAGAAATGCAACTATGTCTGTCCAGGTTGCAGATCTTCGCTATCGGACTTGCCGAAAAGCTCAACCTTCCCATGAAAACTCGGAACATGATTTTTAGAAGATGCGCTCAAATCACGGATGAACAGATCAATCAAGCTGGAGTTGCAGTGGCAAACGCATGTACCGAAGAGAATTGTATGGCTTCTTGAAGAGTTGGAGTCCATAGATAGAACATCAAAGGAAGAAAGGCCCTGTTCCGGCCTATGAAGATTTACCTATTATTGTAGATCGAAAATTGGAGAGCGGTGAGATATATCCGATTACTCAGGCCATTCCAGAAAAACCGGTCCTTTACGGTAGCCCCGTCTATGATTACGGTGCGTTTATAAACTGTTATCGCACAAGTGGCAACAATCCTGTAGATCGATCTAAAATAGATCTGGGGAAGCTAAAGCGCATCGATAGCAGCAAGGCTTAGACGATTTACCAATCGGTTCGATTTCCCCTTTATGCTTCATGAGAACTTGAAGCTCACTTTTCCTCAGCCCTCTCTTTAAAGACGGTAAATATCATAATCCTAAAAAGAATACCCAATTTTTACGTAGAATTGATTGGAATTGTAACCGCCTCCAAATTCTCCGCTATAGCCAATGGAGCCGTAACCGTTCCAGTTTGTTTGCCAAAAAAGCTCTAGGGCAGGAGAAATAAGGCTTTGCTCGGCGGTGAAGGCCTCGACAACAAAGGATGTCAGAGCGCCGACAATTGCCGCATTGAGATGTCCTACGTGATGAGGCTTTTTGTAGACGTAGCTCAACTTCGCTTGCGCGATAAAAATTTCCCAACTGTAAGTGGTTGTTCTATATCCCTTGAGGCCTGTTTCAAATCGTGACATCGATGAAGTTCTAGAAGAGACCTTCATATTGTAGGGAGCTGCTCCTTTCTCTGAATAGCTCGGATCCCATTCAGAGATCCAATCTAATAAACCGAAAGGTTCGATGGTTACGGTATTTATATTGAAATCGTACCCCGTACCAAAATGGAGATCGAGTTGTTTTGCATGGTAAGAACTTTTTGCAGTCTCTCTAAATCCTGGAAAGGAGATGATACGCTTTTGATCGACGCTCATATATCCGCCCCAAATGGCAGTATCGATGAAAAAATCAGAAAAATATCTCGTTCCGTAGACGCTGAGATAACCCGCATTTAAGTGGCTATTTCCCATAGACTGATGTTCGTGAATCGATAAATAAGCGTACCCTGCGAGCGCGCCGATGTATCCCTGATCGGTATTGCCGTAATCATAAGCCACAGAAAAGCCACCGGTGTTGAAATCAAAAGCGAGGGTTTGATCTTGAGAGTTCTGACGACTGAATTGGCCAAAACTCATCTCCCAAAATTGAGAATTGGTGTTTTTGGGAAGAGTATAAATCGTTTTATGAGGGGAGCAATTGAGTGCTAAAAGTTCATTTTCCGCTACGAAGGCCGTTTCCTTTACATACTGTTTGCTAGCGTGATTGCGAGCAAGGCGCCTTTTGGTAAAATGAGAATCGAGCGATTCGGAAAACATGAACATAACGTTTTGCGCAGCAAATGTGGGAATAGAGTTTCTCGAGGGACTAATGGCTTTAAGAGCTTTTTGGTATTGGGGAGAAGGAAGGTCGTTTAAAAGATCAAATTCATCTGTCAATCCGAGCAAGTCGGCATTGGGGGCTAGAATATTGAGGTAATTGGCAACTCTTAAGTTGTTACCTCGGAGGCTTTGTGTAGAAAGGGTGGGATCAGAAGGGAAGTAGCCTAAAAAATCAAATTGCACAAACGTAGGGCTTACGATCGGTAAATAAGAGAGCGTATAACTCGGATTTGTTCCAGTAAATGTGATAGAATCAAAGATGCCTGTAATGCCAGACGAAGTAAGAACGATGTACGTTCCAGGCACAGCGTCTGGATCTAGGTCAATCTCCAATGTACCTGCCAGCGACGCGGGTCCAGTAACGGAGATTAAAGACGTACCGCTGGAATCGATTGCGATATGGACAAGGCTTCCGAGGGTGTTGTTATCTGGATCTGCTGGATTTAGAACTAAACTGCCAAGGGTGAGCGTTCCTCCGGTGTCTGGAGAGATCGTTCCGGAATTGACATAGACATCTCCGGTCAAGGTCCCAATCCTGCTGAGCGTTCCTCTTTGTAAGCTAAGGGTACTTTTACAGACGAAAACTGCAGCTTGATTTATCTGTCCATTCACTTTGAAATTCGCATTTGTTGATCAGGACGGTTCCTTGATAATCGGTTGTTCCGTTGTAAACAAAGGAACGGTGAATGAAAAGATGATCTCTTGTTGTAGGCCTCCTTTTTATAGGGCTGTTGATTCAGAATTATTAAAGGAAGTTAATGCACAAATGGAGAGAGCAATGCTTCTTCTCTATAAGATGATGTTGAACGGGCACCAGAATGGGAAATGGAAAGATATGGAGCCAAAGAGGTAGATCAAAAAAAGATTCTGCCTCAAGCTTCGCTGGCGAAGGGGAAAATGTAAAATTTTGTTAGATTTTGTCTATGAAAAAGGCTCGGAGAATTCCGAGCCCTTTTTGATTGGAGGTGGAGAGATGCATTCAGAACTTTTGATTGGAATTTATTGAAGAATCTACGCCTGTCGGTTCTAACGCCTTATGTTGCAGAATTTTTAATATAATTAGGACAAATCGTTTTCCCCTGACCATCTTTAAAACTACAAGTTGCAAGTTGATATACATTCATTATATGCCAAATCCCAAGCCCTCCAAGAGAACATAACATCAACACTCCTTTAAGGGGTTTTCCCGCATAAAATTGGTGAGCCCCCAGCCAACCTAGGAAGGAACAAAGAATAAGTGCAATTTTTTGGTCACAAGAGCTTATCTCTTCTTTTTTTAACTGGACCACCTGCCGAATTAACTTTCCTTTGGCATCAGCGTATTTGCCCTGGGAAAGATTTATTAAAGAGAGTAGTCCTATTATTATAGGTACTGAAGGTACTGAAACACCTTTTGCAAATCGACCTATGAATAAAGAGAGAGTTAATTTAGCCAACCCTTGTAAATAGTTTCCTGCATAAAAATCACCCACACCCAGCCCTCCAAAAACGAGAACGAACAGAGCCTGCGACTTGTAATCAATAGAACTTAATCTTTCTGGGTTAAGTTGTACTATCTTCCCTCCTACCCTTTCATTCTCCATAAGCTGAGCACTTGTAGCATAGTCGCTATCGTGGGAAACTTCCATTGTCATTTTTTCTCCTTGGTTGGACCGCTAATTATGTTTATAGCTCGACTTTGTACAATTTCATGACTTCCTCGCTAACGCTCGTTAGCCATGAGATTGCAAAAATAAAAATTGGTAGAGGGATCCTTATCGTTCATAATCTTTGTTATTCAAAGACAAAAGGTTATGACAATGAACTCTCTATCATGCAACATTTTATCGGTTCTGCTCCTTTTCTCTGTACTCTTTTCTAAACCTTCCTGGAAAAAAGCCCTAACTTTATTGCTCGGAACTCTCTTATGTACCGGCAAGGCGAGAACTTGTTTGGGAAGGCTAACTCATTGGCATAAACAGGGAGAACGTAGTACCTATTTAGCAAATCAGATGAATAATTACTACGTCAGGACATGCTACTAGATGTACCTTTGCCTTTGATCTCATGACTTCATGGCATTAGTGTCTGTAAGCCAAAGCTTGTTTAGTGAAATTTCTGATGAATTACGCAATATTTACGCATTTTAATATATTGAGGCATTCATGTCTGCGCCTAGAGGAAGGAATGTAAGAGTAGCGGTTTCAATGCCATACTTGGTATTTAAGCATCTAATAATGATTTGGTCTGACAGGGCAGGCTTCTCTAACATTTACAACCCTAACTTTTGGGAAGGGTAGGGCTTTGTTCCCAAGATTTGGCAGGCAGCTTGTTGGCTGACTACAACAGTCTATTTTCTTCCATTGATCACTACTGGGGAATATAGCAAGAAAGAGCTGAAAATTAAATAGTTTTTACTGCGGTTTTGTCCAATCTAGTGCGTAAAATTTGCGTAAACGGAATAAGTTGGTGGGATTTTTAGAGGGTGAAATTTTTCTAGATTTTGTCTATGAAAAAGGCTCGGAATTTTCCGAGCCTTTGAGAATTGGAGGTGGAGAGACACATTCAGAACTTTTGATTGGTCTGGAATCAAGACAAAACTACATCCTTTCGACTACTTAGGCATTGGCTAATTTTCTGTCTTTTCTAAAAGTTATAACCTTTTAATAACTAGCATGTTATAAGATTACTCTTTTTGAATGCACGGTTAACCATAAAACCGTGTATTGACAATGCACGGTTTTATGGTATGATCAATGAAAAAGAGGGGCAAAACATGGATCGGGAAATTCTGAAACAGATTATCATGGATCAACTCAAGTATCGATCTCCAAAGAACTTTTATCACCGTACAGTATCTGAAACGATCCAGCGCTTTGAAAACGATCCCAATATCATCATTCTCAGCGGAATCCGAAGATCTGGGAAATCGACTATCCAACGCATGTTGCAGTTTGAATTGCTCAAAACAAATAACTATTCAGATTACTACTTTAACTTTGATGATGAACGACTTGTGAAGTTTGAAGTGAGCAACTTTCAAACATTATTAGAGGTATTCATCGAATTATTCGGAGACCAGCCTAGATTTTACTTTGATGAAATCCAAAACATTGAAGGTTGGGAGCGTTTTATCCGAAGGCTGTATGAGCAGGGAAAAAAGATCTATATAACAGGATCGAATGCAAGGCTCTTGAGCAAGGAATTGGGGACGCATTTAACGGGTAGGCATATTCAATTAGAGGTGTTTCCATTCTCTTTTTTTGAAATCGTGCGTCATCAGTGCCCTGAAGTGCTTTCTAAAAAAGCTCTATCGACAACTGATGTTGGTATGATCCTGCATCATTTTGCTAATTATTTAAAAAATGGAGGAATCCCGGAATACGTAGAGTTTGAAAAAACAGAATATCTTAAAGACTTACTGGAAGGAATTCTCTATCGAGACATCATTGTTCGTTATAAAATTCAGGACGAAAAAGCGTTGAGAGAAGCGGTGTATTATTTAGCGAGCAATATAGGAAAAGAGTTTAGTTACACAAATCTAGCTAAAACTGTCGGCGTGAGTAGTCCTCATACTATTGCAAATTACTGTGATTATTTGGAACAGTGTTATCTCTGCTTCTTCATCTGCCGTTACAGTCATTCTCTGCAGAAACAAATTCAATCCAATAAGAAGTGCTACATGATCGATCCCGCTTTAATCCGCACAATCGGATTCCGAGTGAGTGAAGACCGAGGACGTATCTTAGAAAATGTAGTATTTCTTCATCTTAGGATGAAGATGAAGGAAATCTACTTCCACAAGGATAAGAAAGAATGTGATTTTGTTGTGAGGGAAGGGAACCGGATCGTTCAAGCCATCCAAGTGACGACAGGTCTCTCGGATCCCGAGGTTAGAAATCGAGAAATCGAAGGGCTGATGGAAGCCATGAAGATGCATCAATTGCAAGAGGGGATTATCCTCACGGAAAATGAACATGATACAATCGAAATAAACGGGTTTCGGATTTCGGTGATTCCGGTTTGGAAGTGGTTGTTATTTCAACAAAAAGCCCTGCCATGAAAGAGGTTCAAAAATCAATATGAAGCCAATAAAGCTGCCTTTTGGCCTTAATGAAAACAACATTCCTGTCTATCTTGCAGATCTCCGCTGGAGGATGGAATGGTTATTAGCTTTGATCCTGTGCAAGAAGAAATAGAACTACATGGTATGAAAGCTGACATGCTAGCAAAAAAAGGCAACAAATAGCTCGTCACTGAAATTTTTTACCGTCATAAAGTGGAAGATCCAATTAGACGGGTAAAAAACCGAAAAAAATATCTACTAAGTTCTGAAGCGGCAAAAATAGACGGGTTTTTGGGCAAAGACTTTCAGAACTCAGAACTGACAGATAGAACTTTTTCATTATAAGCTGGATGCTCCTTGCATCCAACCAATTGGAGGTGGAGAGACACATTCAGAACTTTTAGATGGGAAGCTTTCAGCAATCAAATCGATCTTATTTTAAGGAAGACAGGGTAGATTTAGCTGACAGTAATCGTGCTAAAGAGGAGATCATGGTCTGATGTTGCTTCTGGCCTGAATTCGAGACCTGAGTAACCTGTTCCTATGATTCTCGTAGAAATGGCGGTTGCTTTGCCTGCTATCAATGTATAATCCAGAGTTAGGGGTCCAGAAGAGGGTTTTCCCATGAGTTCGGCGCACCATTTGTCCCCTCCCCAAGTAGGTTTTCCTTGAACTGATGGATCTCTTCGCAACCAATTGATCTGATGTTGATCTAAAAAGGTATTTAACTCGCTTTCTCCTTGGTTCAGATCCCCTGTGAAAATAACGGTGCCATTTTGCTCTATTTTTGTTTTTATCTGATCCGCAATTTTATTCATTTGCACAGCTCTTGCTTTTTTATCATCATTTTCTGGATTTGCTGGGATCTCAGAATGTTGTAAGTGGGTCGAAATGATGGTTGCAATAGGAGCTTTTGAGCCTCGGCTTATGATATCAAAAGACAAAACACCTTTTTCTGAGTACTGCGCTCGTCCTGTCAGTTCGGTGCCTTTTACAAAAGGAACGAACTCTATGGAATCTTTAGCTATTTTATATTTGCTTGCGACATACATCATCGAGGAGGGGCCAATTGCTCTTACGCCAGCAACGGGAATAATAAATGGGTATTCTGGCAATTGAGAAGAGATATATTCGGCATCACAAATATCTGGAACCTCATAAAGGCATACGATATCGGGATTGAGGGCTTTAATTTTCTGTAAATTGGCATTCATTCGTTCTTTGTCAGAAGACGGAGCAACTTGGCCATCAGTGATGCAATACCCGGCAGGCATATAGCATTGATTGTGTGAAACAAGGGTGATTTTCTTATCCTCAGGCAGTGCCTTGCTTTCCTCACTTCTCTCTAAATAGATGTAAGGTTTGGATTCTAAAGTGGTAACTATTCCACGCGCTAAGGCTCCGATCGGGGCAGTGAGAGGTGTCAGTAGGCTAAATGAAAAGATTCCGAGTGTAAGAAAAACAGACTTGACTACTTTTTGAGCGGTATTTTTGCAAGTTTCGTTTAGTATGTAAAAAGTATAAAAATATTCGCGCACCTTACAGATAGGCTCAGTCAAATAAGAGGCTATTTTTAGAACAGTCACTTTAGCTGTAGTGCTCCAACTATTAGAACTACTTGATGTCCAGCGTTTTGCTGGAGAGAAGGTGGAATCAGATGGAGTCAAAAGTTTATCAATACTCATAGAACCTATGTGGTGAAAACTAACTATTATATCCGGAAATTGATTGATTTCAAAGTATTAAAAATTATTTGCTAGAGTTAAAAAAATATCATCTGGCGATATGGGAGGCTTGATAATTTTGATCTTTTAGGTTGCGTTTCTTTCCATTAAGATTACCAAACTAATAAGGATTCCGTTATGACCCAGATATCAAATGCCGATTAAAGCTATTCAGGATTTTCAACAGTTTTTTCAGAGGTTGCATCTCTAGTATTGAGAACTGCTTTCGGCTCAAAAAGCAGAACATGGGTTTCTATTTCTGCATAAGGGAGATGATCTACTCCCTTCAGGACAATAAAAAGTTCCCTTTTATTTAAGGTGATTTCTCGATCCATTAATTTAATTTTTAATTGCCCCTTTACAGCTAGAAAAAACCCATCCTCATGTTCATGTTGATGCCATACAAATTCCCCGCGAGTTTTAAAAATTTTGACATAATCCCCATTGAGCTTTCCTAAATTTTAGGACACCAAAATTCATTAAATAATTTGAATTTTTCTTTAAGATTAGCTTTTTCTCTAATAGACTTTCCTTTGATTGAAGAGGAAAATTTAAATTGGGAATTTAACTTTCTTGATCCTATAAAGCGAAGATTTAGAAGAGATGGTTTTTATCAATAAGTTGAGTTAGTGGATGAGAGGTATTCCATTTGTCCTTGAGATGCCCATAGGGAACCTTAACGTGTGAAGGTCCATTACTTTTCGTCCTCTTGAATTGGTAGGTGTTGCAAAGTCTCTTTTGACACCTCGCAGTGAACACAGAAAAAAGTATAAATTGTCCTTTTCTGAGGTAAAAGTTGTGGTTCCTTAGTAAAGTCATCTTCCTGCCTGTAAAGCCGTTTCAGCATATCTGTACAACCTAAACAAGAGCCGTCTTCTTTAAAAAACAGTTTTATATTTTTTTCTGTCGGGTGCTTTGGATCATATAAGCGTAGATAAACTGTTCCATTCTCTATCTCATATCCATAAACCAAAATCTGGTGATGCTTAAAAACACCGGGAAAAAACTTGAAACAGCGGGCTTTCTCGCAGATCAATCCTACAATTATGGGGTTGTTTTGGTCGATACTCTCTTTAATCTCAAGCCATGCTTTCTTCACTATTTGGCGGTCTTTTTCTTGAGACGTCAGCATGTAAGCAAAATAATTAAATAAGGCTGAGAAGGTCAAGGTATCAAGCTGGCACCTTGCGATAAATTCCAATAATTCATCATTTGGATAGGGTACTCCGGGCGCAAACTTGTTATAAGTGAAATAGGTTTTGACTGCTAAAGACATTCCTCCGCACAAACCTTTTTCAGGAATAACGGGAATGCAACAGAATCTCCAATAAGTTCGTGAGCTCTTTTTAAATCGGTTCGGGAATTTGAAGATGTACTGCTCTCCAAATCCTTTTACAAATTTATGGGTATGAGCAGAACTTTGCGCCCAAAAAAGGGGGTGGGCAGCGGCTATCGACGGGGTTTTAGAGTGTGTAATTTGTTGAGTCATATTACCTCCCTTTGCGGATCCTCACAATAATTCTATAGTTTCTGGAAAAAATAAAAAAGCCGGGATTTTTCCCGGCCTTGGTTTTTGGAAGTGGGGAGAAGCATTCCGAACTTTTAATTGGGAATGCCTCTTTCTCCTTTCATTCCTTGTTTTCACAATTCAACTTTATCATCCCAGCCCCGTTCGAAGTAGACCTCTCGTGGGCACTTAGGGTATTTATAAGCGTCTAAAACAAGATTTTCTCCGGGAGCTAGATGGTCTGGCAATTGATTGAGATTGAACCATCTTGCCTCGCTATATTTCTCTGGTTCTTTATTGAAAGGATCTCCTATCCATTTTTTTGTAGTAAAGAAGAAGACTACCGGAGATTCTTTTTCATCTTCTGTTTTGTAGTGTACGAAACATAAAAAACTTAAATCATCTTTATCGATTGTGATTCCAACTTCTTTTTTTGCGTAACGGACCACAGATTGAGGGAGTGTTTCTCCTTTTTTTAACTCTCCTGCCACGACTCCATACCCCCAGTCTTTGTATATTCTTTTTAACATGAATATTCGATCCTCTTTAAGAATCAACACACCTACCGCGATTGGAACATGCCAGTGGGGTTTATTCAATTCATTCGATGCCATAGCCTCCCTCCTTGAGTTGAGAAAACCGGAAGAAAATTGAACTAACTTCGGTATACTTTAGTCATCTTTTCCTTCTTACTTTCTGTTCACACTGTAGATTTCACAATTTTATATAACAGTTTAAATTTATTGGTCTAAAGAAAAAGGGATATACTCCCGGCTCTTATGTTGGCCTTGCCCCACACGCTATACCACAGTCAAGTTAAGAGTTCGTTGCATTTGTCTTGCATAAGCTTCAGGTGCCAGCCCTCCTAGCGAGCTATGGG
>WUUC01162770.1_pt1 | contig 10466 bp, 8 predicted proteins | sample 6278441 | NCBI WGS metagenome assembly WUUC01 (sample SAMN13675441, study PRJNA597444) | soil metagenome | isolation source: soil | place: USA: Washington | collected 2017-10 | reverse complement strand
GCCGAATCCGAGTCTCGTCGAGCACAGGACAACCGTGATCTCGTCACTGCGGCCACAGTGCGTGCGGAGATTCTGCGGGGTCAGGTAACAGAGATCGGCAACGCTGTCGAAGCCGCGGTGAACCGAGATGACCTGCCGGATGCCGAGGCGATTCCCGCGGTCGTCCTCGCTGATTCGCGCACGGTCAGACGTGACACTGGAAAACGGCTCGACGATATACGAAAACGACGTGAGGCACGTCCGGCGCTGCGCAAGTCTTTGGCTGAGCAGCGGAGGAAGTTGGCGACCGACCGAGCCGCGAAAGTGGCTGAACGAGATCAACTTGTCGCGGACCATAATAAGCTGGTCGGGCATGTCGATGCGCTCGCTACCGATACCAGACTCGCTGAGCTGATGCAGCTCGAAGAAGGCGGGCGGCTCGACCTGTGGGTCGAAGCCGCCGACCTGCGAGCCGCCTTGACGCACGCAGCCTCCACGGCCGAATCGGCCATCGTGGACACCCGTGTCGACGCGGCGGACGACGATCGCGCGCTGGACGGGTTGCGCGCTGACGACTTCCTGCCCACCACTCGTGATGCCCAACGCGCTGCTGAGGTGCTGGTCGCCGCTGGGGTGCCGGCTCGCCCTGGATGGGAGTTGTTGCGTGACCTCGTGACCGAGTCCGAACGCGCCGGTGTGCTGGAGAACGCTCACGTCGCGGAACTAGCCGCAGGTGTGGTCATCGCTGATGCCGACGCTGACGCTGCTCGTGATGCGGTGGCATCCCGCGACTGGCATGCGGTTGCCCATGTGACCGTGTGCACTGCGGCACAGATGCAGCAGGTGTTGGGTGCGGTGGCACCCGTGTGGTTCGTGGTTCCCAGTGATTCAGCGTTGTTCGATCCGGACGCCGCGGAGAACGCCCGGACAGAGCGTGAACTACGACGTGACGAACAGGACCAGCGAATCGCCGCACTCCACAATCAGGCGAATGCGGACCGGACACTTCTGAGGGCGCTGGAGTCCTTGCTGCAGGACTGCCCAGCGGGTCACCTGGACGCGCTGGAGAAGACCATCGACGAGTACCGCGAGGCGATCGAGGAGCTCGAGACCGTCGACGGGAAGTGTCGAGAACAGATCGAAGAACTTGAACACCAGGATTCGGTGGACGCCGAGGCCGAAACCACGCTGACCGAGCGACTCACGTTGTTGGCAGGGAAAATCGAACGTCTGAGCGCCCTTGCCGAGAAGGTCTCCGAACTGCCGGGCCTTCAGCAAGCAATCGAGCAGTTCGACAAGGACGTAGTCGCGTACAGCGGCATCGCCGAAGCAGCCGCTGTACGTTCGAACGGCTACCAGGAAGCCGAACGAACCGCTCGCCGGCGAGCCGGTGACCACAAGTCCAACAGAGAACGGTACGAGCGGGACGGTCGGGTGATCTCCCTGCTTGACGGCGATCGCGAGGCTGTTGTCGCGGGAGCCGGCGAACCCCTGTCGGTGTTGCAGAGTCGATTCGCCGACCTTGACGCACAGTGGGCGACGGTTGCGGCACAGTCCGTGCTGGCCGAACGGCTCAACACTCTCGTCGAACGTGGCAAGCGCGCCGAACGAACACTCGCGACCTACACGGAACCCATCCGTGAACGGGCGGCGACGTTACTTGACACAGGCGATGGACAGGATCCGGAGCGTCGCGCGGCGGCACGAGGACGTTCGCGAGACGCGGCCGACAAAGCTCAACGCAAACTGAGTAGCGCCGAGTCCGAGCTTGAACAGGCGCAGCAGGAGGTTAAACGCCGGACGCCGCGTGACAGGTTGCGGCATGCGCAGCTCGAGGTCGAGCCCGCCACCGAGGCCGAAGCACGTGAACTGGCCGAGGTGGAGGCCGCACGGGCCACCGAGATGAGCGGCAAGGTGACCAACCTCCATCGAGACGCGGACGAAGCGGGCAAGGCCGCGACCGACGCGGACACAGCCGCCCAGGTGTTCGGCCAGCAAGCCAGCCGGCTCAGCGAGGCTGCCTCACCCACCGTCGTGCCTGACGGAGTGGCTGCGTACAGCGGTGACAGCGCCGAGGCCGACCTGAAGGCAGTGCTCAGACGTTTGAGCTCGGCCACCGACACTGCCACGTCAACCGGGCGCCAGGCGGACGAGGCGATTCGCGATGTGCGGAGACTGGCAGCGGAGAACCGGTTCGCCGGTATTCCCGACGCGATCCGGGACCGGTTCACCGGGGACGATTCCGAGGTACTGGCGGAACGGGCCGCCGCCCGCGCCGGCGAGATGCGGGTACGCCGCACGACCATCGAGGGCCAGCTCGCCGACATCGGACGGGACCAGCGGCTCGTGGTGGTGGAAATCGCCGCACTGGTGCGGGATGTGCTCGCGAACCTGGACTCCGCGCACCGGCACTCGAAGCTGCCGGGCACCCTGGGCGGGTGGGGGAACGAGCACTTCCTGCGGATCAGATTCGTCCGTCCCAGCAGCGAGGAAGATCTGCATGCCCGGATCGACGCCGTCGTCGACCGGATCGTGACGGAGAAGTCGAAGCCCGAAGGCCTTGCCCTGCTCAAACGATGCGTGCACGAGGCGGTGGCGCCACGCGGCTTCACGGTCAAGGTGCTCAAGCCGAACAGCGACCTGGCTGTCGAACCGGTCGACGTGACCCACCTCGGCAAGTTCTCCGGCGGTGAGAAGCTCACGGTGTGTGTCGCGCTCTACTGCACCCTCGCTCGCTTGCGTGCGGTCAACCGCGGTCGGGGTAAGGGCGCGCTCGGTGGCACGCTCGTGCTGGACAACCCGTTGGGTACGGCCAGTCACGTGGCCCTCCTACGACTGCAGCGAGACGTGGCGGCCGCGCACGGCGTGCGGCTCGTCTATACAACCGGTGTGGAAGATCTCGGGGCTGTTGGGCAGTTCCCGAACGTGCTGCGGATGCGCAACGCACCAGGAGCGCTTCGTACGCGACGGTATGTCGTTCTGGAGGAACGGTTCGGATCGGCTGTCGATGGCATCACCAGCGCTCGGGTGACCCGAGACGAAGCGACGAACGGCGCCGCGTCGTGAAGCTGAGCGCTCTTGCCCAGCGTCTCGCTGACCACGTCGTAGCAGCGCCAAGGCAACGGATAGACGTTGAAGCCCTGTACAGCGCCGCGGTCGCGTTCGACCGCAGCCTGGCGACGGCTCCAACCGCACGCAGCGAGATTCGCGAGGCGCTGGACGAGTTGGTTGTTGCCGAGTTGGTGGTGTTGCCAAGCTCGCCCCGACACTTCGACACGCGAGACGTGCCGCCATTGCCGCTGTGGGTGCGCCGCCCGCCTCGCGAACGGGCCCTTCGCGAGGCGAGAGACGTGCGCGTATGGCCAGCCGCGCTGGAGGCAGCTGGGCGGATCGCCAGCAGAGAAGACGAGATCAGTCTGCTCGAGACAGTAGCCGCCTTTCTCCGCGATGGAGGCGCGTCGCGGCCAACCGTGCCGATGAGGGAACGGTCGTTGGACCTGTTCGGCGACGAGAAACGGCTCGACAGGCTCGCGACCACCCGGTTGTTCACCTCACGAGCACTGACGTTGGACCTGTTGCGCTGCCACTCGGTACCCATTCCGTTTGTCTCGCAATGGGTTCCAGGCGTCGCCGACCCCGGGGGAACGGCGCTGCTCATCGCCGAGAACCATCACACCTATGCGTCGCTGCTGGAGGTCACACGACACAGTGCCGCCGCAGGAGGACCGGGACGTCACGTGGGCTATGGAACCGGCAGCCAATTCCCGTCGGCGGTGTTGTCGGTGCCACTGTTGGCACCAAAACCCGACCGAATCGTGTATTTCGGTGACGTGGATCTGAAAGGACTACAGATTCCGGCGACGGCAAACACTAGCGCACAGCAGGCCGGCCTTCCTGCGGTAGTTCCAGCTTTTCCGCTGTATGATCTCCTTTTCGACACGCATCGCAGGCGCCCAGCCGCGCGGGTATCCGCGGACGTAGCCGCCGAAACAGCCGCATGGTTGGGCCCACTCGCCGAACGAGCACATGACGCGCTGGTAAGCGGTCATCGACTCCCGCAGGAAGCAGTTGGATACGAGCTGTTGATGAACCGCCGCGACATACTCGATCGAGTGTGACGACGGCGGCCGGTAGACCCAGACCTTGGTCGAGACGCCGGATGTCATCGGTGACGGCGGGCTCGCCGACCAGTACGCGCAATGTGGCACATTGGACTGTTCTCAGTGGACAACCGACAACGTCGAGGGCTGTCCGGTGATCCGAGCGACCGACGAGATAATCTCCAAGTACGGCTCCTGCAAGGTCTTCCTGGGCGTCGCTGACAAGGCGACAGTTGCTGTCATCGATGTCAGGATCACCTCCTCGGCGGATGGTCCGGACTGCGACCGTGCGGACCGGGCGGCGAGCATGGTGCTCGCGACGTTGAGATGACGACGGGACTGGCGATGACCGAGACCGATGAGCCGGCTCGTCGACGCAAGCCGCTGCGCCGGACCGCGGGGAGCTTGTTCATCGGGGGGTTCGTGGTGACCGGCCTCATGTCCGGTGTAGGTCTGCTGCTCCTGGCCGGCGGTGAGCACATCGGGCCGGGGGGAGGCGGTGGTATGGCCGGCCGGCGAACGGGCGTCCGCGCACAAGCGCCCCGGCCCGCAGAACGCCCAGTCGTCGAAATGTGAAGTGATCGGCCCGGACGGAGAGCCGGAGTACCGCTGGCTCGAGTGGGCCGACTCTGTTCGCTCGTCCACCGAGGTCACGATCAGATGTGACCAGGACGCGATCTTTCTCACCGGCACCGCGTCGTCGGTCGCCTCGGTGCTCCAAAGCCCGTTGATCACGGCGCCGATAGCCGTGTCGTTCCTCGGGATGCTGCTGTTCTTCCCGAGGTTCACCTTGGCGTGGGCGAGGCTGGGCAACCCCCGCGGCGGCCTGGTCCGACGATGGCTCGACCGGCGCCGGTGAGATGTTGGCCAGCCGCCGCAGGAGTTCCTCACCGAGAAGCCCGCGGGACGTCGTGCACTGTCCAGGACCATCGTGCAGCGCACGTCTTCGAGTGAGCGGGCGAACGGACCCGCGAAAGTGCCGTCGGATGTGGACGAAGTGATCACTGAGCTGTTGGCCAGGACTGGATCAGCTGTCCGACGAAGAGCTGCTCGAGTCGGCACGGCGGATCGAGGCGTGATCGCGGCAGCCGTATGCGGTCACGTCGGCGATCTCAGGCATGGCCGTCCCACATCTGCCCCAGCCGGACGATCAACACGGCGATGGTCAGGCAGCCGACCACACCGACCGTGGCGCGGAGCCGCTCCCGGTCTGACCGCGATGGTCAGAAGCTCGTGGCCGCCAGGTAGGCGCACACCACGAACAGCACCACGGTGACCAGGACAACGAGAACCATCGCCGCGTCGCGCCGCGACATGCGCGCGGGAAGCTTCATACGGCGCTCCTCTCGCCCCGGGCTGGGTACCAGCCTGCGGCATCACCGAGTCGGGCGCAAGCACACCGTCAAGACACGCCTCTGGCGCCCGCGGTCGGGTTGGACTGGACCGCATGTCGAATCGCACATGAGCACTCTGTCCTCTGTGGATTCCCGGTCCGATAGTGGCCATCCGTTGACCAGGTCCGATGCTCCGGAGGATGAGCCCCTCAGGTGACGTCCCGGCGGACCGTGGTGGTCGTCGCGGCGATTGCGAACGCCGTGGCGTAGCCGGCGAGGACGAGCGCGGCGCCCCATTGGGGGAGCAGTCCCGGGAGGGGCATGGTGTTGAGGGCCATGCCGGCGCGGTTGGGCAGCCACCGGCCGAGGTCGCCGAGCAGGTTGGCGACGGTGGTCTCGACCAGGACGAGCCAGACGAGACTGATGGCGACGGCGGCGGTGAGGTTGCGGATCAGGGCGCCGAGGCTGACACCGAGCACGGCGTACACGAGGTTGAAGGCCACGATCCCGATGAGGATCCGGTCGGCGCGTACCGCGGCGAGGTCGAGGGTGCCGTTCTTCGCGGTCACCCAGATCGCGGTGGTGGCCAGGCCGGTGACGGCGCTGACCGCGCCGAACAGCACGCCGACCGTGCCGTAGGCGGCCAGCTTGGCGATGATCACCGGGGTGCGGGTGGGGGTGGCCAGGTAGGTGTCGGTGACGCTGCGGTGCCGGTACTCGCCGGCCACGGCGGTGATGCCGAGGACCAGGCTGAGGACGGCCGAGGCGATGCCGGCGTGGGCGAGCAGGCCGCTCACACCGGCCGGTGTGGTGAGGTCGGTGTCGGCGACGGCCAAGCCGGAGACGCCGGCGACGATCAGGGCCTGCTGGATGGCCAGGATGAGCCACGTGCTCCGGACGGTGCGGAGTTTGGTCCATTCGGTGACGGTCAGGGCGCGCACGGGTTCTCCCTCAGCGGGCGGTCAGTTCGAGGAACGCCGCTTCGAGCGACGAGCTGCTCCCGGTCAATGTGGACAGTGGGCCGGCGAACCGGAGCCGGCCCTGGTGGATGATCACGGCGTGGTCGGCGAGCTGGGCGATCTCGCTGAGGACGTGGCTGGAGATGAGGACGGTGCAGCCCGCGTCCGCGCGGTCGCGGAGCAGGCCACGCAGCCAGGCCATGCCTTCGGGGTCGAGGCCGTTGGCCGGTTCGTCGAGGATGAGGACCCGTGGGTCGCCGAGCAGCGCGGCGGCCAGGCCCAGGCGTTGGCGCATGCCCAGTGAGTAGCCGCCCACCCGCCGGTCGGCCGCGTCGGTGAGGCCGACCTCGTCGAGCACCTCGTCCACCCGGGACGCGGGGACGCCGGTGACGCCGGCCAGAACGCGGAGGGCGTCACGGCCGCGGCGCCCGGGGTGGAAGCCGGTCGCCTCCAACACCGCGCCGACCGTGCGGCGAGGCTCTCGCAGGTCGGCGTAGTGCCGGCCGTCGATCAGCGCCTCGCCGCTCGTGGGTTGGACCAGGCCGAGCAGCATGCGCAGAGTGGTTGTCTTGCCGGCGCCGTTGGGCCCGAGGAACCCGGTCACCTGCCCCGGCGGCACGTCGAAGGTCAGGTCCGCCACGGCGGACACCGGCCCGAACTTCTTGGTGAGTCCACGAACCTCCACTGTGGTCATCACGTTGCCTCCGTTGTGGTCTGGTGCGGGTGTCGCGGAAGTGGGCTCGGCCGGCAGGGTCAGGCGCACGCGCAGGCCGTTCGAGCTGTGGGCGCCGGCGGTTCCGCCGTGGCCCGCCGCGACCTGCGCGACGATGGCCAGACCGAGGCCGGACCCGGCGCCGGTGTGGTCCACGCGGTAGAACCGGTCGAACAGGTGGGGGAGGGCGTCGTCGGGGACGCCGGGACCGTCGTCGCTGACCTCGACGACGATGTCCGCGCCGTCCCGGCGGGCGGTGACGGTCGCGGTCGTGCCGGGCGGGGTGTGGGTGCGGATGTTGGCGAGCAGGTTGTCGACCGCGCGGCGTAGCAGGTCCGGGTCGCCGTGCACGACCAGACTCGGCTGCAGCTCGGCGGTCCAGGTCCGGTCGGGGTCGGTGGCGCGGGCGTCGCACACGCTGTCGGTGAGCACCGCGTCGAGGTCGACCCGTTCGGTGCGGACGGTGGGTTGCTGGTCGAGTCGGGCCAGCCGGAGCATGTCGTCGACGAGGCCGCCCATGCGTTGCGCGCTGACCCGGATGCGGCGCATGGCCTCGTCGACCTCGGCGCGGGTGGTCAGCGCACCCTGCTCGTAGAGTTCGGCGTTGGCACGCAAGGAAGTCAGCGGGGTGCGTAGTTCGTGGCTGGCGTCGGCGAAGAACTGGCGCGTCCGCTCCTGCACGGCGTGCTGCTCCGCCACCGACGCGTGGATGCCGCCCAGCATCCGGTTCAGCGCCCGCCCGAGCCGACCGACCTCGGAGTCCCCGGTCTCCGGCGCGACCGGCCGGGTGAGATCTCCCGCGGTGATCCGGTCCGCCCGCTCGGCCATCGTCTCCAGCGGCCGCAACCCACGCCGTACCACCGCCAGCCCACCCGCGGCCAGCACCGCCATCGCGACGATCGTGGCGACCGCCAGAATCACCTGGAGCGTGTGGATGGCGTCGTTGACCGACCGCATGTTGACCGCGGCGACGAAGATCCCGTCCTCGGCCACCACCGCACGCAGCCGGAACGAACCGGTCCCGTCGGCGCCCGACACGGTGCGGAGCTGGCCGGACCGGGCCAGCTCGGTGAGGTCGGCAGGAAGCGCGGGCGCCGAGTCCGGTGGCACCGCGACCGGGACGACACGACCGTCAGGGGCGACGACCGCGACGTAGTAGTCGTTCGGCGCCAGGTCGGGGAGGACCGGCACCGGGGGCCGGTCGGAGTCCGCGGCCAACTCGCCGGTCCGCCCCCGGTGGCTGCCCGCGACCTGGTTGATCAGGCTGTCGACGCGGCGGGTCTGCCAGTCCCGCAGCGCGATCACGGTGGCCACGTCGAACACCACGATCACGGCGGTGGCCACCAGCAGCAGGCCGGTCAGCAGCCGGACCCGCAGAGTCGCCGGCCGCCTCATGACACACCCGGCTGCCGCAGCCCGAACCCGACGCCGCGTTCGGTGTGGATGAGGTCCGGCGTGCCGAGCTTGCGGCGCAGGTAGCTGACGTAGGTGCCGACCACCGTGCTGGCGCCGTCGAAGTCGTAGCTCCACACGTGCCGCAGCAGCTGCTCGCGGGTCAACACCCTGCCGGCGTTGAGCATCAGGTACCGCAGCAGCCGGAACTCGGTGCGGGACAAGGAAACCGGCCGCCCCGCCCGGTGCACCTCGTAGCTGTCCTGGTTCAGCTCGAGATCGGCGAACCGCAACGTCACCCCGTCCCCGCCCGGTCGGGTGCGCCGCAGCACCGCCCGCACCCGCGCGGCCAGCTCCTCCAACCCGAACGGCTTGGTCACGTAGTCGTCGCCACCCAAACCGAGCCCGGTGACCTTGTCCTGCTGGGTGTCCCTCGCGGTCAGGAAGATCACCGGCACCGTCGCCCCCTCCTCCCGCAACCGCCGCACCACGGTGAAACCGTCGACGTCGGGCAGCAACACGTCCAGCACGATCAGGTCCGGCCCGGCCTCCCGTGCCTGACGCAGCGCGGCCTGCCCGGTCGCGGCGGTGTCCACCTCGAAACCCAGGAACCGCAACGAAGCCGCCACGGCGTCGAGGATGAACGGCTCGTCATCCACGACCAGCACCCTGTGTGTACTCATCGGGGGAATCCCATCACTCCGACCGCGCCGGCCACAGCGCCGACCGCGAACTCACACGAAACTCCCACGAACACCGAACGCCGCTCGAACACTCCTGCGGTTGTCTCACCACCACCAACCCAAGGAGGACCACATGCGCATCCGGTACGGAGCCGCGATACTCACCCCGGTACTCGCCGTCTCCCTCGCCACACCCGCACGAGCCGCGGGGCCCCGGCCGGACATCGCCGCCGACTGGCTCGACCAGACCACCGCGACCGTGGCGGTCACCGGGCCGTTCGTGGGCGACCGCGCCTGGGCCGTCGCGTGGCTGTCCGCGTCCAGAGCGATCCAGCGGCCAGGGCGTCCCGCGTTCGAGGACGCGGCGGTGGCCACCGCCGTGCACGACGTGCTCGTCACCCTTGTCCCAGAACGGAAAGACACCCTCGACGCCGCCCTCGCCACGTCACTGGCCGCCATCCCGGACGGCGCGGGCGAACAGGCCGGAATCCGCGCCGGACGACGGGCGGCCATCCGAACTCTCACCGAACGAGAAGGTGACGGCCTCGACCCCGCCTCGATCAACAAACCGTTCACCCCGCCACCACCGGCACCCGGCGTCTACCGCCTCCCACCCGGCGCCACCGCCACGGTCGGCGCGGGACTCGGCGAGGCGCGCCCGTTCCTGCTCGACCGCGCCGACCGGTTCCGCCCCGGCCCACCCCCGGCCATCGGCACCGCAACGTACGGCCGCGACCTGGCCGAGGTGCGCCGCTACGGCTCCGCCACCTCCACCCACCGCACCCAGGAACAGACCGACACAGGCCTGCTGTGGGCGCAGAACCCGCTGGTCGCCTACACCAACGCCCTACGCCCACTCGTCGCCGACCGCGGCCGCCCGCTGGCGTGGAAGGTGAACCTCCTCGCCGCGTTCACCGCCGCCACCACCGACTCGTCGATCGCGGTGTCCGAAGCCAAGTTCGCCCACCTGTGGTGGCGCCCGATCACCGCGATCCGCGAACCCGGCGGTGACCCGACCTGGACGCCGCTGCTGACCACCCCACCCGGCCCGGAGCACCCCAGCGCCCACGCCGCCTACGCCGGCGCCGCCGAACAGGTCCTCGAACACTTCACCGGCCAACGCACCCCGGTGTCCTTCACCATCACCGCCACTGTCGACGGCCGGGTCATCTCCCGCGACTACCCCCGCGGCACCCGCTGGTCGGTGCTCACCCAGGAGAACGTCGACGCCCGCGTGTGGGTCGGCGCCCACTACCGGTACTCCGACACCACCGGCGCCACCCTCGGCCGCCGCGTCGCCGACTACG
>WUUC01023196.1_pt1 | contig 10467 bp, 10 predicted proteins | sample 6278441 | NCBI WGS metagenome assembly WUUC01 (sample SAMN13675441, study PRJNA597444) | soil metagenome | isolation source: soil | place: USA: Washington | collected 2017-10 | reverse complement strand
TGTCGCCGTTCGAGCTCGGCGGCGAGATGATCCGCTCCGTCTCGATCGAGAAGACGACCTGGAACGAGCTCCCGAACAAGTTCGAGGCCGGAACCCCGCCGATCGCCCAGGCCTACGGGCTCGGCGTCGCGATCGACTACCTGAGCGCGATCGGGCTCGAGGCGATCGAGGAGCACGAGGCCCGGTTGACCGCGAGCGCGATGGAGCGTCTGGCCGAGATTCCCGGCCTGACCCTCTTCGGCCCACCAGCCGACCGGCGCGCCGGCATCGTCTCGTTCACTCTCGAGGGCGTCCATCCGCACGACGTCGCCCAGATCCTCGACTCCGAGGGTGTCGCGGTCCGGGCCGGCCACCACTGCAACCAGCCGCTCATGCACCGCCTTGGGATCGCCGCGACAACACGAGCCAGCCTCTACCTCTACACGTTGGAGGACGAGGTCGACAGGCTCGTAGCCGGCATTCACAGGGTCCGCGAGGTGTTCAAGTGAGCGACATGGACGAGCTCTACCGGGATGTCATCCTCGACCACTACAAGAACCCGCGCGGGTTCGGCGAGATGGAGAGGCCGGACGCGCAGGCCGACGGTCTCAACCCCCTGTGCGGGGACGAGGTCTCGATCCACGTCTCGTTCGCTGCGGACGGGGACACGATCGAGGAGGTCAAGTTCCAGGGCCGCGGCTGCGCGATCAGCCAGGCGTCCACCTCGATGCTCACGGAGCTGGTGCAGGGGCGGAGGGCCTCGGACGTCGCCGCCATGAACCGGGAGGAGCTGCTCGACGAGGTGGGCATCCCGCTCACGCCGGTGCGACTCAAGTGCGCGCTCCTCGGGCTCGGCGTCCTGAAAGTTGCGCTGCACCGCTCCAAGGGCACCCCTCTGCCCGAGGAGTGGGCGGGGCTCGACGAGTTCGAGCTCCACTAGCCGATGCCCGAGCTCGATGTCTGCCCGGTGGAGGAGCTTCCGCCGGGTGAGGTGAAGATCGTGCGCGCCGGTGAGCTCGCGATCGGGGTCTACAACGCGGACGGGGAGCTCTATGCGATCGAGGACCGATGCTCGCACGACGACGGCCCGCTCGCCGAAGGCGACTGGGATCCCGAGGAGCGTGTCGCGATTTGCCCGCGCCACGGGTCACGGTTCGACATCCAGACCGGGAAGGCGCTCTCGCTGCCGGCGTACCTCCCTGTCGAGACCTTCCCCGTAAGGGTCGTCGAAGGAATCGTCAAGGTCACCGTCTGACATAACATCGACGCATGGATTCCAGGACCGAGCGAGTCGGCAAGAACGAAGCGGTCTTCCGAGAGGTGAACGAGCGGATCAACGATGTGACGCGGGAGGAGGCCGCCGAGTACCTCTGCGAATGCGGGTACGCCAGTTGCACGGAGACGATCCAGATGAACGTTGCCGAGTACGAGGGTGTCCGTACCGAGCCGACTCACTTCGCCGTCCTGCCGGGACACGAGATTCCCGATGTCGAAGACGTGGTGGAGCGAAGCGAAAGGTTCGTGGTCGTCGAGAAGAAGGCCGGCGAGGCAGCTGCCCTCGCAACCGAGCTCGATCCCCGTAGCTAACGTCGACATGCTCGACGACCGCGTGCTGGAGGTGCTTTCCCGCCTCGAGCGGGAGGATCAGGAGGAGCGCGACCGCGGGCTTCCGGCGATGCAGCGCTCCCGGGCCGTCGCACCGACGACGGGCAGGTTCCTCTTCTCGCTCGTCGCTCCCCATGCCGACTGCGAGGTGCTCGAGATCGGAGGTTCGAAAGGTTACTCGTCGATCTGGCTCGGAGCCGGGGTTCGACACCTCGGGGGCCACGTGCTCTCGCTCGAGCACGACCCGGCGAAGGTGGAGGCTTGGCGCCGGAACATCAGGGACGCAGGCCTCGACGGGACGGTCGAGCTTCGGGAGGGCGACGCGTTCGAGACGCTGCCGGCGATCGACGACGTCTTCGACATCGTCTTCCTGGACGCAGAGAAGGACGACTACGAGAGCCTCTTCCCGCTCGCCCGGGCGAGGCTCGAGCCCGGAGCGCTCGTCGTTGCCGACAATGTCCTCTCCCACGAGGACACGCTCGGTGCTTATTCGACGGCTCGCCAGGCCGACCCGACGCTTTCGAGCGTCACTGTCCCGCTTGATCGCGGACTCGAGCTATCCGTCGTCCTGCGCCGCTCGTTATGATCGTGTCACCACGGAAAGGAGGTGGTCCGATCTTGACAGACGACGATTGTTCGGGCAGTGGAGGTACTCGCTCGTAGGGGCGCGACCCCGAGACCTACGGGGAACCGCCTAGCCAGCGTAGGGGGCTGACCGCTCCTGCGAAATCCAGGCGAGTTTCCGATGGGGGGCCTCCGGGCCCCCCATCTGATTTCCTAGGCGGCGGCGCGCCGCAGCTGCTCGTCGAGGCCGATCGGGCGGACGCCGAACGTTCCGACCGCCGGCTCGATGTCACCGACGTTGTCCGCGTCCTCGAGCATGGCGAGCTGGTCACGTGTCACGGGCGGACGCGGCAGCTTTTCCGCGAGCGCCGCGCCGGCACGCATGAGGCCCATCGGGATGTGCACCGTCGGACGTCGCTTGCCGAGGGTCCGCTTGATGCGTTCGTAGAGCTCGTTCCACGTGACCTGGTCGGGGCCACCCAGGTCGAAGGTCCGGTTTGCAGCTTCCTCCGTCGCGAGGGAACGGGCAAAGAACGCGGCAACGTCGTCGACCCAGATCGGCTGGAGCCGTCTCGTGCCCGATCCGGCCACCGGTGTCACGGGCGAGTACCTGACCTGGCGCATAAAGGTCGGCAAAATGCCGCCGTCCTTTCCGAACACGAAGCTCGGTCGGAAGATCACATGGTCGAGGCCCGACCCCGTGACGGCCTGCTCCATGTCCCACTTGGAGCGGTAATAGGGCACGAGGTCCTTCGACTGATGCGTGGTTCCGAGCGCGCTCATGAGGACGAACCGGCCCACCCCCGCCTCCTTGGACGCAGCGACGAGATCCCGCGTTCCCTGGCTCATCACCCGTTCGAACTCCTCCGGCTTGCCTGCGATCAGCGCGATCATGTGGACGACGGCGTCGACGCCGTCGGTGGCGCGGCGGAGGCTCTCGGCACTCGTCGCATCTCCCTGGACGAGCTCGCAGCCCCAGGCGGAGAGCGTTCTGGCGGCGCTCGAGGCGGGGTCGCGGACAAGAGCCCGAACGGGCCTGTCCTCAGCCCGGAGGGCGTGGACGATCTTGGGGCCTACGAACCCGGTCCCGCCGGTGACGAGGATCACGCGAAGTTCTTCCAGTAGCGAGAGGGCGTCGGGCCCGCCTGGCCCTGGTACTTCGAGCCGAGGCCGCTAGTCCCGTACGGGGTCTCGGCAGGCTCGGTGAGCTGGACGAACGATAGCTGGCCGATCTTCATCGCGTAATAGATCGTGATCGGAAGGTTGGCGACGTTCGAGAGTTCGAGCGTGACGTGGCCGTCCCAGCCGGGATCGATGAAGCCCGCAGTCGAGTGAATCAAAAGCCCCAGCCGGCCGAGGGAGCTCTTGCCCTCGAGCCGTGCCACCAGGTCGTCCGGAAGCTTGATCCGCTCGAGCGTGGATCCGAGAACGAACTCCCCCGGGTGCAGGATGAATGGATCCGTGTCGCCGATCTCGACGAGCTCGGTGAGATCCTCCATCTCCTCCTTGACGTCGATGAACGGGTAGCGGGCGTTCCGGAAAACCCGGAAGAACCGGTCGACGCGCACGTCGAGGCTGGACGGCTGCAGCAAAGACTCGTCGTAGGGGTCGACCTCGATCCTGCCCTCCGCGAGCTGGCGCCGGATGGTTCGATCGGACAGGACCATGCCGAGTCAATCTATAAGCTCCGGCCCATGGCGACGACGCGATCGATTCAGGTACGGACGGACATCCCGGGGCCTCGGAGCAAGGAGATCCTCGAGCGCAAGGAACGAGTCGTCGCGGACCCGCTCTCGATCTATCTCCCGCTCGTGATTGCCGAGGGCGACGGCGCGACGATCACCGACGTGGACGGCAATACGTTCATCGACTTCGCCGGCGGTGTCGGCTGCATGAACGTCGGCCACTCGAATCCACGCGTGGTCGAGGCGGCGCAGGAGCAGATCGCACGCTTCACGCATACGGACTTCACGATCGTGCCGTACGAGAACTATGTGCGCCTGGCCGAGCGCCTGGTCGCGCTCGCCCCTATCTCAGGCGAGCTTCGGGTCGGCTTTTTCAACACGGGCGCCGAGGCGGTCGAGAACGCGGTCAAGTTCGCGCGCTCGTACACCAGGCGTCCCGCTGTGATCGGGTTCGACGGCGGCTTCCACGGCCGTACCCTGCTCGCGCTCAGCCTCACGTCGAAGACCCACCCGTACAAGGCGGGCCTCGGCCCTTTCGCCCCCGAGATCTACCGTGTGCCGTTCCCGAGCGACTATCGCGGTCCCGATACCGCCGCAGCGCTCGCCGAGCTCGAGTCTGCTTTTCGCACCCGGGTAGCGGCCGAGGAGGTCGCAGCGATCGTGCTCGAGCCGATTCAGGGCGAGAGCGGGTTCATCCCGGCACCGGTTGAGTTCATTCGCGGCATCCGGAGGATCTGCGACGAGCACGGGATCGTGCTCGTCGCCGACGAGGTGCAGACCGGCTTCTGCCGCACCGGCCGCGTCTTCGCGATGGAGCACTACGACGTCGAGCCGGACCTGATGACCGTCGCCAAGTCGATCGCCGCCGGCATTCCTCTCTCCGGGGTGATCGGCCGTGCCGAGATCATGAACGCGCCGGGAGACTCGGCGGTCGGTGGCACCTACGTCGGGAACCCGGTCGCGATCGCGGCTGCGCATGCGGTCCTCGATACGATCGAGGAGGAGGGCCTGGCCGACCGCGCCGCGGAGGTCGGAGAGGCGATTCGCGGACGGATGGAGAGCTGGCGCGAGCGGTTCGACTTCGTCGGCGACGTGCGCGGTCTGGGAGCGATGCTTGCGATCGAGCTCGTCAAGGACCGGGGCTCCAAGGCACCGGATCCGGAGCGCGCAACCGCGGTCGTCGAGGCGGCGATCTCGCGCGGTCTCCTCCTCCTGAAGGCCGGCATCTTCTCCAACTGCATCCGCGTCCTCGTTCCGCTCGTGATTACGGACGAGCAGCTGAGCGAGGCCTTGGGCGTCTGGGAAGAGGCGCTGGAAGCATCCTCGTAGCGGGGACGAGGGTTTCGCTCCGATCGCGGGGGCGAGGGCAGCGCTGAGCATGGTCGGGGAGCTGATCGCAGGGCGGTTCGAGCTCCGGGAGCTCGCCGGAAGCGGCGGCATGTCGAGCGTTTACCGGGCTCACGACCGGCTGCTCGAGCGGACGGTGGCGATCAAGGTGTTGCACGACCAGTACTCGAGGGATCCCGAGTACGTAGAGCGGTTCCGGAGGGAGGCGCAGGCAATCGCCCGGCTCTCCCACCCCAACATCGTCACCGTCATCGACCGCGGCGAGCACGAGGGACGCCAGTACATCGTCTTCGAGCACGTCCCGGGCGAGAACCTGAAGGAAACCGTCCGGCGCCTCGGAGCGCTTCCGGTAGCCCGCGCTCTTGCCCTTGCGCACCAGGCTGCGCGCGGGCTCGCCTTTGCGCACCAGCACGGCGTCGTCCACCGGGATGTGAAGCCTCACAACGTACTGATCGACGCAGAGGGCACCGCGAAGGTGACGGACTTCGGGATCGCGCGGTCGCTCGGCCGCGAGGACGGCATCACCGACACCGGGACGGTGCTCGGAACGAGCGACTACCTGGCGCCCGAACAGGCCGCGGGGCAGCGGGTCGACGCCTGCTCGGACCAGTACTCGCTCGGCGTCCTCATGTACGAGCTCTTGACCGGAGAGCTTCCATACCCCGCCCCGAACGTCGTCACTGCCGCCATGCGGCATATGAACGACCCGGTCCCGAGTGCCCGGGCCGCCCGGCCCGAGCTTTCACCCCGGATCGACGCGGTCGTCCGCCGGGCGATGGCCAAGCGACCCGAGGACAGGTACCCGACAACGGATGCGCTCATCGCCGCGCTCGAGGCGTCCATGCTCGAGGAGCGGCCGCAGGAGGCCGCCGACGTTGGACAGACTGAGATCTTCCAGCGTCCCGGCCCTCACCCGGACAGAGCCCGGCCGCGTCCGCGACGCTCCGCAGCCCCACTCATCCTGGCTCTCGGCCTCGTCCTGATCGCTGCCGCGGTCGCGGTCGGGATCTTCTCGACGCGGAACGGCAACGGCCTTCCGCTCGTCGGAGACGACGAGAGCGCCAGCGCCGCGCGCGTGCGCATCGAGGCGCTGGCCGATTACGACCCGCCGGCGGGTGGCGGCGACGGGACCGAGCACCCGGAGAGGGTGGAGCTGGCGACCGACGGCGATCCTGCGACCTTCTGGACGACAGAGAGCTACGGCGACTTCGAGTCCAAGGACGGAGTCGGGCTCGTCCTCAGGACGGTCCGGCGGGTCGCGCTCGGGCGCTTGGTCATTCGCACCGACACGCCGGGCTTCGAAGCGGTGGTCAAGGCCGGGTCTCAGTCGGAGGGTCCGTTCGAGGACGTCTCCGAGCCGGCCGAGGTGGGTAGAAATACGACGTTCGAGCTCGACACGGGGGACACGGAGTATCGGTACTACCTGATCTGGATCACGAGCCTGGACGGCGTCGCCCACGTCAACGAAGTACGCGCGCGCTAGTAGCGCAGGGCAGCGCGCCGGTCACGGCGCTCCAGCGCGAGGTCGACCAGGCGGTCGAGGAGTGCGGCGTAGGGGATCCCGGAAGCCTCGAAGAGTTTCGCGTAAACGCTGGTCGAGGTGAAGCCGGGAATCGTGTTCAGCTCGTTCACAAGCACCTCGCCGTCGGGGCGCACGAAAAAGTCCACTCGCGCCATCCCCTCGCAGTCCGCCGCGACGAACGCCGACACGGCGAGCTCCTGGACCCGCCGCGTCGTCTGCTCCGGGATCCGGGGTGGGATCACAAGCTCCATCCCGCCCTCGTCGTACTTCGCCGCGTAGTCGTACCACTCACTGGCAAGGGGGACGATCTCGCCCGGGAGAGAGGCAATCGGCTCGTCGTTCCCGAGCACGCTGCACTCCACCTCGACGCCCGAGACGAACTCCTCGATCAGGATCTTCTCGTCGTGTTCGAAGGCGAGCTCGGTTCCGCGGGCAAACTCGTCCGCGTCATGGGCGACGGTGATTCCGACACTCGACCCGAGCCGGGCGGGCTTGACCACGACCGGGTAGCCGAACGGATTCGAGACCCGGTCCCGGTGGCGGGCGAGGGCTGTGACGTTGCGCGTGACAGGAATCCCCTTGTCGCGCATCACCGCCTTGAAGAGATCCTTGTCCATACACAGGGCCGAGGCGGTAACGCCGGCACCGACATAGGCGACACCGGCTAGCTCCAGGAGCCCCTGAACGGTTCCGTCCTCCCCGAAGGGCCCGTGGAGCACCGGGAAAACGACGTCGACCTCTCCGAGCGGCTCCACCGGCCGTCCGTTGGTCGGGACAGGGAGGCCGCCTGTCCTCCCCGAGCCAAGCTCCTCGCGCGCTCCTGCACCGAGCTCCCAGGCGCCGTCCCGTCCGATCTCGATCTCGCGCACCTCATAACGGTCCGGATCGAGCGCGTCGATCACCGATCGCGCCGAGGTCATCGAGACGTCGTGCTCGCTCGAGCGCCCGCCCATGAGGACTGCGACCCGGACCCGCGTCAGCCTCTTCCGCCTCCGTTTCCGTTGCCCCGGCTCCGTGGGACCGGCTCGGTGAAGCGACCGACGACGATGGTGACCCGAGAGCCCGGCTGCGCCTCGAGCCCTGGCGCCGGATTCTGGTCGATCACGACCCCGTCCTGGGTCGGGTCGAGGGTGTCCTCGGCGACGACTCGGACCTCGAAGCCGGCGGTCTGGAGCTCCGACTCGGCGCTGGCCTGGTCCTGATCGAGGACGTCCGGGACCGTGGACGTTTGGGGGCCGTTCGACACGCTGATCTGAACGGTCTCGCCCTTTGGGATCTCGGCCCCCGGGTCGGGATCCTGGGCGATGACGAGGCCCTCCTGAGCATCCGAGTCGACGAACACGGCCTCGGGCACGAACCCTGCCGCCTCGAGCTCCGACTCGGCGCTCTGGCGCGTTTGCTGGAGCACGTCGGGCACCGCCGCGAGCTCCTGGCCTTTCGAGACCGTCAACGTGACACTCGAGCCCTTTGCGGCCTCCTCGCCGGGCCTCGGGTTTTGCTTGATCACTTCGCGCTCGGGTGCGCTCGGCGAGAAAACCTCCTTCGTCGTCCAGCGGAAGCCGGCGTCGGCGAGGATCTGCGTCGCCTCGTCGAGCGGTCTTCCGACCACACCTGGAACCTCGACCTGTTCGGGCCCGGCCGAGACGAGGATCCGGACCGTGCTCCCTTCTTCGACCCGCGCTCCGCCGTCGGGGTTCTGGTCGATCACCGTGCCGCGGTCCTCCTCCGTTCCGACTCCCGTCTCGACGTCCGCCTGGAGACCCTGGGCCTCGATCCTCTTCACTGCCAGCTGTTGATCCAGCCCGAGCACACCCGGCACGGCGACCTGGGTCGACTCGAGCTCGTCCTGGATCTGCGAGTAGACGTACCAGCCCGCCACCGCCGCGCCGGCGAGGAGCAGGACGACGAGGAGCCAGGGGAGAAAGCGATTCCGCTTGCGTGGCGGCTCGTCGTAGCCATAGCGGGGCGGGTAGGTCGAAGGCGGCCGTCGTGGCGCGGCCGGCTGAGGCGGCGGCGGAGGCCGGCGGGCTGTCTCGGTGGGCGGGATCACCTGGGTGGCGGAGGTCTCGAGCCCACCGCTCAGGATCGCGGTTGCGGCTGCACTGGTCGCGGGCGCGATCGGGATGCCCGCCTCTACGCGGTCTAGATCGGCGGAAAACTCCTCGGAAGCCTGGTAGCGATCCTCGGGATTCTTCGCAAGCGCGCGGAGTACGACCTGGTCAAGCTCCGGGGTCAGCTCCGGCCGGTGGCTCGAGGGCGGGCGCGGCGTCTCGTTCAAATGCTTCATGGCGATCTCGATCGCCGAGTCGCCGCTGAAAGGCACCTGGCCGGTAAGCATCTCGTAGAGGACGATGCCGACCGAGTAGAGATCCGAGGCCGCGGTGACGGGGGCCCCCCGGGCCTGCTCGGGCGACAGGTACTGCGCTGTGCCCATGATCGAGCCCACCTCTGTCATCTGGGATGCGCCGGCGCGCGCGATCCCGAAGTCGGTCACCTTCGCGCGGTTCTCGGCGCCGAGCAGGATGTTGTGCGGCTTGATGTCCCGGTGGATGATCCCGTTACGGTGCGCAAACCGGAGCGCGTCCAAGATCTGGTGCGTGTAGTCGATCGCGGTCGCGAGCGGCAGCGGCCCGCGCGTCAGGATGAGCTCCTTCAGGCTGCGACCCTCGATCACCTCCATGGCGATGTACGGGATCCCGTCCGCCTCGCCACGGTCGTAGATAGAGACGATGTTGGGATGCGAGAGCGATGCTGCCGACTTGGCCTCCCGGCGGAACCGCTCGTTGAAGCTCTCGTCGCTCGCGTAGCGCTCGCTCAGGATCTTGATCGCGACGCGGCGGCCGAGGTCCTCGTCCTCCGCCAGGTAGACGTTGGCCATGCCACCGGAACCGAGCTTGCGCAGGATGCGGTAGCGCCCGTCGAAGAGCGTGTTGATGAGCGTGTCCGAGACCGCCATCTTCTTAGCCTAGATGCCCGACTTGCGTCACGGCGCGGTCCCGCCGGGCCCTTGACATCACAGCGTTTCCCTGCTCAGGAGCGTCTGCATGAGGGCCTTCACGATCGGTGCAGCTGTAGACCCGCCGGTGCCGCTCTGGTTGTGAAGCGCGACCGCCACGGCTACGCGGGGCCGGTCGGCCGGAGCGAACGCGATGAACCAGGTGTCGTTCTGCCCCTGGCGACCCGTCTCGGCGGTCCCTGTCTTGCCGGCGACCGGGACGCCGGGAATCTGGGCGGCGGTGCCCGTTCCGGACTCGACAACGAGCCTCATCATGGCCGTCAGGTCGGCTGCCGTCGCGGCCTTCATGACTTCCCGGTACTGGGCGGGCCCCGTCCGTGTCACCACGTTGCCGTCAGGGTTCACGATCCGGTCGACCACGTGCGGTGCCATGAGGACGCCGCCGTTTGCGATCCCAGCGGCGACCATCGCCATCTGGAGCGGTGTCACGAGCAGGCGCTCCTGCCCGAAGGCGAGCCGGCCAGGATCGACCTGATTCGGATCCGTAGGCTCGAAGAGCTTCGCCCCCCGATAGAGTCCACTGCGTAGGCGTTCCTCGGAGGGCGTCTCGAGCGGCGGATCATCGTAGAAGCCGAAGCGCTTGGCGTAATCGAGGACGAGGGACGGCCCGATCGCTTTGCCGATGTTGCAGAAGACCGAGTTGATCGAGTGCTCCATCGCGGTCGGAAAGTCGACGCGGCCGAAGACCTCGGCGCCGTCCTGGTCGGCGTAGTTCGACACCCTCTTGCCGTACTCGATGCAGTAGCCGG
>WUUC01214710.1_pt1 | contig 10468 bp, 11 predicted proteins | sample 6278441 | NCBI WGS metagenome assembly WUUC01 (sample SAMN13675441, study PRJNA597444) | soil metagenome | isolation source: soil | place: USA: Washington | collected 2017-10 | reverse complement strand
TATCGGCCTTGCCCCAGAGGTTGGTCATCGCGAGCTTGAAATGACTGACCTGGACGGGAGCCTTTGTCTCGCGCCCGATAGTAATGATCTCATTCAGCGCCTTCCAGAAATAACGGTCTTCGGAACGCATGTGACTGATGTAGCGGCCTTGATATTCCGGAAGGGCCTTTGCCAGAGCCAGCACTTCTTCCTCGGCAGAATATATGCCCGGGTCATACTCGAGCCCGGTCGACAGCCCCAATGCACCCGCATCCATATCGGCGCGCATCATCAGCACCATGGAGTCGGTCTCTTTCTGTGTTGCCTTTCTTTTGAAATCCTTTCCCATCACGATATCGCGAAGGGTGTTGTGACCGGTATACGATGCAACGTTGACAGCAGCAGGACTATCGGTCATCAGCTGGAAATAATCTTTCAGTGGTGTATTCGATCCGCCGTCCTGTCCAACGACGATGGTGGTGATTCCCTGGCTGACAACCGAGAGGCCATCGCGGTTCTTATTCAAACCCCAATCGTGGTGACTGTGTGTATCAATAAAGCCGGGGGCCAGAACAAAGCCGGGAACATCGAAGCTGTACGTTGCCTGAACATCCGACAGATCCCCGACCATCGATATGGTATCGCCGGCTATCGCAACGTCTGTTACGACAGGTGCTCCACCGCTGCCATCATAAACAGTGGCGCCCCGAATAATAGTGTCAACTTTTTTTGACTGACAGGCAACGAGTGCGCCGAACACGCAGAGAAAAAGGAGCTTCCTCACAAGGTTTAGGTTTCCGGGAAGTTAAAAGTTAAAAACGAAAAGTGAAAAACCTCAGACCTTTCCCATCAACACAAACAGGGGGAATGACACTTTTTTACGATCTGTTTTCCACAACCGAGCAATTTGGGCAATGAGCGGCTTTACCGGGTCGGACTCCTGTTGCTTCATAAACTTTTGAACGGCCGACCATGTCGAAACGTACCCGCTGAGCTGGTCGAGGGTCCAGCTGAACGAGAACTCGAAGAACGGAACATCGATCTTTTCGAACGGAAATTGAACAGTTGAATAGCGATCGTCAACCAGTTTTCTTTCGTTGTCCCAGTATGGCCCGATGACCTCCTTATAAAAATGAGTGATCAATGGATCTATCTGTGGATCGACGCTCAAGAGGCCGTAGCCCCAGGTGGCTACTATCCCGCCGCGTTTCGAAACGCGCCGGGCTTCAGCGAAAAAATCAGCGATGTTAAACCAGTGGAGCGCCTGTCCGACGGTGACGAGATCGAATTGTCCGTCCGCGAAAACAGTTTTCTCCGCCGGTGATACCGAGTAAACGATATTCTCTTTGCGGATGGCGTTCGTAAGCTGGTCCGCACTATGATCCGTGGCATAAACGATCCCGAACCGGTCAGAGAGGTCCTTTGCGACCTGTCCATTGCCACAGGCGCAATCCCACGCGGTCTTGTCGTCCTTTACGTGTTTCATAATGAAATCGTAAAGTGCCGTCGGGTACGATGGCCGGAAGGCCGCGTATTGTTTCGAATGGGCTGAAAATAAGTCTTTACTCATAGGAATATCTCCTTCTCTTTCTCCTACCACAACAATCTTCGGAGGCAGCAATTTATACATTACCGGCGTCACGAGTCGCGACAGCAGCGTAGAGCTGATGAGGCCGCCGATCAACACCAGCGCCAACGGTGAATACAATGGGTTGCCTTCGATCGCCAATGGTATCAATCCACCGATCGCAGTCAGTGAGGTGAGGACGATTGGAACAAAACGGATCTCGCCGGCCTTCTCGTCGCCTCGTTCAGGGGCACGCCCCGTTCGCGAAGCTGGTTGGTGAAATCAACCAGTAATATCGAGTTCTTCACTTCGATACCTACCAACGCGATCAGTCCGATAACCGCTACGAACGACATCGGGTTGCCGGTGATCAGCAACATGGTCACAGCACCGATCACACCTAACGGGATCACCGAAAGAACAATGAGTGTACTCTTGAACGTGCCGAATTCAAGCACCAGCACGGCAATGAAACCGAATATGGTGATGAGAATGATGGTCTCGATGCCTCCGAACGATTCCTGTTTGTTCTCGAGCTCACCCGCCGCCTGGTAGCGATAGCCGCGCCGGAAAATGTAATTGTTCGAGCTCCGTGATCACCTTATCGTTGACGGCCTCGTAGAGAAATCCGCTCTTCACAAAAGCCGTGACCGTAGCATAACGAGCCTTGTCGTAGTGACGTATCAGGTTTGGCGAGGTTTCGAACTCGACACGCGCCAGGTGGCGGAGAGGCGAAACACCCAACAGGCCCGCCTTGTCTTTGTTGATACGAACGCGAAGATCCGTCTGCTGGCTGGCCAGGGGATTGTTGACGTAGATGGTACCCGGTGCCCTTTTCAGTATCTTCTCCACTTTCATTGACAAGCTTCGCAAAGAGTCCAGGTTCTCACCGAAGATGCGGATCGCCACCGGCGCTTCGAGCGGCGGTCCTTGTTCGAAATCTTTCACTTCGATCTTTGCGTTCGGGTATTTGATTGATATTTAAGGTGTTACGACCACAGAAAATGGCGGCCAAGAAATGATCAGGTTTTCCGTACAGGGTGTTTTTGGGTGTTTATTAACTGGAATGGTAATGTTGCGAAGATTTATTATTGCTGTTATGGAAACATCGAATTGGATTACAATAGGCGCCCTGCTTATCCCCATGCTAATGGGGTTCGGCGTGGTTCTTAATGAAATCAAATCACTGTCCGCCAGGGTCGGGAACCTGGAGAAACAAATGCGAAAAGTACTTACTGTTATTACCACTCATAAGGGCAAGATAAGACGACTAGAAAAAGACGTTGCTAAGCTACAATCGCGTTCGTAATCGATTTTCTTAAAATGATATGACAACATCGGATTGGATAACAATCAGTACCGTTCTTATATCCCTGGCAGTTGCCTGTGGCGCTATCATTACCAAGTTTGGTGCCTTTGAAAAGGAGCTTAATGGATTTCGAAAAGAGTTCAAAAAAGAAATGCACAACGTCTCAAAAGCGCTGACCAATCATCATTACAGAATAAAAAAGCTCAAAAAAGTTAGCACTAAGCTAAAGCGCGATTTTTATAAGTCTTAATCCTGGCCACAAATTATAACTATATGATATGACAACATCGGACTGGATAACAATAGGTTCGGTACTCATCTCCATGAGTTTCACAATCGCTGTAATTCTTTTCAGGATGGGGGTCATTCTTGGTGGGATAAGGATCGAGTTAAAAATTTTGTCGGACGCCGTCGCGCGAATAGAAACCCGTCTCGACCTCGTAGTAACGACTGTAACCAAACACAAAGGGCGAATAAAAAGACTTGAGAGAGACGCCGCCAAGCATCGTCGCAGTCATCAGTAGTCTAGTCTCCGAAAATTTTTTTTACCTTAATCGTGTGAAAGCACTGATTTCCGCCTTGCTGATCTTGCTGTCCCTGGAGGTTTCTGCCCAGCTCTCGGTTCAGGGTCACGTCATGGATGGGGAAACCAACACAGCTCTCCCCGGCGCAAATGTTTTTATCGCCAATACAACCAAGGGAGCTTCTACCGATCTCAAAGGTGCCTTCAAGATCACCGACCTTCAGCCGATCCGTTACAGGCTTGTAATTTCCTTCATCGGCTATACCACGCAGGTGGTCGAAATTGTCCCCGGCAAACAGGCGACCTATAAGGTTATCCTTAAGCCCTCCCCGGTCACGCTCGGTGAGCTTGTGATACGGGGCCGAAAAATATCACGCTCCGAATGGTTGGCCAATTTTGAGATCTTTAAGGACCAATTCATAGGTCTGAGTGAAAACGCGAGGCTCTGTGTTATCACGAATCCACGGGTCCTTCAATTCAACCATAGTAACGGAATATTGACTGCAACTGCCGATAGTTTGCTGGTTATAGAAAACCGTGGTCTTGGTTATCGCGTCAGGGTGGTGCTGGACAAGTTCACCTACAATAGCATCCGGTACCGCACGCACTACGAAACTCAGATGGTCTATGAACTCCTGGTCCCCGCAGATGAAGAAGAAAAAATTCAATGGGCACAGAACAGGCTCAAGGCCTACTACGGTTCGCAGATGCATTTCCTTCGTACTCTTCATGAACGCCGGCTAAACGACGAAGGCTATTATTTCAATCTTCTCGATCCGCTTTCGAAAGCAGGAATTGCGGATGCTGCAATGCAGCCCCGGACGCCCCTTTACAATAACAAACGGATCAAAGTATACACCATTACAAACTATTACCGGATACTCGACAGTCTCCGGTCAACTCCCACTCAACCGGTGCTTACATTCAGAGGAGAGCTTGAAGTGAAGTACATTATGGAAAGTGAGCCTCACAGTTACCTGACGTCGCGACATCTTTTTTCGGCGGTAGGCTTAAAAAATCCGCAGGTATCGAGGGTAATGCTCCATAGCCCTGCCATGGTTCAACACGACGGTCAGATCTATCCTCAGAATGCGATTGAAACGATCGGTTACTGGAGCTGGGAGCTGATGGGGGAGAATCTCCCGTTCGACTACGATCCCGATATCGACGTGCAGTTGCTTGAAGAAAACTGATCAGGCAAGGTCGTTATCGCGGTATGCCTTGATAAGCGCCATCTCCCCGTCTTTGCCATCTTTAAAATTGCCGTGTTCCATTCCCCACACTCCCCGGAATCCTTTATCGTAAACATGTTTGAAGATGTTCTTATAATTTATCTCTCCGGTACCTGGCTCCTTTCTTCCCGGGTTATCTCCAATCTGGTAATACGCGATCTCATCCCAGCATAGATCTATTGTGTTGATGAGGTTTCCTTCGTTGCGCTGCATGTGATAGATGTCGTACAATATTTTGCACGACGGGCTTTTTACGGCCTTACACAATTCATAAGTCTGGGGAGCGGTTCGCATAAACAGGTCCGGGTTGTCGCTCAGCGGCTCGAGCACCATGATCAGTCCCTGCGGCTCGAAGATCTCGGCCCCGCGACGGAGCACTTCCACGACGTTTGCAGTCTGTATGCCCATGGGCAGCGTTCTATCGAAGTAGCCTGGTACCACCGTCATCCATTTGGCATTCACGCGCTTCGCTACCTCCACTGAGGTCTTGCAGGTTTCGACGAATTTGTCGGTAAACTCTTTCTTTCCCGTGGTGTACGATACCTTCCAGTTGTCGCCGGCATCCACCACGAAAACCCCCATGGTCATGCCCAGGTTAGCCAGCGTGCTGCCGATCTTTTCTTGTTCGGCTTTAGGGCGCGCGAGCATGCCGTTATCTTCGATGGCACGAAATCCCTTGTCGTGCATGAACTTGATCTGGTCGATGAAGTCTGCCCCGGCGCTGTTCTTGAACATATTGTGATGGGGAGCGAAATTCAGCTTGAACGTTGTCTCCGCGGGAGCAGCATTTGCTTTGGTATTGATTGCATTCAGGCCGATGGTGGCGGCTGTTGCTGCGATTCCGTTGTGAATAAATTTCCGGCGATCCATAGAATTTTCTTTAAGTTAAATATAGAGTTTTCCGTTATATCTTAGCTGACTTAATTTTTGACAGGCTTGAGACTACTTAGTTCGCTGGCGGTATTCCTTGTTGTGACATCTGTTGCAGCGCAGGATTTCAAATCATACGATCAGAAGATCACGGGTACGACTGTTTCGTTCAAAATGGTGGCCGTTCCTGCGGGCAAATTTCAGATCGGCAGCAAGAACCCGATGGCCGACAACGATGAAGCTCCGCAAAAGGAAGTCGATCTCTCTTCGTTCTGGATGAGCGAGCACGAGGTAACTTTCGCCGAGTGGGACATGTACTTCAAAGACAACGCCCTTCCGCAGAGCAAGACGATCGATGGTGTTACACGCGCAACGCCACAATACATAGATCTTACCTGGGGCATGGGCCGCGGTGCCAACCAGCCCACCAACAGCATGTCACACCAGGCAGCGGTGATGTATTGTAAATGGCTGTATTCCAAAACCGGCTTTTTCTTCAGGCTGCCGACGGAAGCGGAGTGGGAATATGCTTGTAAGGCCGGAAGCAATGTGGCGCCTGATCTCAGAAGTGTTTCCGAATCAGGATGGTCGAAGGAGAACAGCGGCGCAAAATTCCATCCCGTAAAGGAAAAAAAACCCAACGCATGGGGATTGTACGATATGCTGGGAAACCTGAGTGAATGGACCATTGACCAGTATGATCCGGCATACTATCAGAACATCGCGGCAAAAGATCCCATCACAACGCCGGGAGCGAAATATCCGCGTACGGCCCGGGGCGGCTCGTATCTCGACGACGCCACGGCGCTCCGCTGCTCCAACCGTATCCCCTCGGACGCAAAATGGAATCAAAGGGATCCGCAGATTCCCAAAAGCCGGTGGTGGCTTACGGACGGAATGTTCGTGGGCATTCGGGTGGTGCGGCCCGTCAAACAACCGTCGGTGGAGGAAATAGAAGCCTTTTACAATAGATATTTAAAGTAATCGTGAAAGAAGTAAATTGATGTCCGATTTACGATGTACGATGTACAATTTGGCCAAGATTCGTTCGTCAGATTAAATCGTAAATCGTAAATCGTAAATTCTAAACATCCAGTTTTATGAAAGATACCTTACCCACTCGCCGCGATTTCATTAAGCAAACCTCCCTGGTCGCAGGAAGCCTCGTTGCCTTGCCGTTCGCTTCGAAGGCGGGAGGATTTTTTCAATCGAGCCCCGACGATGCAATTAAAGTTGCGCTGATCGGATGCGGGGGACGAGGGACCGGCGCTGCTGTGCAGGCCATGCTGTCGAAGCAGAACGTGAAGCTTGTCGCCATGGCGGATGTATTCCGCGATCGACTCGACGATTGCTACAAGTCGCTGACTGTCGACGATCTTTCGGAGGTGACCGGTAAGCCCGGAAATATCAAGGACAAGATCGCCGTTCCCGAAGAAAACAAGTTCGTGGGCTTCGACGCCTACCTGAAAGCCATACCGCTCGCAGATGTGGTGATCCTTACAACTCCTCCCGGCTTCCGCCCGATCCATTTCGAAGAAGCAGTGAAACAAAGCAAGCATATTTTCATGGAGAAGCCTGTTGCCACCGACCCGGCAGGCATTAAGAAAGTGCTGGAGACCGCGATCATCGCAAAGCAAAAGAAATTAAATGTGGTCGTCGGATTACAGCGCCACTATCAGAATTCATACCGTGAGCTGTATAAAAAATATCAGGACGGAAAGATCGGTGATTTCGTGTCGGCACAAGCGTGGTGGAACAGTGAAGGTGTGTGGATGAATCCCCGTCAGCCCGGTCAAACAGAAATGGAATACCAGTTGAGGAACTGGTATTACTTCAACTGGATCTGCGGAGATCACATTGTAGAGCAGCACATCCACAACATCGACGTCATCAACTGGTTCAAGGGCGGATATCCCGTGAAGGCCCAGGGTATGGGCGGTCGCGAAGTGAGAAAAGGAAAAGACTACGGCGAGATCTTCGATCACCATTATGTTGAATTCCAGTATGCCGATGGCAGCATATTGAATTCTCAGTGCCGTCACATCAAAGGCACGATGAGTAAAGTCGACGAACAGATCGTCGGAACGAAAGGAACTATCTTTTTCGGGGCCATGAACATCGTCGATCGCAAGGGCAACGTGAAGTTCCAGTATGACAAGGAGAAAGAGAACGACCCTTACCAGTCGGAACACGACGAGCTGTTCGCAGCGATCGCTAAAGGTGAATACAAATTCTCGGATACTGAGAACGGAGCAAAGAGCACGATGACAGCAATCCTGGGACGTCTTGCCACTTATTCCGGTAATATCGTAGAGTTCGACGCGTCCCTGAACTCAGGTATTTCGCTTCAACCGACACGCTATGCATGGGATGCGGACATGCCATTGAAGCCCGATGCCAATGGATTGTATCCTGTAGCAATACCCGGATCGACAAAGTTTCTGAATTGTGTCAGGGAAGATCGAGCTTCCTCCCGTTGAATTTCCCAAAGAGTTAACAATGCGAGCCCCCCTCTTAACGGTTCTGATACTGGTTTCGATCAGCGCCTTCTCCCAGAAGAAAACTGCCGCGCCGGCGATCTATTATCCCGAAAAGGACACATGGCTCACTAAAAAACCGGAAGACGTCGGGATGATGAGCGACAAGCTCAACGAAGCAATCGAATTTCACAAACAGCGCGAATCGAAAAACCCGAAGAACCTCGAGCTGTCGCATTACCAGTCGTTCGGACGTGAACCGTTCGGCGAAGGCATCGGCCCTTTTGCAGAACGCGGACCGGCTACCGGCATCGTGATCAGGAGCGGCTATGTCGTTGCGCAGTGGGGAGACCCCTCCCGCGTCGACATGACCTTCAGTGTTACCAAAAGCTTCCTCTCTACTGTCGTCGGATTGGCTTATGATGACAAAATGATCGCGAGTATCAACGACACCTTATATAAAGTGATCGCACCCATTCAAGTCTACAACCCCGCGCAGGCAAGTGTGAAGGCAGACGACTATGGCAAACCGGATCTCATCCGGCTGTTCGACACCCCGCACAACAAGACCCTCACATGGGATCACATGCTCCGGCAGGTCAGCGATTGGGAAGGAACATTGTGGGGCAAACCCGAGTGGGCAGACCGTCCGGGTGACAAACCGGCGGAATGGATGACACGACCGCGAAACAAACCCGGAAGTGTTTATGAATACAATGACGTTCGCGTCAACGTACTGGCATTGGCCGCACTGAACGTCTGGAGGAGACCGTTACCGGATGTGCTTCGTGAACGGATCATGGACCCGATCGGCGCATCGCCTTCGTGGCGCTGGTTCGGTTACGAAAACTCCTGGATCGTGCTCGACGGGAAGATCGTACAGGCAGTCGGCGGTGGCGGACACTGGGGCGGCGGCATGTTCATCAACGCAAACGATATGGCACGTTTCGGATACCTCACGCTCAGGCGCGGCAAATGGAAAGACAAACAACTGCTCTCGGACCAATGGGTAACGTGGGCTCTGACACCGACTTCGGCACAACCGACATACGGCTTTATGAACTGGTTCCTGAATACGGATAAGAAATTTTTAGCAAACGCCCCCGCGAAAGCGTTCTGTCACATCGGTAACGGGACGAATATGGTGTATGTGGATCCGGAGAATGACCTGGTGGTGGTCGCAAGGTGGATAGAGAATGGGGCGATGAATGAGTTTGTGGGGAAGGTACTCGCTGCTATTCGTTAATCGTTATTCGTTATTCGTTATTCGCGGTTTCGATTTACTGTACGTTGATCGCAGATACTCATTCGGCTCTCGCCGAGCCCCGATTAACGAATAACGATTAACGAATAACGAATAACGAATACTTGTAGCCCGGTCCTCTCAGCGCTCTCCCCGGTTTCGCTCCCGTATGATTTCCATTATTTAACACCTGCTTGCCGTTAACGAAGACATGTATAACACCCTCCGCGTACTGATGTGGCTTCTCATACGTTGATCTATCATCAACTTTATTCTTGTCGAAAATGACGATGTCGGCGAAGTAGCCTTTTCGTAACTGGCCGCGGCGATCTAACTTTAAGTTCGAGGCGGGCAGGCTGGTCATACGCCGGACGGCTTCTTCGAGGGTGAGCACTTTCTGATCGCGGACGTAGTCGGAAAGAAGCTTCGCAAAACTTCCGTAAGCTCTCGGATGAATGCCTTCGTCGAGGTAGGGCGGTTCGGCGGGATAGGCTGCGGCATCGGAGCAGATGCTGACGAAGGGAAGTCGGAGCATCCGTTTCATATTGTCCTCCGACATCAGAAAAAAGAGAGCGGGTATGCTGGTCTTGTCGGCGACCAGGAGATCGAGCATGGTCTCGTCTTCGTCCTTACCATGCAGCCTTGAAACTTCGTCGAGACGTTTGCCTTTGTAAAGGCGGTTGAGGGAGTCTTTCTTGAAACCGAGCAACAGGACGTCCTTCGGGTTTGAGTTCTTCGAGGGAATCCCCATTTTCAATTCATAGAGGACCCGCTTCCGCATCGCCGGGTCGACGAGACGTTTTCGCATTTCCTTTGTCCCCCCTTCCTGTATCCATGCCGGCAGCCGCGCGGTGAGCGAAGTACCACTGGCATTGTAAGGATAGATGTCGGCGGTGATCTTCAGACCGGCTTTGCGTGCACTGTCGATCTTAAAAAGAACGGTATCGATCTTTTTCCAATTACGGTCGTGATTGATCTTCAGATGGTAGATCTCGGCAGCAATGCCGGCTTCTTTAGCGATCCGGAAAGTTTCGTTCAGGGCCTGGTAGATGAAATCACTCTCGCTGCGCATGTGAGTGATGTACATTCCACCGTAAGCTGAAGCGACCTTGCTGAGCTCGATGAGCTCTTCGGTTTTCGCGAATGTCGCCGGCGCATAGATCAACGATGACCCGAGACCCATCGCGCCTTCGCGCATGGCCTGACCAACGAGGTTCTTCATTTGCGTGAGCTCTTTGGTGGTCGGAGCACGGTCGGCCTGATCGAGC
>WUUC01192209.1_pt1 | contig 10469 bp, 6 predicted proteins | sample 6278441 | NCBI WGS metagenome assembly WUUC01 (sample SAMN13675441, study PRJNA597444) | soil metagenome | isolation source: soil | place: USA: Washington | collected 2017-10 | reverse complement strand
TACGCCGAGGGCATCACGCAGGCGCTCGACCTCGGCACCGTCACCAGCGCGGACCTGCTGTTTGAGCCAGAGATCGACCTGATGCGCATGGCCCTCGACGCCGCGAGCGGCCTTGGCCACGCGCCGCGCCTGCGGCGCAGCGACACGAACCTGCTGATGTTCATGGCAGTCGACGATGAGCGCGTTCGCAACGCGAGCACGGAGGCGCTGGCGTACGCGCTCGGTGCCTCGCTGGTCGACGCCGCGCCGCGCTTTGAGCCGGACCTCGGCATGGACGTCTTGCTGCCGCGCGCCGCGATCGACGGCAACGTGGAGATGCCGCCCGGTTGGGTCACGCGCGTGTTGCAGAACCTCGACCAGGCGACGAGCACGGCGCTCGTGAGCAGCGAGGGCGAGCAGCTCTACGCAGACCTCGAGGAGCCGCCGTTCGCGCCGCTCGACGAGCCGGTGGCGATCATGAACCCGACGGGCGCGTTGCTGCGGCAGATCGCGTTCTTCGTCGAGTCGTACCGCGCCTGCCGCGCGGCGGCGCCGATGGCGCGCGAGCCGTGCCCGGCATCGGTTAGCGCGCTCGAGCGCACGATCGATCTTGGCGTGAACGAGTAGCCGGGCGGCGGCGAAGCGCTACAGCGAGCCGACGTGCGCTTCGTAGCCCGCGACGTCGAGCAAGGCATCGATCTCGGCCTTGTTGCTCGGGCGCACGAGCAGCATCCAGCCTTGCTCATACGGTGCTTCGTTCACCAGCTCGGGCTTGCTCGCGAGCGCGGCGTTGACGTCGACCACCTCACCGCTCAGCGGGGCGAACAGCTCGCTGACGGCCTTGACCGACTCGATGTCGCCGAAGTGAGCGCCCAGCTCGATGCGTGCGCCCTTGGCCGGAAGATCGATCAACGTGACGTCGCCGAGCTGCTCGACCGCGAACTCGGTGATGCCGACGCGCACCAGGTCGCCCTCGATGCGAGCCCACTCGTGATCCTTGGTGTACTTCAGCGTTGCGGGGTACTTGCTCATGGTGACTCTCGTGCTGGCGGGCGCGCGGGTAGAGCGCGCTGTTGGAACTAGCCGCGCTTGTAGAACGGGGTTTTGACGACGACGGCTTCGATGGCCTTGCCGCGGATCTCGACCGCGAGCGCCGTGCCGGCGTGCGCGAGCGCGCTCGGAACGTAGGCGAGCGCGATGTTCTTGCCGATCGACAAGCCCGGGCCTCCGCTCGTGACCTGACCGACGCTCTGACCAGCCGCGTCGAGCACGGGATAACCGTGGCGCGCGATGCCGCGGCCGATCATCTCGAGGCCGACGAGCCTGCGCGAAGGGCCTTGCGCCTTGGCGGCGGCGAGCGCGGCTTTGCCGATGAAGTCGGGCTTGTCGAGCGCGACCGTGTAGCCGATGCCCGCGTCGTAGGGCGTCGTCGTTTCGTCGATATCGTTGCCGTACAGCATGAGCCGTGCTTCGAGGCGCAGCGTGTCGCGCGCGCCGAGGCCGATCGGCAAGAGCCCAAGAGGCTTGCCGGTCTCGAGCAGCGCGCCGAACAAGCGCGGGGCGTCGCTCGGGGCGCAGAACAGCTCGAAGCCGTCTTCGCCTGTGTAGCCGGTGCGCGCGGCGATCACCGAGACACTCGCTACCTGCGCGCGCGCGACGCCGAAGCGCGGCAGTGCGCTCAGCTCCGCGCCGCCGAGCTGCGCGGTGATGGCGAGCGCGGCTGGGCCTTGCAGTGCGAGCAGCGCGAATTCATCCGAGCGATCGGCGTACGTGCAGCGCGGCGCCGCGTGCTGGGCGAAATGCGCGGCGATCTTTTCGCGGTTGCTCGCGTTGCAGACCACGAGGAAGGCTTGCTCGCCGAGGCGATAGACGATCAGGTCATCGAGGATCGTGCCGGCGTCGTTGCACGCGACGGTGTATTGCGCGCGCCCGATCGCGAGCTTGCCGATCGATCCGGTGACGATGTGATCGAGCGCGCCCACGGCGCCGGGGCCGTCCAGCGTGAGCTCGCCCATGTGCGAGACATCGAAGAGGCCCGCGGCGCGCCGCACCGCGTTGTGTTCCTCCGTAACGCCGCTGTACTGCACCGGCAGCTCGTAGCCCGCGAACGGGACGATGCGCCCACCGAGCGCTTGATGTTGCGAAAACAGGGGCGTTCTGCGCAGGGCTTCGGACATCGGCGCGGGAAGATAGCGGCCGACCTGTAGCGCAGCAAGCGTGAGCAACCCGCGCCCAGCTCGACCGATGGCGGGCTTCATGTTGAGCCTCTACCGCGAGCAAACGTTGGTCCTGCGCTTGCCGCTCGGCGAGCGTCCCCTCGAGCTGGGCAGCGCGCCTGGCTGCGACCTCACCCTCGACGATCCCGAGCTGGCGGAACGCCAGTGGTTGCTCATGCGCCAGCACGGCACGGTCGTTCTCTATGACGTCTCGGCGCGTGCGCGCTCGCGGCGCGGGCAGCACGTGCCGTTTGGCGAGCGGCTCGCGCTCGGTCGGCACTACGCGCTCGTGCGCGAGGCGAACGGTGATGCACGAGAGCACCCTCAAATACGCGGCGCTTCGCGCGACACGGAGTCGCTGCACGTTGCGCGCACGCCGGCGCGCTGGTTGGGCATCGTGGTGGGGCGTGGCTCGGACGCGCGCGCGTTGCGCGTCGGCGACAGTCCGCTCCACATCGGACGCGCGCAGCAGAGCGAGCTGGTGCTCTCCGACCGCGCCGTGAGTGAACGGCATTGCCGGCTCGAGCCGTGCGGTCAGGGCCTGCTCGTGCGCGACCTCGGCAGCTGCAACGGCACCGTCGTCAACGGCGTGCGCGTCGAGACCGCGTTCGTGCAGCGTGGAGCGCACATCCGGATCGGGCGCAGCGACCTCTACGTGGTCGAGCGCGAGTCCGACGTAAGCTTCGATCCGCGCGCATTGGTCGCGCGCAGCGCGGTGATGCTGAGCACGCTGGCGGAGGTCGAGCGGGCGGCGCCGCTCGATTGGCCAGCGCTCGTGCTCGGCGAATCCGGAACGGGCAAAGAAGCCATCGCGCGCATGCTCCACGATCGCAGCGCGCGCAAAGGCCACGCCTACGTGACGATTAACGCCGGCGGGGTGCCGGCGGAGCTCGTCGAGAGCGAGCTGTTCGGCCACGAGCGCGGGGCGTTTACCGGCGCGCACGGCGTGCGGCGCGGCGTGTTCGAGCAAGCCGACGGCGGCACGCTCTTTCTCGATGAGATCGGCGAGCTGCCACTGACGATGCAGGCGCGGCTGCTGCGCGTGCTCGAGTGCGGCGAGGTGCGGCGGGTCGGCGCGGAGAGCGCGCGCAGCGTCAACGTTCGTTTGGTCTGCGCGACGCATCGCGACCTGCGCTCGCTGGCTGCGACGGGCGCGTTTCGTGCCGACCTCTACTTTCGCATCGCGCGCAGCGTGATCGAGCTGCCACCGCTGCGCGCTCGCCGCGAAGACATCGGGCCGATCGCCGAGCACGTGCTCGGTGGTCTCGCCTCGATGCTCGGGTCCAAGACGCTCTCGCGTGCAGCGCTCGAGCGGCTCGGCGGCTACAGCTGGCCTGGCAACGTGCGCGAGCTGCGCAACGTGGTGAGCGCGGCGGCAGCGAGTGGTGGTGGCCCGACGATCGAGCGCGATGATATCGAGCGTGCGCTGTCGCAGCTCTCGGCGCGACCGACCGACGCGCTGAACGAGTCGGCCGTGCAGGACGCGATCGCCCAGCACGGCGGCAACATTTCCGCCGCGGCACGCGCGCTCGGCGTGCCGCGCTCGACGCTGCGCGATCGCGCGCGCAAGGGCTGAGCATTAGCGGCCGCGCACGTGCGCTTCGAGGCTCGAAAACGCGGCGGCTTCGAGCAACGCCGCAGGCCGCACGCGCAGCGCGACGTCCGGCTCGGTGCGCGCCCAGTTGCGCTGCTTGCGCGCGTACAAGCGCGTCGCCTGAACCACCCGGCGCTGCGTCTCGTCGAGCGCGACGCCGTGCTCGAGGTGCTCGAGCACCTGCCGATAGCCGACCGACTGCAGCGGTCGTGCCGACTTGCCGTGGCGCGCGACGAGCTGCTCCACCTCCGCCAAAAGGCCGCGCTCGAACATGCCGCGCGTGCGCGCCTCGATCGCCTCACCGTAGTGTGGGTCCTCGAGGTCGAGCGCGATCAGAAGCGCGCGGTGCCGCGGCGCGCCGTGCGCATGCTCGCGGCGCAGGGCGCCCAGCGCCTCGCCGGTCTGCGCGTGCACCTCGAGCGCGCGCACGACGCGCAGCTTGTCGTTGCGGTGAATGCGCGCGGCGCTGATCGGATCGACCGTGCGCAGCTGCGCGTAGCTCGCGCCCGGGTCAGCGTCGAAGGCCGCCTCGAGCTGCGTGCGCAGCGCGGCGTCCTTCGGCGGTACGAGCACGAGCCCGCGCAAGAGCGCGCGCAGCCACAGCCCGGTGCCGCCGACGATCACCGGCACATGGCCGCGTGCCTGGACGCTCGCGATCGCCGCGTCGGCGAGCGCTGCGTAGCGCGCCGCGTCGATCGCTTCGCCCGCATCGAGGACGTCGATCAAGTGGTGCGGCACCTCGCCCAGCTCGGCGGCGGTGGGCTTGCCGGAGCCGATGTCGAAGCCGCGGTAGACCTGCACGCTGTCGGCGCCGATGATCTCGCCGCCCAGGCGCCGACACAGCTCGACCGCCACGCGCGTCTTGCCGACGCCGGTCGGGCCGTAGAGCGCGAGCGGCGCGAGGCTGCGTTCGACGCTCACCGGCCGAGCTTTCGCAAGAGATCGCTGAACGGGACGCTGTGCAGGATCGGCCTGCCGTGCGGACAGTGCCCGGCGAAGTCGCTGACGGCGTCGAGGTTCTTCAGCAGCTGCTCGGCCTGCTCGCGCGGCACGAGGTCGCCCGCGCGGATCGACGCATGGCAAGCCATCGTCGCGAGCGCCATGTCGATGGCATCGGAGAAGGCGCGCTCGCCGCGTCGGTCGAGCTCTTCGATCACGTCGCGCAAGAGGCGCGCGGGTGCTGCGTTTGCGAGCAGCGCTGGCACGCTGTGCACAGCGACCGTCGAGGGCCCGAGCAGCGAGCACTCGAGGCCGATCGCGGCGAGCTCGGCGCTCGAGGCATCGACCAGCGCGGCGTCCTGCTCGCTGCACTCGACGCGCTCCGGAAAGAGCAAGCGCTGCACCGCGATCGAGCGCTCGGCGTAGCCGCGGCGCAGCTTGTCGTAGCGCACGCGCTCGTCGGCCGCGTGTTGATCGAGGATGTAGAGCGCATCGCCACCTTCGCAGACGAGCAGCGTGCGCTGCGCTTGCCCGAGCACGCGCAGCGAACCGAAGAAGCCAGCGGTGCCGGGCAAAAGCGCCGGCGCCGGGGGCGCGTTGGGCGCGCTGCCCGTCGGTGGCCCTGCGGCGGGCGGTTGCTCGCTAGCTTGTTCGCCGCGCGCGCGCGCGACGATGTCCCCAAGCCCCCAGGCATCGTTGCCATCGCCTGCGGCGACGGGGCCTTTCTCGGCGACACCCCAAGCGCTCGGCTGCGCGCCGTCGTGTTGCAGCGGCGCAAGCCCCAAGCGCTCTTGCCAATACGGCTGCGCAGGCCGCAGCCCGCCCCATGCGGTGGTGCCGAGCTTCTTCGCGACGAGGCGCGTGACCGCATCGAACGTCGCGCGCGCGTTCGCAAAGCGCACCTCGAGCTTCTGCGGGTGCACGTTCACATCGACGACGCTCGGGTCGAGCCAAAGGTGCAGCGCCCCGCTCGGATAGCGACCGGGTGGCAGCACGCTGCCGTAGGCAAAGGCGATCGCGCGGGCCAGCGCTTGATCGCGCACCGGCCGGCCGTTGATCAGCAGGTGCAGCCCCGTGGCGCCGGCGCGCGCGCGCTCCGGCGCGCCGAGCGCAGCTTCGATGCGAATGCCTTCGGCCTCGGCCTCGAACGCGCTCAGGCTCTCGCCGACGAGCGCCGCGCTGACGCGCTCGGCGAAGGCCTTGGCCGGCATCAGCTCGCGCATGCGTCGCTTGTCGGAGATCAGCACGAAGCCGATCGCCGGGTAGGCGAGCGCGGCGCGCGTCACCACGTTCGCCACGTTGCCGGTCTCCGTCGCGCGCGACTTCAAGAACTTCAGCCGCGCCGGCAGGTTGAAGAACAGATCGCGGGCCTCGACGATCGTGCCCACCGCGGCGCCGATGCTCGCGATGCGCGGCTCGGCGCCGCCGTCGATCTCGATGCGCGTGCCCGCCGCCTCGCCCTCGCGCGGCCGGGTGATGAGTGAAAAGCGGCTGACGGAAGCGATCGAGGGCAGGGCCTCACCGCGAAAGCCGAGCGTTCGGATCGCGCTCAGGTCCTGCCGCGTGCGCAGCTTGCTCGTGGCGTGCCGGCGCACGCACAGCGCGGCGTCGGTCGGCCCCATGCCGTGGCCGTCGTCGACGACGCGCACGCTCGCCACACCGCCGGCTTCGATCTCGACGTGGATGCGGCGCGCGCCCGCATCGATCGCGTTCTCGATCAGCTCTTTAACGATGCTTGCAGGACGCTCCACCACCTCGCCGGCGGCGATCTGGTCGGCCAGCGCGTCATCCAAGACGCGGATTCGCGGCTCGCCGGCGGTGTCGCCAGCCGTGTTCGGACCCATGACGAGCGCGAACGTACACTGGTTGCTCGTACGCGACCGAGCAGAAGGCTCTTTGACCCTTTCGCAAAGGGCCGCTAGCGTACGCGCCGTTTCTTTTTGCGCATGGGGCGCGCTCACCGTGGAGCGTGGAGTGCAGGCCAGTCACAGGATCTGCAGAGCTTGTGGCCGCGCGTTCCGGGGCGTCGAGATCTTCTGCCCCGAGGACGGTTCGCGGCTGCACGTCGCGTCGCGTGCAGAGTCGCGCATGTCGGATCCGCTCGTCGGCACCACGCTCGACGGGCGCTACCGCGTGCTGCGCATCCTCGGTGAAGGCGGCATGGGCATCGTGTACGAGGCCCACCACGAGCTGATCGATCGCAAGGTCGCGATCAAGGTGCTGCGCGAGGACTTCTCGCGCCGCGCCGACGTGGTCGAGCGTTTCCGTCGGGAAGCCAAGAGCGCGTCGCGTATCGGCCATCCGAACATCGTCGACGTGCTCGACTTCGGCCAGACGCCCGAGGGCGCGAGCTACTTCGTGATGGAGCTGCTCCAGGGCGAAGACCTGGCAGACCTGCTCGCGCGCGACGTGCGTCTGTCGCCGCCGCGCGCCGTAGCGATCGCCGTTCAGTGCTGCCGGGCGCTCGCCGCCGCGCACGAGAAGGGCATCGTGCACCGCGATCTCAAGCCCGAGAACGTGTTCATCATCGAGCGCGGGGGCTTTCCGGACTTCGTGAAGTTGGTCGACTTCGGCGTAGCGAAGATGAGCGAGCTCGATGCCGTCGATGGCGGCGGCCGCAAGCTGACGCGCACCGGCATGATCTTCGGCACGCCCGAGTACATGTCGCCCGAGCAGGCCAATGGCCAAACGCTCGACCACCGCGTCGATATCTATGCGCTCGGCATCATCCTGTACGAAGCGCTGACCGGGCGCGTGCCGTTCGAGGGCGAGACCTTCATGGCGGTGCTCTCGAAGCACGCCGCGGCGCCCGTTCCCCCGCTGCGCGAAGCGTGGCCGGGGTTGAGCGTGAGCCCCGAGCTCGAGGCCGTGGTGATGCGCGCGCTGACCAAGCAGCGCGACAACCGCTTCGCGCACATGCGCGCGTTCGGCGAGGCGCTCGAGGCAGTGCCTGAGATGCCGGAGACGGTGCCGCGTGATTCGTACGTGGCGGTGCCGCGGGCCAGCGCGCCGAGCTCGCCCGGTCGTGAGAGCGCGCCGCCGCCGGCCATGCCCGACTCGAGTCTCTCGCCCCTGCCCGACATGCCGGTCGGCTGGCCGCGCAGCGAGCGATGGTCGCGCGCGCTGCCGGTGCTCGTGGCCCTGCTCGTGATCGGAAGCGGGACGGCGAGCCTCTTGCTTGCGCGCAATGCCGAGACGATCGAAGTGACGAGCTTGCCCGAGACGCCGAGCACGCCTTTGGCGACCGCGACCGCGCCCCAAGTCGCGCCCGAAGCGCCGTCGCTTGAGGCCAAGCCCGCAGCGGTCGCCGAGGCCGCCGCGGCGCCCGCGGCTGCTGCTCCCGAGCTGGTCACGCTGCACGTCACGACGCGCCCGACCGGCGCCATGCTGCGTCTCGCGAGCGGCGGCGAGCTTTGCGGGCGCACGCCTTGCTCGTTCGAGGTGGTGCGCGGCGCGCAGGTCTCGCTGCTCGCGCGCCACGGACGCCAGCGCGCGACGACCACGCTGACGCCGCAGGCGACGGCGGACGTGCACTTGGTGCTCGACGCGCCGTCACCGACCAAAGGCGAGCGCCTCGCAAGCCCGGCCGCCCGCGCGCCCGGTAGCACCGCAGCGAAGGGCGAGCGCCAGGCGGGCGAAGCCGACGAAGTCGCAGCCGACGACGACTTCAAGACGCCCGAAGTCTTCAAGTGAGGCGGAACACCGTGATCGCGTCGCCGCCGTCGGTCGGCTCGGCGCCGTGCGTCTCGGCGACCAGCGGCACGTGCTCGCGCAGGTGCTTGCGGATCGCATCGCGCAGCGCGCCGCTGCCGTGTCCGTGCAGCACGTAGCCGACGCGCGCGTCCGCTCCGTACATGCGATCGACGAAGCTCTCGACGAGGCCTAGCGCATCGTCGACGCGCATGCCGCGCACGTCGACCGTGTTGTCGACGTTTCGCGACTCGACGCGCGGGGCGCTGGGCGGTGCTTGCGGTTTGCGCTCGGCGCTCGCCGCGGGCGCCGCGCTCGGCGCGAACAGATCGGCGATCTCGACCCACAGCTTGAGCGGCCCGACCGCGATGCGCGCGCGACCCTTGTTCGGGCCTTCGATGACGATCGCGTCCGAGCGCAGCCGCGGGACGTGAACTGCAGCGCCGAGCGCGATGCGCGCGGGATCGATCGGCTTGAGACCGCTCGTATCCTTTACGCTGCGCTCGCGTCCTGCGCGCGTGCCGGCTTCGAGGTCACCGCCGAGCGACACCCGTGCGGCCACCGCATCGACGCTGCGCGCGCTGGCCGCGATTTGCTCGCGCGTCGCGTTCGCCGCCTTCAGCTCGGTGCGCGCGCGGTCGAGCTCGGCGCGTGCGCGCTTGACCTGCTCCATCAGCTCGGCCGTCTCGCGCGCGACCTGCTCGCTGCCACGGCGCTTGAGCTCGCGCAGCTTCTCTTGCTCGTCGCTGCGCAGCTTGGTGAGCTGCGCGCGTTCGCTGACGATGGCCGCGCTCGCCTCGGCGATCGCGCTCACGCGCGCGGCCAGCTCACGCGAGAGGCGCTCGAAGTCGCGCGTCTGCTCGGGCAGCCGCCTGCGCGCGTCCTCGATGACGTCGCTCGGGATGCCGAAGCGCTGCGCGACTGCCAGCGCGCTCGAGGCGCCCGGCACGTCGAGCAGCAGCCGGAAGCTCGGCTCCATGCGCTCGACATCGAAGCCGACCGAGGCGGTGCGCAGGTAGGGCGCGTGCATCGCGTGCGCCTTGAGCGGCTCGTAGTGCGTGGTGACGGCGAGCGCCGCGCCGCGCGCGCACAGTGCGTCGACCATCGCGCACGCAAGCGCGCCGCCTTCTTGAGGATCGGTCCCGGTCGCGACCTCGTCGAGCAACACCAGTGAATCGCGCGTCGCGTGGCTCAAGATGCGCGCCAGGCTCTGGGCGTGCGCCGAGAAGGTGGAGAGGTTGTTGCTGGTCGATTGCGCATCGCCGATATCGGTCAGCACGTTGCTGAAGAAGCCCACGCGGCTGCCTTCGACCGCCAACACCGGCAGCCCGTGCCGCACCATCAACGCGGCGAGCCCCAGCACCTTGAGCAGCACCGTCTTGCCACCGGCGTTGGGGCCGCTGATCACGATGCCCTGACCGGCGGCGATGGCGAGGTCGTTCGGCACGACGTCGACGCCGCCGAGCACGAGGCCCGGATGGCGCGCTCGTGACAGCTCGATGATCGGCTCGGCGCACAGCTCGGGCACGGTGCCCGCGTTCTCGTGCCCGAAGCGCGCACACGCGTTCTGCACGTCGATGCGCTCGAGCGTCTCGACCGCCGCGAGCACGCTCGGCATGTGCTCGCGCACGCCTTCACACAGCGCGGTCAGGATGCGCCACTCCTCGCGCTCGAGCTCGGCCTCCGCCATCTTGAGGCGATTTCCGTGCGCGACGATGGCGCGCGGCTCGACGAACACGCTCGCGCCGCTCTGGCTCGTGCCATGCACGATGCCGACCACGCGCTCGTGCGCGTCGCGCCGCACCGGCAGCACGTAGCGCCCCTCGCGCAGCGTGTAGTAGCGATCGGAGAGCAACACCGAGACGCGCTCGATCAGCTCCGAGAGCCGCGAGACGATGCGCTCGCGCAGGTTGCCGATCTCGACGCGCAAGCGGCGCAGCTCGGGCGAGGCGCGGTCGGAGAGCGTCCCGTCGGGCTCGAGCGCGTGCTCGAGGCTCTCTTCCAGATCGCTCAGCTTCGGATCGATGGCGCAGATGGCCCACAGCGCTGGC
>WUUC01119221.1_pt1 | contig 10469 bp, 9 predicted proteins | sample 6278441 | NCBI WGS metagenome assembly WUUC01 (sample SAMN13675441, study PRJNA597444) | soil metagenome | isolation source: soil | place: USA: Washington | collected 2017-10 | reverse complement strand
GCGACTTGGCGTGAGAAGAGAGTTAGTGAGGCAAAAAAGATTTCACGCAAAGGCGCAAAAAATGCCAAGATTCGCAAAGATATATCTTTCCTGTCTTCACTTTTGCCTTTTTACTTTTTACTTTTGCCTTTCAGTTATGCGGCGCTATTTATAAAACCGAATGTTGTCGAGTTCGAGCCACCCCAACTCACCCGCTTTGCGGGCAATCTCGAAACTCAACATCAAAAGGTCTTTGCCGGTCCAGGCGGCAGGTTTCTGTGATGTTTCCTGTTTGAGCGCAGAAAAAGCTATGCTGACGGTTTGCCAGCGACCATTGGCTTGGAATGAAGTTTGAAAGGGCGCGGAATTTCTCACTTCGCGTGTCGGCAGGCGTAAATGATATTCGCCGTCGCCGCGCACTTCGAAACGCAGGCCGCGAAACTCGCTTGCGTCAACAGGTTCAATGGCGCCGCGACTGAGCGGAAGATTCAGGCGCACGAAGGGGCGCTGCACGTGCGACATTTTCGTCATCACCGAAAGCGCGTGATTTGAGGTGTCGCGCAAAATGCGCCCGAAAATTATCTTCGAGTGGTCGTGTCCGCTGTCTGTGTTATTGACCCAGAGAGTATCGATTTGACTGCGCCCGTCGGGGCGCTCGAAGTCGTCAAGCAGCTCCCCGGCTTTGAGAGCGGCGATGGGCGAAAGTGTGGGCGCGGCAATCTCTCTGGCAAGCTGTTGACGATCCAGTTCATGTCCGCCTAAAAAGACGCGCTTGATGCGTTCAATGTCCGCGATGTTCTTGTGGGGCGCGCCTTCGACGAGGACGAAATCGGCGACTTTGCCGACCGCGAGGGTGCCGCGCGCCGCATCCACTTTGATGGCTTTGGCGCTGTTGCCGGTTGCGGCGGTGATGGCTTCAAGGGGCGTAAGCCCGCCAGCGACGAGCAACTGCATTTCGCGCAGGGAAGCCCAGCCGTGATGCGTTCCGGTGATGCCTGAATCTGTGCCATTGCCGAAATTGACGCCGCCTTTTCGCAAGGCCGCGGTGTTGCGCATCAGGTATTGCCAGCGTTTCGCCTGCGGCGATTGCCCGGAATTTGTTCGATTGGCATTGCCCGAAGACGGATTGGCAGCGGCATTGGCTTCGGCGGCTTTCATGGCATCCTTAACGACCGAATCCAGGACAATTTCAAGCAAAGGCGAATTGATGTTGCGCCCGCGCTGTTCGTAGACCGCAAGCGTCGGCGCATAACTCGTGTTGCCCTTCTTCATCAGTTGAATCAGTTCCTCATCCACATCCGTATTGCCTATACCGTGGGCGATCACGTCAACACCGGCGCGCGCGGCGATTTTGGCTTTCTCTAACGTGACCGTGTGGGTGAGAACCTCTATGCCGTTCTGATGCGCTTCTTCAACGATTGCCGCAAGCACGTCTTCATTCATGCTGGTCATATCGGAAGCCGCGCCGTACCGCCAGCCGTCGGTGAAGACTTTAATCACATCGGGGTTGTAAGCCAGCCAGCGTCGCACTGCCGCGCGAGCCTCTGCAGGGGTGCTGACTTCAAGCGTGAAAAAATCGCCGCGCCCGCCCTCTGCGCCGTGACCGCCCGGGGTACTCATTCGCGCTGCGAGACTGAGGCGCGGGGCAATGACTGCGCCACTCTTTATCAAGCGCCGCATCGGCTCGAAGGTTTCGGGATAGGTGCCGAAATCCACAACCGAGGTGACGCCGCAATAGAGATAAGCTTTCAAGTGTTTCGGCCAGTCGGCGGACACGCCGCCGCCGGTGGCGCTCGAAAGATGAGTGTGTAAATCGAATAGGCCGGGAATCAGAGTCTGTCCCTCGGCGCGATAGACGCGCGCGGCGGCGGGAATCTCTATGTTTGCGCCGATAGCGGCAATCGTCGCGCCGCGAACTAAGACATTGGCTTGAAAGGCTTCTGCGCCAGTGCCGTCAACAACTGTCGCGCCGACGATGGCGATGAGGTTTTCGGTCTGCTGTGACGTGGTGATTGAAAAGCTGTTGAAGGCAAAAGCCGCGACCAGTAACAGGCAACAAGCCAGGCGCCAGTGCTTGAAATCTTGAGTAGTCATACCCGTCCTCATTCCTCACCCATTTTGTGAGCTTCGCGTGTTTGCAAGAAGATGTCCGTACCCGTTGAGAAAATAGCGTAAACTCTTTGCGTTTGCTTTGCGCCTTCGCGCCTTTGCGTGAGATTCCTATTGAGTGATGAACTTCTTATTCCTTTAGCTGGTTCACCACTCGAACGATACCGTCTTTAATAAAAGCGGTGTTGAAGTTTATCAGCAAGCCAAGACGTTTATCCGTCAACCTCAGATAGGTTAAGAGCTGTTTTTTATGCACAGGAGCCAGTTGCTCTACGGATTTTATCTCGACGATCACTTTGCTCTCGACAATCAAATCGGCGCGGAAACCGATCTCTAGCTGTAGGTGTTCGTAAACCACAGGGATTGCCTGCTGATGCACAACTCGCAGTCCACGCTTTGCTAATTCAGCCATAAGAATTGCTTCGTAAACCGATTCCAGCAGGCCAGGACCAAATAGAGTGTGAATTTTATAGGCGGAATCCACTGTCTCTCTGGCAATTTCATTTTCGGTCATGGGAGTTGCTACCCCCTGAAAAAATACCTCGCGCAAAGGTGCAAAGCCGCAAAGAAACGCCAAGAAGATCTCAAGTTTGAAAATTTACAAAACTTAAAATGTCGCAGCGAATCTTCACTGATTGCTTACCACTGGTCGTAAGCGTGCAAATCTTCGTAGGTTTCGCGCCGCCGGGCCACCACCGCTTCGCCCGATTCTTTTATTAAAATAACCGCAGGGCGCGGGCGACCGTTGTATTGTGAAGACTGGTCTAAGGCGTAAGCCCCGGTGTTCAATAAAGCAAGCACATCGCCGACCTTGGTGTTTGCAGGAAGCAGACGATAATTCGGCAGACGCGAGCCTTTCTCTAAATCGAAATAGACATCGCCGGAATCGCACAAAGGCCCCGCGACTTTGAAGGGCGGTTCGTGGACCTCCTCGGCGCGCGAAGCAGAAATCAGGTGGTAGTACCATTTATACATGCCCATCGAAAGCGCCAGGGAATACCCTGCGTCCGTCAGCAACCAGGTATCGCCGGTTTCGGGGCGCTCTTTGATGTTGCAGACGCGGGTCAGAATTAAACCCGTATCGCCGATGATTCGGCGACCCGGCTCCATCAGGATGGTCAGATCCTCGAGTAATCCCGCTTCATCGTGTTTCACGGCTTCGCTGAGCGCGGCCCTGAGCACGGTTTCAGGGTCGAGTTGCGCCGAAAGCATGGCGCGTTCGCCTTCGCCGATCTGCTCAGCCATCGCAGTGGTCGGCAGATAATCAATGGGCAGACCGCCGCCGATGTTGATGTGCGTCAGGCGATGATTGAATCTCTTGTAGAGGTCAACAAGAATTTTCCACATTTCGCCAAAGGCCAGCGCGTAGGGTTGGGCGTCAGGGGTTTGCGAGCCTACGTGAATGTGCGCGCCGGCGAGATTGATGGCGTCAGGCATCTCCAGGGCGTGGGTAAAGGCGGCTTCGATTTGCGCCGGTGAAAGCCCGAATTTTGATGACAGCAGGCCGGTCTGCAAGGCGATGTGCGAGCGCGTGACGATTTCGGGAACGATGCGAATGGCGATATTGGCGCGTTTCCCTACGCTGCGCGCGACCCGCGCCACCTGATCGAGTTCGTACAGCGAATCAATGTTGATGGCGAGAATGCCGTATTCGATAGCCGCAATGATCTCTTCATCGGTCTTGGAAACCCCGTTGAAAATGATCTGCTCGGGTTTAAAGCCAATCTTCTTCGCTTTGTAGAGTTCGCCGCCCGAATTGACTTCCAGGTCGCCGCCGGCGTCGAGAACGGTCTTCAAAACGGCCATGTTTGAATTGGCTTTCGAGGCGTAACAGAGCTTGATTTTCGGGTGCGCCGCTTCGACGGCGCGGCGCAGCTGGCGAACATTATCGGCGATGCGTTTTTCGGAAAAGATGTACAGCGGCGTGCCGTATTGTTCGGTTAGCGTCACGGCGTCAACGCCGTTGATGGTTAAATGGCCATTGCGGGTTTCCAGGTAACCGGCAATCTGCCAGGATTTCGTTTGCTCAGACATTCGTCACCTCTGTTTTGAAATTGAACGGTGAATTGTAAGCGAGCAGATGATGGCTGGCAAATCTGCTCGCTAAGAAAATGAAAAACCGGGAAGTGATTGGCTCCTCAGGCTCAGATGGGAAGGGGAAATCTTTGCGCATCTTGGCGTGCATTGCGCCTTTGCGCGAAACAAAAATCTTTGTGAGGCGAAACAGGGATTTCACGCAAAGACGCCAAGGCGCAATGCAGACGCCAAGAAGTAAAGTACTTGTTATTCAGCTTCGATAAAGGCGGACGATGGATTTATCGTCGAGTCCCGCAAGGATCTCTGAGAAACTTTTTTTCATGGAAGGGTGGATAAAGTCGGGCGCGATTTCGCACATGGGTTCAAGCACGAAACGGCGCAGGTGCATGCGCGGATGCGGGATAACCATTCCCGTAAAAAGCGCTCCTTTGTCGCTTGCCGGGGCGGCGCTGGAAACATCTTTAATCGAAATCAGATCGTTGAAGAGCAACAGATCAATGTCAATCAGACGCGGCGCGTTTTGAAAGCTGCGCTTGCGCCCCAGGTCGCTCTCGATTGTGTGCAAGGCGCGCAGTAACTCTTCAGACAACAACATCAATGAGAGGCGCGACGGTGCGTTACCCGCAAGATGCTTTTGAATCGTCTCTTCAATCGGTAGATTGATCTGTTTGCCGAACTTCATCTCTACCACTTGATTCAAATACCAATCCTGCTCCGCGTGCCCTACAGGCTCTGTCTCGTAGAGGGACGAGGCGTTGACGACTTCGAGTCCCAGGGTTTGGATTTGCGCCAACGCATCGCTCAGAATTTTTTCACGGTCGCCCTCGTTCGAGCCCAGCCCCAGAAAAATCCGCAAATCCATTTTGTCGAAAATGTTTTCCATGTTTTCCGATGGAAAGGCTATCATATCGGGTTTATGACGACAATCACGGTAAGCAGACGAGGCGCCGAAAGAGCCCAAGGGCGTCACCTGTGGATTTATCGCAGCGACATTGTTGACGCGCGGGAAGCTGCGCCCTCTGAAATTGTTCGCGTCACGGATACGAAAGGCAGGCGCCTGGGCTACGCTTTATACAGTTCGACTTCGCAAATCGCCTTGCGTTTCGTGTCGTTTGTGGAGCGCGAGATCGATCGAGATTTCTGGCTTTCGCGTCTGCACGCCTGCGAACAACTGCGCTCGCGGGTGGTGAAAAACACCAATGCCTATCGTCTGGTTTATGGCGAAAGCGATTTGCTGCCGTCTCTCATCGTTGACAAATTTGATGATTGCCTGGTGATTCAGACGCTGTCGCAAGGCATGGAGGCGCTCAAACAGATGTGGGTTGAACTGCTCGTCGAACGCTACCAGCCGCGCAGTATCGTTGAACGCAACGAAGCGAAGGTACGCGATATGGAAGGCTTGCCCAGACTGGCAGGTCTGCTCTACGGCCGAGACCCCGGCGAGATCATTATTGAAGAAGACGGGATTAAATTTGCCGTGAACCTGCTGGAAGGTCAAAAGACCGGGGCATTTTTAGACCAGCGCGAAAATCGCCTGACGGCGGAAAATTATGCCAGAGGGCGTTCGCTCGATTGCTTCACCTTTCAAGGGGGATTTGCGCTTCATCTGGCGAAAGGCGCAGAGCAGGTAATCGCTGTTGATGTTTCGAGCGCGGCGATCAAACAGGCGAAACGCAATGCCGAGTTGAACCGGGCCGCCCGGGTCGAATTCATCGAAGCGAATGTCTTTGATCTGCTGAGCCAATGGGGGAAAGCGGAGGAGCGATTCGATTGCATCAATCTCGACCCGCCGGCTTTTGCGAAGAATCGCGCCTCGGTTCAAGGCGCGATGCGCGGCTACAAAGAGATCAATTTGCGCGCCATGAAGATGCTCAAGCCCGGCGGTACGCTCATTACCTCGACCTGTTCGCATCACCTGAGCGAACAGGCATTTTTGAATGTGCTTGCAGAGGCGGCGGCGGACGCGGGACGCTCTGTGCAGATCCTCGAAAAGCGGGCCCAATCGCGGGACCACCCGGTGCTGATTTCAATGCCCGAAACCTATTATTTGAAATGCCTGATTCTGCGCGTTGATTGACAGGCTTGAGCCTTACTTTATGGTTTATCCAGGGAGGCGCGCCGTACGTTATCGGCCATCAGTTTGGCTTCGGGCAATTTTTCGAGCGCCTTCAGAAGCTGTAGATCTTCGGCAAGATTGACTTGATCGCCGGCTTCGGGGCCGTATGCCGCAGACATCAGTTCTCGGCGAATTTGCAGGGTGAGGTAATTTTTGTTGGCGTTGAACTGTTCTTCCGTCAAATTAAACTGCGGTTTGGCAGCGATGTGTTGACGAAAAGCGGTCAACACTTTTTCATCGACCGGGTAATGATTGATATCTTCCTGCGAGAGCCGGTTCTTATATTGCGCTTCGTTAATTTTGTACTCGCGCAAGGTGGCGATTTGACCTGCCGCGAGCTGCCGCACGAAATCAAAAGCGCCGAAAAATATCCGCCCGCGAATCGAATTGGAGGTGAATGACCTCGGCTCAAGCGGTTTCACTTCGACATCGGGGGTGATGCCGCCGCCGCCGTACACGGAACGCCCGCTGTCTGTGTAGAGCGCTTTGTTGGTTTGCGGCACGGGAGTATCCTTGCCATCCTCTTTTCGGTTCAGATAGTAATCGTAAAAACTGATATTGGAATAATCGCGTTGAATCAAGCGACCCGTAGGCGTGTAGTAGCGCTGCGTGGTCAGCGTCAGCCCGGCGCCGTAGGAGAGCCGCGTGACGCTTTGCACCAGGCCTTTGCCGAAACTGCTCTCGCCGACGATGAGGGCTCGGTCATGGTCTTGCAAGGCGCCCGCCACCACTTCGGAAGCAGAAGCCGTCTGTCCGTTAATTAAAATGACGACCGGAAAGGTCTCCGGCGCATTGTTGGCGGGAACCTCGAACACGCGGCTCGGGAATCGCCCTTCGCGCCCGCGCACTTCTAAAATCTTTTGACCGCCGGGCAGAAATTTCTTTGTCACTTCGATGGCCTGATCGAGTAGTCCGCCGGGATTGCCGCGCAAATCGAGCACCAGTTGTTGCATGCCTTCCTGTTTGAGCCGGGCGATTGCCGCGGTCAATTCCTCTTCGGTCTTTGCCGCAAATCCGCCGGTCAGCCCGATGTAACCGGTACCGGCTTGCGAGGTCATAAAGGCGCTGCGAACCGTCGCCAGTTTGACTTCATCGCGTTTGATGCGAACCGTTATGGGGGTGGGGACGCCGGGACGCTCTACGGTAATTTCGACCGATTCCCCTTTCTCTCCGCGGACGCGGTGCAAAACCTTGTCCTGCTTCCACTCCTCGGTCTTCTCGCCATCAACGGCGATGATGGCGTCGCCGTAACGGAGTCCGGCGCGTTGTCCGGGCGAACCCGGATTTGCCGAAAGGATGTAGACGCGGTCGGCGCGTTGCGCGATGGTGACACCGATGCCATAGATGCGGCTCTGCTGCTCCGTCTGAATTTCATCGAACTCGCCTTTGGTAAAGAAATTCGAGTGCGGGTCTAGCTGGTGAAGCATTCCTTGAATGGAATTTTTCCCTAAGGTTTCAAGATCGATTTCTCCAGCGTACTCTTCCTGAGCTACTTCAAGAGCCTCTTCAAATCCCTGTTTGAGGTCTTCGGGAACGACAACCTCAGAAGCGCCGGAAGTTTTCGAGGGGCGAGATTGAATATAACCACCAAATAAGGATGATAAAACGACAAGAACAAGCGCAACGATTGGCAGTGTCTTCTTATTTATCAACTTCAAAACTCCTTCGTGTCAGCATAATACAGAAGTGATGAGTTTGTCATCAGGCAATAGGGATTGGTTGATAAACAGGAGTGATGAAAAGAGAGACTCCATTGCGTCAAAGTCAAAAGAGCGACCACAGATTACACGAATTACGCAAAGGTTCTCGGATGACAGAAATCCATTCCTGTCCATTCGAGCCATCTGTGTAATCTGTGGTGACAACCTCTTTTAAATTGGTACATGGAATTTACACTTCAGATAAAATCCGGCACCAGGACGATGCGGAAGCCTAAGTAGGTCCAGTCCGAATTGGTTTCAATCTGGCGGATGAAAGAGAAATCCTGCGGCGCGTTGCAGCCGATGGCGTAACATTTGGCATTGCCCTGTTCGTCACGATAAGCGCCTAACTCCATGCTTTCGGTTTCGCTCCACTCCGGGTGAAAGACGTTGCCGATCAAATTGAAAATAGCCGGCGGGCAGATCGTCACCCGGAAGCCTTGCGGCATCAACGAACGATGGCGCCAGTCTTCGTTGATTAAAACGATCAAATCGCGCAGCGACATATATTCGTGATTGAAACGCGTGCCGTTGGTGAAACCGGCTCGTCCCAGGTAATCGGCAAACGGATCCAGCGTCGGGTCGAGGCCGTAACGCGAGCCGTAATATTGCCGGTTTTGCGGCAGATAAACCGGTTTGCGAGTCGTCTCTACGCCTAAAATCAAGCCTTGATGACGGTGATGCCCGATGTTTAAGGCTTCCTGACAACTCCCCTTCTGACCGACAGACCTGGCGAAATCGCGTCCGCACATCGGGTACATTCTGGCGATGTAACCGGCGTCAAAAGGCAGCGCCTGCTCCGTAGGGATGATGTGCCATTCGATGTTATGGCGATGCAAATGTTCGGCAACGGGGTCGCTCTCTTCAGGAATGACAGCCCGGGGTGACAACATTTCAGCATCGCCGGGTATCTCGAAGAACTCGCGCAACCTGCGACCCCTTTCTTCTATCCATTCGTGCATATTGATTTTGCCTCCCTCGTCTGACATCAGACCTTGTTTGCCGCTTAGTGTACAACCAATTGCGACAATTCAAAAGGAGACAAAGTTATTGCGCGGCAGGGGACAGGCGTCAGCCTTTCGCTTCCAGCACGAACTGCGTCTGTGTGATGACGGCAACCAGCTTTTCATCTTCCGTCAAGACACGGGTCTGCCAGGTCATCGTCCTTCTGCCTTTGTGCAGAGCGCTGCATTCGCCGACGACCTGCGCACCGACAGGCGCGGGTCTGAAGAAGTTGGTCTTCGATTCAATGGTTGTCGTCGCCGCGCCCTGCGGCAGATTCAAAACGGTTGCGACGGCGCCAAGGGTGTCCGCGAAGGCCATAATCGCGCCGCCGTGCATCACTTCTCCGGCCGTGCATAAACAGGGGCGCACTTCAAGCGTCGCTTTGACGAAATTATTGCTGGCCTCCAGAAGACGTACTCCCAGCAGATCAGGGAACAATCCCTTCAAGCGTTCCTGTAAGCTTGCAGTTAGGTCCATAGCTTCTTTCCTTTGCGGTTTTTTGCCTCAGGGCAATTCGTATTCGTTGCGGTTCCGATTATGCCACAGGCTCAGGCGACAGAAACCAGGCGCGGCTGTCTGTCTGTCGGCTGATGTTTCTGAACGAATCCGTCAATCAACTGAGCCAGGCGTTCGGGCTGGTCTTCCGGAACAAAGGTCAGGGAGTCCTCTATGCGCTCAAGTTGCGCGTTGGGAATAATTCTGCTGAGTCTTTCGGCGTCCGCGAATTTGAAAAAGCGATCTTCGGTTGCCCAGGCCAGCAATACAGGCTTGTGAAAATCGGCCAGTTTTTTTGCGGCTTCCCGGGTGTAAGTAGTTGAGATACCTTTGAGCGCTTTGCTTAAGTCACGCCGAATCGAACGCCTGGAGATTACAGGTTTCAAATAGGCATCCATTACCTCTTTTTCAATACGCCGCTTACTCAGCCAGCCAAAAGCGAGTGGCGAGTAGCGAACCGTTTGGAAGCGCATCAACTGCGAAAGCTCAAAGAGAAAACCGGGCACGTAGGCCCCCCACTTCAGAGGCAAAAACATCTTGGGCGGGAAGTTGTCAAAGGCATCGCAGTCGGTCAATACCAGACGCTCGATGCGTTCGGGGTAGGTGGTCACGACAATTTGACAGAGCGCTCCACCGGTGTCGTTGCCCACCAGAGTCACCGCCGTCAAATCGAGTGCGGTAAGAAAATCCGCGATGATTTTGGCCAGTCCCATAGGGCTTAAATCGGTATCCCCATGCATAGCCGTTTCGTGCGAACCGAGCGGCCAATCCGGAACAATGCAGCGATAACGCGAAGCCAGATGCGGCGTCACCTTGCGCCACAAGGCGCCATTGACAAGCGCGCCGTGCACAAAAACGAGGGTCTCGCCTTCGCCAATGTCACGATAACGAATCGTTCCTTGCGAAAGCTCAACCTTACAAAATTGATTGCGAGAATCAGTCCTCATCTTTTCTTCCTCCGTCCTGCTTGATTATTGTCGCCTTCAGTTTCGCTTAGTTTGTGAATCGTAGCAATTACCTCTGAGGTA
>WUUC01009661.1_pt1 | contig 10469 bp, 7 predicted proteins | sample 6278441 | NCBI WGS metagenome assembly WUUC01 (sample SAMN13675441, study PRJNA597444) | soil metagenome | isolation source: soil | place: USA: Washington | collected 2017-10 | reverse complement strand
GACTCGAACCGCAGACCCCTACCGTGTCAAGGTAGTGCTCTACCAACTGAGCTACGCGCCTACAAAAACCATTCAAAAAAACGCTTACCGATAAGCGGAAGGCTAAGTTAGCAAACGGCTTACGTACGTGTCAAGTGGTGCGGGGCGGGGCCGCCGACGCGTCCCGAAAAGAGGGGCTAGAGGAAATAGCCGGAGAAGTGTTAGCATATTTGCCGCCGGGCGGGCCGCCTCGCCGCGCAGACCGTAAAGGGCTTAGAAGCAAACTTTTCCGGTCGGCCCACAGACGACGCGCCGGGATTCGCACGCGCCCGCAAGCCTTTTTTCGAGACAAGCTCAAAGCGTCGCCGTAGCAAACGCCGCGCGCACTCTTGTCACCCTTCGCCAGAACAATCAGGGAGACCACTCATCTTGTCCACGAAGAACCCTCAGCGCCGGACACTCTTCCCGCTTCTCCGAGGGATAAGACGACACAGCTTGAAGGCTGCGAGTCGGCGGGCGTGCCTCTGCCTTATACTCGTCGCCGCCATCTTCGCGCCTCCGGCCTCCGGGACGCGCGCGGCGCAAAATCCCAACGGAGCCCCTACGCCCTCGCCGAAAGTGCGGCCCCGAACCGTCAAACAGCCGCCAGCCGCTCCTCCCGCCCAAACGCCCGTCGCGACTCCCAACGCTACGCCCCCGGTCAACGCGGGCTCCGAGACCTCAGAAGAGGTGGACGAAGACGAGGTGGTGCGCGTCGATTCCAATCTGGTCATCGTGCCCGCGTCGGTGGTGGACAATCGAGGGAGGGCGATTACGGATTTGCGGCTGGAGGATTTCGAGTTGCGAGTGGACGGCGAGGTGAAGCCCATTAGCGACCTGAGCCGCGCCGAGACTCCCGTCAACATCACCCTGCTGTTCGACAACAGCGCGAGCCTTTCGGCGGCGCGGGCCTTCGAGAAGCAGGCCGCCGTACGCTTCTTCCAATCGCTCGTGCGCCCGATTGACCGCGCGGCTGTCTACTCTATCTCGACCGTCCCTTCGCTTGCACAGCCTCTGACGAACGACGTGCGGAGACTCGTCAGCACCATCGAGCACTTCCCGCCCCCGGAGGGCGCGACGGCGCTCTACGACTCGCTCGCGCAGGCGGCGGACTACGTGCGCCCGCTGGCAGGACGCAAAATCCTCGTGCTCGTCTCGGACGGGACGGACACGGTGAGCGACATCGCTTTTGAAGAGGCGCTCAACCGCGCGCTCCGTGCGGACTGTCAGGTCTACGTCGTGCAGACGCGACAGATTGAAGACCCGAACCTCCACGACAATTTTTCCGAGCAGCAGATGCAGAAGCTCTCGCAGGAGACGGGGGGGGCCGTCTACGCCCCGCGCTCGATTGAGGAGTTGGACGCCGCCTTCACGCAGCTTGCGCTCGACATCTCGCAGCAGTACCTGCTCAGCTATTACCCGCAGGACGAGCGCAAGGATAAGTATTTCCGCTTCATCTCGCTCCGAGTGCCGACGCGCGCCAACGCACGCGTGCGCGCGCGCAAAGGTTTCTACCCGGACGCTGCGCAAGCAAATTTGCAGCAACCCGCGTCAGCAAGGGACGTAAGGCCGTCGAACAATCCCGCCGCGAGCCGTCGCCCCCCATTCGCAGTCGCCGCCGCCACTCCGGCACAGACCTCGCAGCTTCAAGATTCGGTGAGCATCAGGGTCGGCGAAGCGAAGACATCGACGGACGGCGCTTCGTCTCGCACAGCCGTCAAGGATGAAGGCGTCGCGAGCCGCAAGCCCGGCCCGGCGGGGCCGCATGAGGATGAGCAGCCCAGAGCGGTATCCCCTTCAAACGAAGTCGCCGCCGCCAACGTGCCTGCGACGCCGGAGAGGCCGCCCGTCTCGACTCGCGAGGCAGCGCCTACACCGACGCCCACACCGTCTCCCACGCCGTCGCCGCGCGCTCCGTCTCCGGACGCGAACGCAAAGCCCGCACGCGACAATGCGCCTAACGAAGCGGCTCAGCCAAGGTCGCCCGTCTCCGGCGGCGTGCTCAACACGAAGGCCGTCAGCCTGCCCAAGCCGACCTACCCGACGGGGGCGAGGAATTTCGGCGCTACCGGGACAGTCATCGTCGAGGTCGTGATTAATGAAGAGGGTAGGGTGATAGAAGCCCGCGCGCTTTCAGGGCCGCAGCTTCTTCAAGGGGCCGCAGTGAGTGCTGCGCGCCTCGCGAGGTTTTTGCCCGCGCGGCTCTCCGGCATGCCTGTGAAGGTGACGGGCACGATTACCTATACGTTCGTCAAGTAACGAAATTTCCCATCAAGCATTAGCAGCTTCTGCGGCGACTCTCTCCCACTCCTCATAGAGCCTGCGCAGCCGCTCGTCCGTCAGGCGGTAATCCTCATTCAGTCGTGCCAGCTTGTCCGCCACGCGCGCCGCCTCCGGCGAAGACATCTCTTCAGCGAGGGTCGCGAGGTGCTTCTCGGCCTCGGCAATCTCTTCTTCAATTTGCTGCGGCGCGCGCGACGAGGTCTTCTTCTTCTTTGACGACGCGTCCTTGCCTTGCTGTCCCTTAGCACGCCCGTGCGAGCCGCGACTGCTGCCGCCGCCCCCGTTTGCGGCGCGCGAGGCGGAAGCCTTCTCTTCGACGTTGCCGGCTTTCACCTGTTCAGCTTTGGCCGCCGTCGCCTTGCTCGCGGAGGCTGCGGCGCGGCGCTCGGCCTTCCAATCGTGATAGCCGGTGTAGTCGCCGTCGAAGTGCTCAGCGCCGCCCGCGCCGTCGAGCGCGAGGATTTGCGTCGCGATGCGGTCGAGGAAATAACGGTCGTGACTGATGGTTATAATCGTGCCCTCGTACGCGTCGAGCGCTTCTTCGAGCGCCTCGCGCGAGGGGATGTCGAGGTGGTTGGTCGGCTCGTCGAGGACAAGCACGTTGACGCGCGAGTAGATGAGCTTAGCGAGGGCGAGCCTGCCCTTCTCTCCGCCGGAGAGGTCTGCGACGTGCTTGTACACGTCGTCTCCCGTGAAGAGGAATTTCGCGAGGAATGAGCGCAGCTCTCCGGCGGTCGCCGACGAAGGGGCGACGCGACGCAGCTCCATAATTATCTCGTTGCGGTCGTCCAAGTCATCGAGCTGCTGCGCGTAGTAGCCGGGCTGGACATTCGTGCCCCAACGGATTTCGCCTTCAAGCTGCGGGAGCTTGCCGAGCACGGTCTTGACGAAGGTCGTTTTGCCGGAACCGTTCGGGCCGATGACGCCGAGGGCTTCGCCGCGCCGCAGGACGAAGTTGATGTCGCTCGCCAGCATGTTGCCGGGATAGCCGACCGTCGCTTCCGAGACGGTCAGGACGTGCGTGCCCGCGCGCTCGACCTTTTGCAGGCGGAAGTCGCCCGAAGACTGGTCGGGCCGGATGGCATCCACTCGTTCCAGTTTTTCGAGCATCTTGCGGCGCGACTTGGCCTGTTTCGTCTTCTGCCCCGCGAGATTACGGCGGATGAACTCCTCGGTCTTGGCGATGAGGTGCTTCTGGTTTTCGTACGCGCGCAGTTGCGCTTCGCGCCGCTCATCGCGCTCGACGAGGAAGGCCGAGTAGTTGCCCGTGTAGCTCGTGGCGCGACCGTTCTCGACTTCGACGATGCGCGTGCAGGCGCGGTCAAGGAAGTAGCGGTCGTGGCTGATGATGACGTAGGCCGACTGGTAGGAGGCTAGGAACTCTTCGAGCCATTCGACCGCCTCCACGTCGAGGTGGTTCGTGGGCTCATCGAGCAGGAGGATGTCCGGCTCGGCCAGCAGCAGGCGCGCGAGCCCGAGGCGATTCTTCTGCCCGCCCGAAAGAATCTCGGAGGGCGTGGCCCATGAGTCGCGCTCGAAGCCCAAGCCCTGAAGGATGGACTCGGCTTTGGCCGCGTACTCGAAACCGCCTAGGCGCTCGAACTCGTGTTGCAGGTCGCTGTAGCGTTCGAGCACGGCTTCGAGGTCGTCGCCGCCTTCGGCCATTCGGTGTTCGAGCGCGTGCATCTCGTGCTCGATGCGTTGGAGGTCGCTGAAGGCCGCGAGCGCCGCTTCGTGCACGGTCGTCCCCGGCTCGAAGTCTACGTGCTGTTCGAGCAGGCCGAGGTTGAGGCCGCGCGCGCGCACCACGTCACCACGGTCGGGCGACTCTTCGCCGTTGATTAACCTGAAGAGAGTCGTCTTGCCCGCGCCGTTGCGGCCCACTAGCCCGACGTGCTCGCCCGGGTTGACCTGCAAGGACGCGCCGCGCAAAACGTCCTGCGCGGAGTAGGATTTGTGTACGTCTGTCAGGCGAAACAACATATCAAGCGAGAGCGCGATTTTGCGCCGTCAAAGTTAAAGCGTACGGACGCGAGTGAAGCGGGCAGCGCGGCTCAAAAAAGATGAGCGGCCATGCCCGCTTCAGATTTTACACCACGCAAGGGCTGTTCGGAGTCTGCGCCCTGCGTCGCGCGAGTTACTTCGTTGTGCCCTGCGGCGAAGCGTTGGCAGCGGGCGTCGTCGTCGCAGCAGGGGGAGTCGCCGCGGCGGTCGCTTGGGCCGCTGGCGTCGCAGTCGCAGGGGGCGTCGAGCTCGTGTTGGGGATGACGGGCTTCATACCGCCGAGCATGTTCGGGTCGTTGAGCATGCTTAGCGCAAGGTTGTTTTCAATCTTCGCCTCGTTCATGGCTACCACGCCGAGCGCGTCCTGTAGAATCTTCTGCCGGGCCTGAAGAAGCAGGTCTTTAATCTGGTCACGCACGCCCGGCGTATCCAGCGTCTGGTTCTCGCTCTGGAGGCGGCGGTCGGTTAGCTTGAAGATGAAGAAGCGCCCGTCTTCCAAACGTATAGGCTGCGTGATGCCGCCGACGGGCATCGAGCCGAAGAAGTTGGCGATGAGGTCTTGCGGGAAACGGTTCTGCTTGAGCTGGTCTTCGGTAGCCACCCCGAGGTCGCCGCCCCGCACCACGCTCGGGTCTTCGCTGCGGTTGCGCGCGATATCTGCGAAGTCCACGGTTCCGCCCTTGAGCATGGCGTAGATGCCTTCAATCTTGCTCTTCGCCTCCTGCTCGCTCTTGGCGTCGTCCGGGTACTGCCCGGCGCTGTCGGTCGGGTCGACGACGATGGCCGAGATACGGACGCCGCGCGGGCTCACGAACCGCTCCTTGTTTGTGTTGTAAAACTCATCGACCTCGCCGTCGCGAATCGTAATCTTGCCGACCGTCTTCTCGATGAGCTTCTGGATGGCGAGGTCACGGCGGGCCTTCTCGCGCAGGGACTGGTCGTCCTCGCCGCCCTCTTTGAGCTTGCGCTGCCACTCTTCTTCGGTCAGACGCGCCTGCTGCTTTCTGGAATTGATGGCCTGCGTAATCTCCTCGTCGGTTGGCAGGAGCTTCTCCTTCTCAGCGCGCTGGAAGAGGGCCTCGGCCTGAATCAAGCCTTGGAGAGCCTGCATCCGCGCGTTAGCAAGTTCGAGCGTCGGCAGCTTGTCTAGTTGCCCGCCGACTTGCTGACTAATGCTCTTGTCCACTTCCTTGAGCGCGATGGGCTTTCCGTTGACGGTGGCTGCGGAGGAGTTGTCCCCGTTGACCACCCTGTCGTTCGTGCTGCGGTTGCACGCGGCCACCATGAAGGCGGATGTAATGACGAGGGTGATTGACGCAACTCGTTTGGCGAATCTGTGCACTGTGGCTCTATGCTCCTTCCAACTGTCTCAAAAGATGATGCCGAATCGTTCGGGTGCGGGCGCTGCGCCCGGGCGCTTAACTTGACGTTGTGCGAGTCTGTTTGCTATAAATTTTCGTTTCAAACGCGCATCGCCGTCGTGACTGTATGGACGGGGCCGCGCTTCTTAACGTTTTTGGAGGTATCAAATAAAGTCATGGCTAAAAGATGCGAAGTCTGCGGCAAGGGGCCGCAATTCGGAAACAACGTCTCACACGCTAATAACCGCACGCGCCGCCGCTTCAACCCCAACCTGCAATCCATCCGCGTCCAGCGCCCGCAGGGCGGTGCGCAAAGGATGAAGGTCTGCACCAACTGCATCAAGGCGGGCAAGATAGCCAAAGCGGCCTAAATCATTTCCAGACCGAGTTAGGCGGCGAGTGCCGGAGTCCGTCCGGCGCTCCCGCCTTTTCGTTTGCCCGCAAAAGCCTTCCAAGCCCATTCAAAAATCAAGCTTCAGCGCCCGGCGAGCGCGATTACGTCTATCTCGACGCGCACGTCGCGCGGCAATCGCGCCGCCTGCACCGTCGAGCGGGCCGGAGGCTCGTGCGAAAAATAGCGCCCGTAAACCTCATTCATCGCCGCGAAGTCGTTCATGTCCGCCAGAAAGACCGTCGTCTTCACGACGCGTTCTAGCCCTGTGCCGGCGGCTTCCAGAACTTTCGAGATGTTGCGCAAGACCTGCTCGGCCTGCTCGGCGATGCCGCCCTCGACCAACTCGCCCGTCGAAGGGTCTAGCGGGATCTGCCCCGAGGCGAAGACGAACCCGCCCGCCACGACGGCCTGAGAATACGGCCCGATGGCCTTCGGTGCGTCCCCCGTCGTGATTATCTGCTTCACTGTCTCGACCGTCCTCATTTTAAAGGCCACGAACAAAACGCGGATTTTAACAGATGCCTTCGTCACACAGCAAACGAAGAAGCCGTCGGCGGTCGGCAATCCGCCTTCGCATGGCTCCGTATGGGCGCTTGAAGATTAGCCGTTCTGCCTAGAAGAGCTTGGATGCGCCGGATGCGGCGTTCGGCTGACTTTTCCGGCGGGCTTTTGTCGAGTCTGAATGCTGGTGGGCTTCCTTCACGCCACGCCCTGCAAGCGCTCGACATCGAGCACGCCGGGGACTTTGCGTATAGAAGACATCACCTTGTCGAGATGCTTGACATCGAAGACCTCGACCGTCACCTCGATGCGTCCCCGGTCATCCTCGGAGACTGCCGCGGTCGAGGAGCGGATGTTGGTCTTGATGTCCTTGATGGCGTTCGTCACGTCGGCAATCATCCCCGTGCGGTTCTCCGTGATGGCGAGCAGCTTGACGGCGTACGAGGCAGCCTCGTCGGCACTGCTGGCCCACTCGACTTCGACGACGCGCTCGGGGTTGATCATCAACTGCTGCACGTTCGTGCAACGCCGCGCGTGGACTGCCACGCCCTTGCCGCGAGTGATGTAGCCGACGATTTCTTCGCCGCGCACGGGGTTGCAGCAGCGAGCGCGCACCACCAGCAAATCGTCCACGCCGCGCACGACGATTGAGTCCTCGCCGAGGCGAATCAGCTTTCTGACCGCCTGCACCCCGGCGTTGACACTGCTGCGCAGGCGCGACTCTTTCTTCTGCTCAAGCTCCGCGAACTTCTCGGGGCCGAGGTACTTGGCGATGACGTTGCGCGGCACTATCTTGCCGTAGCCGATGGCTGCCAGCAGGTCTTCCACGCGCCCGTAGCCGTACTCGTTGGCGATACGCTTAAGCTCGCCGTCGGAATCCGCCAAAACCTTCTTGGCAGAGAGGTTGAAGCGCGGAACCTCCTTCTCGAATAGCTTGCGCCCAAGCTCGATTGATTCGACGCGCTGCTGCTCGGAGACCCAGTGGCGGACGCGGTTTCGGGCGCGCGAGGTGGTGACGAAGTTGAGCCAGTCGCGGCTCGGGTGCGCGTTCGGAGAAGTCAGAATTTCGACCATGTCGCCGTTCTGGATGGTCGAACGCAGAGGAACCATTCGACCGTTGATGCGCGCGCCCGAGCAGGAGTTTCCGACCTCCGTGTGAATCATGTAGGCGAAGTCCACGGGCGTCGCACCGCGCGGTAGTTGAATCACCTTTCCCATCGGCGTGAAGGCGTAGACATCCTTCGGATAAAGGTCGAGCTTGAGAGATTCGAGGAAGTCGCGCGAGTCTTTGACCTCCTGCGACCATTCGACGAGCGAGCGCAGCCACTGGAACGCCTCGTCGTCGTCGTGAGAGCCGCGCTTGCCCTCCTTGTATTTCCAGTGCGCGGCCACGCCCTCCTCGGCGATGCGGTGCATCTCTTCGGTGCGGATTTGCACCTCGAAGGACTGCCCCTTCGTGCCGATGACCGAGGTGTGGAGCGACTGGTAGAGGTTCTCGCGCGGCGTGGCAATCCAGTCCTTGAAGCGACCGGGGACGGGCTGCCAGAGATTGTGAACGACGCCGAGCGCCGCGTAGCAGTAGCGCACCTCGTCGGGCGTGACGACGCGCGCGGCGATTAAATCGTAGACCTGATCGAGCGTGATTTTCTGCCGCTTGAGCTTCTTCCAGATTGAGAAGAGACGTTTGACGCGCCCCTCTATGCGGATGATTGGTACATCGACCTCGCGCATCTTCTCTTCGATGCGTGATGTGACCTCACGCAGGAAAGCCTTGTGTTCGCCGCGCCGCTTTTCCAACTGCTCGGCCAGCTCGCGGTATTCCTCGGGGTGTAGATTCTGGAAGGCGAGGTCTTCCAACTCGCCGCGCATGCGCCCCATACCGAGGCGGTGAGCGATGGGAGCGAAGATGTCGAGAGTCTCCTGCGAGATGCGCCGCCGCTTCTCGGGTTTGAGGAACCCGAGCGTGCGCATGTTGTGGAGGCGGTCGGCTAGTTTAACGAGCACGACCCGCACGTCGTCCACCATCGCCAGAAGCATCTTGCGGACGTTTTCGGCCTGCTGCTCCTCGCGCGACTGCTTGCTGACCTGCGCTATCTTCGTCAGCCCATCGACGAGGTGCGCAATCTCGCCGCCGAAGATTTCTCGGATGGCCTCGGGCTCGACCAGCGTGTCTTCGACCACGTCGTGCAAAAGCCCTGTCGCCACCGAAATCTCGTCGAGCCGCATGTCGGCGAGAATGTTGGCGACTTCCAAAGGGTGCACGAGGTACGGCTCGCCCGAGGCGCGCACTTGCCCCTTGTGCTCGCGCGCCGAAAAAAAGTACGCCCGCCGCAGCAGGTCGAGGTCGGCCTGTGGGTGGTTGCGCGAAACTTTTTCGACTATTTCCTCGATGCGAATCATAAGAAAAGCGGCCAGCCCTACAGCTTTGGGCACTCATCTTTTAGATGCAATCGGCTGGCTGAAAGCACACTACCGGACGCCGAACGCTATGATAAGAAGAGGTGATGCCCGACGGAAATCGAGCATCACCTGTATGACGTGGACGGGGCCGCGGGGCCGCCGAACTCGAATATTTCAAAGGGTCTAACTGGCGGGCGGGGTCGGCGACTTCGCGGCCTCCTCGGCCTCCTTCTTCTTGGCGGCCTCTTCGCTCAGCCTCTTGTGTGTCTCCAGCGCCGCCTCGTACTGTTTGTCGTAGTCGGCCTTCATCTGCGCGTTGCCATCCATCTCGGCCAGCTTCGACATCTCGCGCAGCAGGTTGGCCTTGTACGACCAAGAGTTCGGATTGTTCGGGTCGAGACTGATGCCCTGCTCGGCCAGCTTGAGCCCTTCGGTCACGCAGCCGCGCGCCTTGTCGAAGTCCGCCTGATTCGCCGGCTTCTTGTATTTGACGAGCACCTTGTCGGGCTGCGTGATGGTCTCTTTATTCTCCCTCAGCTCGGTGATGTCGTAGGCACACTGCCACTGCTTGCTCGCGAGAATCGTGTAGGCGACGGCGCGCTTCTCCTTCGGGATTGACTCCATGCTGGCGCGCTGCGTGAGCATCTTCTGCTCTTCGCCCTCCTTCTTCATCTGCCTGTAGATGAAGACTACGGCGTTGTATGCGTCCTCGTTGCCGGGGTCGTTTTTGAGAATCTCTTGATAAGCGTCGATGGCGGCCTGACCCTTGGCGAGGTTCTCCGGGGTGTCCACGCCCGGCTTGTACTGCTGCTGAACCGAGCGCGCGATGAAGAGCGGGGCGTTCTTCTGCGAAGGGTCGAACTCGTAAGCTTCCCGGAACTTCTGTTCCGCGTCGGCGAACCTGCCGTCGCGGTAGGCGCGCGCGCCCTCGTTCAAAGCGTTCTTGGCGCGGATTCGATTGATCACTCCGCAGCCGGCGGTTGATCCCACGACGACCAAGAGCAGCGTGACGATGCTGATTCGAGAGAGTTTCATTGACTTGATGGCTCCCAGATGAAGATAGCGTGCAGGGGAATATCTACGGCCCAGACTAACGACATTCCGCCACCATCTGCGAGAGCGAGTTGGTAGCGGAATGTCTTCAGAAGTCCTTACTTATGGTTCGAGCGCTTCGGTCTGCAAGCCCACGGGGCTGGCCCCGGCTCCCTTGATGGCGTCGATGACCTTCACCACGTCCCCGTACTTGAAGGACTGCGGAGCCTTGACGAACACGGTCTTCTCGATGCGCTCGTCGGGCGAAAGGTCGGCGCGGCTCTCGAAGCCTTCCTTCCAGATTTGCTGATCCTTGCGCTCCTTGAACTCTGCGGCGAGGCGCGAGGCGAGCGGCCCGACCTCGTTGACCGAAGCCTCGGAAATCTGCGTGGCCCCGCGCGTCAAGGTCACCTTGAGGTCTTTGTCAATCGCCACGATGAGCGTGCGCGGGCTCTGCTTGGCCGACGCGCTCATCT
>WUUC01168915.1_pt1 | contig 10470 bp, 8 predicted proteins | sample 6278441 | NCBI WGS metagenome assembly WUUC01 (sample SAMN13675441, study PRJNA597444) | soil metagenome | isolation source: soil | place: USA: Washington | collected 2017-10 | reverse complement strand
ATCCGGGGCAGCGGCGCGACTGGGCCTGCTACTCGGGCATCGATCGCCACGCCATACGCGGGCTGCGCAGGTCCGCCGTCAAGATCGATCGGCACGCCGTAGACGGGTACGACGACCAAGCCGCTGCCGGAGCGATCGATGGGCGCGCCGTACGCTGGAAGCGCCATGCCTGCATCGCGGCCGGCGTCGACACTGGCATCGCTCCAGCCCGCATCGATTGCAATGCCGTATGCGCGCCGCACCCGCAAGCTGCGAGTGCGCGACTGGTGCTCGCCGAAGAACTTCGAGCCGTGCGACTTCCGCGAGCTCGAGCCAGAACCGACACGAGATGGACACAGGTAGACACACACGGACCGCGCAACGCGACTTGCAGGCGCCATCCCCAACCGGTAGCGCGACTCGCGAAGCCAGGAATTTTCTCTTGCTGCGTTACGTAGAGCGAGTACCGTCGTGCGCGTTGCACGTCGCGCGCGAGCGGCACCGTTCGCCGCAGACCCGGGGGGGTACTCGTATGAATCTCGCGCAAAGCCTGTCCGCTGTCCGCAGCCGCGTTCGCACCGAAAGTGCTCCCGCGACAACGCTGTCCAGTCAGTCCGGCCAGGCGCTGACGCTGGTGTTGCCGATCATTCAGGGCCGTGAGGATGCTCTTCGGAACCTGCTCACCGAGATCGGTACACACATCGACAGCAACTCTTACTTTCGCTTCGCGCAGCTCGAATCCGTGCACTTCATGCGCTGGGTCGTGGTGCCGGCCGAAGCGCCCTCGGCAGCCGTGCAGCTGGCCTTCGAGAGCAACCATGACGGTACGCCCGAGGAGCACCTACGAGAGCTGTTCAGCAAGGCGCCCGAGGGCATGCACGCGATCTACCAGCACTGCGTCGGCTATCCCAGCCGAACGGGACTGCGCACCATCGGAACGGGAGTTCAGGGCGCTGCTCCTTTCATCTCCTATCTTCTCGATCACAAGATTCCCAGCCGCGCGTTCTACGTCGGTGTCCCGGGCATGACGGTGAAGCAGGTGCGCGGTGAGGCGGAGATTCGCCGCCGCATCGAGGGCTATCTGCGCCCGGCTGCAGCCAATGGACACACGCCGCGCGCGGATCTCAGAGCCGCCTACGATGGGGCCCTTGCGCTGATCCGTGAGGACGCTGAGTTGTCGGCGATTCTGGACCAGAGCAGCGATGCGCCGGCACGCAACTTGGTCCGTCTCGCGGCCGGAGCCGGCGTGGGCGCAGCGGCACTTCCTGCACTGCTGCCGGCGCTGTTCGCCATCCGCTTCAAGGAGATGTTCGACAAGCAGACCGGGTCCCTGGCCATCCCGGACGCCGCGCGCGCTCTGATGGCGCGCGAAGATCTACAAGTTCAGAATCAGCTGACGCACGTCGTGCCGCTGAAGGCCGGCCCGCTGCGCGCGTTGTCGACGCGCACTGTGCTGTTTAGCATCGACTTCTTGGCCCGCGAGTGGTTCACGCGTGGCCAGCTCGGGGGGATCTCGAGCATCCACTTCGCGCGCTGGGTGCTGATCGACGGGGGCACGCGCCTCTTGTTCTTCAGCAACTATGACGGTAGCTGGGAGAGTTACCTGGGCGATTTCATCGACAAGGCGGCCGTGGGACTCACCGCCGTGTGGAGTAACACGTTGGACTTTCCCAAGTCGTTCTTCTTGCTCTTCAAGGGCGCCACGGACGAAGAACGCTTCAAGTCGTGGACCCGCGCGCATCAGATCACCACGCAGCTTTGGTACAGCGCGTACCCCGATCTGACCGTGCGCAACATCGTGAACAATCGTGCCATCTGCGCGGGCCTGCGGCGCGGCCTCAAGCACAACCACCAGCTGCGCCGCTGGCTTGCCAGGTTCTGAAGGAGGCGCGCGTGTTGGAACTCGGGGACATTCAGGGCATCGTTTTCAGCGGCTACCAAAAGAAGCCGTTCGCTTCGTATCTCATGCTGCGCGTGACCGATGCCGCGAAGGCGCGCGCCTACCTGCGCGACCTCGTTCAATGCGTGACCACCGGGGTGGACCGACCGCCGGATACTTGCATCAACGTTGCCATCTCGGCGCTGGGTCTCACTGCGTTGGGCCTGAACGATGATGCATTGCAGACCTTTCCACTCGAATTCCGGGAGGGTCTAGCCGGCTCGGAAACCCGCTCGCGAGCGCTGGGCGATGTCGGAGACAGCTCCCCCGCGCAGTGGGCCTGGGGCGGTCCGGACATGCGCATCCATGTGTTGCTCATGCTGTATGCGCGCACCGAACAGCTGCTCTCGACCTTGATCGCGAGCCAGCGCGCCGAGTTCTCCGACGCACTTTCGTGCCTGTTCGAGCAAAGCACGCAGTCGCTGCCCGATCGCCGCGAGCATTTCGGCTTTGCAGACGGCATCGCCCAACCCGTCATCGAAGGCGGCGGGCAAAAGGACGCTGCTTCGGGGCGCCGCATCAAGGCCGGCGAGTTCATCCTCGGCCACGAAAACGAGTACGGAAAGCTGCCCTTCGTCCCCAATGTCGCGCCCCAGCTCGACAGCGGCGGGCACCTCGAGGACTGCCATGCGGAGGGAAAACGCAAGGCGCTCGGCCGCAATGGAAGTTATCTGGTGGTCAGGCAGATGGACCAAGACGTCCACTCCTTCTGGAGCTTCATGCGTGAGGCGGCGCAAAAGGAGCTGGGGGCTGCGCACGTGAACGACGGCGCCATTCGCCTGGCAGCCAAGTGCGTGGGCCGCTGGCCCAGCGGTGCGCCGCTGGTGAGCTGCCCGGACCAGGACCAGGCTGCGCTCGGCAACGAGGACGACTTTGGCTATTTCTGGAAAGACCGGCACGGAACCCGCTGTCCCATCGGCGCGCACATCCGGCGTGCAAATCCTCGCGATTCGCTCGAACCCGACCCACTCAGCTCCAATAAGGTATCCGATCGCCATCGGATCATGCGTCGCGGCCGGTCTTACGGAAAGCCCGTGCCTCGGCCGTGGCAGCTCGAAAAGGACGACGGAGAGCAGCGCGGTTTGATGTTCATCTGCGTCAACACCAACATCCGCCGTCAGTTCGAGTTCATCCAGCAGACATGGATCAACAACCCCAAGTTTTCCGGGCTGTACGACGAGGTCGACCCCCTGCTCGGAGGATACGACGCGGAGACCAGCAACTTCTCCATTCCCGCCGACCCCACCCGAAGCCGCCTCGAAGGCATTCCGCGCTTCGTTCGTATCCGCGGTGGTGACTATTTCTTTCTGCCCAGCGTGCGCGCGCTGAGATTCCTCGCGAGTCTCTCCTAGCGCATGGCTCAGCGAGGTACGGCATGGGTCCAGTGATCAAGAATCTTGTCTTCGAAGGCACCGGCGTCCGCAACGCGATCTATGCAGGCGGCCTGCTGGCTCTGGAGGAAGCAGGCCTCTACGAGGACATCGAGTCGGTGGCAGGCACCTCTTCGGGTTCCATCGTTGCGGCCATGGTCAGCATCGGCTACTCGGCGCAGGAAGTGAGGGATGCGATCCTGGATCTCGACTTCTCGAGACTTCTCGACGGCTCGCCCGTGCTGGGACCGCTTCGCATATTTACCCGCTACGGCTGGCACAAGGGTGACTACTTCCTGCAGAAGATGCGGGAAATCATCGAACGCAAAGCCGGTAACGGAAACATCACGTTCGCGGAGTGTCGCGCGCGCGGCTACAAGAACTTGCGCGTCGTGGGCTCCAGCATCACGCGCCGGGCGGTGCGCGTTTTTCCGGACGACTCCTCGCTCGACATGCCCGTCGCCGAGGCCGTGCGCATTTCCATGTCCATCCCGCTGTTCTTCGCGTCGTGCCGTTACCAAGACGAGGTCTATGTGGATGGCGGCGTGATGTGGAACTATCCCATCGGCGTGTTCGACGAGCCGGGCATCCCGAACCTGGAGACGTTGGGATTTCACGTCGAGAACACGCCTCTCATGCGCAGCAACAAGACGCGCACCCCCCACGACTACTTCGCCGGTCTGTTCGGTTGTCTGATCCGCCAGCAGGAGTCGGACCTGCACGAGCGCCCGCTCGATCGCGCCCGCACGGTGTCCGTGTCGGACGGCGGCGTGCTGCTGACCGACTTCAATATCAGTCGCGCTGAAAAGCTCGCACTCGTCGAAGCCGGCAGAGAGGCGACGCGCATCTATCTTCGCCAGCGCGCGGCGGCCGGCGTGCCTCGCGAAGGCGGCGAACCCCCGCCTTTACCCAGCTCAACGACAATGCCGGAAGCAAGCAACAAAGCACCCAAGAAGCCGAAGTCGGAGGTGGCCCGTGGCCGTTCTCGCTAACGTCGAACAGCTGATCGCGGACACGCGAGAGCGCGCTCTGGCCGTGGTCAAGCCGGCACGCTGGCCGGCGCTATTCGGGTTCGTGCGGGACCAGGGCACGCAACTGCTGACGGCGCCGGAGCTCCTGCGCGCCACCACCTTCGCCCTGAGACACGTCATGCCCGTGCTGCGGCTGGGCGACCGGGTGTTCGTGAATCGCTTTGCAGATGTGTTGGAAGTCCTGGAGAACCCTGACTACTTCGGCGTGGTGCCGATCTATCGGGATGCCATGGTGCGCAGCACAGGTGATTTCATCCTGGGCATGGACGATCCCAAGGCATACGAGCACGAAGCCCGCTTCTTGCAGGCTGCGGTGCGTCCGGACGACCTGGGACGCATCAAGAGCCTGATTGCGCGGCGCGCCGCGATCCTGCTCGACGCGGGCGAGTCGGCAGGCAGCATCGACGCTGCCACCGGCTACGCGCACGAGCTCGCGCTCACGCTCGTGGACGAGTATTTTGGCGTGAAAGGCCCAGACGTCGCGACCATGACGCGCTGGATGCGCACGATCTTCTGGGATCTCTTTCTCAACCTCGATCAGCGCGCGGACGTCACCCAGAGTGCAGTCGCGGCCGCGCGTGAGCTCAATCCCTATCTCGAGCAAAAAGCCGCGGAAATCCGCAGCGCGCTCGCCGCGGGCACGAGCGTGCCGGACACGTTCTTCGTGCGTCTGGTGGCGTCGCAGGCGGCGTTCGGGATCGACGACGAGGGTGTACGGCGCAACATCGCGGGACTCATCGTGGGCGCCGTCGACACGCTCTCCAAGGCGATCGTAAACTCGCTCGACCAGCTGCTGCGTCGGCCGGCGGAGTTGGCCATGGCACGCGCGGCCGCCGCGGCCGGCAACGACGAGACGGTGGCGGCGTACGCGTTCGAGGCCTTGCGCTTCAATCCGCACAACCCGATCATCATTCGCCACGCGCACAAGGACTTTCGGCTGGCGCGAGGGACGCCGCGGGAAACGCGCGTGCGCGCGGGCTCCACCGTCTACGCGGGGACGCTGTCCGCCATGTTCGACGCAAGCGTGCTGCGTTCACCCCACCAATTTCGCGTGGATCGTCCCTGGCAGCACTACGTGCATTTCGGGCGTGGTATGCATCGCTGCTTCGGTGAACGAATCAATCGCATCGTGCTGCCACAAGCCATCAAGGCGCTCTTGCTGCGTCCCAAACTGAGGCGCAGTCACGGTCTCGAAGGGCACATTGAAGCGGAGGGTCCGTTCCCCACGCGCATGGTCGTGCAAGTCTGAGTTCGAAAATCGAGGGCTAGATGGACAACAACGAAGTCATCAAGCAGTTTTTTGCCGCGTTCGCGCGTCGTGATGGCGCAGCGATGGGCGCCTTTTACCATCCCGAGAGCAAGTTCGAGGACCCCGTCTTCGGGCTGCTCGGACAAGCAGAGTCGGCCGCCATGTGGAAGATGTTGTGCCAGCGCGGCAAGGATCTGGAGATCGCACTCGTCCGCTCCGAAGCCGACGACAAGCACGGTTCGGCCGACTGGGAAGCCAAATACACATTTCAAAAAACGGGTAAGTTCGTGCACAACAAAGTGCACTCCGAGTTCACGTTTCGGGATGGCCTGATCGCCACGCAGAAGGACGACTTCGACTTCTGGAAATGGGCCGGCATGGCGCTCGGTACGAGCGGGCGGCTCTTGGGGTGGACCCCCATCATCAAGAACGCGGTGCGCAAGGAGGCGCAGCGTTCACTCTCCAGCTACTCCGGCGCCCCTCAGAAGTAGCAAGCGCGGCGGCTTGGCGGCACTCGCGTGATCAGTCGATGCTTCACCAGTCGACGATCGCGGAGCCCCAGGTGAAGCCCGAGCCGAACGCCACCATCGCGACCTTCATCCCTGGCTTCAAGCGGCCGTCGCGCTGTGCTTCGTGCAGCAGGCTGGGGATGGTCGCTGCCGTCGTATTGCCGTAGCGCTGGATGTTGTTGACGAACTTCGCTTCCGGCGCGCCGATGTGTTGCTGGATGTATTGATTGATGCGCAGGTTCGCCTGGTGAAACACGAACAAGTCGATGTCCTTGAGGGTGATCTTCTCTTCGGACATCACCTGCATGAGCGATCCGATCATGCGCTCTACGGCGTGCCGAAATACCTGCTTGCCATCCATGTGGGCCCACATCATTTCGGGCGCCACCTGCCCTACACCGTCGGCATTTTGCGGAATGTACGGGCGCTTGGAGATGTCCCAGATCTTCTGACACAGCACCTCGGCATGTCGGCCGTCGGCTCCCAGGAAGATGCGCCGCACCCCACGGTTTTCGTCGCTCGCGCTGACTACGACCGCCCCCGCACCGTCGCCGAACAACGATGCGACCTGGCGCCCACGCGTGCTGAGGTCGATGGCGGCTGAGTGCACCTCGGCGCCCACGAGCAGCACGTGATTGTAGGTGCCCGAACGGATCATACTGTTGGCCACCGAGAGCCCGTACATGAACCCGGAGCATTGGTTGCGTATGTCGAGTGCCGGCACGAAGCGGCCTATCTCACACAGGCCGAGCTTCTGCTGCAGCACCACGCCCGAACCAGGAAAGTGATAGTCCGGCGAGAGCGAGCAGAAGATGATGAGGTCGATGTCGCGCTTGTCGAGCCCGGCGTTTTTGATGGCTTGCTCGCACGCCTCTCGCGCCAAGTCCGAGGCGCCTACGCCCTCTTCGGCGAAATGGCGCTCTTCGATACCGGTCCGCTGCACGATCCAGTCGTGCGTGGTGTCGATGCCATACTTCTCGCGGAGATCGTCGTTGGTGACGACGCGCGGCGGTACGTAAAAACCCGTTCCTGAAATGATGGCGTTCCGCATGTCCCCTCGCGACAGGCACTATAGAACGGCAGCGCAGCGTGCTTCGACAAAACCTGGAACGCGCGCGTACCGAGCTCCATACGAGCCTTAGCGCAGTTTGACGCGAGGAGCCCGGAGCGCGAGCGCCGAAGTGTGAGCGAGCTCCTCAATTGCGGTATGGCCGGCCTATGTCGCCGTGTGGGGGGTCGCTGACGCAAAATTACTTGCAATGGTCAGGCCAAATAGGTCAGCGCATGCTTGTTTTTGGAGGAGCGAAATGGACCGCAAGCAGGCCAGTGCTGCGCATATTTTGGTCGTCGACGACACGTTACAAAACAGGCTACTCGCCGAGGTGCGACTGGTGGGCGCTGGGTACAGGGTAAGTCAAGCGAGCTCGGGAGAGGAGGCGCTGGCAATCTTCGCCGCCGAGCCGCCGGATTTGGTTCTGCTCGACGTGCGTATGCCTGGCCTGGACGGGTTCGATACATTGACGCGGCTGCGCACCCTGCCTCATGGTCCAGATGTGCCGGTTGTGTTCCTGACCGCGCTCGACGACGAGGAGACGCATCGCCGCGCCCTCGCCGCCGGAGCGGAGGACTTCCTGACCAAGCCTCTGCGCCCGACCGAGCTCCTGATCCGCGTGCGCTCCCTGCTCCGCCTGCGCGAGGCAATGCGATCGCTTCACGAGAGCCACGCGCTCGTATCCACGCAGCGCGACGCATTGATCCGCGCGCGCGATCTGCGCGAGCGGCTCTCGGCCTTCATCATTCACGACCTGAAGAGTCCGTTGCAGAACATCAGCGCCGCCACCGATCTGCTGGCGCGCCGGGTAGATAACGACAACGCGCGACGCACCATCTGCCTCATTCAGCGAGGCTGCTCCGACATGAACCGCATGGTGATGAACCTGCTCGACGTCGCGCGCACCGAGGACGGACAGCTGCCGGTCCAAAGCCGGGAGTTCGACCTGCGCAACATGCTGGACGACGTCATCGAGCGCATTCGCGCGACGCGCGGCCAAACTCAGGACGCGATCAAGTTCGAGACCGAATACGACCTGGACAGTGCCGAGATCCAGGGAGACCCGGAGCTGCTGCGCCGCGTGCTGGAGAACCTGCTCGACAACGCGCTGCGCTACAGCCCGGCGCGCTCCGCGATCCACGTGCACGCGGAAAAGCGCGAAGGGCAAGTCGACATCCTGGTGCGCGACGAAGGTCCCGGCATCCCGGAGGAGCACCGCGAAAAGGTGTTCGAGATGTACGAGCGCCTGAACGAGCAGCAGGACCGCTCGGGCCGCGGCCTGGGCCTGGTGTTTTGCCGCGCGGCGGTCGAGGCGCACGGCGGCGCCATCTGGATCGACGACCAGATCGAGGGTCACGGCGCAACGTTCCACGTGCGGCTCAGCGCCTTTCCGCCAGCGCTTCAGGGCCACGCTGCCGCCAACTAGCCTCGGCTTGGCGGTTTGGGCGCGCCAAAAACGCCCTTTCGCTGGCTCGCGGCGTTTCGTCGTCTGCCGGACCTTCAGGTCGGGCCTGTGAGCGCGCTCGCGATCCAGCTGAAAATCAGCACTTTGGCACCCCGAAACCGCCAAGGTCTAGACTAACGACTCGGCGCTTTCTGGGGTGGCCGGCCGTGCGCAATCGTGTACACGCGCTCGAGCAGCTCGCGTGAGTAGAGCTTGCCGACCATGCGCTCGGCGAGCTTCTGCAGCACCGGCTCCCACTCTGCTCGCTGGTCCATCATGTCGTACTCCTGCATGCCGCGGCTGCGGAGCACGGCTGCCGCGCGCTCGTCTTCGCTGCGCACGCGTGCGCGCAGCTGGTTCGAGAAGCTCTCGGAGACCTCGCGCAGCGCTTCCTGCGCGTCCACGGGCAGGGCGTCGAACCAGGGCTTGCGCACGACCGTGGCCCCGACCACGGGTTCGCCGGTGCTCTTACTCATGAACTTGACGAAGCGAAACCACTGCAGGCCCAGCGCCGTCACGGCAGTAGCGGTCACGGTGTCGACCATGCCTGTCTGCAGCGCGGGGAACACTTCCGGTAGGCCCAGCGCCACCCCGTTCGCGCCGATGATGTTCATCAGCTCGCTGCTGATGGGATCCTCGCGCCAGACCCAGGGCCGTGCGCTCTTGTAGTCTGCTGGAGAGTGCATCGGGCGCTTGCCGAAGACGCGACGGTCGCCCACGTCGCCCCAGGCCAGCAACACGTAGCCTGCAGCTTTGAACTGGCTCTGAAACTCGCTCGCCAGCTCGCTTCGCACCTTGTCGACCTGCTCGTGGTTTTGGAACAGACCGGGCATCTGCAGCACGAGTACGCTGCGCACGATTTGGCCGAGCCCGATGGACGTCAGCGCGGCTCCCTCGAGCTGTCCGATCTTCATCTTGCGAATCACGTCACGCTCGTCGCCGGCGACGCCGCCTGCGTACAGCCGCAGCTTGAGTCGTTCGCCGCTGCGCTCGCGCACGCTCTTGTCGAAGGCTTTGAAGATGACGCCGGCGCCCGACGCCTCCGGAGCGAGCGTGGCGATGCGCAACAGCGCGGCCTCCCCTGCGTTGCCCGTGGGCGCGGTGAAGCACAGCGCCAGCACGAACAGCACGCCCGAGACCGGTTTTCGTCTCGCCGCCCACCGACCCTCACGTTTCGCGGGGTAAAATGCGTTCGACACGCGCGCTGCAATGTGGGCCCAGGCGGCCGTGTACTTGCTCAGCTGCATCGTGGTGCTCTCCTCGTGCCGCAACGGTTCATCGCGCGCCAGGTCAGCTCAGGTAACGTGCGCGCAGGTGGGCCTCGAAGTGGCGCGGATGCAGCGGCTCGCCGGTGGCCTGCTGCATGAGTTCGTCAGCCCCCAGCAGACTTCCCCAGGACCACACGCGCTCGCGCAGAAAATCGTTGAGCGATGCGAACCGACCCGCCGCGATGTCTGCAGGGATGCTGCCCACCTCGCGCACCGCGGCGGCAAACAGCTGCGCAGCGGTCATGGCGCCGAGTGTGTAGGTCGGGAAATAGCCAAAGGCTCCCGAAGGCCAGTGCACGTCTTGCATGCAGCCGTCGCGATGATCGTCTCCGGTGGAGATCTGGAGCAGCGCGCGCATCGCCGCGTCCCATGCCTCCGGGATGTCCTCGACACGCAGCTTGTCGTCGATCAGCGCGCGCTCCAGCTCGTAGCGCACCAGGATGTGGCACGGGTAGGTCACCTCGTCGGCGTCGACGCGAATCTTGCTGCGCGCCACGCGCGTGAACACGCGATACAGATTTGCGGCCTGGAAGGCCGCCGGATCGCGCGCGAAGGCCTCAGGAAACGCCTGCTGCAGCTGCGGAGCGAGGAAACGCAAGAAAGACAAGCTGCGGCTCACCTGCATCTCCT
>WUUC01077781.1_pt1 | contig 10470 bp, 11 predicted proteins | sample 6278441 | NCBI WGS metagenome assembly WUUC01 (sample SAMN13675441, study PRJNA597444) | soil metagenome | isolation source: soil | place: USA: Washington | collected 2017-10 | reverse complement strand
CGGCGAGGTTGGCGTTCGGGACGCGGCCGTTGCGCGCGTCCACCACGGAGTGCTCCATCAGCGCCATGCCGATGCCGCCGATCATGCCGCCCAGGCATTGGCTGCGCGCCAGCTTCGGATTGACGATGCGGCCGGCGCCGTACGCGCCGACGATCCGCCGCACGCGCGTCTCGCCGAGATCGGGATCGACGGCGACTTCCACGAACACGGCGCCGAACGCGTGCATCGAGAATCGCTGGCTCGCATCGCCGGGCGTCACGTCCGCGGTGGCGTCGATGGGCCGGCCCAGGCGGCGCATGGCGTCGGCGAGATCGTTCGTGCCGGCGCGCGCGAGTGCATCCTCACGCGCCTTGCGGCACGCCGCCTGGACGGCGCTGCCGACGCTCGCCATGGTCATCGAGCCGCCATGTACCGGCGCGCGCGGCAGGCGCGTATCGCCCAGCGTGAACTTCACGCGCTCGATCGGTAGCCCCAGCGCGTCGGCCGCGACCTGGGTCATCGACGTCCAGGTGCCCGGTCCCATATCGCTGGCCGCGCTCGTCACCTCCGCGGTGCCGTCGGGCAGAAGACGCGCTCTGGCCGACGCCGGCGCGAAGTTCATCGGGTAGTTGGCGGTCGCCATGCCCCAGCCGATCAGCGACCGCCCATCGCGCATCGAGCCCGGCCGCGGGTTGCGGCGGCTCCACCCGAAGCGCTCGGCGGCCACGCGGTAGCATTCGCTGGTGGAGCGGCTCGAGAACGGGAGCTTCTTGAACTCGTCGATCGCCGGCTCGTTGCGACGGCGCAGGTCCACGGGGTCGACGTTGAGCGCCACGGCGAGCTCGTCCATCGCACACTCGAGCGCGAAGTTTCCGCTGACTTCGCCGGGGGCCCGCATGTAGGTCGGCGTGTTGACGTTCATGCGCGCAACGCGGTGGCGCGTGGACACGTTCGCACACGAGTACAGGAAGCGGCTGGTCTCCAGTAGCGCTTCCGAGTATTCCTCGTACGTCGAGGTCTCCTGGTGAGCGTCGTGCACGATCGCCGCGAGCCGGCCGTCGCGCGAGGCGCCCAGCGCGAGGCGCTGGACGGTGTGCGGGCGAAAGCCGACGCTGTAGTACATCTCGCGTCGCGAGAGCATCAGCTTGACCGGCCGTTTGGCCACGCGTGCACCGATCGCCGCCAGCGTCACATGCGGCCACGTGCGCAACGACGAGCCGAACGCGCCGCCCACGAAGGGCGAGATGACGCGCACGTCCTGCGCGGCAATGCCGAACACGGCGGCGATCTCCTCGGCCGTGTTGTACACGAACTGCGACTTGTCCCACAGCGTCAGGCGCTCGCCCGTCCAGGCGGCGATGGTGGCGTGCAGCTCCATCGGGTTGTGGTGCTCGCGCGGGATGACGTAGGTCGCTTCGACCTTGACTGCGGACGCCGCCAGCGCACGGTCGGGGTCGCCGCGCCGTGTCTCCGGCGGACGCCGCGCGCCCTGATCGGTCTGCTGCTGTGTCGGCATCACCGGCTTGGCGCGAGTGACGTCGGTGATGGCGGCGTTGGCCGCGTAACCGATCCGCAGCAGCGAGGCTGCGTGATGCGCTCCTTCGAGCGTCTCGGCGATCACGAGCGCAATCGGCTGTCCCTGGTGGCTGATCCGGTCGTCCTGCAACACGTGCAGCCGCTCACCCACATCGGGATCGACCGGGCCCTTGTGCGGCCGATAGGCCAGCCGCGGGGCGTTGCGGTGAGTCATGACGGCGATCACGCCGGGCGCTCGTTCCGCGGCCGCGCTGTCGATCGTGGTGATGCGCCCGCTGGCGATCGCGCTGCGCACGATGGCGCCGTGCGCCACGTTCGGCACGTCGAACTCCGCGGCGTACGGGGCGGTGCCGGTCACCTTCTGACGGCCGTCGACGCGGCTGACCGGTTGTCCGATGAACGGTGTCGTCATGCGCGAGCTCCCAGGGTTTCGATGGCGCGCACGATCGCGCGCTGCATGAGCTCGATCTTGAAGTCGTTGTGCCCGAATCCTCGCGCGCCGCGGGCGGCGAGCGCCGCTGCCCGGCGAAGCGTGGCAGGGTCGAGCGTCGCCCCCGCCAGCGCTTTCTCCACCCGTGGAAGGCGCCACGGCTTCGTGCCCACGCCGCCCAGCGCGACGCGGGCCTGGCGGATACGGGCGCCGTCCATGTCGAGCGCGACCGCGGTGGAGACGAGCGCAAACTCGAACGAGGCACGATCGCGCACCTTGAGGTAGTGAGAGTGGCGGGCGGCCGCGCCGGCAGGAACGCTGATGGCCGTGATCACCTCACCCCGATGAAGGCTGGTCGCCATGTGCGGCGTATCGCCGGGCACGCGATAGAAGTCGGCGAGCGGCACGGCGCGCCGGCCGGCCAGGCCCTGCAGCTCGACCGTGGCGTCGAGCGCCACCAGCGCGACCGCGACGTCCGAGGCGTGGGCGGCAATGCAGGAGCCGCTGGTGCCGAGCACCGCATGCCATCGGTTCACGCCGGTCATCGCCGAGCACCCGGAGCCGGGCGCGCGCCTGTTGCACGCCGCGTAGCCGACATCGCGGAAATAGGGGCAGCGGGGGCGCTGCATCAGATTGCCGCCCATCGTCGCCTGGTTGCGTATCTGCGGGCTGGCCGATTGCAGCAGGGACTCGGCGATCACCGGGTAGCGCTCGATCACCGCCGGATGCGCGGCGACGTCAGCCATCGTGGCGGCGGCGCCGATTGTCAGGCCCTGCGGCCCGGATTCGATCCGGTCGTCGAGAAGGCCCGCCAGGCTCACCAGCCGGTCGGGCCGGCGCACGTACTCCTGCAGGAGCTGAATCATGTCGGTGCCGCCCGCGATGTATTCGGCGGCGGCATCATGGCCGCCCGCGTGCGCGCGAGATGCGAGCGCGGCGGCCACGTCGCGCGGACGTTCAAGAGTAAAAGGGTGCATGGCTCAGCCCCGCTTCGCGCGAGCGGCCTCCTGGATCGCCGCCACGATGTTGTCGTACGCGCCGCAGCGGCAGACGTTGCCGCTCATCCAGTCGCGGATGTCCTGCGCCGATCGCGCGTGGCCCTCATCGATGCAGGCGACGCCGGCCATGATCTGTCCCGGCGTGCAATACCCGCACTGAAAGGCGTCGCGCTCGATGAACGCCGCCTGGAGCGGATGGAGCGTGTCGCCCTGCGCGAGACCCTCGATCGTCGTGATCTGGCGACCTTCAGCGAGCGCGGCGAGCGACAGGCATGATGTGACGCGGCGGCCGTCCATGAGAACGGTGCAGGCCCCGCACTGCCCGAGGCCGCAGCCCTTCTTCGAGCCCGTCAGCTGCAGGTGCTCGCGCAGCGCATCGAGCAGCGTCGTGCGCGGATCGAGCGTCAATCGGTGGTCGCGGCCGTTCACGCGCAGCCGCACGTCGACGGGAACGGGCTCGACCGCCGCGCTCGGTGGCGCCGCCGTCGCGGCGGTCGCGGCGTCCGCCGCCCCGGCCGGCCAGAGCTCGCCGACGGCCAGGGCGCTACCGGTCACCACGCCGAGCTTGAGCAGCTCGCGCCGTTCTGGATCGAAGTCCGTCATCGTGAGCTCCTCACTGTCCGATCCGCTCGATCGTGACCTTTACCGAGCCGGGCACGCTCAGCGCATCGAGCCCCGAATCGATCCGGCCCAGCCCGATGAGCCCTGGCGAATACCCGAAATCCTTGTAGTAGATGGCCAGGTTGCCCCACGGGGCGTAGTAGGCGATGTCGCCGACTGACGGATCGGCGCCCGCGGGAGCGCCAGCCGTCGACAGCTTCCTGGGCGGATGGCCGATCTTCTCGGTGGAGGCGTGGTCCTCGAGCGTCAGCGTCATCGGCAGCAGGGAAAGAAGGTCCCGGGCAGTCGCGTTGTCCCGCAGCGTTGCCTCCACGGACTTGCCGTCGAATGTCAGACGGATTCTCATCGTGCTTGCCTCCTGGCCCGACACCGGCAATGCCGCGAGCGCGAGCGACACTGCGACCACGAACCAGCCAATTCGCATTGCGACCTAGCGTTTCCCGTACTGCTCGTCGCTGACCTTCTCCAGCCAGTCCACGCTCTTGCCCCCGACCGTTCCCGTCAGCGCGATATGCGTCATGGCCGTCGTCGGCGTCGCGCCGTGCCAGTGCTTGACGCCGGGCGGGCACCAGACGACGTCGCCGGCGCGGATCTCGACGACCGGCCCGCCCGATTCCTGCGTCCGGCCCACGCCGGAGGTAACGATCAGATGCTGACCCGCGGGATGCGTGTGCCAGGCAGACCGCGCGCCCGGCTCGAAGGTCACATAGGCTCCTGAGAAAGGCGCGGTGTCCTTTTGGGCAAACAAGGGATCGACGCGGACGCTGCCGGTGAAGTACTCGGCTGGGCCCCTGGCGGCAGGGCGGGAGCCGGCTACGGACACGCTCTGGGACCCGGCGGGACTGTCGGCCGCGGGCGCAACGGCGGCCCACGCGACCAAAAGCGACGATGCAAACAGTGTCGGGCTTTTCATGCCTCTCTCTCCTGCTCGTGACGGGTCAGGGCAATGTCATCGAACGCCCAAAGAGCGTGCCAGTCCAATATCAATTCCGACCCGAACGATTCGCCGAGAGATATCATTCCGGCGTGGAGCTGCGACACCTCCGATCCTTTCTCGCCGTGGCCGAGGAGCTGCATTTCGGCCGAGCCGCCGCGCGCCTGCATATCTCGCAGCCGCCGCTGAGCCAGCAGATCCGACGCCTCGAGGACGAGATCGGGGCGCGCCTGTTTCGCCGGACGAACCGACGGGTCCAGCTGACCCCGGCGGGGCGAGCATTTCTCGCGGAAGCGCGGCAAACCATCGCGTCCGCCGAGCGGGCGGTCGGCGCCGCGCAACGGGCAGAGCGAGGAGAGCTCGGTGAGCTGGTGGTCGGCTACGTGACGTCCTCGACGTATGGACCGCTTCCCGACGTGATCCGTATGTTCCGCAAGCGCCTTCCGGAGGTTGAGCTCAAGCTCCGCAATCTGCGATCGGTGCACCAGTCGCAGGCACTGCTCGATCGGCGGATCGACGTGGGCCTCGTCCGTCCGCACACCGCAGATTCACGCATCGTGTACGAACCGTTCTGGTGGGAGCCGGTCGTCGTCGCCCTCCCCAGCGATCACGCGTTGGCTCACCAGACAGCCATTGCCATTGCCGACCTTGCCGCGGACATCTTCCTCATTGCTCCGGCGGAAGATGTCGCCGCCTTCCACGAAGAAGTATTCGCGCTCTGCCGGAAATCGGGCTTCACCCCCCGCGTCGACGAAGGGGTTCCGGACATCCAGGCGGCGCTCGCGCTGGTCGCCGCGGGGCTCGGGATCCATCCGGTCCCAGCGACACTTCAGAAATTTAGACGGCGGGGCGTCGTCTATCGCCCGCTGAGAACTCGCGGTCTCAGCATCGAGATGGGATTGGCGTGGCGACGCGACGACGACTCCGCGCTCGTGCAGCACTTCCGGGCAGTCGCGCGCGAGACATCCCGCCGCGCAGGGCGGCGCAGCTGATCGGAGGGCCGAGGGGCTCAAATCCGTTTGTCGCCGTTTGACGTTTACGTAAGTAGCAGCAGATCTGCCCCATTTGCCTGAGGTGAGCATGAGGACTGCGAGGGTGCTCGTCGTTGAGGATGACCAGGACACGTTGGATCTCCTCACACTGTGGCTCAGCGAAAACTATAGTGTTTTCAGTTATGGGTGCGCCTCCGAGGCGCTGGCGGCTCTTGAAACGGCACAGCCGGACCTGCTGCTTCTGGATATCGGCATGGGCCCCATCGACGGCCTGGAGTGCCTCGGGGCGATCCGGTCGATGCCTGGGTACGGCGGTATTCCCGCCATAGCCGTGACGGGGTACGCCCGCGCCAGTGAACGAGAGGCCTTTCAAGCCGCTGGCTTCCAGGCAGTCCTCGCAAAGCCCATCCTTGACGACGAGCTGTGCGCAGCGATAACGGCCGTCCTGGCCTCATCTCGTGCCCAAGGGTCTGACCAATCTTCAGTGACGACCGCAGCCTGATCTCGTCTTGACCGTACGTTTCGACATGGCGATGATTACCTACCGTGGCAGGTGCTTCACATCCGGACCAACAGGGCGGCCCGCCGGCCACCCTTGGCCAGATCCTGTATGCCGACAAGGCGAAGGAGCTGGTAGATGAGCAGGACTGGGTCCGGCTCGTCCAGCTTGTCGCCGCGGGTGATCAGGGTGCGCTGCATGCCCTGTACGAACGTACCCATCGAATCGTCTTTACGTTGACCGTGCGAATCACGAACAATCGCGAAACGGCCGAAGAGGTCACGCTGGACGTGTTTCACGACGTCTGGCGCCGGGCGTCCACCTACGACGCTGCCGGCGGATCCGTCGTCGGATGGATCATGAATCAGGCGCGGTCGAGAGCGATCGACCGCGTGCGGTTCGATCAGCGGCAAAAGCGCGTCAACCCTCACGCGGACAACCACTTCCCGGTGGCTGCGGAAAGTAGCCCCCAGGAAGCCTTCGATCTCAGGGAGCAGGCCCAGCTCGTCCGACACGCCTTGACGATCCTCAAGCCGGAAGAGCGACAGGTCATCGAGGCCGCGTTTTTTTCCGAGCTGACGTATTACGAAGTGGCGGCGCGACTGGAACAGCCGCTCGGCACCGTCAAGACACGAATCCGCTCTGGACTCGCGAAACTCCGGCAGGCGCTCGCCAGGACAGCGAAGGAATGATGACCCCATCCTCGGACCAGCACGACCAGAACCACGCGGATCTGGTCTTCATGTACGCCCTGCAGGCCCTCCCGGCGAGCGAAGCCGCCGTGGTCGGAGAGCGTCTCGCCACGTGTGCCGAGTGCCGGCAGGAAGTAGAAACGCTCCGGCCGCTCGTTGACGTCCTGCCCGCGTGGCCGACCGACGTGCTCCGCCCATCCACGTCGCTGTGGGAACGCCTCGCCGGACGTATCGCGGCGGAGAAAGGCGAGAAGTCGCTGTCGCCATCGCCACAGCGATGGGCGCAACCGGAGTGGAAGGAAGCGGCGCCTGGGATCTCCGTCAAGTTGCTTGCGACGGATACGCAGAAGAACCGCGTCAGCATGTTGGTGCGACTGGCGCCCGGCGCCGAGTATCCCGGCCACCGGCATGCCGGACTCGAAGAGCTGCATCTGCTTCATGGCGAGCTGATGATCGACGACCGCAAGCTCTATCCCGGCGACTACAACCGCGCGGAGGCCGGCAGCGTCGATCATCGTGTCTGGAGCGAGACGGGCTGCACGTGCGTCCTGGTCACGTCCTACCACGACGCCATTCTCTGATTTAACCCCTTTCGTTTACCCGGGAAGGCCGCTCAACCTTCCGGCAAGCCGGCCTTGCGTGCTCCCTCGACGATCCGCTCGAACTCCTTGCGGAACGTTGGATTGTCGGAGTACCCCGCTCCATCCTGTGCCAGCTGCTGCACCGTGAAGCCTGGTCGCACTTTGAGAAGCTCCGCGACCGCCGCCGTCGCCTCTGCCTTCTGCCCGCGCCAGGCATACGCAGAGGCGAGATCGGTCCAGGCGCCCCAGAACGACTTCCCGGTCGCCGTCGACTTCAGGCACCATTCGATCGCCGCCGCGTCGCGCGCCAGGTGAGTGTGCGCGTGGCACAGGACGTAGTACCAGATGAACAGGTCAGGATCGCGCGGGCTCAGTCGGATCGCCTTCTCCACCGGCGCCATGGCGTCCGCGGCCCGTCCGATGGCAATCAAGGCCCGGCCGCGGGCAACGTATGCCGCCGCATGATTCGGATCGAGGGCGATGGCCCGGTCGTACGTCGCCAGCGCTGCGTCGAATCGCCCGGACAGTGCGAGCACCTCGGCCTTCACGTAGTGCGCCTGGGCATAGTTCGGCGAGAGCGCGATGGCCCGCGTGACGGATTCGTCGGCACGGGCGAGGACATCGGCACGATCGGGATCCCACCGATTGCGGTGGATGAGCGTGAGGGCGTGCGCGAGCCCGACCCTGGCCTGACTGCTGTCCGGATCGATGCGCAGCGCGTCTTCAAACACCGTGACAGATCTTTTCGCGTCCTCCTGCTGCGGCGCAGCATTCAGAATCGACCAGCCCCGCATGGTGAGGTCCACCGCATCCGGGTTCGCGCGTGGCGCGCGGCGTCCCTCGACATTGACCAGCTCGACACTGAGCGTCCTCGCGAGGCGGCTCGCGATGCCGAAGTTGTCCTGGGATGTCGTCAGCGTCCCTTGATCGACGTCCATCTGCTCGGCCCACAGGTGCGCGCCGGTGCCGGCATCGATGAGCTGCGCGTTGACGCGGACGGTGCGGCCCGTGCGGCGGACGCTGCCCTCGAGCAGGTAGCGGACACCTAACTCGCGGCCGACCTGCCGCGCGTCGACGGCTTTGCCCTTGAATGTGAACGCCGTGTTCCGGGAAATCACGAAGCTTCCCGCGAGTCGCGACAGATCCGTCGTCAGGTCTTCGGTGACGCCATCGGCCAGGTAGTCCTGACTGGCATCGCCGCTCAGGTTGCTGAAGGGTAATACGACGATCGACAGACGCGGCGCCTCCGTGCCGTCTGCCCGCAGACCCGGCAAGAAGCGCGGGCCCATCCACCAGGCTCCTGCCGCGGCGAGGAGAACCAGCAATGCGGCCGCCACGCCCGGCACGACCCAGCGCCGGCGGTCCGCCGTGGTGGTGCGCCCGAGGGGCGCGGCGCCGGGTGTGAACGCTGCGCCCGGAATCAGGACCCGATACGTTCGCACGGGCTGCTCGATGTTCTTGAGCTGCCGCTCACCCGCATCCGCGAAAGTGATCGGCAGCTTGCCGCGGACGTGGTCGTGCACCGTACTGGACACCAGCACGCCACCCGGCTCCGCGAGCGCTTCCAGCCGGGCCGCGATGTTGATCCCGTCACCGTAGATCCTGGCGTCGTCGTGAATCACATCGCCCAGATTGATGCCGATGCGAAACCGCATGCGTCGATGCTCGGGCACACCCTCGTTGCGCTCGGCCATCACGGACTGGATCTGCACCGCGCACTCGGTGGCGGCGATGACGCTGGGAAACTCAGCCAGGATACCGTCGCCAGCGGTGTCGATGATCCGTCCACCGTGCCGGCCGATGAGCGGCAGGATCACGCTCTGGTGCGCCTTGAGGTCCCGCACGGTGGCCGCCTCGTCCTCGTGCATGAGTCGGCTGTAGCCGGCGATATCGGCGGCCAGAATGGCGGCAAGCCGCCGGTTGATCAAGGACTCCTCGGCCATGTGTCCTCCGCGTCAGTCTTGCATATCGCCCTGCGAATCGCGAGGACGCAGCCTGCTCTTGACCGGGGCGTGGTGCGCCGCATAGCCTGCCGTGGAGGAGAGGGCCATGCTTGAGGGGAAAACGCGCATCCCGCCTGTCGACATCGAGACGCTTCCGGACGACCTGCGCGAAACGCTCGAGGAACAGCGCAAGCTCCGGGGCGCGCCACTCTATCCGTATCTCTTCTACGCGCGCAACCCGGCATATTTCCGCGCCGCGCAGGGAATGTGGACCGCCCTTCAGCAGGAGACGAAGCGCGTGCCCGGTACGCTGAGGGCGCTGCTCAACCGTCGCGTCGCCTCGTGGAACGGCTGCGAGTTCTGACAGGACGCCAATGCTGCCGTGGGCAGCAGGCTCGGCGTGTCGACGGAGAAGATCGAGGCGCTCGGTGACTACGCGAGGAGCCCGCTCTTCAGCGACGCGGAGAAGGTGGCGCTCGAATACGCCGACGCGATCACGGACACGCGCCGCGACGTCGACGACGAGCTGTTCGCGCGCGTGCAACAGCACTACGACGACGACACCATCGCCGAGCTGACGATGATCATCGCGTGGGAGAACGCGTCCTCGCGCTTCAACCGGGCGTTCCGCATCCCATCGCAAGGGTTCTGGAAGCCATGACCGCGCGCTTGCGAGCACGCTCTCCGCGTTACTTCACCAGGCTGTAGTCGATCCGAGACGCTGCTCAGGCGAGCAGGACGATCTGGCCGGTGGTGCGCCGCGCTTCGAGATCGCGGTGGGCGTCGGCGGCGGCGGCGAGGGGATAGCGGCGGACCTCGGGCTTGAGGATGCCGTCACGCATCGCGGTGAACACGTGGCCCGCCATCGCGTGGAGGTATTCGGCGGTGTAGTGAAAGAGCACGGGCTGGGAGAAGGTGCCCGACTTCTCGCCCAGGCTCTGTGGGTCCAGGGGGCCCGTCGCCTCGCCGTAGCTCACCCAGTGGCCGCGCGTGGCGAGGGCCGCCAGGTTCTCCTGCGCTGCCTCGCGCCCGAGCCCATCGTAGATGACGTCCGCGCCGCGGCCGCCGCTGACCTGCCGTGTCCGCTCTGCGAAGGCATAGCTTCGCGTCACGATCGGGTGCTCGCAGCCGTTCGCGCGCGCGACCTCCGCCTTGGCATCGTTCGACACGGTGCCGACGACCCGCGCGCCGAGCCCCCGGGCCCACTGGCAGAGCAGCAGGCCCACGCCGCCCGCCGCGGCGTGCACGAGCACGGTGTCGCCGGG
>WUUC01052641.1_pt1 | contig 10470 bp, 10 predicted proteins | sample 6278441 | NCBI WGS metagenome assembly WUUC01 (sample SAMN13675441, study PRJNA597444) | soil metagenome | isolation source: soil | place: USA: Washington | collected 2017-10 | reverse complement strand
GTACAATTTAGCGGTGAGTCCCCAGCGCAGCAACCGGTCCGAGCTGATCGAGGGCACGCTCCGGTGCCTGCGACGCCTTGCCCCGCAGCGGGTCACCGCCCGCGCGATCGCCGAGGAGTCCGGTGCCAACCTCGCCTCCATCACTTACCACTTCGGATCGAAGGACGAACTCGTCACCGAGGCGGTCATCGCCGGCCTCGACCGGTGGCTGGCGCAGATCGCGCGCAGCCTTGACGAGTTGGAGGCGCGGGCGCCGGAGGACCGGTTCCGGGCCGCGTTCGCCGTCGTGGCCGACAGCCGCCGCCATCACGAGGGCCTCGCCCGTACCTTTCTCGCCGCCATGGCCAAAGCATCGCACGACGAGCGGGTCAGGCAACTGCTGACCGCAGGGTTCCGGCGCACCCGCGGCGAGGTCGCCACCGTGCTCGGCCTTGGCACCGACGCGGCCGGCCGCGACGCGGCGGGCCTGGTACTCGCCTTGTTCAACGGCCTGCTCTTCCAGTCATTGGTCGATCCCGGGCTCGCCATCGAAGGCCGCCGGATGACGCGCGCTCAGGCACGCCTCCGCAGCGTCATGCCACCGCAGGAGTGACCGTACGCGCGATGAGTATTCGCCGCTCCGGCGGTCTTACGCCGGACAGACCCAAAGACGAGGACCCCCTATGCGCAAGCTGGTGCTCTACACGCTGCTGTCCATGGACGGCGTCGCGGAGAGTCCCGACCGGTACGTGTTCGATTTCGACGAGGTGATGTACGCCAACCTCAGCCGCGTCATCGAGACTCAGGACGCGGTGCTCCTTGGCCGGCAGACCTATGACGACTGGGCTTCCTACTGGCCGACCTCACGGGAGCAACCGTTCGCAGGCTTCATCAATCGGGTGCGCAAGTACGTGGATGAGCTGCGGCTGGTCATCTCACCGGCGCTGTCGGGAAGCGGCCGCAAACTGTTCGGCGACGACAACAAGCTCCGCAAGTTGGCCCTGTTGCGGGTCGAAGGAACGCCCTCGGGTGCCCTCCTCGCCGACTACGCGGTACGACAGGAGCAATAGGACGGGTCGGGCGGCCGGCCATCCGGACGACCGGCCGTCCGACAACTTTGCGAGGATCTCGCCGTGCTCCTGCGACTGGTGTACCTCGGCGTGATCAACGTCGTACTCACCGGATCCAAGTGCCCCGAAAGAACGCAATCATGGAGCGATGGATCCGGTCGTGCCGAAACGAGCTGCTCGACCGCATGCTGATCGACAACGAGGCCCATCTCCCGCACGCCCGCGCGAGTACGAACGTCACGGGACACACACGAACGCGTTGGCACGGTAAGGGCTCGGTGACCCGTCGTGAACGGGTAGGTCTGATGGTGGCTGGATGGGCTGGGCCGGTGGGGTGGCGCTATCTTGGTTTAATGCCCAGCATGAATCGCCAGGTGGGCACGCTGGCGGATTCGGAGCGGCTCGGTCCCGGCGCGCACGTGTGCTGCGTGATCGGGTCGACGGCGCAGTTCGAGGCGTGGACCGCGGCGTGCCTGGCCGAGGGCGCCGAACGGGGCCAGAAACTGTTCCGGTTCGCGCCGTGGGCGGCTCTGGACGGTTTGCCGGTCGACGCGTCGGTCACGGTTGCCGACCCGCATGTGGCCTTCCTGGACGAGGGCCCGGTTGATGCCGCGGCCATGTACGCGATGTTCCGGCGGCAGGACCGGGCCGCCCGGCGGGAGGGATACCGGGGCCTGCGGTTGGTCGCTGACATGGACTGGCTTCTCGCCTGCCCGCCCAGCCGGGCGGAGTTGGTCAGGTTCGAGGTGCTGCTGGACCAGGTCGTGACCGAGTTGGACGCGACGGTCGTCTGCGCCTACCGACGGGAACACTTCGACACCGTCATGATCGCCGAGATGGTCGCGGTACACCCGCTGACCGCCGGTCAGGTCACGAGCGAGCCGGGGTTGCGGGTGTTCAACGTCAGCCCGGCGGTGTGGGAGGTGACCGGCGAAGTTGACCATTTCAACGCCGAACCGTTCGGCCGGGCCATCGCGGCCGCCGCCGACGGGACCTCGTCACTTCGGCTGCGCACCGCGGGCCTGCGGTTCGTCGCCGTGGCCGGTATCCAAGCCCTGGCGCGGGTGGCGCGATCCCGCCCCGACCTGCACCTGACCATCGAAGACGCGAATGTAACGCTGCGGCACTGCTGGACGCTGCTGGACCTGGATCGGCAACTGCCGGGCGTGCGGTGGCAGCCCGACCCGGCCAGCCCGCTTCCACCGGGCGATGTGCGGGCACCGGCCGCGCCGCGGGTGGACGTTCCATGAGCATCGCCGAAACCCGCCGGGTCCGCCCGCTCGGTCCCGCATTCCGCCACGAAGCGCTGCTCTACGCTGATCACCGCGAGTTCCTCGCCGGCACGGTGCCGTTCATCCACGACGGACTGGCCCGCGACGAACCGACACTGGTTGTCGTCGACTCCGCCAAGATCGCCGCAATACGGGACGAACTGGGAGACGACGCCGACCGGGTGTACTTCGCCGACATGAGCACGGTCGGCCGAAACCCAGCCCGCATCATCCCCCGCTGGCGGCAGTTCATCGACGACCACCTACGACCGGATCGGCCGGTGCGCGGCATCGGCGAACCGATCTGGGCCGGCCGCGGCCCGGCCGAGCTGATCGAATGCCAGGCCCACGAAACGCTGCTCAACGTCGCCTTCGCCGACAGCGCGGCCTGGACCCTGCTGTGCCCCTACGACCTTGAAGCGTTGGAGCCTGACGTCGTGGCAGAGGCCCGTCGAAGCCACCCCTACGTCGTCATCGACGGCAGCCGCCAGCTCAGCGGTGACTACCTGGACGAGCACCCGTCACCGGCCCGGCTCAACCACCCCCTGCCCCCGCCGCCCGCCGACGCGTACGAGATCCGGTTCGGCCCCGGCCCCGAGGCACTACGCACGGCGCGGCGCCTGGTCGAGCAGCACGCCGCACACACCGGCCTCGACCCCGCCTCAGCCGGACCCCTGACCCTGACCGTCAGCGAACTGGTCACCAACAGCCTGTGCCACGGCGGCGGACACGGCACACTGCGACTGTGGCGCGACGGCGACACCCTCGTCTGCGAGGTCAGCGACGCCGGCCAGATCAGCGGCCCACCGCTGCTCGGCCGCCAACACCCGCCACCCGACCAGCTCGGCGGGCGGGGGCTGTGGCTTGCCAACCAACTCTGCGACCTCGTCCAGATCCGCTGCACCGAGACCGGCACGACGGTACGCGTGCATATGACAGTCACCTGAGCCGTCGACACCGCTGACGGGTACAACGCCACCGCAGCCGGGCGGCACGGTGAGCGCGCGTGGTGTCTTACCGGGAATCCTCCATATCGACCCCGATCGATAGAGCCGCCTTTTCCACGCCGTCTGACCCCGTGCGTGCGGGCGCTGGTCAACGATCGTGACCGGAACGGTCTCCCGATGTGCGGTTGTATACGACCGGCGTGGGTAGTCGACGGCCATGCGACTCGGGAATGTCGAGGTGCGCCCGCTCGGCGGCGGGCTCGGATGCCTACTGATGATCGTCGGTTCGATCGTGCTGTCGGTCCTGTGCACCGCCGGCGCCAACCTGCTGAGCCGCTGACCGCATCCGCTGCGGATCTCAGCACGCGTCGCGCAGCAGGCGGTACACCTCGTCGACCGCCGCGACCCCCGTGCGCTCCACCGCCTCCACCGTGGCCGCGCCCGCGTGCGGGCTGGCGATCACATTGTCGAGCCGCAGCAGCGGCGAGCCCGCGGTGAACACGTCCAGCGCCGCGCCGCCCAGCGTGCCGTCGGAGAGGGCCGCGGCCACCTGCTCGTCGTCTACCAGTTCGGCGCGTGCGGTGTTCACCAGCAGCGCGCCTGGGCGCATGCGGCGCAGCGCGTCCGCGCCGAGGATGGCGCGGGTCGCGTCGGTGAGCGGCGCGTGCAGGGAAACCGCGTCGGCCCGGGCCAGCAGTTCGGCGAGCCCGACGGTCTCGACGTCTCCGCTGTGGACGAACGGATCGTGCGCGAGGACGCGCATCCCGAAGGCGGCGGCGAGGGTGGCCACCTCGTGGCCTACCGCGCCGAGCCCGATCAGGCCGAGCACCCGGCCGCGCAGTTCGATCCCGGTGCGCCGCCCCGCCCCGCGGGCGGCGCCGGCACCGGCATCCGCGCGCACGGCGCGGTCGTGGTGGCAGACGTGCCGGGCCAGCGAGAGCAGCAACGCCATTGTCAGCTCGGCGACGGAGCGGGCGTTGGCGCCCGGCGTGCCGCCGACCCGCACGCCGCGACCGCGGGCGGCGTCGAGGTCGATGTTGTCCATGCCGCTGCCGTACTTGACGACGACGCGCAGCGGGCCGGCGTCGAGCACGGCGGCGGTGACCGGGTCGAGGCCGACGATGAGCGCCGCGCACCCGGTCACCAGCGAAGCCAGTTCGTCGGCGGACAGGATCCGGTCGTGCGGCGGGTAGACGGGCGTGAGGCCGTGCCGCGTAAGGCGGTCGTGGTGGGCGCCGGGCGTGGCGCGGAACGACCGCGGCGTGACCGCCACGCGGGACGGCCGCGGCGTGGCGGGCCCGCGGGCAGCAGGGTCGACGTCCGTCACGGCGCCGCCCGGGCCAGGTCGTCGAAGACCGGCGCGAGGGCCGGTCCGAGCGCCCGGTAGGCCCGGCGCAGGTCGGTGTAGCGGCGATGGCGGTCGGGGTCCGGCCGCGCCGGGGTGCCGGTGCGCTGCCACTCGCGGGCCACGCCGAGGTCCGTGACGTGACCGGTGGCGGCGGCCGCGATGAGCGCGCAGCCGAGCACGCCGCACTCCTGCCGGACCGCCGGCACCCAGTCGATGCCGAGCACGTCGGCCTTGATCTGGTTCCACAGCGCGGACGCGGCACCGCCGCCGAGCGCGCGGGCCTCGCGCAGGTCGACGCCGGCGCCCGCGCCGCGCAGCGCGCGGACCCATTCCGCGTACTCGTAGGCGATGCCCTCAAGCACCGCGCGGAACAGGTGGCCGGTGGTGTGCGCGGCGGTGAGACCGACCCACGCGCCGCGCGCGTTCGGCTGCGGCGGCAGCACCTTGCCCTGCACGTGTGGCAGCCACAGCAGGCCGCCCGCACCCGGCGGCACGGCCGCCGCCAGGGCATCAAGCTGCGGGTACGTGGATCCGCCGCCGATGCCGTCGCGGAACCACCGCAGGGCGAGTCCTCCGCCGTTGACGAAGGCGAGCGAGATGTACACGCCGTCGAGCACCGAGTGGCTGGCCATGACGACCTTGTCGGCGACGTCGGGGTGGAAACCGTCGACGCACACGGCGAACACGCTCGCCGTGCCCGCCGAGTCGAACGCCTGCCCGGGTGTGGTGACCCCGGCCCCGAGCGCGGCGGCGGCCTGGTCACCGGCGCCGGCCGCGATGGGCGTGCCGACCGGCAGGCCGCTCGCCTCGGCACCGTCGCGGGTCACCTCGCCGACGACGTCGAGCGGGTCGACGATGCGCGGCAGCACGGCCGCGTCAAGGCCGAACAGGTCGACAAGCTCCGGCGACCAGCGCGCGTGCGCGGTGTCCGCGACGTTGGTGAAGTGCAGGTACGTACGGTCGATGAAGGCCTGCGCGGCGGTGAGCCCGGCGAGCCGGCCGGCGACGTAGGCGCCCGGCACCACGAACCGTGCGATGCCGCGGAACTCGTCGGGACGCTCCGCCTTCCACCACGCCATTTTCGGGCCGTGCGAGTACGTGGGTGGGCAGCCGGACAGTGCCGTGATGCGGTCGGCGTGCCCGGCCATCCGGACGATGTACGGCGTGCAGCGGGTGTCGAGCCACGAGTCGAACGGGATGGCGGGCCGGTGGTCGGCGTCGATGGCGCCGATGCCGGACATCTGGCCGGAGAACGCCACGCCCGCGACCTGCGCGGCGGTGGACGGACCCGCATCGGCGAGTGCCCGCCGGATGGTGCGGCACGCCGACGCCTCGATGTCGCCGAGGTCCTGCGTGACGATGCCCGGCGCGGGTTGGTGCAGGTGCACCTCCTCGAACGCGGCGCCGAGCACGTGGCCCGACCCGTCGACCACCGCCGCCTTCGTGCCCATCGTCCCGAGGTCGCAGCCGACGAAGACCGGCATGTCAGGCCCTCGGGTAGCCGGGGTCGGGAATGACCTGCGGCCCGTCGGGGCCGCGCATGATGCGCACCGGGAAGCCGGTGCGTTCGATGGTCTCGTAGTCGTAGCCGGCGTCGGCGATGTACGCGGCGAGGAACACCAGCGGCTCGTCGCCGACGTTGACGCTGCGGTGCGCCCAGCCGCCGGGGATGTAGTTCATCGTGCCGCGGCGCAGCGGCTCGACGGTCCACCGCCCGTCGTCGGTGGCGAGCAGCAGCCGTCCCTCGCCGGCCAGGCCGAGGTAGAACTCGCCGCGCTCGCGGATGCGGTGGAAGTGCCCCTTGGTCATGAAGTACTCTCCCGCCACGTCGCCGGGCTCCAGCCGGGTCGTGGAGCAGGAGATGTTCGAGTTGGTCGGCGGCACCTCGACCGGGAACACCTGGTACACAAGACGATCCGGCTCGGTGACGGCGGCGGCGCCGGCCAGGAACAGGCCGCTCAGGTCGGCCACCGACCGCCGCGACACCGCGCCGCGGGTGGGCGAGAGCGTGCCCGCGTCGAGGTCGAGCAGCGTCGTGAACGGGAACAGGTCGGTCATCCCGGCGCCTCCTCCAGCCGTACCAACACCTTCAGCGCGTGTTGCGAGGGCTCGGCCAGCGCCTGCGGTGCCCGGTCCAGCGGCACGGTGATGCACGGCAGGGCGGCCAGGTCGATCGTGCCGCGGGCGGCGAGGTCGACCGCGCGGCGGTAGTCGGCGAGCCGGGAACCGGTGCTGCCGATCAGGGTCAGGTGGCGGTAGTGCACGGGATTCGCGTCGACGGGGGCCCCGCCGGGCGTACCCGCGAAGACGTGCACGCGGCCGCCGGTGGCGACGGCGCCCAGCGCGTACCCGATGGGGTCGGGACCGGGCGCGGTCACGACCGCGACCGACGGTGCCGCGCCGAGTGCCGCGGCCGGGTCTTCGCCCGCCGCGACCGTCGCGTCGGCGCCGAGGCGGGCCGCGAGGTCGCGCCGCGCCGCCGAGCGCTGCGAGACCACCACGCGGGCCCCGGCGGCCCGCAGCGCCCACGTGCACAGCACCCCCATCGCGCCCGCGCCGACGACGAGCGCGCCCTCCCCCGCCGCCACGCCTAGCAGGTCGACGGCGTGCAGCGCGCACGCGAGCGGTTCGAGCAGCGGCGCGACGGAGACGTCCACGCCGTTGAGGGGCACGGCGTGCGCCGCCGGCACGGCCACGAACCGTGCCAGCCCGCCGTCGCGGCCGAGGCCGACCGCGACCCGGTCGGGGCAGCGGTTGTCCCAGCCGGCGCGGCAGGCGGCGCAGCGGCCGCAGCCGATGTCGGGGTGCACGCCGGCCGGCCGCCCGTCGGGCAGGTGGCCGGCGACCTCGTGGCCGGGGATGCGAGGCGGCTGCGCGCCGCGGGCGGCGAGCCGGCGGTCGGTCGGGCAGATCCCGGCGTACGCGACGCGCAGCAGCACCTCGCCGTCGCCGGGTGCCGGCTCGGGGACCTCGGTCACCGCCACCGCGCCGGGCGCGCCCACCCGCACCGCCCTCATCCGCCGGTCACCTCGCCGGCGACCTCGCTGAGGAGCACCCGTCGCCCTTCGGCCATGGACCGGTTCGCGGCGGCGACCGCCGCCAGGGCGCGCTGCCCGTCGGTGGCGGTCACGCACGGCTCCGCCTCGCCGCGGGCGACCGCGACCAGGTGGGCGTCTTCGGCGCGGTAGGCGTCGGCGAACAGGTCGCGCCACGAGCGGACCGCGTCGGTCTCGACGACGCCGTACCTGCCGACGAGGATCGGGGCGCGCGCGGCGGGACCGCCGACGAAAACCGCACCCTCGGTGCCGTAGACCTCGGCGCGGGCGTCGTAGCCGTAGTCGGCGGGGCAGGCGCCGTCGACCTGGGCGAGGGCACCGGCGTCGAGTTCGAACGTGGCGGCCACGATGTCGACGAAGCCGGGCAGCCGGTCGGCCAGGTCGGGGCGCTTCGCCGCGCGGCCCACCGCATACGCCGCGACGAACTCCTGGCCGGAGAGCCAGCGCACGGTGTCGAGGTCGTGGGAGTTGACCTCCGCGAGCAGGCCGCCGGAGCGGGCCGGATCCCATGCCCACTCGGGCGGCAGGCCCGGGCCGCGCCCCGTCGAGCGCACGAGCACCGGGGTCCCGATGTCGCCGGCCGCGATCCGTTCGGCGGCGCGCCGGAACCCGGTGTCGAAGCGGCGCATGAACGCCATGACGAACCGCCCGGCCGACGCGCGGGAAGCCGCCAGGACCGCGGCCGCCTCGTCGAGCGTGGACGCGAGCGGCTTCTCGCACAGCACGTGCCGGCCCGCGGCGAGCGCCGCCAGCACCACCTCGGCGTGGGCGAAGGTGGGCGACGCTACCACGACCGCGTCGACCCCGTCGGCGGTCGCCGCCGCCACCGCGTCGGCGTAGCTGCGCTCGCACCCCAGTTCGGCGGCGGCGCGGTCGCGGGCGGCCGGGTCGGGATCGGCGAGCGCCACGAGGCGGGCGCCGGGGATGCCGGCGGCGAAGTTGCGGGCGTGCACCATGCCGGCGCGGCCGAGACCGGCCACCAGCACGCCGACGCTACCGGTCACGGCGACGCACCTCCCGCGGCCGCGGCCGGCTTCCCACCGCCATCGTCGGCGGCCCCGGCGGCCGGCGGCCCACTCCCGGCGGTCGACGCCGCAGACCCGCCGCCGGGCGCCTTTCCGCCGCCCCGCGCGCGGGCCCGGCGCCGCCACTGGTCCACGGCGACGACCAGCACGATGATCAGGCCGTTGACGACCCGCTGCCAGAACTCGGCGACGCCGAGGATCGACAGACCGTTGGCGAGCACGCCGATGATCAGGATGCCGATCATCGTGCCGCCGACCCCGCCGTCGCCGCCGAAGAGGTTGGTGCCACCCACGACGACCGCGGCGATGGACTGCAACTCCATGCCCTCGCCCATCAGGGCGTTGGCGCTGCCCTGCCGGCCGGTCAGCATGATGCCGGCGATCGCGGCGAGCAGGCCGGACAGTACGTATATCTTGATCTTGACGCGGTCGACCCGGATGCCGGAGACCCGGGCGGCCTCGCGGTTGCCGCCGACCGCGTAGGCCGAGCGGCCCATCTTGGTGCGTGACAGCACGAACCAGCCGGCGACCGCGCACGCCACGGCGACGAGCGCGATGAGCGGGATCAGGAGCACCGACTCGGCGCCGAGGAACGACACGCTCTCCGGCACCCGCCGGCCGGACACCGCGCGGCTGTAGTCAGGCACCGGCAGCCCGTCGGTGATGAGCAGCGCCGCGCCGCGGGCCGCCGCGAGGGTGCCGAGCGTGGCGACGAAGTCGGGCACCTGCCAGCGCGCGATGACGTACCCGTTGAAGGCGCCGACGAGCGTGCCGGCCGCGAGGCCCAGCAGCAGCGCGGCCGGCTCGGGCCAGCCCCAGTGGGCGAACGCGACACCCATCAGGCTGCCCGACAGCGCCGCCGTCGACGCCACCGACAGGTCGATGCCGCCGGAGACGATCACGATGGTCTGGCCGACCGCGAGGATGGCCGGCACCGAGTACTGGCGCAGGATGTTCAGGGAGTTGTCGACGGTCAGGAAGTTCGGCGTCGCGATGAAGAACGCGAGCACCAGCACGAACAGGATGCCGACCGCGCCGACCCGCCCGCCGGCGGCGTTCGAGACGCGTACGGTCTGGGCGCGCAACGTGGTCGCGAGCGCGTCGGCCCTAGCCACCGGAGCCTCCCGCCTCAGCCATTCGAACCTCCTGCCGCGGCCGCCATGATCTCGTCGTCGGGCGCGTCCGGCGACACCGACCGCACCAGCCGTCCCCGCGCCATCACCAGGATCCGGTCGGCGAGCGCGCGGGCCTCCTTGAGCTCCGAGGTGAGGTACAGGATCCCGATCCCGTCGGCGGCCAGTCGCCGCACCAGCCGGAACACCTCCTCCTTCGCGCCAACGTCGATGCCGCGGGTGGGGTCGTCGAGGACCAGCAGCCGCGCCCCGGAGCACAGCCACCGGGCCAGCAGCACCTTCTGCTGGTTGCCGCCGGAAAGGGTGCCGACCGGGCGGTCGAGCGACGCGGTTCGGATGCCGAGTTCGTCGACGTAGCGGCGGGCCAGGGCGCGCTCCCGCGCGAAGTCGAGCAACGGCCCGCCGCCGAGGCGGTGCAGCGACGCCAGGGTGATGTTCGCGGCGACGCTCAGCGCGGGTACGAGCCCCAGCGCACGGTCTTCGCCGAGGTAGCCGAGCCCGGCGGCGATGGCGTCGACGGGCGAGGTGATCCGTACCGGCCGGCCGTCGACCTCGACCGTGCCGGTGGTGCCGGATTCGAGCCCGAACAGCGTGCGCCCCAGCCGGGTGCGGCCGGCGCCGACGAGGCCGAAGACGGCGAC
>WUUC01186595.1_pt1 | contig 10471 bp, 7 predicted proteins | sample 6278441 | NCBI WGS metagenome assembly WUUC01 (sample SAMN13675441, study PRJNA597444) | soil metagenome | isolation source: soil | place: USA: Washington | collected 2017-10 | reverse complement strand
GAGCGTTGCCTTGGTAAGGCAAAGGTCCCGGGTCCAAATCCCGGCCAAGGCTTCCTTGTTTTTAGAAAAGGAGAAAGAAACGAAGACTTTGATAAATTGAAGACCTTACAGCCCGCTGTAAGAACCTTACAAAATACTGTAAGATTACCAAGGCAACGCTCTACCAGGCTGAGCTACCAGGAACCTGGTGAAGACGGGATTAAAGAACTGCCTTCTCGCGATGACCATTGGAATCGCTATGAGAAATTCTTACTGCAAAACTATGGCTTACATACAGCCAAAGTAAGATTGTCGTACTCCAAAAAGTACTGCCGTGTCTTAGAGAGTGGAGATGCTCAGGAACTTTTAGAATTGACCAAGGATAAGAGAATACACGCCATGAAAGCACTTCCCACATTATCAAAGTATATCGGGTGTTATGATGAATGGAAAGATATCAGAGAAAGGCACCAGTTACAGTGGTCAAATGAAAACGGCCTTGAAGCGTTCAATGACATTATGAATTGTAAAGAGAACTATAGCTCGATGATGAATTGGATAATCGATACTATTTCGAAATTGCCAGTACAATATGGCAATATTCTTTTGTATGATACATTGACTGGGTTAAGACCGGATGAAGCTTGTAAGAGCATTATTCTTCTAAAAGAAAAAGGTCAGGAAGGTTATCTGAACAGGGATATTATGACCTTAGAACATTTCCGATATCCACGTATATTTATAAGAAGAACTAAGAGCGCCTACTTTAGTATCATAACTGAAAAAGGTTTGGAGCTGGCAAGACAATCTGCTAATTGCGGATATAATGCTCTAAGGCTTGCAGCGAAGAGATATGGAATGAATATGAATATGGCATTTTGCAGGAAGATATTCGCCACCCATCTACGAATGAATGGTATAGAGCAAGAAACAATAGACTTATTGCAGGGAAGGGTCCCAAAGTCTGTTTTTGCCAGACACTATTTTAGACCAGACCTTGACTATAATAGAATCACGGACTTATTACATAAACTCCATGATTCTATCGTCACATAACAAAATTTCCAATTAACAAGCGCGGGACTTGAACCCGCTTTTCTGACTAGAAGCGTAAGAGGCAATCCCTACCTTAGCAATTTTACTGGGATTCCAATTTGTCAGATTATTTTAATTCTCTTTCAATAGGGATTTCCTAATAGAAGAGACTAGAGTACCTTTTTTTTCAGGAAAGTGTCTGTTTTCATCGATAGGCTGACCATTTGTCAGTAACTTCTTGTATGTCTCTTCCAGGGAAATAAGCACCTTATTTCTTATTCTTTTCTTCACAAGTAGCTTACTGCGTTGCAATAAAAGTAAATGACGGTTGTATGTATCAAAGGAAATTTTTTTTCCAGCTCTTGAGTAGCATTCCATATGTCTCTTTAATTCCCTGTAATATTTTGGACCATCAAACAAAATGTCGACAATGAGGTAATCAAGAGAGTACTCATAATTGGTATGCCCGCCCATATTGCTCCGGACTTCATTTAAGCAAAGAACATTTATGAGGTTTCCGAAATTTGCAACAAAAAATACCAATAGGGATATCATTACCTGGGGAAATCATATCCAAAATTGATAGCGAACGTGGAGATGTTTCGCGAAGTCGTTATCTACTAAGAATAGTCGAAACTGGATACCGAGAAAGTAAAAGTAAAGCTCCAATTCTTTCAAAAGAAAAAAACAGTTCGGATTCACTTGGAAGTAGATTCGAGAGCCTGCGTCCAAGCGAACCGCGAGATGCCAAAGGAGGTTTGAATCCCGATGGCTAGGAATACTATATCTCCAGACCTTAATAATCTTAATCTCACTTGCGATACTGCCGGGTGCAATGCTAAAGCTACTATTCGAATCCTAGTACAATCAGAAAATAATAAGATTAAGTCTTTAAACTTATGTGAAAAATGCCAGAACGAATTTTTTCCAAATTGTACCACCACGGAAGCAATATTAATTGATGATAATGACGTTCCGCTAATTTTTAATGCAAAGACAAGGTGCATATGTCACAACTGCGATAACGAAGCCCATATCTTCCTAGAGGCTCACCAAGCCAGGTCGGGGTATTACTGTGAAATGTGCTCTATAGACCTAAAACTCCATGGATTAGCTGAGGAAGTAATTGTGGGATGACTGATTCAGAAAAAGAACAGGACAATACCAACCAAATGCCTGATGATAGTAATATCAGTCATAATGAACCACCAAGTCCTTCCCCCGAGAGCATTCTCAAGCATGTCAGCGCTATGCTATCTAACAAAAACTCAAATGAACCACCTTTATCTCGACCGTCTAAACGTGATGTTGAGTTTTGTAAGGTATGGGCAGATTATTGGCGCTACGTAATAGGCGTTAATGTTATCCCTGCAGATACCAGAAATAAAATAACAGTTATTGGTTGGAAGAAATATAAAAACAGTTCTGTTCCTAATTGGCAACACGAGCAGTGGATTAAGGATGGTGCATTTGCAAAAGGGATGGCCCTCATTCCCGGGAGAGCCTGGCACAGAAATGACAAGATAGGACAGTACCTCGTTTGTCTTGATGCAGATAGATGGAATGCTATACTGGAAATTTGTACAAGAAATGGTAAAACAATCCCATTGCAGGAGCTAGCCCAAAAATTCTTGGTAGAACAGCACAAAGATAATACCGACAAGGCACACATTTACTTTTATTCTCCTATACCCTTTCCGAAAAAATCTCCGGATTCGATACTAGGTCTAGAAGTTAAGGGATTGGGGGAGCATGGAATTGTTTACTGTTCCCCTTCGACTCACAAGAATGGATATCCGTATGAAATAATCGGTACAATTCAGCCAATTACTTTAAACACAATCCAGGCAAGGGAGCTTGTTCAGCATTTAAACCAGATATGTATCGAATATGGGGTTCAATACTTAGATAAGGTTAGCATAATCGACAGAAGTTTGAAGGATATGGTTAAGACTTTGACAATTAATCACACTATCAAAGTCCATCTCGGTCAAAGACATAGCACACTAATTTCCCTAGCTGATTCTTTGCTCTTTAATCATCTGGCTGGAGGAAAGAAAAACGAGAGCCAATTAAAGAATTTTTTTGACCGAGTTAATGAGGAGCTTTGTGACCCCCCATTATCATGGGTTGAACGGGATAGTATTTGGGAGAGTGCATTGGACTTTGTAGATAGAATAGGGACCCACGTGAGGGCTAACATCAAGAAATCTGTAAATAATGAAAATGAATCTGGAAACGACTTAGTAGTCTCGATGGCCGAGAAAATAATGCGGAATCATACATTTGCAACTATGAATGATAGCGGTGAAATTTACTATTACGATGTACATAGAGGCGTGTATATACAAGGCGGAGAAGTCCTAGTTGAAACAAAAGCCGAAGAGTATGAAAATAGAATTTCAACTATTAAAGTAGCTGAAATAGCAAATAAGATAAGACGAAGGACGTATGTTTCCCGAACAGAGTTTGATAAGGATTTGGAGGTATTTAACTTGAAAAATGGTTTATATAATTTTAAGGCCGACAGATTCACTCCGCATACTGCAGACTACCTCTCCATAGTTCAACTGCCAATCAATTATGACCCCAATGCTAAGTGTCGTAACGTTCTCCGGTTCCTAGGCCAGGTATTGAGACCAAAAGATGTATTTACGGTACTTCAACTATTCGGTTATTGTCTCTATAGAACTGCAAAATATGAAAAAGCTGGAATGTTCTGTGGTATAGGAGATAATGGAAAAGGCACACTAATAAAACTATTTGAACGATTTCTAGGCGACCAAAATGTTAGCCATGCAAGCATTCAGGAGCTGAACAATGATAGATTTGCTATCGCTGATTTACATGGTAAACTAGCTAACGTGTGTGCTGATTTGAAAGCAGAAAAGTTAACAAATACTGGTACTTTTAAGATGTTAGTTTCAGGAGACACCATAAGAGCTCAAAAAAAACATGGCCAACCATTTGATTTTAGGAATACTTCGAAGCAGATTTTCAGCGCTAATGAAATCCCAGAATCAAGTGACCAAACTTATGCATACTTTAAACGCTGGCTAGTATTTCTGTTTGACAAAATATTCCAAGGAGAAGATAAAGATATCAATTTGATTGACAAGCTTTCAACAGACGAAGAGCTGTCCGGGCTTTTGAATCTAGCAATTATTGGATTGAGGTACTTAATTAAAGAGAACAGCTTTCTGAGGGTCGACGATGTGAATACTGTGCAAAGGGAGTATAACAAAAATGCAAATGTTATGGAGGACTTTTTGGATAACCAGTGCCGCACTGACCTCACTGACAGAAATAACTACACAATATGCAGAGATTTGTATCATAGCTATATACTGCATTGCAAGCATAGCAATAAGCCTCCTGTCTCAGATAATGTATTTGGAAGCCATTTAATAGCGAAAGGAATTAGAAAGGAACGGAGGATGCTAAATCGAATTAGAGAATATTGCTATGTCGGTATTTCTGTAAGTAATGATGGTAGTATCGCCTAGGCTGTCTAGGTTACCTCTAACTTATGAGGGAAGAATATGATATAGTATATGGTATATATGGTTAGTACATGTAGTGAAAAAAGAAAGTTGTTAGCAGCCTAGACAGCTAGGACAATCCTCATGGATATGACTCAGGCTGTCAAGTCTTAAAAACAAAAAGACTTTATTCTTTTCCAGTAATGCCAAGAAGTCGTCAAAGAAAGAGAAAGAAAGGTGCGGCTCCTTCGTACTACAGAGTGTCCCGCAGTCTCAGGGTAATACATCCTTCGTCTTTTTTCGGGCATAGATACAGGTATACAAACGAGGGTCGTTTACAAGGTGGACTGGATAAAGCCTGGGTTGGTTTCGTTATTGGTCAAAGTCAAAATGATTATGAAAGCATGAGAAAATATGCTATTGCCATTCAAAAGTTCGAAAGACTACTGAATAAAGAAATAAACGAATTTCCTCAGCTTGAGCTGTATTATTCTGATGCTTTTGAGAATAAAGAGGAAGACGAGGATTCAAAGCTTGCAGTAATAGACCATTGGGCTGATGATACAGTAAAAAATAAGGACCATGATACCTACCATAGCTCTACACCGATATGAATAGATAGCAAAGCTATTACGCTAATTCACTCACTAGTAGACATAGAGAATAGTTCAATAGACAAGGACGTGTAACAATTCTCTATAATAGCCCTTACGCACCTCTGTTTTGACAGGAACGGTTCACAGAAAACCCGGTTAGATAATATAATTTTGTAAATGTTCCCTATGAATAAAACGTTTGTATCCTTAAGACTAAAAAAATGTTATAAAGGTTAAGTCCGTATGTGGTAACGTAAAGGAACGCTCTGAACAAAATAAGAAGAAAATTTGAAAACACTTGAAAACATCCATTTTAGGATAGGCAGTAGCGCCTTTTGCATATAAGTCACAAATCTGTACCATATACATAAACAGAGTATGGCCATCGATGAAGACACAAAAAGGAAGATAATCGACCTGTATTTTAGTCAGAGCAAACCTATTCGTCACATAACGAATATAGTCAAAAAGTCTAGTCGTGACATAATTGCGGTAGTAAAGGAACACAAGCAAAGGTTACGAAGGGCTTCAAAGCAGGAAGATAGTATTAGTGATGAAAAGAATCAAGCGAAAGAGGGGAAACCAAGCAACTATCCTATCAACGCTAAGGCATACCGGCTCTTTTCACAGGGACAAACTCCGCTACAAGTTACAATTGAACTGGGGCTTTCAGAAATGGATGCAACAAGATACTTTATAGAGTATCATAGGCTAAAGCGTTTACCTGAGCTAGCCAATATAATTAAAGAGCTAAAAGTACCAAGAAAAATTTCTCTTTTCATACAGTTAACCAAGCTGGCGCTGGCTGAAAATATGCGAGTCACTGAAATATTACAGCTTCTTAAAATGGCCAATGCACGGGGAATGTACAATATTGAACAAAACATCAGAAACTGTAGGCTGACGATAGAGAGCATGAGACAGCAAAGATACGAAAAAAGCCAGGAACTTTTGGTATTGAACAATAAAATAGACTCTGCAAAAGGCTATCTTAACCAATACAATCTAGCCCTAGAAGAGAAAAAAGAAGAGCTGGCAGCAGTTCTTGAAAGTAAAATTAAGTATGAGCGTATCGTTGAACTGTTCAAGCAAAATAATGAAACATTCTTGGAAATTCATAAAATAGCCGAAGGAAAGGTTAGAGCCTTTTTGGCAGAGAATAATGGACGAAAATTACTGGAATTTGCCCTTTCTGCGGTTACTCAGGCCCTGAGACTAGACCCTCAAAGAGGATTATTAATCCAAAAGACACCTTCATTAGAGAGTTACGATTTTAACCCAAATAATCTGTCTTTTCCGGAATTATGTGACTATAACTATCCCACCATTGCCAAAGAAAAGGTATTGGAGATTTCAGGCGAAGTTTACCATAATTTGGTTGAAGGTTTAACTGACATAACTAAACCTACTTTTACTGAAAAGCACGCTAAGATAGACTCTTACTAATCCCTATTTCGTTCCCACTAGTACGAGTTAGAATGTAAAGGAGCTAATACAGATTTTTATATCCTACAGGATGTCTTAGCGGGTAGCTTCCACCGCCGCTTGAATAGACTGAAATTATTATGAAATCTCGATTATCCTTGGATAAGACATGAAATATCAAAAGCCGCAGCAGGAATTGTTTTTAATGGTCGACTAAAGATAGAGGTTTCTCGCATGGTCAAGGAATTTGGAAATTATTATGAATCGAATGGGTGAGCCACATTATAATATATGTGTTCTGTATATATAGGTATGAAAGCAATAATCGCTCTTATGGCACTATCATTGTCTATGATTTTTGCAGGGCAGATAATGATGGTATACGCGTCCCATGGCAGTAGTGCCATTGCATGTGAAGCTGACGGATATGAAGCTGGACAAGATGGACCATTCAGCCAAGAACTATATAATACGTGTAAAGAAATAGGTGCTGGCGAAGAATATTACGATGGATTCATAGAAGGATGTATGGATGCAGATAACTCAAGGGAAGTATGTGAGTCAGCAACTGACGCTGATTAATCAGTAAGGAAATAATTTTTGAGAATCTCGTTTCCGCAATCCTTTACCTTTATTCCTTTGTGTTTCATATTCCAGTTATCTTTATAAGAAATTCCAGACCTAGCCTGAAATAGTTCACTAGTCAAGATAATCCTCTGGTTACCATGCTCAGTGGCTTGTTTCGCAAATGAAAGTCAACTAGGCCAGTGATGCCTGCTCCTCTAAACACGTGTATAATCTGGCGCTTTATTATTTAGATTACTGTACCAAAATAACAGGAAAATGACTACTGATGATAAAAATAAGAAGCCAGTAGCAGTGGTTACTGGTAGCTCATCTGGCATAGGATATGAAACTTCATTATTATTAGCAAAAAATGGGTTTCTTACTTATGCTACGATGCGCAGCCCAGATAAATCTAACAAAATCATTAATTTAAATCAAAATGAAAAATTACCCTTAGAAGTTTTAAAACTTGATGTAAGTGACGATAAATCTGTTAAAGAAGCAATCAAGAAGATAGCAAATGAACGAGGAACAATAGATGTATTAGTTAATAATGCAGGCTATGCTTTGCTAGGAGCTCTAGAAGAACTCTCTATCCAGGAAATCAAAGAACAATTTGAAACGAATGTATTTGGAGTTATCAAAGTCACAAAAGAAGTACTACCTCTTATGAGAAAACAACGACATGGCATAATAGTAAATATAAGCTCAGTAGCTGGCAGAATTGGCTTTCCTCTTACTTCCGCGTACGTGAGCTCGAAGTTTGCCATAGAGGGATTATCTGAATCTATAGCTTATGAAATAGAGCAATTCGGAATAAAAGTTATACTTATAGAACCAGGAGTGGTTAAAACCAATTTTGACAAGAATCTGAAGATTGGAAAAGGTGTATCTCCCACTACCTCGGCTGCAGATACACGTGATTCTCCCTATGCAAATATCACAAGGAGAAGAATTGCAGGATTCAGGCCCAGATTTGAAAATGGCTTACATCCAATAGAAGTAGCCAAAGTTATTTTAAGGGCAGTTTCATCAGAAAATGTTTCACCAGAGGCTAGATATTTGGTAGGTAATGACGCTTTTAAGCTGATGGAAATAAGAAAGAACAAGTCTGATAAAGAGTTTAGAAGATTAGTGATGGATGGTGTCCTAAAATAGCATACTTGCTTTCTCTCTATAGTTAGTATATATTCTTAGTAGAGCGATTTACTAAGAAAGATTCTCGTATGAGCTTCATTTAACAAACTAATGCTATCCATGAATCTCTTAGCCAGTTTGACTCTTAAAGAAAGCCTTTCGTAGCTGGCTGTTAGAGTTAAATATTCTCCACATTTCCCGCACCTTACCTATCTCAGAACCTGTTGCCTTTATTTGTCTATAATCCGAATTTGATTGGACATTCAGGAATTCTTGGAAGTTTGATATCCATCTTCTTATCTTGTTGATTCCTTTTCCGCTAATACGTACTGTGTAGTTTTGTGCCGTCAAATAATTGGCACCGTGAACAAGACCTGTTTGTACCAAGCGGGCTATCTCTCCATTAACGAACTGGGAGTCATAATATGTCAATCCTGCTTCTTTTATTACATGATAGGTTTGTTGTGGATGGTCCGGTTGGCCGCTATAATACAACACATACAGCACAAATAAGATTCTGAATTCTATCTCTCCTATTTTGTCCTCACCTTGCTTTGTTAAGACCCGTCTGAACGATTCTCTTATTTCCTCGTATGTCATCTGTTCATTACCTGTATTTGTCCGCTTCCAGAAAATTCTTAATTCCTTCTGAGAAGGGGTATGAGGACGATAATAACTCCTGGGCACATAAACAACAACTAAAACCTTTTCAGTGTCTGGGATAGGAATAAAATTGCCTAATTCAAAAACCGGATTGGTAGGGAGGGCATTTATTTTCTGTCCAAATCTGTTTGCGAACTCCTTATCGTTATCTATTCCTACAATGCCAAAATGATGGCCCTTCTCTTTGACCCCGAACACTATAAATCCGCCATCAGTATTTGCGAAGGCGCAGCAGTCCTTTGTTAATTCAATGCTGTCGGGCAATACGAATTTAAAATCATGCGTCTTGCTTTCATTGATATTTTTGTCTACGAGCTCTTTTATTCTATCGTACGACCAATCTTCGAGTCTATTGGGAATCTCTAGCATTCCATTTATTTATTAAGTATCCTTTGGCAGCTACTACACATAGACCGAGTTTAAATATCTTCTTTCCGTGAATATCAATAACTCATCACGCGAAGCCAACCCATGAAAGAGACCCTTGAATCAAAGTTGCTATTGTAGCGTACTACTAGTATGGCCAAGGGCGGTTTCTCCTTCAATGTATACAACAAGCACATTTCTGTTCTAAACTCATGCTTGCTTTTTCGTGATTGCAAATAGCACATTTACATGGCGTGACAAATTTCATGTCGTTCTTCTGCGTTGTTCTTACATTGAAATATATCCAGAGTATAATCATGGCTATTCCAGCTCGGAGTGCGAATAGGAAAATACTTAATGCGACTAATCCAAGACCATAAATCAATGGCCATAACGGAGCAGCAGATTGAGTGCTTCTAGACATTTTACATTATTGGACAGAAATATCTAATGCTTCTTGTCGTTGTCTTTCGTTATCTTCTTCAATCTTCTTTTTCTTTCTAACTGTGAGCAGTGTTCCTAAAGAGAATGGTTTTACTCATTCCTATCCTTAAATAGGTAGCGTGAGTACTGAATCACCTAATCCATCTCTACTATGCACATCTCACAGATGATTTGACCACCCCGTATTCGAGGTGCCGCATTATCAGACAACTCGAATTGTCTATCACAGTAAGCACACCTATAGCTCTTCATTTCTTCTTCTCCTTTTCAAAAAGGCCAAATTCTTCGGATTCCCGTGTCACCCTAATATTGGCAAAGAAATGGTCTTGAGGTTATCAGGCGAAGTTTACGACAAATTAGTAAGGGGCTTAACCGGTGCCACTATTTCCACGCCTGCTGAATTAGAAATAAGTTAGAAAATCTAATTGGATAATTATATTTAGAATCATGACCTGCGAAGCACTTGTAATTGGGAGTGTTGCTCACCATCATGTTCTTATCGGTTTGTATTTCATTATCGTTCTAGCTACCTTCTCTACATCATCAGCGCTTCTAGCTAACTTAGCTAGCTGTAACGCATCACGCACATCCTTTGTCCCCATTTCGTACCATACTACAAAAGCTATTTTATCAGCTATTTCTCTACTCAATCTATATCTATTAGCTGCCAACCTTGCTACTATTTCTCTAAACTTGTCAAAATTGTATTCAGGTAGATGAAACTCCATAAGTCTGCTTCTAAGTGGCTTACTTAATTGTTCTATATCGTTACTTGTT
>WUUC01126016.1_pt1 | contig 10471 bp, 13 predicted proteins | sample 6278441 | NCBI WGS metagenome assembly WUUC01 (sample SAMN13675441, study PRJNA597444) | soil metagenome | isolation source: soil | place: USA: Washington | collected 2017-10 | reverse complement strand
GCTCGGTCGCGATGTAGCGCTCCAGCTTGGCCACGCCCGCATCGCCCAGGACCTTGCGGGCGTACTCGACCGCCGTCGAGCCGATGAGGTATCCGCCCTGCATCCACGAGACTTCCAGGTTCTCGCGGGTCGCCCGGACCAGGATGCCCATCAGGCGCTGGTCGTGGCCGGGGCGGAAGTTGCGCTTCGGGTTGGTGACGGCCTCGCCGCAACCGCAGGCGCAGCCACCATCGGCGACCTCGAACATCACGTACGGGGTGCCGTTGGGGTCCGCGCCCTCGACGCCGTCGGTGTAGTCGTTGGTGTTGAACTCGATCCGGTTGGCCGCGATGTACGCGTCGGTGAACCGGGGGGCGGAGGCGGTGTTTTCGCTCATTGCGGGCTCCTTGGCGGGGGCGGGGGGTGGATCCCCCCTTCAAATGAAATTTTACCACAGGGGTAACGATGCGCACAAACCCGGGGTGTACCTGGGAGGCAACGCCCGCTCGGTGGCACCTCCAGTAAACACCTCGCTGGTAAACTCGGGTCATGAGCGAAGGAGCAGTTATGACGGAGAGAATGACCAACACGGAGCTGGCCGGTCTGCTGGGGTTGTCCCACGTGCAGATCCACCGGATCCGGCGAGGGACTCGCGGCGTGAGTATCGAGGCGATGGTCCGGATCCAGCACGTGCTCGGCTGGTCCATCACCGACCAGGTCGCTGCGCGCACCCGCGGTAAGTACGCGGCCGGGTTCGAGGAGGCGGTTTCGCGGTACGCTGCGGCCCGTGAGACGGATGTGGGTCCGGCGGAGGAGCGCTCTCCGACGGACCCACACCGCGTGGACTGACCCGCCAAGGTCCTCTCAAGAATAACACGACCGGAGGACCCCAAGTGCCCGTAATCGATCTCGACCTCGACATCACGTGGCTCGCGTTGGTAGCGACCGTGCTGCTCCCCATGCTCACCGCGGTCATCACCGCGCGCCTGGCCCATCCGGGTCTGAAGGCGGGCGTCCTCGCCCTCCTTGCGCTGGTGACGACCTTCGTCAACGAGCTGCTGACCACCGGCGGCATCGGCTCGTTCGACACCAGCTCGTGGCTCGCCACCGCTCTCGGCGTGTTCCTCGCAGCCGTCGGCCTGCACTACGGGCTGCTGAAGCCCACTCAGGTCACCGGCTCGCAGGGCGTCATCCAGGCGGCGATCGAGGGCGGTGTCGGATCCGATCGGTCGGTCCCCGGCAACCAGCCCTACTCGATGCCGTAGTAAGATAAAGGGGCTCCCAAGGACCCCCGAAGAGAGCGTCCGGCCCCGACCGGACACAGACCGGCCCCCGCCAGCTACAGACCGGCGGGGGCCGAGTCGTATCTACCGCGGGCGAAATCCAGTCCATCCGCCGGATTTCGCCTTCTTCGCCCGACCAGCCTCGACCAGCGCCCTCATGGCGACGTCCAGCTCCAGCGGGTCCGGGAGTCCAATGATCTCTCGGCGCAGAGAGATCAGCGTCCAGATTTTGGTGTAGTCCCGCTGGAGGACGATCGAGGCCAGCTCCATCAACTCAGGGTTCAGCGCGGGCTCCGGCTCGGGCTCCTCGACGATCTCCTCGGGCTCGACCACGGGCGGTGCGCCCAGGGCGAGGTAGTACACGCCGTGCCGCTCTACGGCTCCTTCCCGGACCAGGCCAGCGAGCGCCGCGTTCGTGGTCTGCGGAGCGACCCCCAGCTCCTTCGCGATGTCGGAGTTGCGCATCGGCTTACCGGCGTCGCGCAACAGGGCCAGCGCGCGAGCCTTCGTCCCGCTGGCACCATCGGTGGAGACGACCTCGAACGTCGGCCGACCGATGGCGTACGCCTCCACGACCTGTCCCTCGTGAATGACGATCGGGGTCGCACCGTCCCAGGCCACGACCAGCAGGGCCAATCCGCCCTCGTACCTCGCGATTACTCGTGGTTGTGTCATGTCGCTCATTATACCACTGAGGAGGGAACTGTCCTCAGTACTGACGATTGGGATCGGCGCGGGCACCTGTCTACAACGACAGGGATCTCCTCCTCAGGAATCCTGAGATTGTCACGAGAAGTAATCTCCTACGTGCGTATGGAAAACACTGCACTTCATCGATAATGCCATTGGACACGCGCGCACGCGCGAGGAGATCCCTGCCCCTGGCTCTGCTCTCGTCTACGGCGTGTCAACTTGAGTTGACGGCTATCCGATCGGCAGCAGCGGCGTCGGGGTCGGCTCGGTCGTGGGCACCGGCTCGACCACGGGCGGGGGCGACTTAACGCAGTCGTACAGGGGATCGGTGTCGGTACCCCCGGCGCGCGTGCACGTCTCGGAGGAGCCGTCGGGGTATCGCGTGGTCCATCCGGCGGCCGTGGGCCCGGGATCGCCCTTATCCCCCTTGTCGCCCTTCTCGCCGTCTACGCCCGACAAGCCAGGGGAACCATCCTCACCCGGCTTGCCGGGCTCGCCGGTTGGACCCTTCGGGAGCTTGTCGAAGTTTTCCTCGAACCAGGAGTTGATCGCTGCGGCGATGACCACGTCCGAGGGCGGATCGCCCTGCGGACCGCGGAACAGCTCGGGGTGGGCCAGGATGACGCGTTCGGCGACCTCCTGCAGTTGGCCCGACGTCGGCCCTTGGCCGGGCGGGAGCGTGATCTTGGCGACCTCGGCCTGGATCAGCCGGGCGACCTCGGCGCGGTCGGGGCCCTGAGGCAGCGGCTCGGGCTGGTCGATCGAGCGCACCTGCTCGGCCAGCGCGCACTTACCCTCGCTGGCCAGCGCGCGAGCGACGTTGCCGCCCTGGATGCACAGCTCCAGAATCGGGTCGGCCAGCTGCTTCGAGTCGGTGGTCGCTTGGGTCGCGACTCCGCGGGCGTCGACCACGGCCAGCGACAGCGAGACCGAGGCAACGACCACGGCAACGCCGGTGGCAAAACCGATCCAGGGGAATCGGCGGGCACGCTTCTCCGGGATCACCGGCACTCCAAGGGGTTCGCGTCTCGCACCCGTAGCTGCTCGCGCAGGGTGCCGATGTACTTATCGAGGGACTCCTGGGCGGCCACTCCCTCGCCTATCGTGGTCAGGAACGAGATCTGGTCTTGGATCTGCTTGGTGCCGATTCCGTCGCGGCCTTCCAGCGCACCGCGGAAGCAGGCGTTGCTCTGTTGGACGTCGACGAAGGTCGCGATCGACAGGACCACGAGCAAGACGCCAAAGATGGTCCGGGCGAGCTGGGCGCGACGTTGGCGCTTCGGCGTGGCCGAGTCCTCGTCCTTGATAGCTTTGCCGACCAACAGGCAAGTCAGGTAGCCGAATACAAACCCGATGACGGACGGAACCGCCCAATCGAGTAGTACAGGCCAGTTCATCCTTCGCCCCCGATGCAGATGTTACCCGAGGATGGTATCCTCATCGGGTGGTCACTGAGGGCAAGCGGAACACCATCGCGCGGTACCGGAAGAAGAACCCGGATAAGATCAAGGAGATTCGGACCAGGCACCGTATCAAGCTCAAGCGCGACGCCGTCGAGGCGTACGGGGGTAAGTGCCGATGCTGCTCGGAGGAGCAGCTCGCGTTCCTGACAATCGAGCATGGCAATCGCGACGGCTCGGCGCACCGGGAGCTGCTGGGGAAGAACATCCGGGGGACCAACTTCTACGCGTGGCTCCGGAAGAACGGATATCCCGACGACCTGGGGCTCCAGGTGCTGTGCGCGAATTGCCAATTCGCGACGTGGAGCGGTGAGTGTCCTCATGTTACGAGCCACCTCCCGAGTCTTTCTTCTCAGACTCCGGAGTAGCCCCGCCTGGACCTTTCTTGGCCAATGCCATTGCGCCGCCAACGATTGTCATGAACACGCCGTGCACTAGTGGATCGGAGGAGTACCCTTCGACGAAAAACTGTGCCGCGAAGTTTACGGCCCAGACTAGCGTGACCAGCCCCATGATCCCGTAGGCCAGGGGGCGTGGAATGAGGTTCACTCGCCCCCCTTATCGTCGGGATCGTTGCGGGTGAAATAGGGCCTCAGCGCTCCCACTCGATCGAGAGCGACGCGCCCCCCGGAGCTGCGTACGTCAGCATGAGCGCGGTCGGGCCGGTCGGGGCCTCGATCGTCCAGCGGTTGCCGTTGGCGTACGCCGGGTCCACGAACTGTCCCGGCCACTCGCCGACGCCCGGCACGTTGAACACTGCGGCCTTACCGGCGATGCTGGTGTCGAAGTGCGCTCGCAGGACCTGCCCGCCCGGGTGGCCGAACGACAGCCGCACGTAGCACCGGCCGCGCCAGCCGCCGACATACCCGAGGTCGATGACCTCCTCGCGGTAGGGCCAGGTGCTGCTGGGCGAATCCGCCTTCTCGGGCGCGTCCGTGCGCGGCAGCAGTACGGGGATCACGATTCCTCCAGTTTTCTTCGACTCGATCAGCGGCTCGGGCTGGGCCGAGACTCCGCCCATGATGCGCCGGGCCTTCTCGATGACCTTCGGGATCTGGGCGATCCGGCGATTGCCGGGACACACCTTGCCGGTCGCGGACGACCAGACCTCACCGCCCGTCACTCGGTGGTCCGGGAAGTTCCCATCCACTCCGAGTCGATGGTACGCAATACCGCGGGTCCCGGGCTTCGAGTCGTGCGCGAGCTGACACGGGATGTTGTGCACCGTGCAGCACCAGGCGACGATACGCGCGATCTCTTCGATCTGCCGATCGGTCCAGGCGGGGACCGCGGACCCGTCGTTCGAGTTCCAGGTCGGGAAGAACTTGCTGTTGCGATCCTCGGTCTCGATCGAGATCGCCCGGTAGTTCGCCGCCAGGTTCGCCTCTGCCTGGTAATCGGTGTCTTGCCATTGGTAGGACCGGCCCTCTCCGCCGACCCCGAAGTGACTCTCGGTGCCGCCGTAACCGCCGGACCGAAAATAGGTGTCCGTGCCGTCCAGTGATCCGACCATCGTGTGCAGGATCACGACGTCGTGGCGCTTCATCCGGGGCTGGTTCGCCCAGTTCAGCGCGAGTGGGCGCCACTGGGCGCCGGGGTATCGGGGCATGGGGAGCGCTCCAAGGAGGGCGGCCCGCCCCCGTGAGTGACGAGGGCGGGCCGGGGGATCAGACGGACGGGACCTCGGGGATCTCGACCGGAACCTCGGGGGACTCGGTCACCGGACGGGTCATCTCGTTGAACGCCTCGACCGCGTCGTTGGCGGCCGAAGACTCCGAAGCGTCCTCACCCTCCAGCTCGGCGTTGCGTGCCTCCAGCTCCGCGTTCCGCGCGATCAGCGCGGCGAGCGGTCCGGTTGCGTACGCACGCAGGTCCTCGGCCAGCTTGGTCAGCAGGGGGGAAACGTCAGCCATCATCTTCTCCAGTCGATCAGCCACCGGCTTCATCAGCCAGTCTCGGAAACCTTCGAACATCGACACACTCCCATCGGGGGCGCCTAAAACTTTACCCTACTGGGTATCTTCCGCTTGCCTTTGCGCCATCAGTCGAGTGATCATCTTGGCCAGCGGACCGTCCGCCTTCAGCATCTCGTAGAACTGCCGCTCGGCCTGCAAGTAGTTGGCCCCGCTGATGGGGATGACGATCCAGAACTTCTTGCAGCGGTGGCAAGTCACCGAGGGCATGACCGTCGAGTCGGCGGGGATGATCCCGCCACCCGGGATCGGCCTCATGATCGGGTTCGCGTCGATCTGGTGGCCCATCTCTTCGCAGTCCGCCTCGTACACGGCCCGGCGCAGCTCGGGAGTGATCTCGGTCATCTCACGTCCAAATTAGGAAGTTGACCCCGAGCGAGGCGGGTCGCTTGTCGATGGCAGTCGGGGTAGCCGATCCGGCCGTGCCGGTCACGCCGCCGTGGTCGTGCCCTCCGGCGGCAGCTCCCGGGGCTACCGTGTGGTTGTGGTGGTCGACCGACCGGCGCCCGTCGTCCCCCGAGCTTGCCTGCCTGGCCAGGATGCCCGAGATCGCACCACCCGACGGACCGTTGGTGAGCTGGTCCCATCCCCACGCGGGGAAGTGGTTGTCGTGGCCACCGGCCATGCTGGTGAACCCCGGGGAGCCGGATCGGGAGTGCTGGTGGTTGCCCTCGTCCCCGATCCCGTGAGAGTGCAGCGGCAGGTTCGCCGTGGCCAGCGTCAGCGTGTTGGAACCGACGACCTCGCCGACGACGTCGGTCGCGTCGGCGCCACGCGGGAATCGGGTGCGGAAGTCTGGCAGGACGAAGGTCGTCGTGCCGTTCCCGGCGCCGAATACCGAAGGCGACAGCGACCGATCGGTGATCCACTGCCACAGCTGCGGGAATTCTGCCCGGTTCATGGTCGCCCCGTTCAGCAGCAGCGTCCCTTCCTTCACTCCCAGGAACGACATCTCGATCGATCCGGTCGGCAGGCGCAGGATGTTCGCCGCCGCAGTCTTCTTGAAGTCCTCGAACTCGGCCCGCAACGCGGCGATTGCCTGTGGGACGTCTTCGACGGGACGATCTTCACTCACACGAACTCCAGGGATACGGACTCGGTTCCGGTCTCGGCCACCCGGACCGAACGCTTACGCACCCGGTAAGCGCCCGAGACCGACAGGCGCGAGTGCGCCTGGTAGCCGATGATGTCCCCGACATCGTAGCTGGAAAGATCGGAGTCGAGCGTCACTCGCGTGTTCGGGCCCGGGATCAGCAGCACTGCTCCGCGCGCCTGCACCAGCGCCTGGATCGCGGCGTCCAGCGCTCCTTGGTCCGGGGACTGGAAGTTGGCCGTGACGCCGGTGCGCCCGTATCGCGCCCGCAGCTCCAGGTTGGAGAAGGTCGACAGGAGCGGGGTGTCCGAACCGGTCGCGGTGCCGGTGGCCAAGCCGTCGGAGGCGAGGTCGCCCGGCGCGATCGAGAACGCCAGGTCGGCCGACGTCACGTTCCGCTGGTCGAAGATGATCGCGTCCTCGCCCGCCGACCGGTCGATCCCCCGCGAGGGGGAGTACAGCTCCAGGCGCCGGGAGGCGGGGTCGATCGACCAGTCGAGCCCGTCGGACATCTCGGTGAAGTCGTCGATCCGGTCGAACACCGTGTGCAGCTCCGCCGCGGGCAGGTTTAACGTGCGCAGCACCCCCGACGTCGTCACCTGGCTGGTGTCGATCCCGTAGTTGCCGTAGTCCAGCGCCTGCCACTGGTCGACCAGCGACTTGATGATCGAGAATTGGTCGGTGTTCAGGAAGTTCAGGTCCGCCTGGACGTACCACATCTTCGTGTACGCCTCCAGCCCCTGCGCCTCCAGCGACAGCGACTCCGAGGAGACGCGACCGGCCAGCAACGGACCGGCGAACACCTGCTTACCGTTGCGCCGGACCCAGATCTCGGTCGGCAGCTCGTGCGGAGTGCGCAGGCGCTGCAGGACCGACTCGGTCAGGCGCTCGATCTTGACCTCGACCGACATCGAGTCCGGGGAGTTCAGGACCTGGTTATGGGTGATCGAGGTCCAGTCGATCGGGTCAACCTCCAGGAAGGTCGGCGGCCCAGCCACCTGCGGCACCCGGGCGACCGCCACGACCTCGTACTTGACCGTGGTGTCGGCGCGTGGCCGCAGCGGCGTGGCCTCCTCCACGATCCGCTGGACGAACACGCTCGCCCCGAGCCGCAGCGGCGAGGCGATCGTGGCCGGGTGACCAAAGTGCACGCTGGTCGCGACCCGCTGCGCCTTCAGCTTGAGTGGGGCCGTCCGGTTGACGTTGTTGCGGGTCGAGGATCGATCGCTGGTCGACGCCGCGATCTTCAATTCGGCGTTCGGTCCGAATCCGTTCGCGTGCAGGACGTCCGCGATCGAGGCGGCCAGCCCCAGGCCAGCCGACGTCGAGATCCCGACGAGCTTGCTCCCGACCCCGGGGGAGGCCGCGAGGAGCATGCTGGCGGTGACGACACCCTCGCGGTGCGTCGTGCCCTCCGTGGCCCCAAGGAGGGCCAGCGGGGCGGCAACGGAGCCCGCGTCGGCGACGTGCTGGCGCCCAGACACGGAGGCGGCTAACTTCAGGGGTGCGATCGGATAAGACCCGAGTGACGATCCCGCGTTCAGCAACGCCGCCTGGATCCGCAGCGGGGCGATCACGAGATTGATCTTCATGCCCTCGGCCGACGCACCCAGATGCAATGCAGCGGTCGGGGCGAACGCACCCGCCTTCGCGCCAACCCGGGCCGCTCCCAACGGAAGGTTCGCCGTCCGGCTCGACTCGACATGCTTGGCGCCCGGCGCGCTGGCACCCAGAAGCATCGCGCCGGTGACCGGGAAATTCAGGGCGTTGACGGTGACCGCGACGTCGTCGGTCCCGGTGCCTTGCGAGTTCGTCGCCGCGTACCGGATGACGTAGGAGCCGCCGACGGTCGGGAACCACGACAAAACTGCGGAGGTGCCGATCGTTGCACCGACCTCGTTCGGGCCCGAGACCACGGTCCAGGCGCGGGAGGTGATCGCGGCCCCGCCGTTGTCCTCGGTCGGGGTGATGCTCACTTCGTCGTACTGGTCGACCGTGACGTCGGATCCGGCGCCAACCGTCGGCGCGACCGAGGTCACTCCGGGGCGCAGCGCGAACGTCATGCCACGGCCGGGGTTCTGGGTCGTCTGGGCCGACGAGTTCGAGCGCAGGATAAAGTTCGCGGTGCGGGTGCCCGTCGCGCCGGTCGTGCGCTGCTCGCCCGCCACCGCCCAGTGCAGCCAGTCGAATCCGATGTCGCCCAGCTCGGTCATCGTGCCGGGCGGAGTCCAGCCGTATGCGTTGGTGGTCGCGTTGTACTTGAACGCGGCCCACACCGACAGCATCAGGGAGTAATCGGGTAGACCGCTCGGGATCGTCACCGAGGGGGCGCTCAGGCTGGTCGCGTTCGAGGCGGCGTCGGTGGCGGCCGGAGTGACCGACAACGGGTTCGAGGCGTCCACGCCAGAGCAGACCAGCAGGATCACATGGAACTGGTCGGAAGCGGTCGCCCCGGTCGAGGTGAACGAGTAGCTTGCGGGTTCGCTACCGGTGGCGGTGCGGGTCAAGATCCCGATCGGGGGCTTGACCGTCGAGGCGTTCGCGGCGAACAGCCCGCGGGAGGTCCAGGTCCCGCCGGAGGAGCCGACGAAGGCGGTGACCGGCGAGTCCTGGGACCGAGCGAGGATAGCAACCAGCACGTCGCCGGAGGCGGGCGCACCGGCACCACCCGGCTTGGTTACGGTCTGGGTGGTGGTGACGGAGCCAGCGACCTGCGCGGTGCCTTTAACCGCGATTGCCACCGGATCAGTCGCTGGCGGTGAGCGTCGGGGTCAGGCTGTAGGTACCGTTCGAGCCGAACGACTCCGGTGCGGGCAGCGTGCCGCCGTACAGGAAGGATCCGGAAGTGCTGGCCGACCACAGCCCCCAATAGGTGATGGTCGTGCCGGAGGGCACGTTCAGGGTCACCGAAGATCCGGTGACGGCCGATGCCGCGGGAGTCGCCCAGTTGGTCGCAACCCGCGCGTAGGTGCCGCCGGTGACCTCCAGCGCTCCGGACGAACCGGGGTCGCCGGTGTGCAGCGAGATGTAGTTGTTCTTGTCGGTCGTGCCATCGCCGACCAGGCCCACAAGGGCCGCAGTCTCGGCGAAAGGCGTGTATCCAGCCATGTCATCCCATCCAGGTGTCGCGGTATTCGAGAGTGCACTTGACTGCAGCACCCGCGGGTTCGGTACGGAGGTAGATCTGGTTGTAACCGCCGAATCCGGTCGGATCGGGGTCGATTCGGAACGGCTCACGTGGCAGCTGCCACGCGCCGTACTTTCCCTGGCCATCCAGGGTGATCGGGGAGACCGACCCGAGACCCCGGATCAGCGAGTCCATGTCGGCGACCAGGGTCGACCCCGGCAGCAGCATCAGCTCCGCCTCGAAGTTGACCAGCGCAGTCTCGTTCACGAGCTGCACTCGGGTCACCGGCGCCGATCCGGCCGGTGGGCCGACGATCGTGATCTTCGGGTACGCGGCCGAGTTGCCGATGTTGACGACCTGCGCCCGCACCGGGTCGCCCGCGATCCCCGGCGTGACCGGGACCTCGACCGTGTTCGGGATCGCGGTGTAGATCCGCGGGTCGGCGGCCAGCATCGAGAATGTCTGGTTCGCCCAGGTGAGCTGGGTACCGTCGCGGCGCCGCAGCGACGAGACCGGGCGGCACCGGACCATCTGTAGCGGCAAGGTCGGGAACCGGAACAGCATCTCGATGTCTTCTTCGCGTTGCGGCATCAGCGACCGCATCAGCGCGGCCATGTTGCGCTCGGCCTCTTCGCGCCCGCGCCCGATGTTCATCTTGAACACGATCGTGCGGGAGCTGGCCAGGTCGACGCCGCGCAGCGCGCCGTCGTTGCGGGGCAGGTCGTCGTCGGAGGTCCGAACCTCGATCCCTCCGATGCCGTCGGTCGACTCGACCAGGAAACGCGTACCGGACCCGACCAGCAGGCCGTCCCAGCCGCCGATGCGGTACTGGTAGTTGAAGGGGCCGATGCGCGCCCGCTCGG
>WUUC01060873.1_pt1 | contig 10471 bp, 8 predicted proteins | sample 6278441 | NCBI WGS metagenome assembly WUUC01 (sample SAMN13675441, study PRJNA597444) | soil metagenome | isolation source: soil | place: USA: Washington | collected 2017-10 | reverse complement strand
GCGAGAGCAAGATGTCGCTGCCGATCGCGGTCGAGGCGCTCAGGCTCGTGCCCAAGCTGCGCGGGCTGCGCACCGAGGTCGTCGAGCAGCGCTCCAACGGCGCGGTGCGCAGCCGCCGCGTGCGCTGGGGCTCACCGCGCTGGCCGAGGCGCCGCCAGGGCATCCTGGGAATGCCGGGAGCCGACGCTGCGGGCGAGTCGAGCGAGGATGGGCCGAGCGAGGGGCACGACCCCGCGCCGGGCCTGTCCGCGCCGCGCAGCCGCTAGCGCCTTATCAACGGGCAGTCGATGCATGCGCGCAGGCCGAGCGCCACGTCGATGTAGGGGTTGAGCCTGCGCAGCTGCCCCAGGGCCTCCCGCTTGCTCTTGCGATCGGCGTCCGCCGCCCAGGCCAAAAACCACGCCTGCAGGTTGTCGGGCTCGCGCACGGCTACGGCCCTGGCGACGAACGCCGCCTCGCGATCGAGCCCGGTCGCGTACAGGAGCTGTCCCTCCTTGATCACGGGACCTTGGTCGGGATTGAGCTCCTTCGACTGCTGCAGCTGCTCCCGCGCCCGGTCCACGTCGGCGCTCGACACGGGCCCTGCGCGCGCTCTGTCGATAACCGCCTCGGCTTGATCCTCGAGCCTGACCGCCCGGGCCCCGAACGCCAGCCACGCCACGGCCAACATGGCGATGACAACAAGCGCGCCGCGGACTGCGAGGTTCGTCACTGGGTGCGAGTCTAGGATGGCTGGGCTACTGTGGCGCCAGATGCGGAGACGGGTGCTCGCCGTGGCTGCGACGGCGCTGATCGGCTTGCCTACGGTGCTGGCGTTCCTATCTGGGGGCTTCTTCGACAAGCCCCGGATCGCCGCTGGGGTCGCCGTCTGGGTCATCGTCGCCCTCGTCGCCGTGCTCGCGCCTCACCCGCTGCCCGCCTCCGTACCGGGCCGACTCGCCGTGCTCGGCCTGCTCCTGCTGTGCGCCTGGAGCGCGGTGTCGATCGCCTGGGCGCCGCTCGGCGGCCGAGCGGTGGACGACGTGCAGCGCCTGCTGCTCTACGTCGGCTTCCTGGTGGCGGCGGCCGCTCTGCTCCGTGGCCCGGCGATGCGGCGCCTGGTCGAGCCGGGGATCGTTCTCGGCGCGTTCGCCGTGGTGGGCTACGGCCTCTCCGAGCGCGTCCTTCCTCAGCTCATCGACCTGGACAGCAGCGCAACGGCCGTGGGCCGGCTCGAGCAACCGCTCACCTACTGGAACGCGGTCGGCGTCGTCGCCGCCGTCGGGATGGTGCTCGCCGTGCGAATCGCCGGGGACCCGAGTCGAGCCGCCCTCCTCCGGGCGGCCGCAGCCTTCGCCGGCGTGCCGCTCGGGCTGGGCGTATACCTGACCTACGCGCGCGGCGCCCTGGCGGCGCTCGCGGTCGGCCTGGTCGTGCTGTTCGCGCTCGCACCGGCCGGCCGGGCCCAGGGGCGCGCGATCGTGACGATCGGGGCCGCCGCGGGTCTCGCGGCGCTGGTCGCGAACGGGCTGCCGACGGTGAAGTCGCTGTCCGCGCGGGACGCGGGCGACGGTATCCAGATGCTGGTGGCGCTGGTGCTGCTCGCGGGAGCGGCCGCCGTGATCGCTCCACGCGCGGCGCGTATACGCCTGCGGACACCGATGTTGCCGGGATCGCGTCCGGCGATAGTTCTGGGCATCAGCGTCCTGCTGCTCGTCATCGGGGGTCTCGGGGTAGCCGCCGTCGAGGGCAAGCCCGAGGGCACCTCGCCGCTTCCCGGAGCCAACCCGGCCCGGCTGGGCTCGATCGACACGAACCGCTACCGCTACTGGGAGGAAGCGGGGTCGACGTTCGCCGAGCATCCGATCGCCGGGCTCGGCTCGGGCGGTTTCCTCGTCGAGTGGATGCAGGTTCGCAACCGCGGCGACGCCTCCGGGGACGCACACTCGCTCTACCTGGAGACCGCGGCTGAGCTGGGCCTGATCGGAGTGGCGTTCCTGCTGATGTTCCTCGTGGGCGCCGCGGGCGCAGCGGTGCGGCTCTACCGGATCGATCCCGGCGGCGCGACCGGGCTCGTGGCAGCCCTCGCGGCCTGGGCGTTCCACGCCGGGCTCGACTGGGACTGGGAGATGCCGGGCGTGACCTTGCCCGCGCTCCTGCTGGTGGCAGCGACGATTTCATGGAGCGAGCAGCGCGACCCTCCCCCCCGGCACGAGCGCCGGCCGGACCCCGCGGAAGCTGCTCGTCAAGGAGTGACGATCTGCTAGGAATGAGTCGATGCGGACGACGAACCGAGTGCTCTCGCTGCTGCTGATGCTGGCCTTGGCCGTGCCAGCGGTGGCGGCTCCCGCCACCGCGTTCGCGCAGAGCGCCGGCGACGACCAGTACGTGGACCCCTTCCAGGAGGATGGTTCGGGCGGCGGCAACCAGGGCAACTCGGGGTCCCAGGGCGGAGGCAACGACACGCCCACGGACGACCAGGCGGTGGCGCAGACGCAAACGGACACCGGCGACACCGCCGGGGTGAGCGCGGGCGAGGACGCCGGCGCCACCCTGCCCAACACCGGTCTGTCGCTGGGCGGGCTGGCGCTGATCGGCGTCGTCCTCCTGGGCGGCGGGTTCGCGCTCAGGCGAGCGTGGCCGCTCCCGAGCTAGGCCTCCCCCGCCGAAACGGGAACGGGTCCGTGCCTCGGCGGGAAGCGCCCGTGATCATCGACGCGCGGGCCGCGGCCCGGCGTGAGATCGGTGGCGTGGAGCGCGTGACCATGGAGATGGCGGCCCGGCTGCCCCGGCTGCAGCCCGACCGCTACGCCGTGATGAGGCCACCGGCCGCGTTCGCGTACCGGGCCGGGCATCTGTGGGAGCAGGCGCTGCTGCCGGCGGCGGCCCGCCACGCGCGAGTGTTGTACTGCCCCGCGAACCTGGCGCCGGCCGCGTCGAAGCGAACCGTCGTGGTGATCAACGACCTCGCCGCGCTGCGCCACCCGAGCTGGTACTCCCCCGTCTACGCGTCCTACCAGCAGCAGATCCTGCCCCTGCTGGCCCGGCGCGCGCGCCTCGTCATCGCCCCGTCGGACTTCTCGCGACGCGAACTGGCAGAGGGGCTCGGCGTGAGCCCGGACCGCGTCGCGGTGGTGCCTCACGGAGTGGACGGCCGCTTCTCTCCCTCAGCGGATCCGGAGCCGGTGCGACGCGCCTACGGGCTCACCCAGCCGTACGTGCTGGTCGTGGGCACGCGGATAGCACGCAAGAACCTGGCATCGCTCGCGACCGCCCGATCGCGGCTGCGCGAGCAGGGCATAGAGCTCGTTTCGGCGGGCTCCGGGCGGGCCTACATGCGGCCGGGCGAGACGCCCCCGATGCGCGCCCTCGGCTACGTCGATGACGAGGACCTGCCCGGCCTGTACGCCGGCGCCCTCGCCCTGACCATGCCCTCCCTGTACGAAGGATTCGGCCTGCCGGTGCTGGAGGCGATGGCGAGCGGCGTGCCGGTGGTCGCGGCCGATCGCACGGCGTTGCCGGAGACCTGCGGCGACGCGGCCCTGCTCGTCGACCCGGACGACGGCGAGGCGCTCTCGGACGCCTTGTTGCAAGCGACCGGCGACGCTGACGTGCGCGAGCGTCTGATCGGCTCTGGCCTCGAACGCGCGGCCCTCTTCAGCTGGGATCGCAGCGCGCGCCTGACGGACGCGGCGATCGCCGAGGTCTTGGAGGAGGACGAGCCGATCATTCCGCGGGTGCACCCCGGACCCGCCGGGCGGCCGGGGACGCGAACCAGGGTGGCCGTGTCCACGATCATCGTCAACCACGAGCGCCGCGACCTACTGCGGATCTGCCTCGAGTCGCTCGAGCGGGCCCTGGGCGCGGTGGACGAGGACACCGAGCTGATCGTGGTCGACAACGGCTCGCGCGACGGCTCCCCCGAGCTCGTGCGGGAGCGCTTCCCGGACGTCAAGGTGATCGCGCTCGATCGCAACGAGGGATTCGCCGGAGGCGTCTCACGGGGGATCGACGAGGCGCAGGGCGAGTGGATCGCCGTCTTCAACAACGACACGACCGTCGAGCCGGACGCGGTGGCGGTCATGCTGGAGGCGGCCCGGATGCACCCGCGGGTCGGCGCGGTGGCCGCACAGATGCGCTTCGCCGACCGGCGCGACGTGCTCAACTCGGCCGGCCTCGAGCTCGATCGCCTCGGGATCGCAGCCGACCGGCTGGTGGGCAAGCGCGTCGACGACTACGGTCCGCGCATGCCCTACGAGGTGTTCGGAGCCACCGGGGGGGCAGCCATCTTCCGGCGCGAGATGCTGGACCAGGTTGGCGGCTTCGACGAGAGCTACTTCGCCTTCTTCGAGGACGCCGACCTGGCCTGGCGAGCCCACGGGCACGGCTGGCGGGCCCTGTACGCGCCGGCGGCCGTCGTCTACCACCATCACTCGGCGACCGCCCAACACGGGTCGCCGGCCAAGCTCTATCTGGTGGGCCGCAACCGGGTGCGAACGCTGGCCAAGAACGCCACGTTCGGGATGCTCCTGGTCAACGGCCCGTGGATGCTCGTCTACGACGCCGCCTACGTCGCCTTCGCCTCGGTGACGGGCAGGACGCTCGCGCCCCTGCGCGGCCGGCTGCGCGGCCTGCGCGAGTGGCGCGCGTACCGCCACAGCGGCGAGCCTCACCGCCGCCCGCTGAGGCTGCGCCGACCGCTTGGCTTCCGGCGTGCGCTGCAACGCCACAAGCGCTACACCGAGCACCAGCCGATCGTGGCGGAGGGGGATTGAGGACCCCCGCCGACACGGCTGGCGAGGCGGCGCTTGTGGGCGCACCGGGCCAGCCCCTGACGATGCGCACGGCGGTGATCCATGACTGGTTCCAGGGGCTCCACGGTGCCGAGCGGACGGCCTTCGCCATGTTCGACGTCTTCGCGCGCGACCCGGAGGTGCTCACGTTCCACGCGGCGCACGAGCTGCTGCCCGACCGGCTCGCTCGGGCAATCGTGCAGGAGTCGCGTCTCGGACGGCTCCCGGGCCTCAGGCAACGCGGGCACGATCCAGGCCGCTGGCGCTGGCTGCTCCCCTACATGCCGCGCTACTTCGAGCACCTCGACCTGGACGGCTACGAGCTCGTCGTGAGCTCCTCTCACGCCTGCGCCGCCGGCGTGAGGACCGCACCGGAGACCGTTCACGCCTGCTACTGCCACACCCCGATGCGCTACGTGTGGATGCCCGATGCGGAGCGCGACCGCGTGAGCGGGGCGAAAGGGGCCGCGCTGCGGGCTCTGCGCGGGCGGCTGCGCAGGTGGGACCGGCGCGCGTCGGAGCGTCCCGACCTCTACATCGCGAACTCCACAGCGGTCGCCGAGCGAATCGAGCGCTTCTACGGGCGCGAGGCCGTGATCGTGCCCCCGCCAGTGGCCGTGCGCGACTTTCCGCGCGACGTGCCGCGCGACCCCGAGCGCTTCCTGTGGGTTCATCGCCTGGTGCCCTACAAGCGACCGCTCGAGGTCGCGGAGGCGTTCCGGGACCTGCCCCAGCTGCGCCTGACGATGGTGGGCGTGGGACCGCTCGAAGCCCGCCTGCGCGCCAGCCTGCCGCCCAACGTGGAGCTGCTCGGGTGGGTCGCGCGGGAACGCCTCGCGGAGCTGTTCGCCGGGGCGGGGGGGTTCATCCATGTGGGCGAGGAGGACTTCGGCATCTCCATGGTCGAGGCGCTCGCCGCGGGAGCCCCGGTGCTGGGCGCCGACGCGGGGGGCGCGCGCGACATCGTGCGGCCCGAGCGCGACGGCATGCTGATCGCAGATCCCGGCGACCCGGCGCAGATCCGGGCCGGGGTGCGCGAGCTGGCGGACCGCGACTGGGATGCTCAGGCCCTTCGCGACAGCGCGGACCGCTTCTCCGAGGAGCGCTTCCGGGCCCGTCTGGCCGAGGTCCTGCGCGCCCACGGCGCGCACTGAGCGTGAGCTCGGACGCCGCACGTCGCGTCGGGCGCGGCACGGCGGTGAACTGGGTCGCCTGGATCCTGGCCAGGGCGCTGGCCCTGGGCACGCTCGTGCTCTTGACGCGCGCCCTCGGCGCCGGCGAGCTGGGCGCCCTGCTCGCCGCCCTCGCCGCCGGAGTGCTCGGCGCCGCGCTCGCCGCCGGCGGCCTGCCGGACGCGACCGCGCGCCAGGCCGCGGCGGCCGAGTCGCCGCACACCGGGTTCGGGCGCGGCGACCTGCGCAGGGCGCTGGCGCGCTTCGCGCTCGTGCTGCCGCTCGTCCTGGCGGCGGTGATCGCGATCACCGTGGAGGCGGGTGACGGTTTCTCGCTGTCCCAGGTGGCGGCGGCGGTCACGCTCGCTGTCACGCAGGGGATCACGACGATCATGGCGTCGGTCTTCCGCGCCCGCGGGCAGGCCGGCCGCTTTGCCCTGGCCACCAACCTCGGGAGCTCCGCCGGGCGCGCGGTGATCGCCCTGCTCGCATTCGTCCTCACCTGGGACGGTGGCCTCGTCCTCTGGGCGTTCGCGGCGGTGAACACCGGGGTGGCAGCGATCACATCGCGAGAGGCGGTGCGGGGGCTGCCCGACACGGCCACGTCGGTGCCCGGCGAGGGCGCCCTTCACCTCGGCGGCGTGGTATGGAGCCTGCTCGGCAACGCAGACGTGGTGACGGTCGGGCTGCTGCTCGGTGCGGGCCCCGCGGGCACCTACTCCGTATCGCTCCGAGTCGCCGAGTTCAGCGCGCAGTTCGTCGTCGCGATCAGCCTGTTCTACATGCCGGAGGCGACGCGCTTGATGGTGGGAGGCTCGCGCGACGCGCTGCTCGCCGTCTACCGGGCCGCCTGCCGATGGTCCGCGATCACCACGCTGGTGGTGGCCGGCATCGGGTTCGTCACGGCGCCGGAGCTAGGCGAGTTGATCTATCCCGACGACGCCTCGACCGTCGGCACGCTGCTGCGGATCCTGTTCGCGGGCTTCGCCGTCCAGGGAGCGCTGGGCGTGAGCTACTCCACGCTGGTGGCGATCGGGGCGTATCGATCGATCCGCACCGCGGCGGTGGTCTCGCTGCCGCTGATCGTGGTCGGCACCGTGGCGTTCACCCAGGCGTGGGAGCTGAGCGGCGCGGCCTGGGCAACCCTGATCGCCTACACGGTGCTGAACGTCACCTGGATGGCACAGGTGACCGCGCACCTCGGTACCACCCCCTTCGACGGCCGCTACCGGCGCGGCCTGCTGGCGTGCGCCGGGAGCTGGCTGGTTGTGGCGGCGGCGGACCGGGCCCTTGAACCGGCGGGTGCGGTCGTGACCGTGCTCGCCGCCGGCACCGCCGGGCTCGCCGCGGCAGCGGCGCTGCTGCTGGCGGCACGGGTCCTGGGTCCCACCGAGGTGGCGCTGCTCAGGCGGATGCTGCGGCTGCCAGGGTCGAGCGGTAGACGGCGTCGAGCTGCTCCGCCTGCTTCTCGAGGGTGAACAGGCGCTCGCGCCGGCGCCGGCCCTCGGCGCCGAGCGAGGCGCGCAGCTCGGGTTCGCGCGCCAGTCTCAGTACGGCGGCGGCGATGCCCTCCACGTCCTCCGGCTCGACGAGGATCCCGGCGTCGTCACCGAGCTGTTCGGGAATCCCGCCGACCCTGGTTGCGACGACGGGCACGCCCATGGCCATGGCCTCGAGCACCACCAGCGGGAAGGCGTCGGTCCGGGAGGGCATCAAGAGGATGTCCCACTCGGCCAGCTCCTCGTATGGATCGACCCACGGCCGGTGGATCACGCCCCGCCCCCGCGCCGTGGCGAGCAGCGCCTCGGCCCAGGGCCGCTCCGCACCGGCCACCGGACTGCCGGCGATGCGGAACTCGAACCCGTTCGAGCGCTCGAGGACGCGTTCGGCGGCCGCGAGGAAGAGCTCACTGCCCTTGTGCCTCGAGACCGTCCCCAGCGTCCCCACCACCAGCGGACCGTCGTGGGCCGCCCGGGAGCTGCGATTCGGTTCGGGGACGGCGGGGTGCACGATGCGAGGCTCGATCCCGTGCTTGCGGAGCGGACCGGCCGCGGCCTCGGACACGGCGATCACCGTGTCGGCGCGGCGGGCCAGCAGTGCCGCCGCGGTCCCTCGCATGCCGCGGGCGAGCACCTCGTGGGTATGGAGCACGAGCGGCGGGCCCCGGCGCGGCCGGGAGACCACCTCGGGCAGCGAGAGCAGCGAGTTGGCGTGGATCAGGGCCGCGTCCTGGACGGCGAGCCACGCGCGCCACCTTCTCAGGTAGGCGGGCGTGGCCGCGAGTCGGCGCGCCACCCCCGGTGCCTCCCGCAGACCCCTCCTGCTGAAGCGCAGCAGCCGCTCTTCCGCGACCACCTCGTGGCCGCGACTGCGCAGCTCCTGCTCGGCCGGGCCGTGGCCGGGCACCCAGAACGTGAACCCCCAGCCGCGGCGCTCGAGCAGGGGCAGAACGCGCAGCAGCGACAGGGAAGCTCCTCCGAGTTGCGGCTCGTGGAAGACCACGGCGACGCGGCGCATTGCGCGCGAAGGTTAGGGCCGCCCGGTGCTGCGCGGGGCAGGAGAGCTTTGCCTTACCCTCACCTGCTCGTGGCAGCGACCTTCGCGAAAACGGCCCCCAGAGCGACGCGCGGGCCATTGCTGCCGCTCGCCATCCTGGCCGGCTGCGCCGCGCTGGCCGTGGTGACGACGGTGTCGCCCGCGGTGGCGGGGGCCCTTGCGGCCGTCGCCGGAGTCGCGGCGGTGACCACAGCCATGACCCGCGGCGTGCATGTCCCGGCTCTGGTCTGGCCCGCGCTGGCCCTGCCCGGCGTGGCCGTCACGGCGCTGTGGCCGACCGCCGGCTTCGTCGTCGCAGCGGTGATGGCGATCACCGTCCTCGCGGTCCGCGCGCCGGCCTACGCCTTCCTCGGGGCGCTGCTGCTGTTTGGCTTCGAGGGGTCGATCAAGATGCGCTTGTCGGTGGAGGGCGCTCCCTCGGCGCTGGCTCTGGGGGCCGCGCTGATCGACATCGCGCTGGTGGTTTCCGTGCTCGGCCTCGTATCCGGGGACCGGGGGCGTCCGCTGCAGCGCTTGTGGGCGCGCTTCGGCCGCGCCGAGCGCCTCGTCGTCTACGCGCTGCTCGCCTGGGTCGTCCTGGCCGTTCTTCAGATTCCGCTCGGCGGAAGCCTCGCCAACGGCGTCGAGGGATTCCGCCTGGTCCACTTCTACGTCTTCGCCGCCCTGGGCGGCGTGCTCCTCGCCGTGTACCTGACCCCCGACCGCGCCGGGCTGATGCTGCTCCTGGTGATCGCGGTGATCTCGGGCTACGCCGCGTTTCGCGGGGTGGTGGGACCGACCGAGAACGAGCGCGAGTTCGCCGAGAGTCGGTCGCTCGGGACGTCCTTCAACGAGCACGCCCGCGACACCGGGTCTTTCACCTCCCATGTCGCCCTCGTGAGCTTCCTGGTTCCCGCCGGCGTGTTCGCACTCGTGCTGGCCTGCCTGCAGGCAAGCCGGCGGGTGTTCGCCGGAGCCGTCTTCGCTCTAACGATGGTGGGCGTGATCGCCTCCTACGTACGCACCGCGCTCGTGGCGATCATCGCCGGCGCCGTCGCGTTCGCCGCGATGCTGATCGGAGGGGCGGGCGTCTCACGCAGGCTCAAGCTGTTCGCTTCCGGGCTGATCGTCGTGCTGCTTGCCGGCGGCTACGGCGCGACGCTCCTGGCGGCCGAGGTGGACCCGATCGCGAAGGAGCGCGCGGAGAGCCTCGCGGACCCGTTCAGCGACTACTCCGTGACCGAGCGGCTCAAGACCTGGGAGCAGTCGTTCGACACGGTCGTGAGCGAGCCGCTCGGCACCGGCACCGGCACGATCGGACGCGCGACCGCCAAGGGCTCCAGGGATGCCGTCTACACCGACAACACCTACATCAAGATCCTGCAGGAGCAGGGCTTCCTGGGCGGCATCGTGTTCCTGCTCGGGATTGTGGGGGCCTTGGCGCTGTGCTGGCGGCGGCTCGCCAGGACCGGGCCGCTCGAGCGGCCCGTCGGCGTGGCGGCACTGCTGGGCGTGACCGCATTCCTGGTACTGGCCCTGTCGGGCGAGTTCATCGAACAGCCCGGCAAGGCGCTCGTGTGGGCGCTGCTGGGCGTGGCAACCTGGGATGCGTTCGGGCGGTGAGCGGGCGCCTGAACAGGTGGGCGCTCGTCGTCGGCCTGGGGCTGCTCGCGGTCGGGCCGCTCGCCCTGACCCTGGCGCGCGCGTCGGACTACCGCTCCTCGGCCACGATCACGTACAACCCGGAGAACTCCGCCGGGCCCCTCCTGCCCCGCGCCGAGGCGCTGGTCGCCGGGCCGCTCGACGTGCGCGACCTGCAGCGCGACGTGGCCAGGCAAGTCGGCTGGTTCGACTCCCCGGAGGACCTCGCGGACTACGTCCACGTCGAGCAGCGCGGTGGCGCGGACGGGCCGGAGTTCGTGGTCACTGCGCGCGGGCCGGCCCCGCCCGAGGCGCGCGAGCTGGCCGAGGCGACCGCCGCCAACCTGCGCA
>WUUC01011075.1_pt1 | contig 10471 bp, 6 predicted proteins | sample 6278441 | NCBI WGS metagenome assembly WUUC01 (sample SAMN13675441, study PRJNA597444) | soil metagenome | isolation source: soil | place: USA: Washington | collected 2017-10 | reverse complement strand
TTGATCGCTACGATAATTGGCCTCTTCTGCGCGACGTACTTGAATACGCAAAGGTCAATGGCAGAAAATACGGTGCAGAAATTGTTACAAATGGTATGCTTGTTGGTTACTAATTCTCTTTATATCCATAGCACCTCTATTTCTAGCGGCTCAGGGAAATGACCTTTTCCTCCCTTTTGAGCAGTGTTATCAGTGTTTACAGGAACGTAAATGAAATACTATCATCCTCTTGATAGCCTTGGTAATTGAGCGTTTCTTACGATGGGCTCTGCAATAGGACGAAAATGCGCATAACTGATTAATGCTCTGACATCTCTTACCAGTTTACTATCATAGCCTCAATCGGTGGTTATAATCAAGCCTCCCATATCTTCTATATTCCTCTTGTTTTCCCTGCAAAGGACAAATTAAGGCCTAGTAATATACGTTCTAGCTTGTCCAGAATATGAAACCAGATTATGCTCCGACTTCATATATCCCTCAAGGCCTTGAAGATATTCTTTATCACCATCGTGCAATTGAAACAGACTATTTCGATATCCAAAAGATACCACTAGCTGATTAGGATTATAATAAGTCCAATCTCGAAGTATTGGCAGTATATAATCGACCGGTTTCTTTCCTAATACAATAGCATCAGTGCGCTGGTCATCAAAGGGCTCCAAGATAGCAATCGACGTATTATGGTTCAGCGTATGATAATAGAAAAAAAAGTGCCATGTGTTACCGGTAAGTGGCTGAATTAAATATGTTTTCCTGCTATGTTCATCTATGAAATTGGCCAAATATGGTTCTGAGGAAGGAACAAAACTAAGATATTCTGCTCCGTACTTTCCAATAGGCATAAGTATTATCGACACTATGCCGTAAACTACGGGCAGGTATTTTAGCTTCATACCGACTGTATTACGGAATGGCAAGTTGATGAAAAATGGGATAGAGATTGACCAAGAGATGCCTACAAACATTATTCCTCTTTTCAGATAAGTCTCTGTACCGCCATGCAGGAATGCTAATGGAATAAAAGATATGGAAACTACAAACAGCCCTGCAGTAACCATCAAGTATGGTATGGTACTTCTATCTGTTAGAAATTTTCTTCTTAGAAGAAGTATGACAAATGTCATTGTTGCAATTAGGACAGTACCAATGGCTAGAGTATAGCTGATATAGGTAGCGATTTTTACTGATTCATCTGGTGGATTTGGATGGATAGGTGATTCACGCGGATCTCCAAGCAAGGAGGTGATAGAACTTTCTAGAAGAAGTGCTGGCTCTTCTATAGCTCTGTCTCCGGCTATATAAGTACCCCATGAAATGAATATAACTGTAGTAAGAATTAGAAGGGTCCACATTCTATCCTCTATTATCTTATTATTCCACCGGAATGGCTTGCGTAAAACTCTCATTAAAATAAGTCCTGTAAGCAAGGAACCAAATAGAAAATTCGATTGTGTAGGGTTAGAGATATTAACTACAATAATAGCTAGTATTGTGATTATAAACCAAGCCTTCTCTACTCTCTTATTATAGAAAGAAACACTTTGTATGCCAAAGAGTGCCGTTAGATAGAAGCTTAAAGCAAATAGCTGTGGCGAAAAATGGGCTTGGTCATTAATAAAGGTGGCAAAGAAGAGAAAAGCTGCTATCGACGCCAAAGTTGGATATATATTTTTTACAATGAGGTAAATTAGTACACCTGGAAGTATAATGAGAAGGATAGAGATGAATTTTAATGAAAAGAAATGAGGCATGCCTGTAAGCAATGACTCGATAGCTTCGAATAGAAAAACTCCAGGATACTCTCGACTATAATATCCAGTTTCTGTAGGAAAACCCTGACGGTTCATCAACGAAATTGTTGATGCTTCGTGATAGTAGACATCAATGAAACGCGGGTTATTATAAAGAATAACTGGTAATGCATGCAGATAAAGCCCAAGCATAATGACAAAGATAATCTTATATTTACTGTAAGATGGGATAATAAGAGGCAATATCGTGATTGAAATACCAATCCAATAGAATGCTGGTAATGAACGCATGTAATAGAATGGATCAGCAGGAAAGTATGCAAAGGCCGGAATTGCAACATAGATTGAGAGTAAGAAAAGGATTATGCTTGAGCCTATAAGTGCCAGCATAATATCCTTCTTATTCTCGTTAAGTATTACTCGAAAAGACTCTCTTAATCCTTTATGAATTAATACTGTGTTGCTTTTTCTCGCAATTGTACCATACTCACCCCCGCTATTAAGGATAGCGAAAGTCTTTTCCACAGCGTTATAGACTTTGGCTGCTGCGCTGTCCTTGAAGCTTGTGAGTGCTAAGTCATATACTGCTAGTCTATATTATGTTTGCTATTAATGGAGATTATGGCAACAACAACAAAATATGCATTCTCAATTGCTATAATCTAACAACTCTATAGCTTGATCATTGACACTGGCATAATCTAAATAATGTCAACAATGGCGATGGTTTTTTCATGCTAAATTATGGTTTATCGTAATAGCCCTCTAAATAGTATTTTATGTGGCAGTACACTTATTATATCTATACATGAACTAATATTATCATAGAGGTTCTGAAAATAATATCAGCATAAATATATCTACTCTTCTAACATCGACATTTCTGTTATTGTGCTAACCTTATCTTTGACAAATACTGTCCACTCTGACCCTGGCCAGGATGTACCGTCTTTCAAGAACCTACAAACTTATTCTGCGTCCCATCTATCAAATACTGCAGACTTGAACTAGACTTTAAGCAATTACTTTTTTGTCATAGATTTGGTCCATGAGATGAATCAAACTATCATAGAAGAAAAAAGTATAAACGATTAGAAATAGTGTGATTACGGTCTTACGAGATATCGCGGCACGACAAGTAGAAATAAAGAATGATACAGAAATGGTCAAGTCTCGCTAATAGGTTTTGATGGCAAAACGCAAGACATGGTGGGAGGAGAACTAACAATTGCGCTCATCTATTTCGAATTTACAAATGAAGCATCAGAGATCCAACATAACGGAACAAGGAATATTTAATCAACACAGCATTTGGTTGAGACATGCCATTCATTCTTGAACACTGCTAGTGAAGAGGATGCAAGCTATATCATCGTCTTAATCGACCGTCAACGTAAATTGCTGCCTTTTTCTGTTTACAAATTTTTATTAGTCTATGTATAGAAGGATAAATAATATACAGTCATATCATTGCTTTATACTCCTTTGTATTATCAACACAAGGATTCCACATTAATAGGAAAAGATTCTCTGTCTATTTCGTTTGTAAGATTTATTCACTTGCTTATTGATATATTATGTCATCAAACCTCTGTCTATGCACAATAGATAATAGTGGGATCGAAGTCTCAGCAAACTATTTATGGCTATTATTACTTGAACCAACAACGTTGCATATCGTTTGCTAATGACCTGTGCTGCTTCTTGAGACGGTAGTATTTTGGAACTGCATGTTATAGCTAAGCTTATACATCAAAAATTCAACGAGATCTGCCATGCAAGATTGCTATACGACTAACTATAGAAAAATAGCTTGTAGTATCTATCTTACTTTATTTGTAGCCAATGTCGTAGCCATACATATTTATCTTAATTGGAAAAGTTGGGTTATTTTTGTTCACAAAATATTACAATTAACTCATCAAGTTATAAAATCCTTGCAGCTATCTAGTGAATATATTCTCTGATACTTAGATTGTTAGGCTTCTAAGACAATGCTAAATTACCTTCATTCAGAGAAAAATTCTAGTCATTCATGGAATCTTTTTATATATATAAACCAAAAGATATTCAACTTGAATGCTTGTGTAATTGGGTTGGGCAAGATGGGTCTGTTGCATGCAGGAATTGTTAACCGTCTAGATAATTTACATTTGGTTGCCGTATGCGAAAAGGAAAAGATGATCAAAAGCTATTTTCGAGATCTACGTAAGGACATTGTCCTTTATGACGAAGTCGATACTATGGTTAGAAATGAGAGCCTAGATGTAGCGTTTATTACCACACCAATTTCTTCACATTATCCTATTGCAGAGATCTGTGTAAAAAACCATATTAATTTATTTATTGAAAAACCCTTGGTCAAGGATCTAGAAGAAACAAAAAAATTGATGGATGTCCTAAAGAATTACCCTAAGATTACTCATGCGGTGGGCTATAATAGACGATTTATTGATACATTTGCCAAGGCAAAATCTCTTCTTGATGCGAACGCCCTCGGGGAAATTTCTTCAGTAAAATCATCAATGTATGTATCAAATGTCTTATCAAAACCTACGGGATGGAGATCCAGTAAGAAAATCAGTGGTGGAGGGGTTTTGCTAGATCTTGGAAGTCACGTCATTGATCTTCTCTTATGGTATTTTGGTCCTATAGAAACAATTATTGGTGGTAGGGTAAAATCAGTTTATTCCGCTGAAGTGGAGGACTTTGCACATATGAATGTCAAGTTCTTATCCGGAATAGAAGGTGAAATCGACGTGTCCTGGAGCGTGCCGCATTATAGATTACCGGAATTAAATATCGAAGTCATTGGTACTAATGGCAATCTGAGAGTAAACGAAGATTTCGTAACAATATATCTTAATGGCTCCGCTTCTCAATCACCTAATTCTATGAAAACAATCTACAAGCAAGAGCTTAACAAAGGTGTATCAATTGATTTAGGCGGACCTGAATATACTCGAGAAGATGCTCATCTAGTAGAATGTATTTTACAATCAAATCAGACACTTAACAATGTATATGAGGCCGGCCGTACCCAGAGTGTCATTCAAGCAATGTATGACGCTGCCAGTAATAATTCGATGGAGAAGGTGGAGTATCTTAGCTAGAATAGATTCCATCTTATTAGGTGACAACCCCTTCTTTGGAGTAGATCACCTATCGCAAGAAAGAGCAAGAGAAAAGGCGAGCAAATCCCAGGCATTCAGCAATATCATTGATGTGATCGATTATTGTTTTAGTGCAGGTGCTGATGGAATAGTGGTTTCCACTAATCCCAAGTTAAGACAATTACTACTTAATATCAAGGCAAAGCCGGGTTTAATACACAAATTAGTTTTCAATCCTATTTTGCCATATGCACAGGGATATGTCGTTAAGGTAAATGAGAAGGGACTAGTAAACACCTTGATGGAAATACTTAGCCAAGCCAGTTTTCAAGACAAATTCAAAATATTGACAAAAAGTGGAATAGGAGCGATGACCAGGGACTTTTATAGAGTATTTAAAGCATTCATAGACTTAGAGTTATTGCCTCTGCAAGAGACAAGGATGAGTACAGTCTTTTTACATGACGTCATCACCGATCTAGCTTTGGCATTAGACATGAGAAGAGTCTTTGAAACCTTTCAGGAATATCTTCATGACGCGTATGGGAAAAAAGCCGGCTTTGTTACAAAAAACTTTCCTCTTCTGGTAAACGCCTTAAATGAATGGAATTTACGCGGCGTTGATATCATGACTTCATTTAACAGTGTCGGTTTTCAGATGAATCCCTCAAAACATGAATGCGAACATTCTCTTCTAAAATGCAATGAAAAAATAATAGCCATGAGTATATTGGCAGGGGGATATATAAAACCATTTGCAGCAAAGCAATATATTTCATCTTTACCTCGTATCAATACTGTGGTGATAGGCATTTCATCAATTGAACATGCCAGAGAAACGCTCAAATTGTTCTTGGATTAAAAAGGATGAATTGCAGAAAGTGGATCCCTTACTACTCTGTGCTCTGTTCAAAAATGTTTGTTATGCATACACATCTTTGCATTCTTCACGTTCATCTTTTATCACAAATAATTATATCCTCTTTCATATTTAGACAGGATGTTAGCGCCACCAATGATCTTGTAGCCCATGACTTAAAATTAGATTGATTGCGCTAAGAAAGTATTGTCTAGGAAATTAGCATAAGAAGATCATGATCTGCTCAAGCCAGGAATTATATTTTGAGTGCTGAATCTCGCAAATGCAAAAAATTGTTGTACGGAAAGCTAATAAAATTGATCAATCGTGCATGCATGCCGTAAATTAATAAATAGCCTTTTGATGATTATTATTAGCAAGGTGGATCTGAAAGGCATAGTGGTAAACACGATTGTTACTAAAATTACGTTTGAATTGATTTTTAACTATTTTTGATTTAATATTCGTAGGTATCCTTATTTATTGAGGAAGACAATCCAGTTCGACTTTTTTATTAACTTGTTGCATACTGGATGTGGATATGAATTTAGGCTCGGAATTTTCCTAAATTTCATCTATCCTCTCTCTAGAACAAGGTGGAAAATTTATGTTGATTTGCTTTTCTATTTTCTTTACTAATTTTATTTGTAATACTTTAATCAGTATGTCTTGCCAATGATTGATACACGCTAATCAATTCTCTTACCACCATATCCCACGTATAAGGAACAAATTTGCTAGGTATTGGTTTATGACTGACGTCAACTATTGCTTTAACTATTTTTTCTGCTGTTATAGGTAAAGGTATACCATAGGCATAACCATCAGTAACAAATTCCTTCAGGGCACTAGAATTGGCGACTATAGTCTGTAAGCCCATAGACAAAGCTTCTGCAACAGCAATACCATAAGCTTCGCGGTAAGATGGCATTACAAATATACCTGATGTCTGATATTCCTTTGTCAGATTCTCCTCGCTTAAGTCGCTTACAAGTCTAACTCTATCAGATATATTCAAATGTCTAATAAGTTTGAATATCTTTTCCTTTTCAGGACCATCTCCAACTATTACCAAAATATGTGGATCTAAGAATCCTGACGCTTTAACCAGCTTATCGACATTCTTATATTTTTCTAACCTTCCAACGAACAATATTTTTGAAGGATTCTTTTCAAGATCACCATTAAGTTTGGAGATTTTCATTCGGTTTATGCCGTTTGGAATCACTACGACTCTATCTTGGTTAATAGAAAAATCACGTAATAACAGATCGCTTTCATATCTGGAAACGCAAATCAGCTTGTCTGCAGCAGCTATGGCATTTAAGAGTTGTAACTTATAAAGTCGAAATAAGATATTGCGTATAAAAGTGTGGCCTTTTCCATGGTAATGTGTAGTTATTACGAATTTAGAACCGGAACCAGCAATCGCCTTGTATGTATAATATGGCAGCAGAGTATGCAGGCTATGGAGATGAATTATATCTGCATCAGAATTCTTTAGAGCATGAATAAATTCAGCCGATGGTATTTCTATCCCATAGCTTATGCGCTTACAGCCAAATCTTTTAATCTGTACACCATTAATTTCTTCGTCCGCTGTATATTTTATAGTATGATCAAATGTGTAAATGCTAACTTTATTGTTGTCTTTAACCAGCCTTTCTGCTATTTCCTTAACGTGGGTTTCCACTCCGCCAATTGCAGGGTGATAAAAGCGGGAAATCATTATTATGTTCATTTAGCCCGCCACCCAATAGTTAATAATACTGATATATTTATTAACAATTATAAAGTTTAGGCCACGCCTCCGCGATTGTTATTAACTAACAAATTAGCCTCAAATGAAAATATGCTCAAGAAGTTTCTCATTATTGTCTTACCTTCATCCAGAGTGAGTTGTCTATCTTTGTAAAGTTCATTAATGTACCAATTAATCCACTGAGTTCTGTATCTATCACTGTTGATATTATATTTGACCTGTGTACAAATGCAACTAGTAAGGTGATCATTAACGCCAAAACCAAAAGGGGCTGTATCATATAAAGCAAGATTCCAAGGACTATTCCAAGTCCTATCAGCAGAAATGGTGAGAAAGCTAAAATGAATAATTCTAAAGGTAAAACAAGAAACCCATATAATCCAAATCTTGGATTCAATAACAAGCTTCTATTTTGCACCAGAACTCTAATTATGCCTTGGACTCTTCTATCCTTCTGCAATCTTCTCTTCTTGAAATCATTTGGTACCTCTTCTATAGCAATGATAGAAGGATCTACTACAACCTTGTAACCTTTCCTTCTAATCAATACTAGCTCCTCTGTGTCATCGGCCACTGAGTTAAGATCAACCGGCTGCGCTATCGACAATCTAAATGCACATAAACAAGGAGAGTTTCCAATGACTGTGCTATCTAGATTTGACTCCATAATCTGGATGGTCGTCAAAAACTTTTGTAGAATTTTCTCAATACCTTTTTCCGCAACACAGATACCTGTTGCTCCTCCAACCTTTTTGTCGCCAAAGTTAGCAACTAAATTTCTTACTGCATCTCTTGACGTTAAGAAAGAGTCGCAATCAGTCTTTATGAGTATTTCACCGGTTGCATCTATCAATGCCTGATTTAGAGTCCTGGCCATTCCTATTCTGGTAGGTTGTCTGATGAGCTTTATTGTGGGATTTTTTCTCTGATACTTTTGAATTATTACAGGCGTTTTGTCTGTCGAACAATCATAAATTAATATTTCGTGTATGGGGTACGTCTGCTCTAAAAGATTGTCAAGTTTCTTTTCAATGAATTTTTCCTCGTTGAATGTCGGCAAAAATATTGTTACAGTAGGCTTTTGATTAAAATCTTTCTTCAATTTGACATTTCTTCCCAAAGTAAACATAAGTAAGAATATGGTCAAATATGGCGCCAGCAGTATTATCAAAATAATTATCAAAATCGATGGGTCCAGCAGCATCATCCTCTCTGCTCAGCTCTTATTCCTATTATTTTTTGTACCGCTTTCAATAATTCCCTCAGTTCAGAGCGCGATGCAACCTTGAAAGCCCTGATAAGGAATATATAACTAGCTATCGACAGGAATAGTGCAATAGAAATATTATTACCAGAAAGTATCAATGCAGCATATCCGACAGAAATTGCAAATGCTACTGTTAATAGGGGCAAACATATATTAGAATATGAGATCTTCAAAGTCTCGAGCTTTCGAGTATAATATACTGCAATAAGATTTTTTGCTACGTCTTCAGCTAGCAAAGCTATAGCGGCTCCCCACATTCCAAAGTACGGCACTAATAAAAACAATAACCCTATTCCTATTGATGAAGAAATTATGGCGTACTTAGCTACCCATTGAGGCTTACCCATGCCGTTTAGCATAAAAGAAATGAATGTTGTTAAAGAGGAGCTTATAGCAGCCAGTATCAATATACCAAGTACTTCTGAACCGGCAGCATATTCTTTAGATAACAACGAGAGAATTTCCGCTGGTGCTATTAGCAATACGATGTAAATAAAACCGCTTAATACAATGGACAGGCGGAAAGCAGAATTAACAGCTACGCTAAGATCCTGCTCATCACTATCTTCTCTTTTTTCAGAAGTTGTGGGCATTACTGCTCTGCCGACAGATTCTGTAACTCCCCCCACAATTCCCGATAAAAGAGCGGAAATGCCAAAAAATGCAACAGAGCTATAGTTATGCTGACTTCCAAGTAACATATAGGCGATTTGTAAGCTAAGCATCGACATGCCTATAGATAAGTAGTTTAATACTGAGAATCTCCTTACATGTCTAAGATTTGGCAGGTCCTTCTTCTCCTTCCCCTCCTCCTTCTTCGAAAGATTATTCTGTAATAGTTTTCTTATAACTATGAGTCCAATACAGACTGTTATCAGTGAACCTAAGGACAGTGCCGAGATAATTCCAAGACTTCCAAGACCTAAAAAGATCAATACTACTGAAATCAATATTTTTGAGCTCTGAAAAATCGAATCAGCCAGGGCTGTATACTTCATCTTCTGCATGCCCTGGAATGCTCCATTTATGCACATCAGGATCGCCTGCGAAGGAAGGAAAATTGCCATGCCCACAATAATCAATGGTGTCAGAGAACTATCTTGATAAAATGAGTTTGCAACATACTGTGAAAGAAGGAGAAAAATTATTGCTGCACTTATACTAACTATTAATCCAATCTTTAATCCCATGGAAAATATTTTCTTTGAAACATTTGGCATTTCTCTTGTGTTATATTCTGCTATATACTTGGAAGTAGTAATTTGGGATCCATGGCCTGCAAACCCTAGTACAGCAGTTGCAGCTGCTGTTACAACCAAGACTTGGCCAACTATTTCTGGTGCCACCAGCTTGGCCAATATGAACCAAAAAACAAAACCCAGACCATAGTTTACAAGCTGATCGATTATCAAGAAGTAGGAGCCTACTGTGATTTTGCTTAAAGCTTTGTTAGCCAATTTATGAATAATCACTCGCTCAAAGATATACTAGGTTGTCATAATCTTTCCACAGCTTTAACCGGTCGTGAAACCATGGATTATCATCTTCCTTAATTATACGATTCTTAATTATTTTTACAATATTTTTCGATACTTGTCCAGGCTGACCATACATTGGCCTCTTATTTTTCACGAGTGCTTCTAATCTTTCAGACCTAGCTGCCTTTACAAATTGTGTAATCCATACATGGTTTATTGGAGGTACAAGAATATTGCC
>WUUC01010048.1_pt1 | contig 10471 bp, 10 predicted proteins | sample 6278441 | NCBI WGS metagenome assembly WUUC01 (sample SAMN13675441, study PRJNA597444) | soil metagenome | isolation source: soil | place: USA: Washington | collected 2017-10 | reverse complement strand
CTCAACATAAGAATACACATAGAATCCTGCACATTCATAAAAATATTCCAGGAATGCTGCAGAAAATCAATAAAGCGATTGCCGATGAAAACATTAATGTTCACAGTCAATATTTGTTGACCACGGAGGACATCGGCTATGTGGTTTTAGATATAGAAAAAAAAATATCAAAAGATTTGCTTCACAGTCTGCAGGAAATAAAGGGTACCATTCGATCGAGAGTTCTTTATTAACTGTATTATTATATTAGGTGCGTTTATAATTTTATTATTAATTTTGTTAAGAGTGATAATAAATGCATAATAAGATTTTTGTTTTCTTATTATCAACTTACCTTTTCTTTTCCTTTAATTGTTCTCCACTATTTGGGAATGACATGGCTTCCACTGTTACCTATCATGTCGGAGAGCTAGGTGAAGACTGGCAGTTTCCGAGCGATCACCTACCTGTTGGTTTGACCGCGGGCAATATTCACATCGCCGCATGGAATGTCTTAAATACCAGATTTATCTACCATATACTAACAAACCAACAAGGGCTTAAAGAGAGTTTAATCGTTTCAGCTAATCTGCCGATGGAGGATAATGGTCCCCTTACGCTCCGCGAAAATCTCATCATAGATCAAGTACTGGAGATGATCCATCACCCCACGCATCCTAGATCACTCATTTCTCTTCAAGAAGTCGATCTTGTGTTTTTTGAAGAATTAAATAAGAAGCTTCCTGCAAATATGATCTGTGTCACAACATTTCCAAATGATCTTGCGGATGGAGATATCTTTATTTACGATTCGACAATTTTCGAATGGAATGGGCTCCGATCGGGAAATTATCAAGTGCGTCCACGCAATACATTCATGACTTTAAGCTTAAAAGAAATCAAAACCGGGCTCCTCTATCACTTTGTTCAGTCTCATCTTCCAGCTGCACCAGGGATCTCCTCTCAAGCAAGAAAAGAGTTGGCTCAGGAAATCCTTTCCCATTTTGATCCCCATGTCGTTACCGTTGTAATGGGCGACATGAATAGATCCCCTGATTATTTACTTCATGACTTTGCCGAAGTCGCTAAGGTTATCGGAATGAGGCATCAGCCCCTAAAAAATCTGTGGATTCCTTACGCCACGCATGTCGATTGCTATCGAAAAGCCAGTTGGTTCGATAATCTGTTCTTTCATGTTCCCAATATGGATATAAAAATAGAAGTGTCGAGCGAACCGGAAACTTTTTTTTCCGGCCTCATTCACACTGTGAACTTAATGCGCTCGCTTCGTCCTCATGCCCTTGAAATGGCGTTTGAAGTTTGGTGCAAGATGAAAGCCAGAGGCGTGACAGTCGTATATGGACCTCCAGTTTCCGGGAAAAAAGAACAAGTGGTGCTGGCGCTGAAGAATGAAAAGGTGAGAATTTATAATCTACGAGATGAATTCCTCAAACAATATTATCTGTTCCACGACATATCAGATGGTAAAATACAGAAAGAGATCAAAAACGACTATTATACCACGAATACTTATCATGATGTTGAATTCGAATGGCTAAATAATAGATCAATTCAGATTTCAGAAGAACTCCTCTCATCGGATGCCGATGTGATTATTTTTGATAATTTCGATCTTTCTATTAACGTGGAATTAACACCCTACAAGTTATCCACTCTTCTGACTATATCTTCCATGGCAAAAAGAATCCTTGAAAATGGAAAGAAACTCATGTTTATCGTCCATGATCAAGCTCTCGAGTCACCCCTTTTCTGGGAAGAGCTTTCCCAGCAAATGGGAATTTGTCCGCAGGATGTCATTAAAACCAAATCTCTGATTCCCCAAGAAGAAAACTATTTGCTGAATCTTACAAATTTATCGGAGGATGAGAAGCGATTCTATCAATCCTGGTGTTCAGGAATTCCCGCTGCTTATGTCACAATAATGGAATTTGCGTTAGATGAAAGGCAAGATTACATTTGGATTACAAGTCTGCCTGAGTTAATGCATGCTTCTACACATAAAGTTCAAAAAATTTGGAAGAAACTGCAAAAAACGCACTCCGTTGAACTGATTCAACTGCTAAAAAACATTGCTTTTAGAAATAGTTTTGAATGGGATCAAAAAATCATCCCTGAAATCGATTTAATTAAAACAGGGTTAGTCGCTAAAAAAAACGGACAAATCCACATGCCAACAATTGTTTGTGAAGTGATCAAATCCTTGTAGTCACCTTCATCCTTTCACATCACACAATCTCCATCGGAAAACACTTTTAAAAAAGTATTCTTTCTTGATATACATCTTTGCCATTCGTGTGCCTAATAAGGAGAATAATAATGAAGAAGTGGAACGAAGTAGTAAAACTGACTGCAATGAGTTTCTGGTTGCTCCTTTTTACACCAAGTTTTACACAGGCGCAATGTCCTTCCATGGCCGATAGTTATGATTGGGATCCTTGCACGCTTCAAGGATTATCCCTTGGTGGCGAAGTCATTTGGTGGAAACCCTGCATCAACGATCTTGATATTGGACTAGCAATTGAAAGCGAAGGTGATGACTTCGATTACGACGCCATTTGCCCCAACTGGGAATTCGGCTTCAGAGTTTATGCGTCTTATAGAAATCACCTCTGCGGCTGTTGGACTGTGAGTTCTTCATGGACACACATCCGACCAGATCATTCCAGCAAAGTTGAATTCGATGCCGATGATGAGGAGAATGGGATAAGCCCGCTTTTGCATGGAGCGTTGACAGATGAACTAGTCACGGGTTTGTTTAAGAGAGTTAAGGGCGAGTTGGATATGTTGTTTAATGATTGGGACTTGCTCTTGTCCTACGATCTTGTCTGCAATCCATGCTATCGTTTTGTTCCTTACGCGGGTCTTGCAGGAATTTTTCTCTACCAAGACCAACAAGTGATCATGAAAAATCCGCTTGGCATTAATGGTGACGACAAAGCTTGGATAAAATGGACATCGGGATATAATGCTGTTGGTATTAGGGCCGGATCTGAATTAGAAATTAGTCTTAATCCCTGCTTTACCTTTTTTGCGAAAGCCGATGGATCCGTTCTTGCCGGCACAGTGAATTCCAAGAACAAGCAAAAAATTACCTTTATTCCACTTAATCCTGGACCGACTATCATCTCCCCCATGAAATTGGAAGACCATGAATCCTGCCATCTAGTTTCAGGTTATCATATCGCCGCAGGCTTAACCTATGATACCCGCTTAATTGATCACCATTTTACCTTCAGGTTAGGCTATGAATATTTGGATTGGTACAACATTCCGAATCCTCGCATCTATTTTGGAGATAATAAGACCACTCAAGCTGCACATGCCACGCAAGCAAATACAAGAAATCTTGGATTCCACGGACTTTTTGCTGGTGCGGCACTAACTTTCTAAGTGATACGGGTGATAACGCTGAAATAATCTGAATATTGAGAAAATAATTTTTGACAAAAAAAGGAATTGAATTTTCAATTGTCCCTTCATGAGCGACCAGACATGTTGTTGCTCTGAAAGATGCAGTTGTTTTGTATTTACTACACAATCTGAAAGGAGAATATTTTAAAATGAATAAATGGAGAAAAAAAATAAGCCTAGCTGTTCTTACAGCCGGCCTATTAACGTTAGCATCTGGTGCAGCTAATGCAAACTCTTGCAATCCATGCCCTGCTTGGGGTGATTCGTGCGATTGGGACTTTTGCAACATGAATTTCGAAATCGGAGCAGACTATCTTTGGTGGAAACCTTGTGTCGATGAGTTGGATTATGCTGCCGAAGTTACTTTAGATGACATTACTACAGAGGTAGATTATAAAGGAATATGCCCCGATTGGGAACCAGGTTATAGAGCTTATGTAAAAATCACTGACTTTCTCTGCGATCTAGATTTTTGTGCCTCTTACACATATCTAAGATCCACAGACTCAGCCGATGTCGATTTTGATGGTGGCGCAACCTTAGATGAAGGTATTACTTCGCCTTTAATCCATCCAGATCTGTTGTCTTCGCTTTTTGATGAAGCAGAAGCTGACTGGTCCCTTACCTATCAGGCAGGGGATGCATTGCTCAGTTACGAGATTTGCAGCTCACCCTGCCAAACATTTGCTCCATTTTTCGGCGTCACGGGTATCTATCTGCATCAGAAACTTGAAGTGGATTTTGATGGTTCAGCCGGTACGGGTTCAGTTGAGTGGGACAGCGATTATTGGGGTGTTGGCTTAAAAGCTGGGTCGGCATACGTTTACAGATTTAATGATTGCCTTAGCCTTTTTGCTTTTGCCAGCGGTTCTATTCTCGCTGGAGAAGCTGACACTAAAAATGAGCAGGAATTTGAAACAGATATTACAGTAGAAGATGACGATTGCTGCTTGGTTGTGCCTGGATACCATGTCGGCTTGGGTTTGATTTATGACACATGCTGGTGCAATACCGCATTTACATTCAGATTAGGTTACGAGTTTTTGGAATGGTATAATCTGCCAAACCACCGTGTATTTTCAGGAACTGATGTCGCTGATGCTAGTCATTCAACTTCAGCGAGTACAAGAACGCTTGGATTCCATGGATTGTTTGCTGGTGTTGCTGTGAAATTCTAAAAGTCACGAGAGCCATTCCTCTTGGGAATGGTTGAATGTTATGTAAGAATTGTGAAAATAACTTTACAATAATACTTACATTGAGTAATAAAGAAAATTTATCAAATGTTTAGAACTTTATCTAAGGAGAAGTTACATGAAAAAATGGAGATCATTGATATTAGGGATAATTAGCTCCGCATTCATAAGTTTGAATCCTGCTAATGTATGCGCTGATAGCTACAATACCTGCAATACTAACTGGTGCGATCCTTGCGGTTGGGATGCCTGCGACCTACATTTCAGAGTCGGAGTAGATTTCCTCTGGTGGAAACCTTGCGTCGATGACCTCGATGTGGCTGCAATCTATGTTACAGATGGCGGTGCAGAAGCTCCAGAAGTGGAATACGAAGCTCTTTGCCCAGAGTGGGAACCAGGCGTTAGAATTTACCTTGAACTGCCTGATCTTTTCTGCGGCTGGGATTTATCAGCTTCTTATACCTACTTAAAGTCTGGCGACCATGCTAGTCAAGAGTTTGATGACCCAGGACCAGAAGATGGCATTATCAGCCCACTCCTTTATACAGGACTTGCTCCTTTCGATGGAATCATCAATTTTGAGTTTGGCGACCAACATTGGGACCTTTATTATAATGAATGGGATGTATTGCTGAGCTACGATATTTGTTGCGGCGGGTGCCATCACTTTACTCCCTTCTTCGGAGTAGCCGGGATTGTGCTTGACCAAGAACTAACAGCTGAATTTGAGAATACTTCAGAGGGAGCGATAAGTGCATACGACTTTGAATGGAAGTCTGATTATTGGGGCGTTGGTCTTCGTGCCGGAGCAGCCTACCAATTCGATTTGAATTGCGGCCTTAGCATCTATGCAAATTCCCATGCGACATTACTCGCTGGCGAGGCGAATTCAAAAAGTGAACATTTCTTTGAAGATCTAAGTGCTGAAGCTGATGGTGGAATTGAGTTTAAAGATGATGATTGCTGCCACTTTGTTCCAGGTTATCACATTGCTGCTGGCTTAGCTTATGCAGGCTGCTGGTGTGATTGGGAGATCGGTGCACGTTTGGGATATGAATTTATCTACTGGCATAATATTCCAAATCATCGCGTATTCTTTGGAGGTGATTCAGTGGCGGAAGCTTCTCATTCTACTTCTCCGCATACACGATCTATAGCTTTACATGGTCTTGTAGCCGGTGTATCGTTAACTTTCTAAGAACTGCATAGTTCTCGAATTTTTATAAGCTGCTCGGCATTGCCCGGGCAGCTTTTTTTATTTAAGAGGATATGGAGGTCATGAAGAAAAGTTAATTACGTATCTTCTTTCTATATCCCCTTTGGCTAATATCACTGTGTTCTGTGGATTTATATCAAAGATAATACGTGGCAGCTATGACGGCGTGTTAACAGTCTTTCTGTAAAATGAAGCAACACGTAATATTTGCTAAAGTGAGTAAGAAAATGATCTATTTGTTGGCGTGCCAGAAACCATGTGATCAGGGCGAAAACATCACCCAATAATAAAAAATAAACCAGGCAACCGTAAAATCATAGCTCAAGCAAAGCAAAGGATAAGATTTACTAGTTTCTGTTTGCAATTGACGCAGGTGATGCAGCAAATCCCATATACCGTGCATCGCCCATCCAAAGGCAATAAGCAAAGGAAATAGCCAGATTCCTAAAAATGCCATGGTTAAAAATACCAGCGCAAAGCCGATTTGCAAGAAATACTCATTTTTATGTGCTTTGTCAACAGTTGCAAATCCGAGATAGGCACCTGCTGCGAAGGCCAATAATAGTGCAAAAAAGGGATAAAAAAGTTGTTCAGGAATAAAGGAAGAAATCACAATGGTGGCAACGGCGAGAACTGCGCCCTGGAATAAAGTTAACATATAATGCATTCAAAAGCCTATCTGTTATATCTTTTCGCATCTTCTTTTGATCTTCTAAGTCGCTCATCCTGTATCTTTCTTTCTATCCTTTTTCTATCTTGAAGTTTCCACTCTTCCACTCTGTCCAAGCGTTTTCTTTCTTCGATTTTTTCCTGTAACTTTTGCTGTTGAATAGCTTCCTCATTTCGATTTCTTTGCAGCTCCTTTTCTAAGACTTCTTTTTCAATCCGCTTAATTTCTTGGATTTTCTCTTCTACATTAGCAGGATCGCTTTGGGCTGAGGTGCAAAGCAAAAAAGCGGTTGAGGAAAGCAATAAAACCTGAAGGTGCTTTTTGATCATTCTACAGTCTCCTTGCGTAGTCTTCATGTTAAGGTATAAAAATCTATATATAAAATCTAAATTGGTACATACAAAAAAAGCATGCTTTGAATAAATTCAAAACATGCTTCCCTTCATTGGATAAAATAAACTAATTTAATTAGTCGTCAATTATCCAGAAGTTAAATTATTTTGGCTTTACATCTTCGACTTTATCAGTTTTCACTTCCGTAGGTGCAGTGATGCATGCTTTCAATTCTTTGTCAAATGTCTGTCCTTCAGGACATTTCTCTTCTATTATAACATCATTTTTAGGTTCTACTGTTGCATCGTCAGCATAACCTAGAGCAGAAAAGCCAATAGCTACTATAGATAGACAACAATATTTTATTAATCGATCCATACTCACCCTCCTCTACAAATTAAATTGAGCATGTATTCGTCTGGGAATATTCATCCCTCATTTATTATGATAAGTTCATTTCGGCCCGATGTCAATAAAATATTTGATTCAATCTAAAGAAAAATTTTATCCATTCAGTAAGTGTCTGATTAACAGATATTTGCATTTTATTAAATTTAGCAATATGTATAAATTTGACAAAACGTCTATTTATATGTTATTGTTTTGGAAATCAATAAGAGGTCTTTATGAAAAGCAGTGATGAAGTGCTAAGTAGAAAATTGAAAGCGTATTTGCCATTCATCGAGGCCATAGCTGAATTGTTTCATCCGTTTGTCGAAATTGCAGTGCACGATTTGATCGAAGACAAGCTGGTAGCGCTTTATCATAATATTTCTCAAAGGAAGGTTGGAGATCAAACTACACTAGGAGATCTGAAACAGAGTTATGGTAAATTTCCTGACTTTTTTTCGCCATACTATAAAAAAAACTGGGATGGCAGAAAGTTAAAATGTACATCGATTACATTGAGAGATGATCAAGGGGAGGCGATTGGGTTGATATGCATTAATGTGGACACGACATTCTTTACTGAAACGAAGCAAATCGTAGATTTATTTCTTGCGGTTTCTAAAGAGGCAGAAAGTCCGATCGAAAGTTTTGGCGAGGACTGTCAAAATGTCATCAAACGGATTGTTGATGAATATCTATTAGAATACAAACTCAATATCAGGCACCTTAATCGTGTGCAAAAAAGGGAAGCGGTTCACTCCCTTTATCAGCGTGGAGCATTCAATTATAAAAATGCACCCCCCTTCATTGCAGAATATTTGAATATTTCACGAGCAACAGTCTACAACTACCTTAAGGAGCTTAGTCCGCATTCATGAAGTTCCAAGAAAGCCGTTCATTATATATTCAAACGCCGCTTATTTATTCAGAGCCCATCAGCAGAGTTTCCAATTCTGCCGTCTGGTTGAAACTCGAAGCATTGCAGCCTAGCGGTTCGTTTAAAAATAGAGGCATGGGAAGGTTGTGCCAGCAATATGCCAAGGAAGGAGCAAAATGTTTCGTTTCCTCTTCAGGTGGCAATGCTGGGTTGGCAGTTGCCTATGCTGGCAAGTTATTGAATGTATCCGTAAAAGTTGTTGTTCCGGAAACTACACCTAACGCCATGAAAGATAAAATTCGTGCAGAAGGTGCGGAGGCGATCACCTATGGGAAAAACTGGGGCGAGAGTGACCCGTATGCAAGGAAAATGGCAGAAGAAGAAGGGACGTTTTATATTCATCCTTTTGATCACCCTCTCATTTGGGAAGGGAATGCTACCATGATGCATGAAGTGAAAGATGAGGGTTTCAAACCCGATGCAGTCATTCTTTCGGTTGGGGGAGGTGGATTTTTTTGCGGCGCCGTTCAGGGGTTGCGAGATATAGGCTGGAATGATGTTCCTGTGATTGCGGTTGAGACAGAGGGCGCGGCATCGTTTGCCAAAGCCATTGAAAAAGGTGAAATCGTTACACTTCCTGACATCAAAACCATAGCCAAAAGTTTAGGAGCTTCGCGAGTTGCTGAGAAGGCATTGGAATGGACTTTTGTGCATCCTGTCATTTCCCAAGTCGTCACGGATCGTGATTCTCTTGAAGCTTGCATCCGATTTTCTGATGATCATCGGATGCTTGTAGAGCCTGCTTGTGGAGCCACACTGAGTGTACTTTATAAGAACATGCCGGTAATCTGGGAATACAAAAATATTCTGGCCCTTGTTTGCGGAGGAAGTGGAGTATCCCGCAATCTTATAGAACAATGGGAAAAGGAAACTGCCTATTGAAGCAGAATTCTGCAGCTCAACGGAAAGTGGTCAGACCCTTTAATGTTTGATTTAACTGCACACTGGTCTTCAATGAATTTAGAACGCCCATTGGCTTTGTAGAGTACGTGGTCCATTTTGCGGCCTCTCTCAGGTTCAGTGGCCTCAGCCACTGGGTCTCCTATGAAGCCTGCGGCTTTTAAGGACTCCATCCTTTTTTCATCGGCTTTCGCATTAATGTCGCCCGCGATAACCACATAGGGGTATTGTTGGATATGCTGGATCATTTCTTTCACTTGTGTATTTCCCTGCTTTCTCAATCCACCCCTGACATGCGAGTTGACAAAGATGATCTCTTTTTGAGTATTTAAATCTTTTAAATCAACCAACAGCATAAATTCACCATGCTTGCCTAGATACTTCGTTTTTACCATTGGATTGGAATTGGGCCTTTTGAGAATTTCGAATCGAGATTTTTTATAAAGAATGACAGAGTAATCATTGAGTTTTTCAGTAGATTTCGGCTTATGCTTCGGAGCGTAGACAATTGAATAATTTTGGCCATAATTTTTTTCGAGCCACTGGATTCCGCCAAGGGGTACCTCTTGCAGGTTGACAACATCGGGATGAGTGTTGAAAAGCTCTTTGAGGCCCTGCGTATTTGAATGCATAAATTTTGCTGTTTGTTCTTCGGCTGTTTGAGTGGGTTCGGTTTGCACGTTGTAGGTAATGACGGTAAGGGGTTGTTTTTCGAGGTCGATGTCGTAGGGATTCGCTGGGATTGCTGTGGGTATTAGAATGAGAAGAAAAAGAAAAAAAAATGAGATTCTGTGTTTAGCCATCTGTTGCCTCAAAAATAAAGGAAAATTTATAACATACTAGTTAATAAATCTTTTTTATTTAAAAGACAAGAGAGAGGATTTAAGTATGGGAGAATTAAGACTGAATGATTTCTCGATGTCTTGCTTCGAACTGGGAATTTTCCCGTTTACGAAATTGTTCAAGCTTTACTGTTCGATTTTGGTCTTTGATCTCGAAATGTTTTTGACGCTGTTGCCATTGAGCTTCTTTTTTCTTATAGGATTTTTTGTTCGAATCATGGACTTGAATTTGCATTTCTTCTAATCGTCTTTGCGCTTCACTCGCTGCTAGTTTTCTCCATTCGGCATTGAGTCTAGAGTAAATGGAAAATAATTGGGAAACTGTTGAGTTTGGAAAGGATTCAATACAGTAGGCGTGGGCGTTGTGGCCATTTTCGATGGATTTATCTAATAGGCTATTCTCATTTTCTGATTTTGAAAGAGCTTTAATGACGATGGTTTGGATTTCGTCTTGTTCTTCAGCATCCATGACTTCGATCGATGCGGCGCCTTTTTGATGGCGTACTTCAATTTTTTGCCCTTCGTGGGTGAAAGAGTAATCGAGTTCGTCGAAGTCAAGTTCGTTGATAGTTTCGT
>WUUC01197041.1_pt1 | contig 10472 bp, 1 predicted proteins | sample 6278441 | NCBI WGS metagenome assembly WUUC01 (sample SAMN13675441, study PRJNA597444) | soil metagenome | isolation source: soil | place: USA: Washington | collected 2017-10 | reverse complement strand
GCGACAGCATCACCTGGAAGAGCGGCGTGCGCGACAGATCGCGCGCCGGGCGCAGCTCCTCGACCAGCTTTTCGAACGGCAGGTCCTGATGGCCGAAGGCGCCGAGCGTGGTCTCCCGCACCCTCCCCAAGAGCTCGCGGAAGGAGGGATCCCCGCTGGTGTCGATCCGCAGGACGAGGGTGTTCACGAAAAAGCCGATCAGCGGCTCCAGCTCCTCGCGCGAGCGGTTCGCCACCGGCGTGCCGACCGCGAGGTCCTCCTGGCCGGTCATCCGGCGGAGGAGGACGGCGAAGGTGGAGAGGAGGAGCATGAACAGCGTGTCCCCCTCTTTTTCACGGATGGCGCGCAGGGCCTCGGTCCGCTCCGGTGGCACGAGGACGTTGACGTGGCCGCCCCGTCCTCTGGCCACCGCCGGCCGCGGATGGTCCGCCGGCAGCTCCAGGGTGCCCGGCAGGCCGGCGAGCCGCTCCTTCCACCAGGCGAGCTGCTTGTCGATCTCGGGCAGCCGCTGCCATTGCCAGTCGGCGTAGTCGGGATACTGCACCGCCAGCTCCGGCAGGCCGGCCGGGCGCCCCGTCGTGGCCGCGGCGTAGAGGGCCCCCACCTCGCGGACCAGCACTCCCATCGACCAGCCGTCGCTCACCAGGTGGTGCATGGTGAAGAGGAGATCGTATTTTTCGTCCTCCAGGCGCAGCAGCAGGGCCCGCAGGTGCGGTCCATGGTCCACGTCGAACGGCCGCAGCGCGTCCGCGGCGGCGAGGCGGCGGGCCTCGCCCTCGCGGGCGGCGGCGGGAAGCGCGGAGAGGTCGGCCCGGGGGAGGACGGCGGGGGCGGCGGGGAGCACCCGCTGCCAGGGCTCGCCGTCGGCCAGCTCGAAGACCGTGCGCAGCGCCTCGTGGCGGCCGACCACGCCGTCGAGCGCGGCGGCGAGGGCCGGCAGGTCGAGCGGTCCGGTCAGGCGCAGGGCATAGGGGAGGTGATAGGCGGGCTGTCCCGGCTCCAGATGGGAGAGGAACCAGAGGCGCCGCTGGGCGAAGGAGAGCGGGAAGCGGCCGTCCCCCTCCCGCCGCGGGCTGCGCGGGATCGCCTCCTCGCGCTTGCGGCGCTCCTCCAGGCGGCGCAGCAGCAGCTTCTGCTTTGCCGGAGAGAGATTCTCGAAGCCCTTGAGCGGGTTCGCCGGTTCGCTCACGCCTCGTCCTCCTCCGGATCAGCTGGATCGTTCAGGTCGTCGTTCAGATCATTGCCGAGCAGGGACTCGACCTCATCGTCGGACAGGGCATCCAGCTCCGCCATCAGCCGCGCCAGATCTTCGGGGTTCTCGTCGCCCAGGCGGAGGGCGAGGATCTGCTGGGCCAGCGCGGCCAGGTCCTCGGCCTCGAAGATCGCCGGCAGCGGGAGGTCGACGCTGAAAGAGGCGCGGATGCGCACCATGAGCTGGGTCGCCAGCAGCGAATGGCCGCCCAGCTCGAAGAAGTTGTCGCCGCGCCCCACCCGCTCGGCCCCCAGGAGGTCGCTCCAGAGGCCGGCGAGCTTCTCCTCCACGTCGTTGGCCGGGGCGACGTAGGAGCGCCCGCCGGTCTCCCCCTCGGGAGCGCGGGAGGCGAGGGTCCGGCGGTCGAGCTTGCCGTTGGGCAGCCGCGGCAGCTCGGGGAGGAGCGTGAGGTCGGCCGGGACCGCGGCCGGGGGCAGGCGCTCGCGGAGCCAGATGCGGAGGTCGGCGGCGGTGATCTGGGCCGAGGCTTCGGTGGCGATCCAGGCGTCCAGGCGCGCGTCGCCGGGGCGGGTGTTGGAGCCCGGCGGGCGGACCGTGACGGCCGCCTCGCGCACGGCGGGATGGCGGCGCAGCACGGCCTCGATCTCGCCCAGCTCGATGCGGATGCCGCGCACCTTCACCTGCAGATCGGTCCGCCCGCGGTGCTCCAGCAGGCCGTCGAGCCGCCGCCGCACCAGGTCTCCGGTCCGGTAGAGGCGATCGCCGGGGACCGAAGAGAAAGGATTCGGGATGAACCGCTCCGCCGTCAGGTCGGGGCGGCCGAGGTAGCCGCGGGCCAGCCCGGATCCCCCCAGGCAGAGCTCGCCGGAGGCTCCCGCCGGGACCGGACCCCCGTCGCGGTCGAGCACCTCCACGCGGACGCCCGGAAGCGGCCGGCCGATGGTGATCGAGCCGGCGCCTTCCCCTGGCGCGAGCCGTGCGGCGGTGGCGTTGGCCGTGGCCTCGGTCGGGCCGTAGAGGTTCCAGATCTCAGCTTGCGGCAGCAGGCGGCGGGTGCGCTCCACCAACTCGGGAGAGAGCGCCTCGCCGCCGAGCAGCACGCGCCGCAGCGCTTCCGGCGCGGGAGCGTTCCCGGACTCCACCAGGTCGAGCAGGGCGTTCCAGAGCGCCGGCACGCCGTTGAAGGCGGCGAACCGCTCCGTGGCCAGAGCCGTGGCGAGGGCGAGCGGCTGCGTCGCGGTCTCCTCGGGGAGGATGCGCACCTCGCGGCCGGCCAGCAGCGGTCCGAGGAGCTGCTTCAGCGAGGCGTCGAAGGTCAGGGCGCTGGTGGCCGGCAGCGCGAAGCCCACGGGACCGAGCAGGACCTCGTCCACCCAGGCGAGATAGCCCGCCAGAGCGACGTGATCGATGACCACCCCCTTGGGATCTCCGGTGGAGCCCGAGGTGTAGAGCACGTACGCGGCCCGCTCTGGGAGGAGAGGCAGGGACGGCGGCTCGGCTGTGTCTTCGGAGCCGTCCGGCGCATCCTCGAGTCCGACGACCGGAGGCAGGCCCGGGGGAAGGAGGTCCAGGGCTTCCGGCGAGGTCACCAGGGCGGCAGCCGCGGAGTCGCGGAGGATCGCGGCCGTCCTCTGCCGTGGATGGGCAGGGTCGAGCGGCACCCAGGCGGCTCCCGCCTTCCAGATCCCCAGGATCCCGGCCAGCAGACCGGCCGAGCGCCCGACGGCGAGCGCCACGCGCGACTCCGGACCCACGCCGGTTTCGCGGAGGGCGCGGGCCAGGCGAGCGGCCCGGCGGTCGAGCTCGGCGAAGGTGAGCGTTCCGGCGGCGTCGCGCACCGCGGGAGCGTCCGGCGTCTCGGCGGCCCGGCGCTCGAAGCGCTGCAGGGCATCCGCCGCGGGACCCATGGCATGGGGGCGGGCCGTCTCCTCGTGCTCCCCGCGGATCTGCTCGCGTTCGGCCTCGGAGAGCAGGTCGAAGGCGCCCAGCGGACGGTCCGGAGCGGCGGCGAACCCTTCGAGCAGGCGCTGGAGCCAGCTCAGCAGCAGCTCGCCGCTGGCCGGCGCGAGGCGGCCGTCGTGGGTGATGCGCAGCCGCAGATGATGCCCCGGCACCACCGCGAGGGAGAGCGGGAAGCTGGTCCGTTCGACCGCGTCCACCGCCTCCAGCTGGAGGCCGCCGAGGCGCTCGGACACGGTCTCGTCCAGCGGGTAGTTCTCGAACACCAGGAGGCTCTGGAACAGCGGCTCGCGGGCCGGCACGGCGGTCCAGCGCTGCACCTCGGCGAGCGGCGCGTGCTCGTGCTGCCGTGCCTCGATCTGCGTGCGCTGCAGGTCGGCCAGCCAGCCGGCGAGCGGCGTCTCCGGGTCCACCGCGCGGCGGACCGGCAGCGTGTTGATGAACAGGCCGATGGCGGTCTCGAACCCCGGCAGCTCGGGCGGGCGGCCGGAGGTCACCGCGCCGAAGACCACCTCGCGCTCGCCGCTCCAGCGCGAGAGCAGGATCGCCCACGCCCCCTGCACCACGGTGTTGAGGGTCATCCCGCGCTCCCGGGCGAAGGTGTCCAGGGCGGCGGTGACCTCCTCGGAGAGGGCGGTCTGGTGCTGCGCGAAGTCGTCGGCTTTCACGGCCACCGGGGGGGCCGCGGAGTCCCAGGGGAGCGGCGTCGGTCCGGTGATCCCGGCCAGGGCCTGCCGCCAGTAGCGCTCGTCGGCCGTGTGATCGCGCCGCGCCAGCCAGGCCACGAAGTCGCGGTAGGGGAGGACAGGCGGCGGCAGCGGATCGGCGCCGCCGGGGGAGCGCCTCTCCAGCTCGTAGAGCGTGAAGACCTCCTGGAACAGCGGCGGCAGGCTCCAGCCGTCCACCAGCAGGTGATGGAAGCTCCAGACGAACCGGTGCGTGCTCTCGCCGGTGCGCAGCAGCGCCGCCCGCAGCAAGGGGGCGCGGCCGGGGGAGAACGGGCGCTGCCGGTCGGCGGCCGCGAAAGTGGCGAGCTGGGTGTCCGCCGCTCCGGTCTCCCCGACGTCCTGCCAATCCGCCTCGACCCAAGGGATCTCGACGCCGCGGCGCACGACCTGGAGCGGCTGCTCCAACCCCTCCCAGGCGAACGCCGTACGCAGGATGGAGTGCCGGTCGACCACCCGCTGCCAGGCGCGATGGAAGGCGGCGGCGTCCAGGTCGCCGCGGATGGTGCAGGAGATCTGCTCGAAGTAGATCTCGGTCGCCGGGGCGTAGATGCCGTGAAAGAGGAGCCCGGCCTGCATGGGGGAGAGCGGGTAGACGTCCTCCACCAGCGGGTCGTTGCCGGCCAGCCGGTCGAGGGCGGTCTGGCCCAGCCGGGCGAGCGGGAAGTCGGACGGCGTCCAGCCGCCGGCTCCAGGCGCGAGGCAGTGCGCGATCAGCGCTTCCAGCTCGGAGGCGAAGCGCCGCGCCAGCCGCTCGATGGTGGCGCGCTCGTGGACGTCGCGGCCGTAGGTCCAGTGCACCTCGAGCCGTCCGCCGACCACCGCGGCGTTGATCTCCAACCGATGCGGCCGGTGGGCGCGCGGGCTGCGCGGCCAGCCGGAGGACTCCGGCGCGGGGGCGTACGGGCTGTCGTCGCCGAGCACCAGGTCGAGCCGCCCGAGATGGTTGAAGACCACCTCCGGCTGGCGCCGCGCCGCCAGAGCCGCCGCGGTGTCCGCCTGATCCTCATCCGCCAGCCAGCGCAGCAGGCCGTAGCCGATGCCGCCCGCCGGGACCTCGCGAAGCGTCTCCTTGATCCGGCGGATCGCCGCGCCCGGATCGGAGGCCCGCTCGAGGTCCAGGGCGACCGGGAAGAGCGAGGTGAACCAGCCGACCGTGCGCGAGAGATCCATCGCGGGCAGACCCGGCAGGGCCTCCTCGCGGCCATGGCCTTCCAGCCAGAGAACGAGCCGGGGGCTGCCGGTCCAGGCCGCGAAGGCGCGCGCCACCGCGGTGAGGAGCAGGTCGTCGGGCCGGCCGTGGTAGGCCGCGGCGGCCTCGCGGAGAAGAGCCCGGGTCGCCTCGGCCGGGAGCGTCACCGAGACCGTGTCCGCCGACGCCTCCATGTCGTCGCCGTCGGCCCGATCCACCGGCAGCGGCTCCGGCTCGGGCTGGGCCAGCCAGAAAGCCGCCTCTTCCCGCACCACCGCCGACCGCGCGTGCTCGGTGAGCTGCTCGGCCCACCGCTGCCAGGAGGTGGTGCGGGCAGGGAGGCCAGGGAACGACTGGAGATCCTCCAGGAGGATGCGCCAGGAGACGCCGTCCACCACCAGGTGATGGATGACCAGAAGCAGCCTTCCGGGCTCCGCTCCCTGGTCGAAGAGGACGGCGCGCAGGAGCGGACCGGAGGCGAGATCGAGGCTCTCCTGGGCCGAGGAAGCGGCCGCTTCGAGGATGGACCGCCGCCGCTCCGCGGGAATGGCCGACAGGTCGATGCGCGTCACCGGCGGCTCGGCCGCCCCTGGGGGAACGACCGGAGAGAACACCGCGCGCCCGTCCTCCACGAAGCGCAACCGCAGCGCGTCGTGATGCTCCAGCAGAGCGGCCACGGTGCGGCGCAGCTCCCGGTCTTCGACCGGTGTCCGGGTCTCCAGAAGGACCGCCTGGTTGAAGTGGTGCGGATCGGCCGGCCGGGCATCCATGAACCAGCGCTGGATCGGGGTGAACGGGGCCACACCGGTGACCGGTCCGGTCTCCACGGCGGGGGCCGTGGTGTCGAGCGGCGCGGCGGCCGCGGCCAGCTCGGCCACGGTCTGGCGCTCGAAGATCTGCCGTGGCGTGAGGATCAGCCCGGCCTGCCGCGCGCGGGCCACCACGCGGATGCTGAGGATCGAGTCGCCGCCGAGGCGGAAGAAGTTGTCGTGAATGCCCACGCCGGGGAGGCCGAGGACCTCGGACCAGATCCTGGCCAGCGCCTCCTCCGCGGGGGTGCGCGGCGGCGCGACCTCGGCCCCGCCTCCTCCGTCGAGCGCCTCGGGAGCGGGGAGGGCTTTATGGTCCACCTTGCCGTTCGGCGTGTGCGGCAGCGCGGGGAGCGACGCCCAGAGCGCCGGGGCCATGTGGCGCGGCAGGCGGTCCAGCACCGCGTTCCGCGCGGCCTCGACCAACGATCCTTCATCCACCTCGGGATCGGGGACCAGATAGGCGGCGAGCCGTCCGTCGCGCACCACGACCGCCACGTCCGTCACCCCGGGGAGGGAGGCGAGCACCGCCTCGATCTCTCCCAGCTCGATGCGGAAACCGCGCACCTTGACCTGGCGGTCGATGCGGCCGAGGAACTCCAGGGCGCCGCCGGACCGCCAGCGCGACAGGTCGCCCGTGCGGTACATCCGCCCGCCCGGCCGGTCCGTGAACGGATCGGGGACGAAGCGGTCGGCGGTCAGGTCCGGCCGCCCCATGTAGCCGCGCGCCAGGCCGTCCCCCGCCAGATACAGCTCGCCGCGGGCGCCCATCGGCACCGGCCAGAGTCCGCGGTCGAGGACGTAGGCCTGCGTCCCCGTGATCGGCCGGCCGATCGCCGGCTCCAGCTCCTCACCGTGCGGCACCAGAGCCCAGGTGGAGTAGACCGTGTCCTCGGACGGACCGTAGAGATTGATCGCCCGCCCGATCCCGCGCGCCTGGATGTCGTCCGCCAGCCTCCGGGAGAACGGCTCGCCGCAGAGGCTGACCGCGCGCACCGACGGTGGGAGCTGCTCGGCGAGCCGCAGCAGCTCGGCCATCGCCGAGGGGACGGTGTTGATCAGCCCCACCTCGCCGGCCGCCGGGATCTCGGTCAGCGCCAGGGCGTTCTCGGCCAGGATGAGCGTGCCGCCGTGGGCGAGCGTGCCGAAGATCTCGAAGACCGAGAGGTCGAAACAGACCGAGGTGGAGAAGAGGACGCCCCCCGCCAGCTCCTCCGCGAACAGCTCGCCCGCCCAGGAGACGAAGGTCGAGACGTTGCGGTGCCGCACCCCCACCGCCTTGGGGCGTCCGGTCGAGCCGGAGGTGTAGATCAGGTAGGCGAGGTGCTCGGCGGTGGCGCCGTCGTTGCCTGACCAGCCGTGCTCTCCGGGTCCCGCGGACGGCACGACCCGCGGCACCGGCAGGTCCGGCAGCAGCGGTTCCAGCTCCGGCCGGGTGACCAGCGCCGCGGCGCCGCAATCCTCCAGCATGAAGCGCAGGCGCTCCTGCGGATAGGCGGGGTCCAGAGGGACGTAGGCCGCGCCGGACGAGAGGATGCCGAGGAGCGAGGCGACCAGCTCTCCCGAGCGCGGCAGGCAGACCGCCACCCGCGCCTCGGGGCCGACCCCCATCCGCCGCAGCCGCGCCGCCAGCTCGGCGGCCCGCCCGGCCAGCTCCCGGTAGGTCCAGCGCTCCTCGCCGTCCACCAGGGCCACGGCCTCGGGCGTCCGCCCGGCCTGGGCCGCGATGATCTGATGCACTGGCTGATGCACTGGCCGGTGCACCGAGAAAGGCTCGGCCTCTTCCGCCAGATGCGTGTCGTTCCACTCCCGCAGCACCTGATGGGTCGCCGCCTCGCTCTGCACCGGCAGGGCGGAGAGCGGGGCGTCCGAACCGGCCACCACGGCGTCGAGCAGGGAGACGAACCCCTCGGCGAGGCGGGCCACGGTGGTCGTGTCGAACAGGTCGGAGTTGAACTCCAGGTAGCCGGAGAACCCGTCCGGGCTGTCCCACAGACCCAGGGTCAGCTCGGAGGACGAAGCCTCCGGGTCCAGATCCACCTCCTTCATGCGCAGCCCTCCCATGTCCGGGAAGGCGGAGGTCATGGCGGCCTCCAGGAGCAGCAGGGTGACCTGCGCCAGCGGCGGACGGCTGGTATCGCGCTCCGGGCGCAGCGCCTCGACCAGCTTGCCGAACGGCAGGTCCTGGTGCGCGAGCGCGCCCAGGGCCACCTGGCGGACGCGGTCGAGCAGCCGCGAAAAGTCCGGGTCCTCCCCCAGGTCGGTGCAGTAGACCAGCTGGGTGATGAAGAAGCCGAGGAGCTGGTGCAGCTCCGGCCTGGCCCGGTTGACGTTCGGCGCGGCGACGATCACCCGGTCCTGCCCCGACGCGCGGGCGAGCAGGGTCTGCAGCAGGGCGAGGATCACCATGAACGGCGTCGCCCGATGCACCCGGGCGTAGGTCTTGAGCCCCTCGGCTTGAGCGCGGGAGAGCGCCATGCGGATGCGCCGGCCCCGGGTCGTGAAGTGCACCGGACGCGGCCGGTCGGTGGGCAGCTCCAGGGCCAGCGGCGCGCCGGCGAGATGGCGGGTCCAGTAGTCGAGATGCTCCTGCAACGTCTCTCCCGACAGACAGGCGCGCTGCCAGACCGCGAAGTCGGCGTACTGCACGGGAAGCTCGGGCAGAGCGGCGGGGCGTCCCGCGACCATGGCCGGGTAGAACGCCGCCAGCTCGCCCCAGAAGACCTGCGACGAATACCAGTCGGTCACGATGTGATGCGCGGTCAGCACCCAGTCGTGGATCTCCGGCTCGCGGCGGATCAGGCAGCAGCGCAGCAGCGGCCCCTGCTCGAGGTCGAACGGGCGGCGCACCTCCTCGATGAGGACGCGGCGGGATTCCGCCACGCGCCGCTCCTCCGGCAGACCGCTCAGGTCGATCAGCGGCAACGGCACCGGCGCCGGCGGGTGCACCACCTGAACCGGGCTGCCGTCGCGGGTCGGGAACGTGGTGCGCCAGGCCTCGTGGCGGCGCACGATCTCGGTCAGCGAGCGCGCCAGCGCCCCCGGGTCGACCGTCCCTGCGAGCGAGGTCGCCATCGGGATGTTGTAGGAGGAGTCCTCCGGATCGAGTTGGTAGAGGAACCAGAGGCGCTCCTGGTCCGCGGTCAGCGGCCAGGCGTCGTCGCCGGAGGCGGACGGGCGGCGGACAAGGGGGGGCGGCTCCGGGCGGGCCGGCCGGACGTTCTTCTTGCGCAGCAGCTCGAACAGCTCACGCTGCGCCGGGGAGAGGGACGAAAGACGGTCTGAGAGGCTCACTTGGGCTCCGCCCGCGGCGCTTCGGACCGCCCCGGGAGGCGCAATGGTAACACCCCGTCCACCTCGGTGTAGGATCTGACGCGGCCCCGCGCGGGCTTACGGAGGAGCGACCATGGCGGATCTCTGGAAAGACCTGCGGTACACCCTGCGCACCTGGCGCAAGAGCCCCGGCTTCACCCTCGTGGTGCTGCTCACCGTCGCCCTGTCGGTCGGCGCCACCACCGCCATCTTCAGCGTCGTCAACGGCGTGCTCCTCAAGCCCCTGCCGTACCCCGATCCCGACCGCGTCGTCTTCCTCTGGTCGAGCAATCCGAGCGCCGGGCTGCCGATCTTCAGCGTCTCCCCGCATGACTTCGTGGACTGGAAGCGGCAGTCCACCTCGTTCGAATTCCTCTCGGCGCGCCGTCTCGCCAGCTTCAACCTCACCGGCGACGGGGCGGAGCCCGAGCGGATCCCGGCCGAGCGGGTCAGCGAGGAGTACTTCGCGGCGCTCGGCTTGAAAGCGATCCACGGCCGCCTCCTCCTCCCCGAGGAGCAGATCGGCGGCGGCGCCCGCGTGGCGGTGCTCAACCGCAACCTCTGGGAGCGGCGCTTCGGCGGCGATCCGGAACTGGTCGGCAAGCCGCTGCTTCTGGACGGCGAGCCCTACACCGTGGTCGGCATCGTCGACGACCCATTGCGCGGCACCGTGGCCGAGATGTGGACCCCGCTCGGCCTCGACCTCTCCAAGGAGGACCGCGGCTTCCACATCGTCTTCGTCATCGGCCGCCTCAAGGAGGGGGTGTCGCTGGAGAAGGCACAGGCCGAGATGGGCACCATCGCCAAGCGTCTGCAGCAGCAGTATCCGGACACCAACGAGGGGTGGGAGATCGGGCTCGACCGGATGCACAACATGATCGTCAAGGACGTCCGCCCGCGGCTGATGATCCTGCTCGCCGCGGTGGTGGCGGTCCTGCTGATCGCCTGCGCCAACCTGATGAACCTGTTCCTGGCCCGCTTCGCCACCCGCGAACGGGAGATGGCGCTGCGCACCGCCCTTGGCGCCAGGCGCGGCCGGGTGGCGCGCCAGCTGCTCACCGAGATCCTGCTCGTCGCCATCGTCGGCAGCGCCGTCGGCGTGGTGCTGGCCACCTGGGGGACCAAGGCGCTCCTCGCGCTCAACACCAAGGCCGTGCCCCGCCCCGGCGAGGTGGGGGTCGACGGCCGGGTGCTCCTCTTCGCCCTCGGCGTCGCCCTGCTGACCGGCCTCGCCGCCGGGCTCTGGCCGGCGCTCCGCGCCT
>WUUC01065813.1_pt1 | contig 10475 bp, 11 predicted proteins | sample 6278441 | NCBI WGS metagenome assembly WUUC01 (sample SAMN13675441, study PRJNA597444) | soil metagenome | isolation source: soil | place: USA: Washington | collected 2017-10 | reverse complement strand
TGTTGCCGAGGCGGAAGTCGCCGTGCACGATCGTCGCCGGCCCGCTGTCGGGCAGGTTGTCGCCCAGCCATGCGCCGATGCGCTCGACCGAGGGCAGGTCGCGCGTGCGGCTGTGCTCCCATAGACCGCCGAAGCGCCGCACCTGGCGCTCCAGGTAGCCGGTCGGCCGGCCGAAGTCCTCCAGGCCGCACGCCCGCCAGTCGACCGCGTGCACCTCGGCGAGCGCGTCCACGAGCTCCTCGCCGATGCGCCGCCGCTCGGGCGGCGTGTCGAGCGCCGCGGGCACCTCAGTGGTGATGACCTCGCCGGGGACGAACGCCATGACGTAGAACGGCGCGCCGATCACCGACTCGTCGTCGCAGACGGCGAGCACCTCGGGCACGCGCGCCGGCGTGCCGCGGAGCGCGCGCAGCAGCCGTGCCTCGCGCAGGACGTCGTGCGCGCTCGGCGGCAGCGGCGGCCGCGGCGGCCGGCGGACGACCACCTCGGCGCCGTCGCGGCGCACGAGGTAGGTGACGTTCGAGTGCCCGTCGCCGACGGGCTCGGCCTCGAGATCGCCCGAGCCGAGCCCGTGCTCGTCGAGGAACGTCCGCAGCGGCTCGGTCACGAGCAGCGGCGGCCGCTCGTTGGGCTCCGCCTCGGCGTGGGTCGCGACGATGTCGTCGGGCGCCGGTGCGACGGGCATGAGCCGAAAACTAGTTGCTAGCGTGGTCCGCGTGGCGACCCCGGCGGTTGTCACCGCAACCTTGGCGGGGTTCCAGCGGTTGTAGCCCCGAATCCCGCCCCTCCGCTCATGGCTCGAATCGCCCCCTCCGCCCTGGCGCTGTGCGCCCTCATCGCCGTTGCGCTGCCCAGCGCGGCGTCCGCCTCCACGTCGCAGTCGATGACGTTCGAGGCGCCCGTCGACCTCGCCGACCCGGCGACGCGCCCCGCCGCCTTCGACGAGCTCTCGAGCTTCGGCGTGCGCTCGGTGCGCATCGTGCTGCTGTGGCGGAACGTCGCCCCGGCGTCGTCCTCGCGGGTGAAGCCGAGCTTCGACGCGACCGACCCCACGAAGTACGACTGGAGCGGCTACGACGCGCAGATCGACGGCGCCGTCGCCCGCGGGTGGAAGGTCCTGCTCACCGTCTCCGGACCGGTCCCGCGGTGGGCGACGAACGGCGCGAAGGACAACCTCACGCGCCCGAAGCCGAAGGAGTTCCAGCAGTTCGTCACCGCCGCCGCGCGCCACTACGGCCCGAGGATCGCGCGCTGGTCGATCTGGAACGAGCCCAACCAGCCGCAGTTCCTGCGCCCGCAGTACTCCGCAGCGCGGCACACGCCGCTCTCGCCGCGGATCTACCGCAACCTGTTCTTCGCGGCGCGCCGCGGCCTCGCCGCCGGCGGCCTGCCCAACGCGCAGGTGCTCGTCGCCGAGACCTCGCCGCGCGGCACCGGCAGCGTCGTCGCGCCGCTGACGTTCCTGCGCAGGATGCTGTGCCTCGACAGCCGCTACCGCAAGGACGGCGACTGCGCCAAGCTCGAGGCCGACGGCTACGCCCATCACGCCTACACGACGGCATCGGGGCCGCTGTTCAAGCCCAGCCAGCCCAACGACGTCACGATCGGCGTGATCACCCGGCTGGTCACCGCGCTCGACCGCGCCGGCCGCGCGGGGGCGATCGACCGCCGCATGCCGATCCACCTCACGGAGTTCGGCATCCAGTCGACGCCGGACCCGGTGTTCGGGGTCAGCCAGGCGCGCCAGTCGGACTACCGCTCGATCGCCGAGCGCCTGGCGTGGGACCAGCCGCGGATCGTGGCCTTCTCGCAGTACCTCCTCCGCGACGACCCGCCCGTGCCGGACGCGCCCCTGCCCGCGCGCTACCCCGGCTTCGAGTCGGGCCTGCGGCGCAACGACGGCCGCGCGAAGCCCGCCCTCTCCGGCTTCCGGCTGCCGCTCGCGGCGCTGCGGCGTGGGTCGCGCGTCTCGCTGTGGGGGCTCGTGCGGCCGGCGACGGGCCGCACCCCGGTGACGGTCGAGTACTCGTCGGGCGGCTCCTGGCGGCGGCTGTTCACGACGACGACCGACTCGCGCGGCTACTTCCAGCGGCGGGCGAGCTTCCGCTCCGGGCGGCGCTACCGCGTGGTCTGGACCGCGCCCGACGGGCGCATCCTGCGCGGCACGGCCACGTCCGTGTACCGGCGGTAGGACGCGCGACGCCGGTAGGCTGCGCGCCGCAATGGCGCTCCAGCTCTGGCTCCTGCGGCACGGTGAGGCCGTCCCCCACGACGCCCAGCCCGACGACGAGCGCGAGCTGACCGAGCGCGGGCGGGACCAGTCGCGCGCGGCCGGGCGCGCGCTCGCCAAGCTCGAGGTCGAGATCCACCTGTGCTTCACGAGCCCGAAGGTGCGCGCGCTCGAGACGGCTCGCCTCGCGTGCGCCGAGCTCGGCGTCGAGCCGGTCGTCCACCAGCCGCTCGCGTCGGGCTTCGATCGCGAGGACGCGCTCGAGCTGCTGGCCGCGGCCGGCCCCGACCAGCGCGTGCTGATCGTGGGCCACGAGCCCGACTTCTCGCAGATCGTCCACGACCTGGCCGGCGGCGACGTCGCGCTCAAGAAGGGCGGGATCGCCGGCCTGCGCATGCAGGGCTCGCGCGGCGAGCTCGTCGTGCTGCTCCGCCCGCGCGAGCTCGACCGCATCGGCTGAGCGCCGGCGCGCTCAGCGGGCGACGAGCACGGCGCGTCCGCGCCGGGTCAGGAAAGCGCCTTGGCCGCGGCGCGCGCGGCGATGAGCACCGGGTCGTAGACGCCGGAGTACGGCGGCGCGTAGCCGAGGTCGATCAGCTCGATCTCGTCGACCTCGAGGCCCGCCCACACGCACGTCGCGAGCACGTCGATGCGCTTGGCGGCGCCCTCGACGCCGACGATCTGGCCGCCGAGCAGCCGCCCCGAGCCGGGCTCGCACACGAGCTTGACCCAGATCGGGCCGACGCCGGGGAAGTAGCCCGCGCGCGTGCGGTCCTTGATCGTCACGGCGACGACGTCGAGGCCGGCGTCGCCCGCCTCGGCCTCCGAGATGCCGGTCCGAGCGACCTCGTAGCGGCAGATCCGCGACACCGCCGTGCCGATCACGCCCGGGAACGCCGCGTCCCCGCCGGTGGCGTTCGCGCCGGCGATGCGCCCCTGCTTGTTGGCGTGCGTGCCGAGCTGGATGTTGACCGGCCGCTCGAGCAGGCGGTGCCACGACTCGGCGCAGTCGCCGGCGGCGAACACGCCGTCGTGGCCGGGGCAGCGCTGGTGGTCGTCGACCCGCACGGCGCCGCTCGGGCCGAGCTCGAGGCCGGCTCCCTCGGCGAGCGCGACGGCCGGGCGCACGCCCGTGGCCATCACGACGTGGTCGGCCTCGATCGTCTCGTCCCCGGCGCGGACGGCCCGCGGCGCGCCCGCCTCGTCGAGCAGGACCTCCTCGACCTCGGTCCCGACCATCACGCGGATGCCGATCCCCTCGGCGCCGTCCTGCACGTAGGCCGCCATGTCCGGGTCGAGCGTGCTCATCAGCTGCGGCGCGCCCTCCACGAGCGTCGTGGCGATGTCGCGCTGGACGAGCGCCTCGGCCATCTCGAGCCCGATGTAGCCGCCGCCGATCACGACCACGTGCTGGTGGTCGCCGCCGCGCGTCAGCGTCGCGCGGAAGCGCTCGGCGGCGTCGACGGTGCGCACGGGCTCGACCGCCTCGGCCCCCGGGATCGGCGGCGCGACCGCCTCGGCGCCGGTGGCGAGGACGAGCTGGTCGAAGCCCTCCGTGCGCTCGCGGCCGGTCTGGTGGTCGAGCGCGGTCAGCGTCCGCGCGGCGAGGTCGACGCCGGTCACCTCGGTGCGCGTGTGGACCTCGATCCCGTTGGCACGGTGCTCGGCCGGCGAGCGCCCCACGAGGCGGTCGGAGTCGTCGAACAGGCCGCCGACGTAGTACGGGATCCCACAGGCCGAGTACGACGTGTACGGGCCGCGCTCGTACGCGGCGACCTGCAGATCCGGGTCACGGCGGCGCGCGGTGCTGGCGGCGCTCATCCCCGCCGCGTCGCCTCCCACGATGGCCAGGCGCCGTGCCATGTTGCGCGGACGCTACCCGCTTCGGCACACTCGTCGGCCCATGCTCGCCGCGCCTGCGACCCCGCCGACCCACCGCCGCGGGGTCTGACCGGCCCGGTGTCTGTCGAACCGGACTCTGGGAGAATGGGCGGCCATGGGAGGCGCTCGTTGAGCTCGGTCGCCAATGCGCCATGGATGTCGGACGCCGTCGACGCGCTGGCCCTCGAGCTGAGGCTGCACCACGCGCCGACGGCCGACCACAGCCACCGCCTGGCGTCGCTCGCGCGCGACGTGGCCGAGCGCCTCGCGCTCGGGCCGATCGAGGCGACGGAGTGCGAGCTCGTGGCGGTCCTCCACGACGTCGGCAAGCTCACGATCGACCCGCAGCTGCTCGACTGGGTCGGGCCGCTCGACGACGCCCAGCGCGAGCGGCTGCGCCGCCACACGATCGCCGGCGAGGAGCTGCTCGCGGAGGTGGCCGGGCTCGAGCACCTGGCGAGCGTCGTGCGCGCGACCCACGAGGCGTGGGACGGCAGCGGCTATCCCGACGGCCTGCGGGGCGACCGGATCCCGCTGACGGCGCGGATCGTGAGCGCCGCGGACTCGTTCGACGCCATGACGAGCGATCGCGCGTACCGCAGCGTGCTGCCCCGCCGCGAGGCCTGCCGGCGGCTGCGGAACGGCGCCGGGGCGCAGTTCGACCCGCAGGTCGTCGACGCCCTGCTGCGCGTCGTCGGCTGCGGGCCGCTCCCGCGCTCGTAGAGTGGACGTGTGCCCGAGCTACCCGAGGTCGAGATCACCGCGCGGCGGCTCGACGCCGCGCTGCGCGGCGCGACGATCGAGTCGGCGCTCGCGCCCGGCATCAACGCGCTGAAGACGTTCGACCCGCCCCTGCACGCGGTCGAGGGCGCCGCGATCGAGGCCGTCCGCCGCCGCGGCAAGCACCTCGTCATCGACGTCGCCGGAGACCTGTCGATGCTCGTGCACCTGATGTCGGCCGGGCGCCTGCAGCTGTTCGACAAGCGCGCGTCGCTGCGCGACCGCACGTCGCGCCTCCTGCTGCGGATCGCCGCCGCACCGGGGGAGGAGGCCGGCCGCGAGCTGCGCCTGCGCGAGTTCGGCACGAAGCAGGCGGCGTGGGTGAAGGTCCTGCGCCGCGACCAGGTCGAGGAGGACGAGGCGCTCGCGACGCTCGGGCCGGAGGCGTGGCCGGACCCGCCGCCCCTGCGCGACCTGCTCGCGCCGCAGGGCGCGCGCCCGCTGCACGCGGTCCTGCGCGACCAGCGGGTGATCTCGGGGATCGGCCGCTCGTGGGTCGACGAGATCCTGTGGACCGCGATGCTGTCGCCGTTCAAGCGTGGCGACGACCTCGACGACGACGACGCGGAGACGCTGCGCGCCGCGATCGTCTCGTGCCTCGACGGCGCGATCGAGCACTACGAGCGCGTGGTCGAGCTGCCGATCCCGGACAAGCTGCCGATGCCGCTGCAGGTCCACCGCCACGAGGGGCAGCCCTGCCCGCGCTGCGGTGCGACGCTCGAGGCGGTGCACTACGAGGACTACGTCATGGCGTACTGCCCGCAGGAGCAGACCGGCGGGCGCGTGCTGAAGGACCGCCGGCTCTCGCGGCTGCTCAAGTAGGCCGCGGCGCGTGCCGCTCGACGCGCTCGCGCTGGCCCTCGCCTCGGCCGTGGTGCACGCGTTGTGGAACCTGCTGACCGCGCGCGCCGGCGACTCGCAGGTCGCGATCGGCGTGGCGCTGGCGGCCGGCGGGGTGGCGTTCGCGCCCGTCGCCGCGCTCACGTGGGACGTGGGCGCCGAGGCGCTGCCCTACGCCGCCGCGTCGGTCGTGCTCGAGCTCGCCTACCTGGCCCTGCTCGCGACCGGCTACCAGCGCGCGCCGCTGAGCGTCGTGTATCCCGTCGCGCGCGGGGGCGCGCCGGTCATCGTGCTCGTCGTGAGCGCGCTCGCGCTCGGCGCGGCGCCGCCGGCGGCCGCGGCGGTGGGCGTGCTGGCCGTGGCCGCGGGCGTGCTGCTCGTACGCGGCGAGGCGGACGCGGCGCGCGACGGCGGCGCCGCCCGCCGCGGCACCCGGCTCGGCCTCGTCGTGGCGGCGTGCATCGCCGGCTACACGCTGGTCGACGACGCGGCGCTCGAGCACGCTTCGCCGGTTCCGTACCTCGAGCTCGTGCTCGTCCCGACCGCGCTGCTCTACCTGGCCGGGGCCGCGGTGCTGCGCGGGCCGGCCGCGTTGCGGGCCGAGCTGCGCCCGTCGACCGGGCTGGCCGGCCTGGGCATGTTCGGCGCGTACGCCCTGGCGCTCGCGGCGCTCGCACGCGCCGACGCCGCGCCGGTCGCCGCGGTGCGCGAGTCGAGCGTCGTGATGGCCACCGGCCTGGCCGCGATCGTGCTGCGCGAGCGGGTCGACCGCCGCCGGTGGGCGGGCGCGGTGCTCGTCGTGGCCGGGATCGCGGCGATCGCGCTCGCGCGCTGAGCGGCGGCGCCGGGCGACGCGTGCGGCTCACCACCCGTCGGCGATGATCTTCGCCAGCACGGCGGCGATCAGCACCGCCGCGGCCGTGATCAGGAGCAGCTCGGAGGCCATCATCAGCGCGACGACCACGACGAGCGCGCTGAGGGCGGCGGCCGCGAGCTGGGGCTTCAGGTCCTGCCACAGGCTCGGCGCCCGGCGCGGGAGCATGGTCCCCGGAGGCTGCTTGGGCTGGCCGCAGCTCGGGCAGCGGCCGCTCTCCGTGACGGTCTGGCGGCCGCAGTAGCCGCACCGGGTGGCCGTGCCGACGGGCGCGGAGGCCGACACCGGCTCGGCGGTGACCGGCTTGGGCTGGCCGCAGTGCTCGCAGCGCCAGTCCTCGGTCGTCTGCGTGTCGCGGCCGCACGAGCGGCAACGAGTGAGGGTCGTGGACACGCGCGCGAGGGTACCGGCGGCGCGGAGCGGCGGACGCCGCTTCCGTCATCCGCCTCCCGCCGGTGCGCGGTCGGCGCCCTCGATCTCGAGGTGCGGCAGCGCCCGGTCGAGGCGAGCCGGGAGCCACCAGGCCGCGCGGCCGGCGAGCACGAGGCCGGCCGGGACCGCCAGGCAGCGCACGAGCGTGGCGTCGATCGCCACGGCGAGGGCCATGCCGACGCCGCACTGCTTCACGATCGGGCTCGCGTCGAGCACGAAGCTGCCGAAGACGCAGACCATGATGAGCGCGGCGGCGGTGATGATCCGGCCCGTGCCCGCGATGCCCTCGACGACGGCCGAACGGGCGTCGCGCGTCGCGCGCCAGTGCTCTTGGACGCGGCTGAGCAGGAAGACCTCGTAGTCCATGGACAGCCCGAAGAGGACGGCGAACATCATGAGCGGCACGAAGCTCACGATCGGCACCGGGCCGTCGAGGCCGACGAGCTCCGTGGCCCAGCCCCACTGGAACACGGCGGTCAGGACGCCGTAGGCGGCCGTCACCGACAGCAGATTCATAAGCGCGGCCTGCAGAGGGACGACGACGGAGCGGAAGGCCAGCAGGAGCAGGACGACGCTGAGCGCGATGACGGCCGCGATGACCCGCGGAAGCCGGTCGGAGATCTCGTCCGCGAGGTCGACGAGCCCGGCCGTCTTGCCGCCCAGGTAGGCGCGCACGCCGGTGCCGGCGACGGCGGGCGCCACCTCGCGCCGGATGCGCTGGACGAGCGCCTTGGTCGCGCGATCGGCCGGGGCGGTCGTCGGCGTGATCGCGACGACGGCGATCGTGCGGTCGCGGCCGAGCAGCGGCGGGCTGATCCGGGCGACGCCCGGGTCGCGCTCGAGGGCGGCGACGAGGCGCTCCGCGGCGAGGAGGTCGTCGGCTCGCAACCCGGTGACGACGAGCGCCAGCTGCGCGTCGCTGCCGGGGCCGAAGCCCTCGGCCATCAGGTCGAACACCACGCGCTCCTCCGCGCCCCGGGGCGCGTCGCCCGCGTCCGTCTGGCCGAGGTGCATCGCCGTCGCCGGCGCGGCCAGCAGCAGCAGCGCCCCGAGCCCGGCGGCGAGCGCGCCCGCCGGGCGGCGCGCGACCCTCTCGCCCCAGCGGCGCCACCAGTGGCCGCCCTCCCCCCGCTGTAGCCAGGGGATGGCCAGCGCATCGACCCGCGGACCGAGCACCGCGAGCAGCGCCGGAAGCAGCGTCGTCGCGGCGAGCACCGCGACCACCACGACGATCGCCGCCGTGTACCCGAGCGCGGACACCTCGGGGACGCCTGCGAGCGCGAGTGCGCAGAGCGCGATGACCACGGTGCCGCCGGCGAACACCACGGCGGCGCCGGACGTCGCGGTGGCATGGACGACCGACGGCTCGAGGGCCATGCCGCTCCGCAGCCCTTCGCGGTGGCGGGTCACGACGAACAGCGCGTAGTCGATCCCGACCCCGAGGCCGATCATCGTGGCGAGGGTCGGTGCGAGCGTCGGCACGGCCACGACATGGCCGGCGAGCGTCACGAGCGCGAGCCCGCCCGCGAGCGCGAGCAGCGCGACGACGATCGGCAGCGCCATGGCGACCACGCTGCCGAGCGCGACGAGCAGGACCACGGCGGCCGCGGCGAGGCCGATGCCCTCGCTGTGATCGACGGTGGTCGGGGCCGCCTTGTGCCCGACGGCGCCGCCGACCGCCACCTGCAGCCCGTCCGGGGCGCCATCCTTGGCCGCGGCCACGATCGCGTCGGCGTCGCGGTCGAGGAGATCGGCGGAGTCGACGTCGAGCCAGACGGAGGCGTACGCGACCCTGCCGCCGGCGCTAAGGCCCTGGCCGCCGGCTCGCGTGAACGGGCTGGTGACCGACGTGACGTGCGGGGCCGCGCGCACGCGCGCCAGCGACGCCTCGATCGCGGCTCGGGCCGCGGGCGCCGTCACGGTGCCCGAGTCGACGCCGTAGACGATCCGGCCGGGCGCCGTGGCCGGAAGCTTCACCTCTCGCTCGACGATCTCGCGGGCCTCCTGGCTCTGCGTCCCGGGCAGCGCGGGCTCGCCGCTCGTCCGCAGGCCGGCCACGCTGCTCGCGACGAGGACGCCGGCGAGGGCGAGTGCCCAGGCGGCGAGCACGATCCACCGGTGGCGGACGCACGCGCGTCCGAGGCGCCCGAGTCGTTCTGCCATGGCGGGACTCTACGGAGCGCCGCGTAGTCTCCCGACGCCATGGGCAGCGCGGCGACGCCCCCGGTCACGATCGTCCCCGCCAACGAGGCGAGCTGGGGCGATCTCCAGGCCATCTTCGGCACGCGCGGCGACCCGTCGCGGTGCTTCTGCCAGCGCTACAAGATGGCGCCCGGGGAGGCCTGGGCATCGTTCCCCGCCGAGGAACGCGCCTTCCGGCTGCGCGGACAGACCGACTGCGGGCACCCCGGGTCCGGGACGACGAGCGGCCTCGTCGCGTACCTCGACGGCGAGCCCGCCGGCTGGTGCGCCGTCGAGCCGCGCACCGCCTACCCGCGCCTGCTGCTCAAGACCCGCGTTCCCTGGGACGGTCGGGCGGAGGACAAGGCCGACGACAGCGTCTGGGCGGTCACGTGCTTCGTCACCCGCGCCGGCTTCCGGCGCCGCGGGATCAGCCGTGCGCTCGCGCGCCGCCGTCGACCTCGCCCGTGAGCGCGGCGCCCGCGCCCTCGAGGGCTATCCGATCATCACGGAGCCCGGGCACGAGATCATGCCGGTGGAGGTCCATGTGGGCAGCCGCAGCGTCTTCGTCGCCGCCGGGTTCACGGAGGTGAGCCGGCCGACCAAGCGCCGGGTCGTGATGCGCATCGACTTCGGGCCGAGCGTCCTACCCTGAGCACGTCACGCCCGTCGTCGCCCCAAGGAGGCACGTTGATCGAGGTAGGAACCGAAGCCCCGGACTTCACGCTCCCCGACCATGACGGCGAGCCCGTCCGCCTGTCCGACCTGCGCGGTCGTCCCGTCGTCCTCTACTTCTACCCCAAGGCCGACACGCCGGGCTGTACCACGCAGGCCTGCGGGATCCGCGACCACCGCGCCGACTACGAGGCGGCCGGCGTCACGGTGCTCGGCGTCTCGCCCGACTCCGTCGCGGCCATCAAGCGCTTCCACGACAAGCAGGACCTCAACTTCCGCCTGCTCGCGGACGAGGAGCACGCGGTGGCCGAGCAGTACGGCACCTGGGGCGAGAAGTCGATGTACGGCCGCACGTACATGGGCGTCAGCCGGAGCACGTTCCTCATCGACGAGCAGGGCGTCGTGCGCCACGTGATCCCGAAGGCGTCGCCGAAGACCCACGACGACGTGGTGCTCAAGGCGCTGGGGGAGATGGCGGCCGCCTGAGGCGGCGCCCGATGCCGCCCGAGGCGTCGCGGGTCCACATCGCCCACGCCGACGCCTGGGCGGCCGAGGGGCGGCTGCGCGAGCCGTTCGGCGGCG
>WUUC01208285.1_pt1 | contig 10479 bp, 11 predicted proteins | sample 6278441 | NCBI WGS metagenome assembly WUUC01 (sample SAMN13675441, study PRJNA597444) | soil metagenome | isolation source: soil | place: USA: Washington | collected 2017-10 | reverse complement strand
TCTTGTGAAGAATCTTTTGCGTCATCAACGCGGAGCCCACCATGTAGAGGAACGTATAGCCGTCCGGTGCGGCGTTCCTCACTTCGGTCGCTGCAACGACCCCATTGGCTCCGGGACGGTTGTCGGCGACGACAGGCTGGCCCAGCCTCTTCGCGAGATACTCCACGAAGACGCGGCTGACCTGATCGGTGCCGCCTCCGGGTGCGTCGCCGATGACCAAGCGGATCGGTTTGGAGGGACGCCAGCTTTGTGCGACCGCCGGTGCTGCAAGGAGCGACGCACTGGCCACTCCTACACCTGAAACAAGAATATCACGGCGGGTGAGACGTCCAGTCATCTGCGCAACCTCCACATTTGTTGTTTTTGTGGAAGTGAGCCTATCCGAAATTGATCGGCTGTAAACGCAGGCCACTCGAGCGATCTTCTTTTCGCGTCGAACGCGACCTTGCCACGACTCTGCAAAACATCGACGCTCAAGAGGCCAATGTGGCCCTCGCCGACATTCCCGCTTTGCAATTGTTGAAAAGTCGCTCGCAACTTCTTGAATTCATTCAGTTCAAAACCGCCCGGCACGATAGTCGACGATCCTTTGATGCCCCGATTCTCTTGCCAGATGGCGGCCTGGGACCGACCGTCGCCAACATCGCAATCGGTGTGCCGGGCGCGGCTGGTAGCGGGTCCCATCAGGGGTGCAGAGCGTTGGGAAATAGCCCAAGGCGGACGTTGCCGATGCATGCCGAGCCGTCGAGCTCGCGATGAAATTCTCACCCAGTGGCCTGCCAAGTGAGTTGAACGGAACTCTCTCCGGCGCGTTGTCCCCGTTTCACAGAGGACAATCCAATGGACATCAAAGAGCATATGGAAGTCATCGGCGCGGACGGTGTGCACGTCGGAACGGTCGATAGGATTGAAGGCAGCCGGATCAAGCTCACAAAAAGGGATAGCGGTGAGGGTTCGCACAAGGGACATCATCACTTCATCGACAAGTCGCTCGTTGCCGAAGTTGAAGGCAACAGGGTTCGTTTGTCTGCGAACGCTGCCGTTGCCGTAACGATGGAACAAGAAGAATCCACCAAGCCTGTCTGATTGGAGCGTTATGCTCCTTGGCCCGATCTCCCTCACGCGGAGAGGACGAAGACGAAGCCGCCGTCCGATCCGGCGAAGAGGTGGTTTTTTGCGGCCGAGCGCCTCATCAACGCCATTGGAACGGGCGTATCGGACCTGGAAAGCGGCGCTGATGCTGTCGGCTTGTCGGAGTGTGCCAGAATGTCCGGCACGAACACGTCCTGACCGTTCAATTTTTCACAGGCTGCGGCGGGCTCGGAAAGGTCCACTTGCCGTCAAGTATTTCCTTGTGTGGCTCGTAGAGGCGGACGAGATAGTTCCAGCCGTCCATGATCGGCAGACAGTTCTCGGTGCCTGCCATGCACCCGCCGAAACGGATCGTGTATGAGCCGTCCGGGTTTTTTTTGCCCGTAAGATTGTTGATGCTGTAGGCATTCAGCTCGTTCTTCTGGAAATACCCATCCTTGTTGTACAAGCTGATTGACCAGAAACCACTGACCGGAACGTCCTTTACGGTAAGTTCGTATTTGCCGACCGGCAGGCCGGGCTCGACGTTCACATAATGAGCTTCCTTGTCCGGCAGGCCACCCCAACCGGCAGCCGCGCCAAGCAGAAAACCTACCGGGTCGACCTCGGCCCTGGAGCCAAAAAATCCGGTAGTTCCTTTCGCGCTCTTCGCCAGGACGAGCAACGCGTCGAGCGTCGCCTTGTAGCTTGCTTGATTGTAATCCGGCACGACAAACGGGGCGCCCGAGGCCGCCTCGATTTTCATCTTGTCCTGAAGTTCGTGCACCTTCTGGATGTCCGTCTTATCTTCGGCGTTGGCAAGAACACGCACACCAACGGCGACGAATGGCGTACCGAACTTTTCCGTCGTCAGTTTATAGGTCCCACCACCGTGGAAGGTCTCGTTAACGTAACCATCATTGTTGATGACCATCAGGGACATGTAACGACCGCCTGCATCCGGCAATGTCACAGCAGCGCCCCTGGAGATGTCGACGACCGCAAAACTGTACAGCGTGTCACGGTTCATGCGGATGATGTTTTGCTTGTCGATCGGCGTTGGCTCGCGATTGTGTTGCCATTTATTGGTGCCTCCCGAAGATTTCAGGATGCCGTTGAATTCCATGTCGGCTTGCGCTCGGGCAAAGTTGTACACGCTGACGACAACGGGCTCACCAGCGGCAAAGCCAACCTGGGTAATTGTCAGCACAGCGGCCCCGGCCATTGATGCGACGAGCTTTCTCATAGGGATATCCCTCAACTGGTGTTCAACAGCGGCTGCTCGCAAAAACGAGATCATGGCGGCGTAGGGAACACGTTAGCAATTCGGCGGCGTGGGCCGCTATTGGACCGGGGTCCAATACGTGTCGCGTTTCCCGACACGACAGAACACTTAGCGGGCGCGGGCCATCTGCACTTGGAATGTCCGTTCCCAGGAGTAGATCGGACTTCGCATTTGCGCGCGTCGATGTCGGCGAATGACCCAACTCGGACGTTCGACTCCTTTTTCAGAGGCGATCAATCCGACGAAGAAGGCGAATCGCGCCCAGGCACTTTCGCAGTCAAATTCAGGGAATCCCTGATTGTTACAAATCTTCACCTCAGGAGAATTGCCAAGCGCGGGAGGTCTGCAAGTCGGCCGCATTGCCCCAAAGGGCAATATTGCTAAGACCAGGAGGGTGACAGGATCAGCCGAGGGCACCAGATCCCAAACCGCGCCCACATCGCGATTGGTCTGGAAGTGCCGCCCCCACTCGCCGCCAAGATCCGAGAATTCCTGCTGGCGACGCCAATTCGTTGAGCAGCAACCCTGCTCTATAATATAAGGAGGCCTTTCAAGTGCTGACGAAACGCCACTTCCTTCGTTCCACTGCACTGGCGGCGATCACCGTCACGACGACGAGGGCCATTCCAGCCCACGCCCAAACCGCCGTCACCCCTGCGGAGGCCCGCGCCATCGCCAAGGAGGCCTACATCTACGGCTTTCCGATGGTGGATAACTACCGCATTCAGCATGCCTATTTCGTCGACACGAAGAACCCCGAATACAGGGCGCCCTGGAACCACCTCGTCAACACGCCGCGCGTCTACACGCCGGCCGACACCGCGTTCGTGACGCCCAATTCCGATACGCCTTACTCGTGGCTCGGCATGGATCTGCGCGCCGAACCCCTAGTGCTCACCATGCCGGCGATCGACGAGAAACGCTATTACAGTGTCCAGATCATCGACGGCTACACGTACATCGTCGACTATATAGGCACCCGCGCGACCGGGAACGGCGCCGGTAGCTACCTCGTTGCCGGGCCCGGCTGGAAGGGCGAGACGCCCAGCGGCGTGAAAAAAGTGATCCGCTCAGATACCGACTTCAACCTGGGCGTCTACCGCACGCAGCTCTTCAATCCGGGCGACCTCGATGAGGTTAAGAAAGTACAGGCCGGCTACAAGGTAGAGCCACTCTCGGCGTTTATCGGACGGTTCGCGCCCGCGGCTGTACCAACCAGTTACATCAAGCCGCTGACACCCGCCGAGCAAAAGACGTCGCCCGAATTCTTCAACATGCTGAACTTCGCTCTCCGGTTCGCACCGACAAATCCATCGGAAACGGCGCTGATGGCGCGCTTCGCCAGGATTGGCATTGGCGCAGGCAAGACCATCGATGTGAGCTCGCTCTCGCCTGAAATGAAAAACGCCTTCTCGCAGGGAATTGCCGATGCCTGGGCGGATCTCGCCAACTTGCAGAAGACCGGGATCGATACGGGCAAAGTGACGTCGGGCGACCTGTTCGGCTCGCGCGCATTTCTCAAGGACAATTATCTGTACCGGATGGCGGGCGCCGTGCTCGGCATCGGGGGCAATTCGAAGCAGGAGGCGATGTATCCGGTGTATGCCGTCGATGCCAACGGTCAGAAACTCGACGGCGCCAACCGCTACTCCTTGAAATTCGCATCGGGCCAGCTACCGCCCGTCAACGCGTTCTGGTCGCTGACAATGTATGACCTACCCCAGAGCCTGCTCGTCGCCAATCCGATCAACCGCTACCTGATCAATTCACCAATGCTGCCGCAGTTGGTGAAGGATGCCGATGGCGGCCTGACGCTGGCCATCCAGAACGAATCCCCCGGCGCTGACAAGGAGGCCAACTGGCTCCCCGCGCCGAAGGGTCCGTTTATCATGTTCATGCGCCTCTATTGGCCGAAACCGGAGGCGCTCGAAGGCAAGTGGACCGCACCGACCCTGAGGCAGGTGACGTAGCCTGCGCGGCCTCGCGCGCGGCGGCAGCATCGCGCGCGCCGTCCTGCGCGAGCGCCGGCGAAGCGAGCGCGAGAAGGACAAAGAGGATTCTGACGATCGCGTAACATCTGTCCTTCACGATCAGCCCCGTCGACTCCCGATCACAACAGGTACAGAGTTTTGGTTCATCGTTTCCCCGAGGACATTGTTTCTGCTGTCGGTGGCCACTTACATGCCGGTCCCATTTTCTTCCGGACGTTATCCAATCCAGTGAGGCGGAACGTCGCTTCCTGGCCGAGCCCCTGCCCGTCGAACACGCTGATTTTCAGCCGCACGCCGTCTGGTAGCGATCGCAGAAATTCAACTGCATCGTCCTTGTAGCTGGCGGTCTTTCCATCCGCGGACACAGTCCACTGTCGCCTGACAACGGGCTGGTCGTTGATCTGATAGTCGACTTGAACTTCGCTGGCGCGCGACGCGCGCCACGCTCCCTCCGTCCGAAGCAGGAGTTCGGTGCGTGGTCCACTACAGCGAACAGCCAGAGTGTTTGGTGCATCCTTCACGCTGGACGTGGAGTCGATCACCGCCGTGATGAGAGGAGAGTAATCCACGGGCGACGTTGTTTCACTTACGACCCAAGCTGTATCCGCCGGCTGGTTTTGAGCGCTTCCAACAGGCGGTCCATTTGGCGACGCGGGTGCGGTCTTTTCGGCGTCGCCACGCAGCACGGATGCTGAAGGCTCGACTTTCGCTGCGATCGTGGCGGGCTTCGCCGTTTTCATGGAGAGATGGGCCCTGTCGCGGGCGTGAGCGGTCTTCGCCGCGGTCGTGGACCTGACTTCCATTGTCGCGCGATCGGTCTGGAATGACGCTGGCTTTAGCTCAATCGGCCAACTGGCAGCCGTCCTGTCGAAACAGGCGAGCCCGTTCGCGTCCGCGCATGATTCCATGGCCGCTCGAGGCGGCAAAAGGCAGCTACAGCCGACCAGGGTCGCAGCCAGCGCGCCGATGAAAAGCGTCCTCATGAAATCCTCTCTTAGAGGCTGAGTTCCGCTCGCAATTCTTGCTGCGTCATAACGTGTGCGTGGGTCATCTATCAGTTGAGCAAAAATGTTAAACGCTCATTAAGCGTCCAGCCCTCGCCGCGAGAAGCTCTTGCATGGTTAATGTCGGCGCAACCCCGGTTTCGCAGTGCGTGCCGTGTCCGTCTTTGGTCCCGCCGGGCCAAGAGACCTGACGAACTCGCTCGATCAGACTGGCGGCTGCGCTGGGCGAGAACCAGGACCAGAGGATCAATATCACTCGTGCGGAATTGATCGGACGAAGTGTGTTCACGAGGAGGTTCGAAATGTACACGCCCGTTCTGGGACTCACGATGTCCGCTCTCATTCTGGCGTATGGCGCAGTCGGCGCGATTGCAGAGGAGCGAATGACGCTCCAGCCAGGTCAGCAACAAACGCAAATTCCTCCAACGGGCCCTGAAGGCGCCGGCACGATGGGACAAGGAGGAATGATGGGCGGCGGAATGATGGGTCGAGGCATGATGAGTCGAGGTATGATGGGCCGCGGCATGATGGGGCACCCAATCATGTTGCGCATGATGTTCGCTCTTATGGACGGCGATGGCGACGGAACCATCTCATTGCCGGAGTTTCAGGCGGCTCACGAGCGAATTTTCAAGGCAGTGGACAGCAACAAAGATGGCCAGCTTACCCAGGAGGAACTGCAAGCGTTCATGCAGGGGGCCAGGAGATCGGCTCCGCAGCCGTAGCAGCTTGGGCTGATCTGTTCCACGCCGCTGGACCGGCGCTTGGCTTTGTCGGCCCGTGCCGTGCGCGGTCAGTCCGCTCTGAGGAAAAGAGAACGGACGACTTCGCTCAGTAAGAGCCTTTCAGCCTTCACCCAAAGCGGACGTCCGCATGCGCGAGCCGACAATATAGATCGCCAATACCGATTTGCCGTGGCCGGGCGTCAGTGCGTGCACAGCGCCCAAGACAATGCCGAGCGGCAGGATCGCCAGCAGCCCGAGCCAGCTGCGCGACGCAGCGAACGTGCCGAGCTCGGTTTGGTTCGGCCGTGCTGTTCGACGCAGCGGCCGTTTTCCCTGCATCTGTCGGAGCGACACGATCACGAACACGGTCACGAAGCGTTGGCGCATGAGCATCGGCATGTACACGACGCGCATCATCAGCACAGCCATGAGATGCCGGTGACAGAGCCGCACTCGCACTGGCACGTGCACGCGCCGATGCGGCACAAGCACCCGCACTATCCCGATCTGCATCATCGCCACAGCCACGGACACTCTTGACGCGCTTGCAGGCTCGCCGGCTCGATGGCGCCGCGCGATCATTCGCTCGCGCTTATGGTGCGGGTGTTCGCGGCATATGCGAAGGCGACGATGGCACCCGCCGCGATCAGTCCCGCAGCCGTGACGACGCCAAGCCCGATCAGCCCGGTGTCGGTAAAGCTGATCACGATCCATCCGCCTACGACGATGATGAGCGTGCGGGCGACCACCGCGAGCAGCGGCCAGAGCGGCTGGCCCATCGCCTGAAAGGCCGATGCCAGCGCGTTCAGCGCGATCAGCACACAGGCGGGACCCGCGATCCAGAGGTAGCCGGCCGCAGCCGCATGAACATCGGCCGACGTGCTGAACAGCCCGGTCCACGTATCCGGCGATATCACCGCAAGAAGGCTGCAGGTGCTGGTGACGGTCGCCGCCAGCGCAGCGGCGATCCAGGAGATACGGGCTGCCCGAGCGTGCTGGCCGGCGCCGACGTTGGTGCCGACCATGGCGAGCAGCGTGGCGCCGAGGCCGAATACCAGGGGATACTGCAGGTATTCCAGGCGCACTGCAGCGCCGAAGGCGGCAAGCGCGGTTGCGCCGAGCATGCCGGCGTAGCCCGTGAGCACTGCCAGCGAGATGTTGGCGAGGATCGGTTGCAGCGACAGAGGGGCGCCGACGCGCAAAATTTCATGGAACATGCCGCGGTTGAGCCTGATGCCGCGAAGCGAGAGCTTCAGGGACGAACACCCGGAAGCGAGATACCAGGCGAGCACCGCCGTACTTGCCGCAAATGAGGTCACCGTGGCGATGCCGGCACCGGTGATGCCGAGCGGAGGGATCGGACCGATACCGAATACAAGCAGCGGAACCAACACGATGTGCAGCGCCTCCGCGGCCAGATAGACGACGGCAAGCAACGCCACCTGTCCGGTGCCGCGGATGGCGCTCGTCAGCGTGCTCAACAGCCAGTAGACGAGCGCACCGGCAAAAAGCGGATTCGAATAATCGATTGCCGCGGCAAGGACCGCGCCGTCGCCGCCCATCAGCGCGTAGAACCAGGGGCCGCCGACGAGCACCACCAGGCTGAACAGCGCCGCCATGCCGCAGGCAATGACCAGCCCGTGCACAACGAGCGCTGTCGCATCTGCACTGCGTCCAGCGCCGATGGCGCGCGCGACAGCCGATGCGAGCGCACCGCCCATGCTGGAGTTCGCCATCTGCTGCATCAGCATCAGCAGCGGAAACACCAGCGACAACCCGGCGACGGCGTTCAAGCCAAGCTGGCCAACGAAATACGCGTCGACGCTGACCGTCACAGCGATCAGCACAACATTCACGATCAGGTTAGGGCCGGATAGCCGCAGCAGGGTGGAGACGATCGGCCCTTCAAGCAGCAGGCGGGTACGCGCGGCGCCCGGCCGCGCTGCTGCGGCAGGCGCGCTCGAAATTTGCAAGGTCATGGCGATCCCCGTCGATGGCTCCGGCAGCAATCGAGCCGGAGCTCACGACAGGCGGATAGGCGTCAGGCGGCCATGCGGCAAAGCATATTTTCTCTCGTCAGTCCGAGAAAATCTCATGAGCCGGCTCGAGCAGCGAGCGATCAAGCTGAACGGCGCTTTGAGGCGGCAGCGCCCGGTTTCATTTTCTGAAGCTGCCGGGCATCATCGGCCGCCTCCGCAAGCAGCCAGTCAGTGAAGGCGATGATCTTTGGCAGCTTCGCCGTCGCCTTCGGGTGAATGATCCAGTAGGTCTTCGCCAGGCGCAGCGATTCCGGAAAGGGACGCACCAGGCGGCCGTTGATCAGATCCCAGGCCGCGAGCGTCGTCCGCGCGAGCGCGATGCCCTGACTGTTGATCGCGGCGTCGATAACCATGCTTGCGCGATTCAATACCGGCCCGTGTATCGCCTCTGCATCGCTGACGCCTGCCGCTTGCAGCCACCTTGTCCAATCTGCCCTGCTGTCCATGTGGATGAGCGGATACTTGAGGATGTCGGCCGGCTCGTTAAGTCGGCGGCGCCCGGTCAAGAGTTTGGGGCTGCACACCGCGAACAGTTGTTCTGAGGCGAGCTTGACGGTGTCGAGCCCCGGCCAGTTGCCGTCGCCGTGGCGTACCGCAAGGTCGACTTCCTCGCGCGCGAAGTCGACATGATGCAGAGTTGCCGAAACGCGCAAGTCGATGCCCGCGTGCGCCTCGGCAAAATGGCCGAGCCGATGCACCAGCCATTTGGCGGCGAAGTCCGGCGATGTGCTGACCGTGAGAACGCCGGTATTCTGCCGTTCGAGAAGTCGATCCGTGCCAAGGGCGATCCTGTCCAAGGCGTCGCGTATCACCGTCAAATAGTCGCGGCCGGCTTCGGTGATCGCCAGGCGCTGGCGTTCACGGTTGAAGAGCTTGATCGACAGCTCGGCTTCGAGTGCCTTGACCTGATGGCTAACCGCGCCTTGCGTCACGCACAGCTCGGCGGCCGCGCGGGTAAAGCTCTCGTGGCGTGCGGCGGCCTCAAAGGCCTTGAGGGCATTGAGCGGTGGCAAGCGCGGGCGCATAGGCTGACTTCATGAGAAATTCTAGGGCAAGGTAGAGAAACCATGCTTTGCTGGCAAGCGCCAGCGGGCAGTACGGGAAGTTCTGTAGAAGCAGTTCATGCGATCTGGAGCCTTCCCATGTCAACAACCTCCGCGACCCACCCGGCCAGGCGGAACGGTTCGGCCCGTGACATTCATCAATCGCGCTCGGGCCCGCTGGCGGCGCTGTCGCACAAGCTGCACCTCTGGCTGAAGCGAACGCGACAGCGCGATGCGCTCCTTGCTCGGGTCGACGACAAGCGCTTCCTCGATGACGTCGGCCTGACGCGACAGCAAGTGCTGCACGCAGCAAACAAGCCGTTCAGCGCTGAGCGCACCGCGTTCCTTCGGGCCGGTGCAATGCCATATTCATCCGGAGAAAACTGATGGCCGATCCGATCCCTTATGGCTTTCAACGCAGCACCTGCGTGAACATGGTTGACCGCGCGGGCACGCCGGACGGCGCAGCGACATGAGGATGTCATGTCGCTGAAGCCGGTCGGCATCATCGAGATACCGAACGCCAAAGGCAGCGCGTTCGATCACGCCGCGTTCGATGCGAAAACCCGGCGGGTCTTCATCGCGCATACGGCGCGCAGCTCGATCGAGGTGATCGACCACGATGCGGGCAACCACATCGCGACACTGCAAGGTTTTCCTGGGGCGGCGGGCGCGGTGGTGGAGGACGGCCAGGTGCTCGTCACCAATCGCGGATCGGCGAGCGTCGCGCTTGTGGACGCAACCACGCTCAAGACCGAGGCAGCTTTCAAGACCGGCGCGCGGCCAAACGGCGCTGCGATCGTTGCCAGGTCCGGCTGGGCGATCGTCGCCTGCATCGGTGATGATGCCGAGGGGCCGACGCTGCAGCTGTTTGGGCTGCCCGACGCCGACACGCGTCGATCGAACTGCCCGGACGGCCGCGCTGGTGCGTGACGGACGCCGCCGGCGAACGCCTCTTTCTCTGCATTCGCGAGCCATCGATGGTCCTGGTCGCGCGCCTGCCCGACCTCACGCCGCTGGCCTATCGCAAGGTGTCCAAAGCTGGCGCGCACGGCCTCGACATCGACCATGTACGGGGTCGGCTGTATGTGGCGTGCGATGAGAATGCGCTGGTCGAAATCGACAGCAATTCAGGTGATATCAAGAATGTCTGGCCGATTGCCGGCCCTCCCGATGTGACCTTCTTCAATCCAACCACCGGGCGCGTGCATGTTGCGATCGGGGAGCCAGGCGTCATCGAGACGATCGACCCACGTACCGGCGAGCGCATGCGCACGCCGACCGGGAACGATGCCCACACCACCGCGCTGGTCGCACCGGA
>WUUC01203419.1_pt1 | contig 10480 bp, 1 predicted proteins | sample 6278441 | NCBI WGS metagenome assembly WUUC01 (sample SAMN13675441, study PRJNA597444) | soil metagenome | isolation source: soil | place: USA: Washington | collected 2017-10 | reverse complement strand
CCGCCATTACCGCCCCCGCCGCCATTGCCGCCGCCGCCATTGCCGCCGCCAGAAGAACCGCCGTCTGACCCGCCACCGCCGGTGGTAGGGGGCACGTAGACTCCGCCCCTACCACACGAGGCGCTGAGAGACGCTTGGCACATCATTCCGGTGGGGTCTGATGCGCCGATGGGGTTGTTATTGGCGTAGGAGTAGGCGTTCCACTGCTGGGGGTCGTTGAGGTCTTGAAGGGGGTCGACGGAGATGAAGCGTCCCAGCAGCGGGTCGTACTCGCGTGCGCCGATGTGGGTGAGTCCGGTGGGGTCGTTGTCGCCGCCGACGAAGCCTTTGTTGTTGGGCCAGATCGTCTTGGGTCCGCGTGGATCGCCGTAGGGTTGCTGGCGGCGGATGGTGGTCTGTTGGCTGTAGGCGTTGACGGCGATCTGCTGGGTGCCTTGGTAGTCGCTGAACAGCCAGGTCAGGCTTTGGGCGCCGGTGGTGCGTGAGGCGATGGTGGCACCGTTGAAGCTGTAGTAGCGGGTGCCGGTCAGCGTGGCGGTGTTGCCGGAGACGGCGCGGCGTATTTCCATGCCGGGCAGGTACAGGGTGCTGCCGCCGGCGTCACGGCGGATGAGGCGGGTGCCGTTGGCGTCGTAGAGGCTGCTGGTGGTCTGGTCTCCTTCGACGACCTTGACGGGCTTGCCCTCGGCGTCCCAGGTGAGAGCCTGGGGGCCGTTGATTCCCGGGCGGGTTTCCATGTTGCCGGTGTCGTCGTAGTCGTAGGTGACGGTGGTGCCGGTGCCGGGTGCCTGTCCAGGTGCCGTGGTGGTCATCGCGGTGACGGCGTGGGGGCGGACGACGTTGAGGCCGGGCGTGGGTACGGCGTACGAGCGGGTGGTGTTGCCCGCGGCGGTGTAGGAGATTTCTTTGGTGCGGTTACCGAGTTCGTCGATGTCCCATTCGAGGCGGTACGGGGCGGGACCGTCGAGGTCCTCGTTGCTCGCAGGCGCCTTGCAGTCGATGTCGACCTTGGGGGTCCATGCCGCGGTGAGCCGTTGTAGGTGGTCGTAGCCGAAGCACTGTTTGTCGCTGACGCCGACGCCGGGGGTGTCGGTGATTGACAGCGGGCTGCCGGCATCTTGATAGGTGTAGACGCGCTCGGAGACCGTGCCGGCGGCCTTTTCCGGCTGGACCTTGAATCGTTCGACGCGGCGGGTGTTGATGTCGTAGGACAGGCTTTGTTCGGTGTAGAGCTTGTCGGCGATCTTGAGGGTGGTGATCGTCGGTTCGCCGTAGGCGGTGTATTGCTGTCCGGTGACGTAGGTGGAGACCTTCGGCAGGTTGGTCGTCAGGCCGATCGGCAGTCCGGTGCTTTTGTCGTATTGGGTGGTGATGGTTTCGGTGACCTGGCCGCCACCGTCCGGGTAGGTCAGGGTCGTGGGTGCTCCGGTGTAGGCGGAGTAGCCGTGGCTGTAGGTGTAGGTTCCGGCGAGGCCGGTTTCGGTCGGGGGGATCACCCAGTCTTCGCCGGAGATCTGGTAGCGCAGGTTGAATCCGCGGGCCTGCCATTTGTAGGCGTTGCCGTTGTCGTAGCGGATGGATTCGGTCATCTGGCCCTTGACCAAGGCGCCGCCGGGAATCTTGTCGTACTTCCACTCGACACGCTTGGTGGCGTCAGAGATGGTGTCGTCGTAAACGCCGGTCTTCCGGCCGAGGTCGTCGTACTTGTAGGCCAGGACCTCCTTGCGAGCATCGGTGGTGCTGGTGAGGTCACCAGCGTCGTTGTAGGTCGACCAGGACTCGCCCTTGTCCGGATCGTCAGCTTCGATCTGGCGGCCGCGGATGTCGTACTTGTACGCCCACCGGTTGTCGCCGGAGTCGGTGACCGACTCAAGTTGATCTTTAGCGTTGTAGCTGTAAGTGGTGCCCTCGGATGGCCCGGCCGGTCCGGACTCGGTGGTGTACTGGCGCAGTTCGACGGTGCGGCCGGCGGCGTCGGTCACCGTGGTGGTTGACGTGCCGCCCTTCGGAGGCACAACCGTGGTCTTGTCACCCTCGTAGGTTGTTGTGGTGCGCCACTTCTCCACAATGTTGGTGATGCCGTCACCGGCGCGGAACATCGAGACAGTGGTACGGCCGGCTCTGTCGTACAGGTTCAGGGTCTGCGAGGGCACGGACCATTCCGGCTCCGACCACAGGGCGCCGGAGGGCGTGCCCGGTTCGGCGTGCGCACCGAAGGACATCTCGATGCGGCCGTGGTGGTCGTAGAGGTTGTCCGTGACGACTCGGACCCCGTCGACGGCCGATTCCTTCTGGGTCTGCCGGGGCCGGAGAAGTCCGTCGTAGATTTCGAAGGAGACGTCGGTGCCGCCGTTGACGTTGAGGGCTTCGGTCTTGACGTACGGATACTGCTTGCGTTCCTCGTCGAAGGCGTAGGTGTAGGTCATGGACGGCTGCGTCTTGTGCGCGGCGCGGGGCCAGCCCTGCTCCCATACCTGCCACGTGCGACCGAGTGCGTCGTAGGTTGCCTCGTTGATGCGGCCGTTGAGGTCGGTGATCTTCGTGGGTGATGCCCAGGCCGGGTGGAACTCGGTGGTGGTCGTCCAGTCCGCGGCGGTGGTGTCGGCGCGGTCAATGGTGTCGACGCGCGTCCTGGCGATGCTGTTGGCGGGGGTGTACACCGAGGTGGTGACGTTGCCGCGGAGCGGATCGGTGGCGGTCAGCCTTCGCCCGTACGAGTCGAAGGTCGCCTTGGCAGAGTTCAGCCAGGTGGTACCGGCCTCTCGCGTCCAGTCCTTGAGCACATCGGTGCGGGTCAGATCTCCGCGGATGGGCGGCGTGGAGATGCTGCTGGCGCCGTCGTAGAAGGTCCGGGAGTCAGAGATGATGTGATCAGGGCTGGTCGGGGTGATCCCGCAGCGCAGCGCCGTGACGGTCACCTGCTTGGGCAGGGTGACGATGTTCTTGGTCTTGGCCGGGTCCGTGTCGGTGTTGCGGTTGTAGGTCGTCGTGGTGCACTTCTCGTCGCCGGTCTTGGCGGTGTCGCCGTTGTCCTGTACCGAGGTTGCGACGCCGTAGTCGTCGTCGAACTCGCTGTGGGAACTGCTCGTCCGCCAGCCTCGGGAGCCGTTGACGCCCAGGGCGGTCGCCTTGTAGGTGGTCTGGGTGCCGGTGTAGCGAGCGGTGACGGTGTCGTTGTTGATGGTGCGCGACGCCGTCGGCGCGGAACGCCAGGGCACGTTGACGGTCTTGCTGACCGGCTTGTCGGTGGTGCCGTTGTAGACGACCTGTTCGCGGACCATGCCGGCGAACTGGTCTTCGTCGTACACGGTTTCGGTACCCAGCGATGCCGGCACGGTCACGGTGGTGGTCCCGCCGGTCTTGGCTTTTCGGTCACCGTGCATGCCGCGCATGTAGGTCGTCGTGGTGAGCGTCTTGTCCGCGTCACCGACCTGCGTCGACACGGTCGCGTAGCCACGGAACTGATCCCAGGTCTTGCGGCTCTGCTTGCTGAGTCCGTCGTCGTCGGCGTAGTGCCACGCGGGCTTACCGCCGTAGGTGTAGTAGGTGTTCTTGGTCGGTCCCTGCTGGCCGTCGGTCAGCTGTACGTCGGTCTCGGAGACGTGCTCGACGACGTACTTGTGCCACCACTCGGTGATGTCCGGCCCGTCAGGGTCGTAGGGGTCCTCGCGGACGACCGGGTAGCACAGCCGGGTGTTGTTCTCCGGTGCCGACGGCTTGTCGTTCTCGGCGCAGTCACGCTGCGAGTAGGTGATATGGATCCGGGCGCCGGTCTCGGTGTGGATGTTGCTCAGCCGCTGCCAGTTGTTCGTGGTGTTGGTCGCGGTCTCGACCCGGTTGCGTTTCGGGTCGGGCACGAAGGTGATCGGCGGGAACGCCACGGTGCCACCGACGTGGCCGGCGTGCACGATCGAGTCCAGCCACAGACCGCCTCGCTCACCGTCGCCGGGCGACGGGAAGCTGTGGCTCAGCGTGTACGAGTCGACGGCCTGCCAGTCCGCGGGGCTCTTGGTGGTGTCCCAGTAGCGGCTGGTCACCTTCGCCAGGCGCTTGGTGGACCAGAACGTCGGAGAGAAGTCCTCACAGGTCGTGGCGGCGGCCTTGCACTCCTGGTCCCAGGGGGTGTCCGGCCAGTGCGCGCCGTCGTGCTCGCTGCAGTCGGACTTGCAGCGGTCGGCGGTGTCGAAGACGACCTGCGCCAGAGCGGTGACGGAGCGGTCGGCGGCGCCGCGGTCCCAGGTGCCGTAGTCGATGCGGGTCAGGCTGCCGCCGCGCACGTAGGAGACGTTCTTGCTCTCGGTCGCCTCGGCGGCGTACTGGTTGGTCTCCTTGTCGTACCAGAACGAGGTGGTCTCGCCGTGGGCGTCGATGGCGTAGTCGAGGTTCCACCGCCACGCCTGGGTCTCGCGCGAATCGGAGAACTTCTCGGCGTGCCCGGGCTCGTTGGCGTGATTGCCGTAGACGGGCATCGTCCACGCCGAGTTGGTGTCGGAGGTCTCCCCCGGCAGCTTGTTGAGGCCGAAGAAGTACTGGATGCCGTCGGTCGTGGTGACCTTCCAGTGCTCACCGTCGTGGTCGCCGTTGTCGCCACCGGTCAGCCGCACAATCTTCGAGCCGTCTTCGGTGCGGGAGTGCCAGCCCTTGCCGCTCTGGTAGACCAGTTCGGTGCTGTTACCGGCCAGTGACAGGGTCGCGTTGTTCGACCGCCAGCACATGTCACCGGTGGAGACGGGGTTGTTGTCGTCGCCGGCCTTGTCCTCGGAACAGGCCACGTACCGGCGCTCGATGAATCCCGGCGCGTACTCGAAGCCCTCGCCTACCCAGGAGGGCTGGCTGTTGGTCGCCGAGGACCGCCCGTCGACGCTGGAGGAGGAGTAGGACAGGGACACACCCGGTGACTTGCCGCCGATCGACGGAACGGTCCGCATCGGGTACGACCAGGTGAACGCGCCCGTGGAGCCGCCGACCGACCAGCTTGAGGTTGCCGACAACGGCGTCGCCGTGAAGTCGCCCGACGGGCCGGACGGTGCGGCGGCCAGCGCGACCAGGGTGTTCGCCGCAGCGGGAGCTGCCCTTTCCGTATCGGAGGCGGCCGATACCGTCAGGTCGGCGGTGACCGTCGTGGTGGCGCCGTCGTTGCGCGACGGCAGCAGCGCCGCGGAGCAGCCGTCCTGGTCCGGGGTGGTCAGGGCGCAGGTGGGCAGCCGCCAGAGCCGCAGCCGGGAAGCCCAGTCAGCGCCGTACGCGTGCTGGAACGACGCGTAGTTCATGGCGAGGCTCGCCGTGCCGGTCGACTGGGCCGAGACCTTGGCGACGACACCTGCCTGCCAACGGGCAGGGAGGCTCGCGCGGTCGATCACCGTGGCCCTGATGTCCGCAGATGCTGTCGCGGCACCGGCCGTCTTGCGGTCGGCGGTCGCTGCCACGGCCTTGACCGACGTACCGGCGGCCGGCCATCGCGGGGCGGGAAGGTCGGCCGCCGGACGGCGCGCTGGCTTCCAGCCGATGCCGGTGACCTCGCCGCCGACCTTGTCGAGCTTTTCGACCTGAGCGGTGAGGCGACCGGGTTTCACGGGCTCAGCCTGCGCCGGTGTGGCCACCAGGGTGGTGGCGATCAGAGCGCCGACCAGGGCGGAGGCACCTATCCGACGGACGCCTGTGGCGCGGGCCAGGCGGCCGATCACGTGGGGACGGGCAAGGATACGGCTCATGACGGGTTCTCCAGAGAGGGCGCGAGTCACAGCGGGATGTCGAGGAAGGGAAGGTGAGCCGCTAGGACCCGTCATCAGCCGGCACGTCGACGGTCTTCCTGACCTGCGTGGCGTTCATAGCGCCCTGATAGACGCGTACGTCGTCGATGCCGCCGAACCAGTTGTCCGTCCAGGCTCCTGCGGCGTTGTCGGGCGTAGCCCACGAACTACCGACCACCAGCGGCCCCGCCGCGTTCCACAGCGGGGCGACTTTGGTGGGCTTTGCGACCTGCCCTGCAGAGTCTTTGATCGGCTCTCCGTTGACGAACAGCTGCAGGGTGCTCGCGCCGGCGTCGTAGACCAACGTCAGTTGCGTCCACGAGCCTTCCTCGTCCAGGATCACCGGCCTGGGATCGGTGATGCGCAGGTCGGTCTCGCCGACGTCCTGATCGGCTGACGGCACCGTCACTTCAAAATGCTGAGCGTTTGCGTTGGAGGTGGATGGTCGCGATCCCAGGTAGAACGCTGACTGCTTGGCGCCCTTCGGGGCCAGCGCGGTCATCTTCGCCGTCGAGTCCAGGTACACGCGTGCTGACACCGTGAACGACTGGTCGGTCCGCAGGACCGGCGCGTCCTGCCACTGCACCGGTTCCCCTTCCGGAGCCGTATTCCGCTGGGATACTCCGTACTCGCGGGTCGTGGTGCCGTAGCCGGGGTCACCCGGTTGTAGACCGTCCAGCGGTTGGTCGTCCAGGATCACGAAGCGTCCGGAAGTGCCCTCACCGATGTCCGTGCCCTGTGTGAGGCGCAGTTGGCGCTTCCAGGCGGCACCGTCGGGCGCGTCGCAGCCGATCGGGTCGGCAGGGTCGTAGCAGCTTCTCGCAGCGTCGAAGTCCCACCGGCCGACCTCGATCGGCTCCAGGATGCCGGGCTCGTCGAGCATCTTCGAACCGGGCTCGGCCAGCTTGCCGGTGAAGTCCTCATCGACCAGCATGCGATCGAACACCTGCACGTCGGCGACGCTGCCGAAGAGCCGGTCACCGGTTCCCCCGGTCGTTTTCCGTTCACCGATACGCAGGGCTCCGGAGCCCGGCCACGCGGCGGGCGCGGTCACGTCGGGGACGCTGACTCCGTTGATCCACAGCCGCATCTTCTTGTCGGTAGCGTCATAGCCACCGGCGACGTGTGTCCACCGGTCCGCCACCGCCGCGTTGACCGCGCAGACCGTCGATGTCGCCGTCGGGGCGCTGCCGTCCTGGTTCAGCATGGCGAAACAGAACGACTTATCCGCAGTGGAGTCGCCGTTGCGGTCGTCGGTGCGGTACTGCAGGGCGAAGGTGGCAGTAGTGGCGCCGTCCTGCGACACGATCGTCTGATGGCCGGTCGGCTGACCCGGCTTCAGTTTCACCCACGCCGCCACGGCATAGTTCAGGGTGGCGTCGACCACCGGCACCGTCGTGGTGAGACCACCGGCTCCTGCGAACGTGGCCGTCTTTCCACCGACCAGACGCTGCCCGTCGTCCCACGAGAAGCCGTTACCCGTAAGGGGTATCTGACCGCTCGAGGCGGATTGGCTCATCAGCGCTGCGTCCGGTTCCTGCCCTGGGTAGGTCTCGAGGTCCCAGTGGGCCACCGGCGGTGCCGGCCGCGGCACCGTGACCGGCAGCGAACCGTCACCCTCGTTGCCCGTCGTGTCGACCGCCTGCAGGGCCAAGACGCTCTCGCCGTACTTCAGCGCCGTCAGAGTGACCGTCGCCGCTTTCATGGCCACCCCGTTGGCGTCGGTCCATGACGTCGCGGGTGCGTCCTTGCTCGCGGCGTTCCACCCGTACCGGAACTTCACCACATCGAGTGCGGTGGACGTGATCCGGTACGTGCCTGGCTTCCCCGGGCCCTCCGGCTTACTCAGCTCCTCAGCAAAGACCGGCGGATCCGTGGTGTCCACCCGGAAGTAGCACCAGTCCGAGTATTCGCTGGGTTGCAGGTATGGCGCCTGATCCGTGCTCTTCACCCGGAACCGGTAGGTGGTGTCGGTTTTCGCTCCCGTGACCCGGGTACTGATGTCCCGGTCGCCGGCGATGGTGGAGGTGATCGCCGGCGATGGCATCGGTTGCACAGGGATACCACTGACGTTCTGCCACTCCCAGGTGCTCTTCAGCGCCTGACCCGAGTCCGCGTCGGGGATGACCGCCCCGAAGAAGGGATTGGTGATGCCGATCCCGATCGCCGTCGATCCTGTCTTGCAGGCGACCTTGTTGACCTGCAACGAGTACGGCTTGCCCGGCTTGGCATCGACATCGGCGATCAGCTTGGCCTGGTTGGGAAAGAACTTCTTCCACCGGTCCTTGGTGTTCTCATATCCTAAGGTCGCGTTGCCCGCGCTGAACGCCACCGTAGCGGTGGTCGAGCCCTTGGACGCTACACCGTTGAGCCACGAGGTCACCGACGAACTGGCGAAGTTGACCGTCATGTCAGGCTGCGGAGAGTCCGAACATCCCGCACCCTCGTTGGCGTGTGACTCCTGAGCAGCCAGATGCTTCAGGAACGGCTTCGACGACTTCCAGCCCATCCGCGGCGTCGCAGTGATCGGGTTGGCGCTGAACATGCTGGTCCAGGTGTCGGTACACGAGTAGGAGTGGTCCAGCTCCATTCGCACCTTGGCCGACTCCACATGCTTGTTCCTGATCGCCGCGGTGGAGAACTCGAAGTAGGAGCGGTAGATCCGCCCGTCCGGGTCATTGCCGACCCGCGCCCGCGACACGTCACCGTTGTTGGTGTTGTTGTGCGTGGAGTAGGCCCACCGCTTCTTGCCGGTGCTCCAGTCGGGATCGATGAACAACGGGAACGTCGCCGCGCCCGCCAGCATCGCCTCGTCCGGCTTGAGTACAAGATCTCCCGAAGCCGTCACCTCGGTCTCCACCGACGCCGTACGCGCCGTGTCCCCCGGCGCCGCAGCAGTTGATGGGTCGCCGGCGGCACCCTCGAGGGCAGTGGCCGCACTTGCAGAGGCTTTCGCCGTGGTCACTGCGGTCCGCGAGTCCCACATGCCCGGTGCCGGCGCGGAAGCCATCAGGCTCCGACCGGCGACTGCCTGCAGTGAGCCGTCCTTTAGCCGGGACACCTTCGCGTCCCCACCGAGCTCGAAGGTGATGTTCCGCAGTTCCGGGTTCGTCGCGGCGACGGCCGACTTGACCGTCAGTACGTGCGAGAAACCCAGCTCGGTCGGCCGGACAACCAGGTCCACGCCGGGCATGACCTCGGCATAGGTGGCCGTCGTGCCGACCACCTTCGGCGCCCGCAGTTTCCCGCCCGGCCAACTCATAGTGAAGGTTTTCTTGCCGTCGACCAGAGTGACCACCGGGCCTCGGCCGTCGGCGGAGAAGCGGACATCCGCCACCGACGCCTTCGGGCGCACCGTCCCGTCCACGGGCGGCTGCAGCGACAGGTCCACATCGGCCCACGTGCCCCCGGAGCGCCTGACCCGCTGCGGCAACACGGCCGTCTCGTAGGTCAGTCGCCCGTCTGGCTCCGCGAAGAACTGCTCGTACTCGGTCCGCTCGGCCAGAACTTCGACCCGCGTACCGGACTGCGCCGCGAGCTTCATCGCCGACTCTTCATCCGGCGCGTTCACCGCGGCGGGCAACCGCATCGGCGTCACCACCGTGGGCGCGGCCAGCGCAGCCGCAGGCGCGGTGAGCACGACCGAGGCGACCATCAGGGGCGCGCAAACCCATACCGTCGAACGCTGGACAACCTTCGAGCAGACATGAGCCCACGCATCGACCACCACAGTCAGTCCCCCGTAGATGTAAAGCGGCGAGCGAACTGTAGGGGTATCGACGAAACCCGGTAAACCAAGATCACAAATCGCAACCACAAAACGGATGTTCATTACCAAATACGCATGGACGGTCACTCGGAGCTACTGAGGGTTAGGGTTCACAAACGCTCCGCCAACCTCGACCACCAGATGCCCGCCCGACCTTCCACCCAGTAGCTTTCCCGCCGCCGACTGCCGCGTCACCGAATGATGCGACAACGTCGTTGAACGCAGACCACCAACATGGCGGGAGGGAAGCGGGTACCGCCAACGATTCGATGAGCCGGCAGTCAGCCGCGACTCAGGGACTCACCAGCTCGCCGCCGGAACCAACGTCTCGTCCTGAATCGACTGCGAGCCCGGCATTGCGAGCCGGCCGGACGAAGATCAGCCCGCCCGGTACTCTCGCCCGACCATCAATCTCGCAGGAGGCCACCCGTGTCGGACGAGGACGCGTACCAGCTCAGCTACTCGCTCACATCGTTGCTCATCAAGGGAGCCTTCGCTTTTGTGATCTTGGGCGGGGTGGCATGGCTGATATTCCTGCTGGTACGCAGCAGCAAAATACGTCGGCAGCTTCGGGCCTCACAGCATTCTCACTACCGGCACCACCAGCAGCCTCCATATCACCAATACCCAACGCAACAGCCATACCCACCACAACAGCCGAGTCCGCCACAAGGCTCCTAATACGCGTCTTTTAGAACGACGCATGGATCGAATGGCTCCCGCGCGCCCGACGGCGACAGGACAGGCGGCGCAGATCCGGCGAGGGACTGCCCCCGGTTCGGGTGACTGCTGACCTGTGAGGTGAACCCGCTGAAAGGAGGAGGGTCATTCAAAAGTCGGTCGACGCTCATGGATGTCACGGTGAGTGAGATTTGAGGGTGGCCGCACCTTGGCCGACTGTCCTGAGTAGACGCAGCGGCCGGGATCCGATAGATCATCTTTGTGTGGAAGTTGATCGAGG
>WUUC01070353.1_pt1 | contig 10480 bp, 10 predicted proteins | sample 6278441 | NCBI WGS metagenome assembly WUUC01 (sample SAMN13675441, study PRJNA597444) | soil metagenome | isolation source: soil | place: USA: Washington | collected 2017-10 | reverse complement strand
GAATGGGGCCGGATCGACGCCGCCGTCGCCGACCGCCTCAACGCCGCGCGGGCGGCGGGCGGGCGCCTCATCCCGGTCGGCACCACCTCGCTCCGCCTCCTCGAAAGCGCCGCCGACGAAGCCGGCCTGGTCCGGCCGTTCGAGGGCGATACCGCGATCTTCATCACCCCCGGCTACCGCTTCCGCGCGACCGACGGCCTGATCACCAACTTCCACCTCCCCCGCTCGACCCTGTTCATGCTGGTCTCGGCGCTTATGGGGCTGGAGCGGATGCAGGCGGCTTATGCGCATGCGATCGGGGCGGGGTATCGCTTCTATTCTTATGGGGATTCGAGCCTGCTGCTGCCGGGCTGACGGGCCGCCTCAGGACAGGATTTGTTCGCACAAAGATCACGAAGGCACGAGGGCGCCGAGCAGGATCGCGGCGAAGCGCCTCATTTCCGATCTCCATTCGGCGTTGGCGTCTCCTCCGTCTGCTTTGCGCCACAATCAGCCAGTCAAATCCGCTGCCTCGCTCTCTGAAAGCAGCCCAAGCCGCGGCAGCACAGGGAATGGCGCCAAAGCTGCCGGCTATCGCCATGGAGCCTGTTCCAGCTTCGGTACCTTCGTATAAGCGAGCAAATCTTTCGCGTCCTTGTCCGCCGCCTTTAGCCGCGCGTTGAGCTGCGGGACATTCATCAGCCAATGTGCATAGGCCCGCTCGCTCAAATACGGCTTCGCGGCATCCACGGTGTCTGTCGCCCAGCGCGTGCATGTGCGACCAGAAGTGAGAGTGAACAGTTCGAATGCGCTGAACGCCTCCAGCCGCTCAGTGGCCGCGCAGAAGCGACTGAGCCAAATTTTAGCGTTAGCGTTGGCCCGATAGCGCCGCAGTGCGAGGTCACGCACCTCACAAAGCCAGCGCGGGAGAGGCTTTGGCAGGATAACGGTCTCCCACAGCCCGTCCGCTTCCGGCCGATTGTCTAGCTCGCCGGCGAGCACCAACGCCTTCGCATGCTCAAATACCGATCCGCCGAACAGATCAACAATTGCAGCAATCAACCAGTCAGCCTCGCCGCGTCGTTGCAAAATGGCAGCAATATCGTAGAGCGCGTCGTCTAGGTTAGCAGCCGCCAGACCTTCATGACGCAGCAATTCGCTCACGACATTCAATCTGACACCAAATGGCATCACCAGAAGTCCGTTGGATTTGAGGTTGGAACTGCCCATAGTCTTGACGAGCGAGCGCCAGACGTCTGCGCCCGCCTCACGGCCGGCATCAATCAGCGCACGGCTGAGTTCGAGCGTCGCTTGGTCGGCGCTAAACATCATGTGCCCGAACGCGATTGGCGCGCCTTCGACCGCCGGCCGCAGCCAACTTTCGGCTTCATCTCCTTGCTCTGCGACCAGCCGGGCATAGGATTCTCGATCATCCATCGCATAGCCGAATCCGTACGATCCGCTCACCGATGCTAGTTCGCTCTCGATTCGCACTTTGACATTGTTTGCAAAGGCCTCCGCATAGGTTGCTTCCTCTGGCCAGGTCCGCGCGAGATAGCCCAATGTGACAGAAAGTATCTTGCATGGGCGATCCTCGCCTTCGAGCGGTTCTGCTTCCGCCAGAGCGATACTACCATACATAGCTTCATCGCCGGTTCGGTCGGCGACCGTCCAGCCGCTATCGCGCAACATGTTGGCGAGCGCTGGATCAGGCGCATTCGCAGCAACCCGGCTCGCCGCCGCCCGCACATCGGCATTGTCGTGTCCGAACATGCTGGCCACCGGAGCGAATCCGGACGGCATATCATTCAGGTCGGCATGGAGCAGCAGACCTAGCCAGCCCGCGAGCAATCGCGGGTCGTTATTTGGATCCAGCAAATCTCGATACAACGCGAATTCCGGCGGTCCCGGCTTTTTCAAAAACGCCGTAGCGTCGGTCGGCCAGAGCGGTCCGTCAGGCATCGCCTGGAAAGCCGCATATTGGTCCACCACGCCACGCTCTGCCAAGGCCAACACCACTAGATCCGTGTTCATTCGAACGCCCGCGTCGCGCCAAGCTCGCAAGGACGCCTCGTATGCACTTCGGATACCTTGGGTCGTTGCGTCATCATGTACCACCCAAGACGCTTTAAGCCCGTGCATGATCGAACTCGTGCCACGGCCTGCCGTCGTGATGTTCTCCGTCCTGCGGAAATACTGTCCGAGCAGATCGGGCGCCCAACGTGCCAAGACCGTTCGTGGGCCGTCCTCCAGTCGGAAGGATCGATCTTGGTCGTGCGCCAGCACGTCCTCGAACGCCGCCCGCAGCAGGGCGATGCTATCAGGGTCGAGCGTAGACGCTGGATCCTCTGCCACGAGAACCAGGGCACCGCTGTGCCGCAAAGCCCGCCCGCCCCAACCGAGTTCACCGGCTGTCACCTCGGCGTCCCAATGCGTCACCCCTTCGGCGTCCGTTTCCGCCATGCCGAATTTGCCCCAACGGACGCGCTCGGTCGGGGGACCGGGCTGGGCCATGGGGTCGAGTGAGGACAGCGCCTCTAGTAAAAGGTCGGCCGCTGCCGTGGCTTCCGGATGGTCGATGGCTGCAATGATGCGAGCTTGGGCGATTATCGCCTGTTCGGCTTCGTGCGTGTCAATCGTGTTCGCCCGTAGCAGCCATTCGAATTTATCGTCGTGATAATGAACCCTCCGAGTTAAGGTCATCGCTACGGCATACGCGCCGAGCGCATCGGCGAACGGCGCTCGGGGCAAATAGGAAATGGCGCTAAGTGTAGATCCGGCGACCGATAGCCAATCCTCCTCACCGACTGGCTCGATCAATGTGAGCGCCGGCAGCGCCCCACGCACCACGTTCCAGGCCTCAACACGCGCACGCACCGCTGGAGCACCGATTTCTTCTGGCGGATCACCGCCGTTCATCGCGTCGCGCCAACCAAAGGTTTCACCAAGCCAAGCCGTCGCCCGCGCGGTGAAGATCCGCAACACTTCGGGATAGATCTCCGCTGCGTTGACCAGTCCCGCCAAGTGTACGTTACGATCGTCATTCAGCCGCTGGCGATCCCGCCACACACTTTCGGTTCGGTTGATAAAGAACGACGGCGATTCCTGGATCACGCGAGAGTAGCGTTTCAGTTCGTTATCGGAGAAGTTGTCGCTGGCGAGCCACGTGTCAAGCAGTGTGTCGCGCGCGATGGCAGTGGACACTGGCCAGATGGTTACAAAAGACGCAGCGATGCCGACAATCGTGATTCCCAGTTCGAGGCCGCGCAGGTCGTCGAGGAACGCCTCAATACGGCCCGACACCTCGGCGCTGGTCGCATATCCCTGGACTGCCCTGGCCAACGCCAAGCCAATCGCGACCGGCGCAAGATCGGGATTGAGCTTCAGCTTGTCGGGCTCACCTGGCGTTGCGGAAAACCAGATGCCGCTGGCAATCTCGCTGATAGCGGCATTGGAGCTGTGCGCGCCGCTTTCCTCCGCCAATGCCTCGCGGATATTTCGCCGAAGCACGGTAATGTCCGAGCTTTCCGAGCTGCGGATTTGCTCGCCGATCACGGCAATCAGGTTGCGCATCTCGTCATCGCCGAGATCGGGATAAACGCGATCGCGAAAGTCCTCATAGATCAGCCGTTCAGGAGTGATATCACCACTGCGACCAAGTTTGTCCCAATGGCGCAATGCCAGCGTGCACAGGCGTGGCACCTTCAGCAACTTTATCAGTCGGTCGTCCAAGGTCGAACGGTTAAGGCCGGCGCGGCCGAGAATCTCGTCCAGCTCGCTATCGCTGAACGGCCCGATCTGCTGCTCCGCGCACGTTACGCCAGCGCTGGCAAAGCCCGAAGCGATCAATCGCCAATGGTCGAAGCGATCGGTCAGCACCGTTGTTACCGCGCCTTTCCAAGGCGACAGCGACAGCTCGGCCAACAGGATCGCCCAATCCTGCGCCTCAAAGCGTTCGTTCAGGCCGTCGAGAATCAGCACCAGCTTGGCTTCGGTTGCATCCGCGCACCAGCGCCCGGCGCGCTTTGCCCACCAAGCAGCGTCGCGAGTGCGGAAAATCTCGAACAGCGCCTGACCGATCACCGCGTCGGCCCTCACTTCCGCGACGAATTTTGCTGGAACGATAAGCGTCAAGGGCAGGGAATTGTTCGTTAATTCGAGATCCAGCCACCAGCTGAGCGCGGCCCAAGTCTTCCCCATGCCTTCGGGTCCAAGCAATACAAGCGTCGGGCGTGGGGCCATACCGTCCCACCAGTCAGTGATAACCTCGCGCACCTTTGGTCTGTTGATCCGCACGATATTCGGGTCTGCCAAGTTGGTGTAGCGTCCGATGCGTGCCGAGGCGGCCGGCATGCTGGCCATATTTTCGCGGATGCGGGCAGCCATCGCGTACCTGGCGTTGGCATAGCCGAGCTCCGGACGCGTGATATCGGCCAATAGCTCCGATAGCTGACCCGTATAGCTGGGATGCGCGCGCACCGCGTCGAGGACCGCGATTACCTGCGGTGTTGCCAGCGCATATGCCTCTAGGATGTCCTGGTGCGCTGCGCACAATAGTAGCAGCCTAGGCAGAAGCTCGGGCGATTCGGGCCAGTCGAGGATGAGTACTTCGACACCCAGCCCGTGTCCTGCCGCCGAGAGAGTGCTTCGGTCCGGTTCCTTAATCTCCCGGCTGGCGACGAGAACCCAAAGGTCGAGATCGGCGTGCGTATCCGCCGCGTCCCTAAGCTTGCTTTTGGTCTCGTCTAGAGGAAGCCTGGTCTCGAGGCCGTAACGTTTCGTCTCGACCCCGATCACCGTAGCATGACTGTCAGCACCGGTGCGCCCGTCGATTCCACCCTGTGGTCCTGACTTAGCTACCGTGATGCGCCGCCCGGTCGCCCGCGATATCAGATCGCGCACTAGATTTTCGAAGCTGCCCACGCCGCTCGCAGGAACCGCACGCAACAAGTCAAGGAGTTCTTCGGCCGCAACGCCGCCCATGTTCATGATCGTTGCCAGTTGAGTTTCCTCCGCCGCTCGCCCAGCTGTCTCGTTAAGTACCGTTGGATAGGAGGTGCCGGACGTCGTCCATGCGCATCTCGGTATCATAGCGTCGAATGACAAACCATCATGTGCACATGCGCCGCCCGTGAGGTCGCTATCCACACTAATGGCCGTTGAACGAGTTCTCCCGCTGAAAGCCGACCGTCCGCTTGCGGCCAACATCCGCCATTCAACACGCTGGCCGCACAGGGTGACTGGCACCGCGCCATAGTGACTGTCACCGCATTGGGCTGTTCATGCTGGCCTCGGCGCTGATGGGGCTGGAGGCGATGCGGGCGGCTTATGCGCCTGCGGTCGCGGCGGGCTATCGGTTCTATTCCTATGGGGATGCGAGCCTGCTGCTGCCCTGAGCATAGGCGCCGTTCCGAATGACAGATTGTTCTCCTTGTATAAGACGAGTATTCTGTATCGACGGAGAATCGACATGAACGCCGAACGCGGCAGATTGGTGAGTGGGGGCCGCCTTCAGATACCGGCCGGAGTGCGGCGGGAGCTTGGCCTCAAGGACGGCGACGCGGTCATCATGGAGACCGTCAAGGGCGAGCTTCGCGTCCGGCCGTATCGGGACGTCGTGTCCGAAATCCAGAAGCGGCTGCGCAAATATGTTCCGGAAGGGGTTGCCGTGGCCGATGAACTGATCGCAGACCGGCGCGCCGAGGCGGAGCGTGAGTGAGTATGTGCTCGATGCTTCCGCTCTTCTCGCCATGATGTTCGGCGAATCGGGTGCAGAAAAGGTCGTTCAGCTTCTGCCGGTCGTCGAGATCAGCGCGGTCAACCTCGCCGAGGTCGCCGCGAAGATGCAGGAGCGTGGCGTTCCGGACGCCGAGATCGAGCGCGACATCGCCGATCTTCGCCTTTCGGTCGTTCCCTTCGACGCGGAACAGGCCCTGAGTTCGGGAAAGCTGCGTTTGCGGACCCGAGGTCTTGGCCTGTCGCTCGGCGACCGCGCCTGCCTTGCTTTGGCGCTGACGCGCGGGTTGCCAGCCGTCACGATGGACCGCGGATGGGCGGAGCTCGAGATCGGCGCTGAGGTGATCGTCGCGCGGGATTGAAGGCCCGGTGGCGGGCGGCGGCGCGACGGGACGGAGTCGGTTCGGCGACGACGCCGCGATCTTCATCACCCCCGGCTACCGCTTCCGGGCGACCGACGGCCTCGTCACCCACTTCCATCTGCCGCGCTCGACCCTGTTCATGCTGGTCTCGGCGCTGATGGGGCTGGAGACGATGCGGGCGGCTTACGCGCATGCGATCGGGGCGGGGTACCCGTTCTATTCCGATGGGGATGCCGAGGTGAGCCGCGCCCCGCGCGGCTCAGCCCTGTCCGGGGGAGCGTAGGTGCGGGGCATGCCGGGGGCATGCCGTAAGCCGCAGCCGGATGCGAAGCATCCGTTGGGCGACCTCGGCATGGACAGCCGAGCCCGAAGGGGTCGGCAGGGTGAGGGCGACGATGTAGGAGCGCGACGGTCAGGGGCAGAGACAGCGCCTGTCCCCTTGGCGCCGTGCGGCCTCGAAAGCAGGATTTTGTTCGCACAAAGCCCACGAAGGGCACGAAGGGTCCGAGCCGGACCGCGCAGCGCCTTGGCGTCCGATGTCGAAGAAAAGCTCATCCGGCTCCGCCGCCTCGGCCCCTTGGTGCCCTTTGTGGCCTTTGTGCCCTTTGTGCGAACCCCAATGCAGCCCAAGCGGCCCTGCGTCCCAATGCCTAACCCTGCCAGGGTGACGACGGCGAGATGGCGCGCGGTCTTCTCAAAGCGGGTGAGCTGGAACACCGGGACAATTTACATTTTTCCTGTGAGCGGCTGGCTCGAGCCGTGCGACAAAATCTATGCTGTCCCCGTTCTACCTCGCGCTGGCGTTCCTCTGCGTCTGCTTTGCGCGGATTGTGTTGAAAAACTCGGATCGCGAACTTCCCGGCGCAAGAGGGATCGGGATCGTAGAAGTTTGTTCTATGATCGCGCCGCGTGCGCCCCCATAGCGAGACTTGGGATGGCGCTGGCAGGATTTCCTTCTACGTCGGCTTCTGGTGCAGCGGCCGCTTACCGGGAAACGGACTTTTTCAACAGTATCCGCCATTTGCGGACGTTCACGGCAACAGCTCATCATGCCGGAAAGCAGGCGCAAGCCAGCGGCTGCTGACGGGCCGATCGACACAAGGCCTGCGATTCTCTTCCCTTGGATCTGTGGTCCTTCAGCTTGAAATGGATCGATCGAACGGCTCTGCAGTCTCTATAGCATTGAAGTTGTTAACTAATTCTAGTTACGTAGCAGTAACGAGCATCAGAAGGTTAAAGATCTATCAGAAACTTACCTTTGAAAACAAAGCGGTAGTCTATGAAATATCTTTTTTTTGAATTCTTTCAGTAACTTGAACGGACGCTGTTGCTTCAGGGAAAGGCTAGGCGCATAGTTAACACAACGGCTCCGGTTCTTCGCGACTGGGAGTCGATTCCAGCTAGGAGGAGATCATGGGCGCGGCTTCCACACAGCTGCCGGCATCCGAGGACCCCGGCTCAGTCAGTCACGCCCCCAACCTGCCGGACGGCTTTTCTCAAACGTTCGAAAGCCGGCTCATAGATACCGGCGAGGTTCGCCTGCACGCGGTCATCGGAGGCAAGGGCCCTCCTCTTCTGCTCGTGCACGGCTGGCCGCAGAACTGGTATGCCTGGCGGCATCTGATGCCGGCTTTGGCCCAAAGCTTCACCGTTGTCGCGGTCGACCAGCGCGGCGTCGGCCTGTCGGACAAGCCCCAAGACGGTTACGACACCGCCAGGCTCGCCAACGACTTGGTTGCGCTAATGGACGCGCTGGGTCACCGAAGATTTGCAGTGGTCGGCCACGACACCGGCTTCGCAATTGGCTACGCGCTGGCCGCCGATCATCCGGGCCGCATCGACCGCATTGCTCTGGCCGAGATTCCCGGGCCGCCCATGGCATCGGCATCGCCGCCGGTTTTCGTTCCCGCGCCGGTGAACAACCGTCTGTGGCACATCCCATTCTGTCGCGTGGAAGCGCTCCCCGAACAGCTCGTCAGGGGGCGGGAGGACATCTTCTTCGGTTACGAGTTCGAGGTTCAGGGCGGTAAGCCGTCCGACGACGCGATCGCATATTATGTCGGCCTCCTGTCTCTGCCCAGTGTATTGTCGGGCAGCTTCGGATTTTACCGGGCACTCGATGCGACACTCGCTCAAAACGAGGCGCGCAAAGCCAGGCGCTTGACGATGCCTGTTCTGGCGATTGGCGGCGAGCAAAGCTACGGCGCTCATGTCGGAGAGGCGTTGAAGTCCCTCGCGGATGATGTGAAGAGCGTCGTCATTCCGGGCACCGGGCATTGGATAGCCGAAGATGCCCCCGAAGCGATGCTGGCCGCGCTGATGGAATTCCTGACTCCCTATGGCGATCCTGGACGGACCTTGGCGGAGGATCATGCGCCGGAGAACAAGGTAGCGACGTCGTGATGAAGCTCCTCATCCGGACTCTGCTTGTGACCGCCATTGCCCCCGCTACCAGCTCGTCGGTCGGCCAGCTTCCACTTACAGGCGTCACCCGTGCCGATCTGCAGCGTCACGATCTATCGATCGCCGGTCGCGAGACGGTACAGGCGCGCATCGACATAGCGCCCGGCGCTGTCGCACCCTGGCACCGTCACCCTGGTGAAGAGATAATCTACATCATCGAAGGGACGCTCGAATATCAGCTGGCGGGGCAGAAACCGGTCATGCTGAAGGCCGGCGAGGTTCTTTTCGTACCGTCTGGCGTCCCGCACAGGGCGCGCAATCGCGGCAGCGTCAACGGTGCTGAGCTAGCCACCTATATAGTCGAAAAAGGCAAGCCCCTGCTCGTGCCCCTCCCTGATTTTGTTTCGCCTTGAAAAAGAATATCCGCAAGGAACCGCCATGATCCGGTTAACGCTTGTCGCAGCGCTCGCCTCCGCATCGTCAGCGTCCGTTGCTGCACAGCCGGTCGTCCGGGAACAGCAGGTTACCCAGTTCGTCCAGATCGAGAACGAGCCTCCGGCGGAACTGTTCGTCGATCAGCCGCTGCAAGGTCCGCTTGCACGCGGGGCGGTCATCATTCCGTATCGGACGAAGCATTTCCGCATCTTACCCGTCTTCGGCACGAACGCGGTCGGCGTGTCGCCTCGCACCGGGCATCTTCATGTCAGCGTCGACGACCTGCCCTGGCGCTGGGCCGATGCCGGCGGCAACGGCGCGGTGGTCGTAAACGGCCTTCCCGCCGGGCCACATAAGATACTGATCGAGCTGGCGACGCCGGTGCACGGGGTGCTCACCGGTAAGACGGTGAGTTTCGTAATTCCGATGGTCTCGGGCATTGCGGCCGCGTCGAAGTCAGATCCGCCACATTGATCTGAGAAGTAGCGTGGTCATGGATCACGAGTGCCGCTGTGCGGTCGCCGACACTGGCCGTGTCCGACTGACTAATGTCCGCTCTGGTTCATAAAGGACATAGGCCAGCCCCGGGGAAAGGTCCGATTTCGAACTCCGGGGGCCTGGGAGCAGACATTCTGATTCCGGCCAGCATTCGCCATTCAACCTGGTGGCCGCCAAGCGTTCCATAGGTGAGGCGGGTGGAACGGTACGCTGCATAGGGGAAGGCGCGGAAGTCACTGTCACGGCTGCCAAGGCGCCCACTCAACAGGTTGCATTTGCCCTCACCCTGGCGCTTCGCGCCTGCCCCTCTCCCCTGCAGGGAGAGGGGGAACGAGGGCGAGCGCCGCAGCCCATCTCGCCATGCAGGGAGCGGCGAGGGGACGCCGCCTGTGCCAGGCACGTAGCTGGCACGTAGCTGGCACGTGGCTGGCACGTGGCTGGCACTTAAGTGCCACGTGGCTGGCACTTAAGTGCCCGGCCTTCAACCTGGCGACCCGTTGCGCGGGTCGCCTACTCCTCTCCCCTGCAGGGGAGAGGAAAACTGGCACGGTATACATTTTTCGACGGAAGCCCGGTCAGACCAGGTCCGAAAATATATGCTGTCCCCATTTTCGCGCCCAGGTTGCGTCTGCCCTCACCCTGGCGCTTCGCGCCTGTCCCTCTCCGCAGTGAGAGGGGGAACGAGGGTGAGCGCTGCAGCCCATCTCCCCCCGTAGGGAGAGGGGACGCATGGGTGAGGGCAAGCCCCTCGAACCCGGAAATAGCTCCGATCCGGTCCTGTCGTTGAACGGTAGGAAAAACCCTATCATATTCCTGTCTGGGCTGATGGTCAGGGGGAGTGAGGGTCGTGGACGAAGGGAGCGAGGGCAAGCGGGCTTATAAGCGGCTGACGGCGGAGGAGCGGGCGCGGTTTCTTCAGGTGCTTCGGGAGACGGGGAACCGGAAGGCGGCGGCGACGGCGATCGGGGTGGAGCCGCGGCTGATGGACCAGAGGCGCGAGCACGATCCGGAGCTGGACCGGGATTGGCGGGAAGCGGCCGAGGCGGCGCATGCCGGGCTTTCCGGAG
>WUUC01095867.1_pt1 | contig 10481 bp, 7 predicted proteins | sample 6278441 | NCBI WGS metagenome assembly WUUC01 (sample SAMN13675441, study PRJNA597444) | soil metagenome | isolation source: soil | place: USA: Washington | collected 2017-10 | reverse complement strand
GACCCGGCCAAGCGCCTCGCCAACAGCCTCGGGCTCTCGGAGATCACGAGCGGCGAGCAGCAGATCGATCCGGCAGTGTTGGCCAAGCACGGCCTCACAGAGAGCGGCTCGCTGTCCGCGATGATGCTCGACATGAAGAAGACGTTCGATGATCTGGTGACTCGCAACGCCAGCTCCGAAGCGCAGAAGCAACGCATCCTCGGCAACCGCCTCTATCAGTACGTCTCGACCTCGCTCGCCGGCACGCAGGAATACATGGCGATGGAGAAGCTGCACTCGGTGCGCCGCGACAGCCGCTTCGACTTCATCGTGCTCGACACGCCGCCGACGACCAACGCGCTCGACTTCCTCGAAGCACCGAACAAGCTCGTCGGCGCGATCGACTCGCCCGTCATGCGCTGGTTCGTCGAGCAGCTCGAAGGCAACAAGGGCCTTTCGATCCTCGGCCGCGGCGCGGCCTACGTGCTGCGCGGCCTCGCGAAGTTCACGGGCGCGGAGTTCCTCGAGCTCGTCGGCCAGTTCGTCACCGACTTGAACGAGCTGTTCGGTGGCTTCAGGCAGCGCGCGCAAGCCGTCTACGAAGACCTGCGCAGCGACGACGTTGCTTTCCTGATCGTGACGAGCCCGGCGCCGATCGCGGTGGGCGAAGCCGTGTTCTTCAGCAAGAAGCTCGGCGAGTACGGCATCAAGCCGCGCGGCATCGTCGTCAACCGAGTGCACAAGAGCGAGCCTGTGCCCACGCTCGAGCAGCTGGTCGCGCTGAGCGCCGAGCAGGCGTCGATCTTGCCGGGGGGCGAGCTGCCGTCCGCGCTGATCAAGCGCATGCACGCAGCGGCCAGCGATGCCGAGGCGCTCGCGCGCCGTGATCAAGAGGGCGTGCGCCGTTTGCGCGCGCACGTCGGCTCCGAATTGAGCTACACCGAGGTCCCCGCGCTGCGCCGCGACGTGCACGATCTGAGCGCCTTGTCCGAGGTCGGCGATTGCCTTCTCGGCGTGCGCGCCTAAACCTCCCCGCCCATGTCGTCTTCGAGCTTAGTCGCGATCGTGCTCGCCGCTGGCCAAGGCACGCGCATGAAGAGCGCGCTGCCCAAGGTGCTGCATCCGTTGCTCGGTCGACCAATGGTCGCGCTGCCCGTGCAGGCCGCGCTCGACGCAGGCGCCGAGCGCGTGGTGGTGGTGTTGGGCCATGGCCGCGAGCAGATCGAGCCGGTGCTCAGCGCGCGCTTCGGCGAGCGCGTGCTCTTCGCGCACCAGACCGAGCAGCGCGGTACGGGCGATGCGGCGCGCGTCGGCGCCGAGGCCGTGCCCGAGCATGCGGGCGCGTTCCTGATCGTCAACGGTGATGCGCCGCTCTTGACCGGCGAGTGCCTGCGCGCGCTCGCCGAGAGCAAGCACAAGACCTCTGCCCTGCTCGCGCTCTTGACCGTGCGTTCGGGCGATGCAACCGGCTACGGCCGCATCCTGCGCAACGCGAACCACCACGCGGTCGCGATCCGCGAGCAGCGCGACTGCACGCACGAGGAAGCGGCGATCACCGAGTGGAACCCGGGCGTGTACGCCGTCGATGCCGCGTTCTTTCGCGAGGCCATCGCGCAGCTCGGCACGAACAACGCGCAAGGCGAGCTCTACCTGACGGATCTGCTCGCGCTCGCCGCCGCGCGCTCGACGGTCGCGGACCTCGCTTGGCCTGAAGAAGACCTGCACGGCGTCAACGATCGCAGCGAGCTGGTGGCGCGCGAGCGCGTCTTGCGCTTGCGCCGCGCGCGTGCGCTCGGCAAGGCCGGCGTCACAGTGCGCGATCCGGAGAGCACGTTCATCGACCTCGACGTCGAGGTCGCGCCCGACGTCACGATCGAGAGCCACGTCCACCTGCGCGGCCAGACGCGCATCGCGAGCGGCGCGCACATCGACACGGGCTGCGTCTTGCGCGACGTGATCGTGCACGAAAGCGCCAAGCTCCTGCCCTACACCGTCGCGAGCGAGAGCACGATCGGCGAGCGCGCGCAGGTCGGGCCGTTTTCGCACCTGCGCCCGCAATCGGAGCTCGGCCCCGAGGCGCACATCGGCAACTTCGTCGAGACCAAGAAGACGCGCATCGGCCGTGGATCCAAAGCCAATCATCTTTCGTACCTCGGTGACGGAGTGATCGGCGCGAACGTGAACGTCGGCGCGGGCACCATCTTCTGCAACTACGACGGCTATCAAAAGCACGTCACGGTGCTCGAGGACGGCGCGTTCATCGGCAGCGACAGTCAGATCGTCGCGCCGGTGACGGTGGGCAAAGACGGCTACGTGGCGACGGGCACGACGGTGACGCTCGACGTCCCGCCGGGCGCACTTGCGATCGGCCGCGGGCGTCAGGTGAACAAGCCCGAGCTCGGCGATCGTTTGCGCGAGCGGCTCAAGGCGCGTGCAGAAGCCGCAAAGGCGAAGAAATAGGAGGCGGTGATGGTGCTGGTGGCATCGCAGGTGGCTTTGAGCCAAGCACGCGCGGCGAGCGCAATCGGACAGCTCGGTGCACGGCGCAGCTTGCGCGCCGCGCTCGCGATCGCGCTCATCGCACCGCTCAGCGCGTGCGGCACGGATCTCGGCGAGTGCTACCCCGAGCGTCTGGGCGGCTCGCTCGTGGCGCCGCAGGCGGTGCACTTGGGCCAGGACATCGTGAACATGAGCTGCGCCAGCAGTAAGTGTCACTCCGAGACCGCCGAAGGCGAGACGCGCTTCGGCGCGCCGGCCGAGCTCAACTTCGACGTGGTGGCGGCCGGCGCGACTCCAGCCGAGGCGGCACGGGTCGCGCGCGGCGGCACCAACGTGGTCGATTGGGCCGATCAGATGTGGGAGCAGATCGAGGCGGGCACGATGCCACCACCTGCACCCGGCGGTCCGGGTGAGCTCACTCCTGTGCAAAAGGAAGACGTGCGCAACTGGCTCGCGTGCGGCGCCGAAGTGATCACGCCGACGAACATCCCGGTTCAGCCCACGTGGGATTCGATCTGGCCGCGGCTCGCGAATAGTTGCACCTCATGCCATTCGCCCACGACGGCCGTGTCCGGCGGCATGGGCTTTGTGCTCGGCACCCCCGACGACATGTGCGGCGCCTACGCAAAGGTCTTTCAAGTCGCGCCGATCACCAATCCCTGCGCGATGGAAGCCACGCCCACGCCGCTCGTCGTGCCCAACAACCCCGCGGGCTCGCTGCTCTTGCAGAAGCTCAAGGGCACGCAGACCTGCGGAACGGCGATGCCCTGGCCAGGCACCATCCCCTTCGTCGACACCGCCCCCGATGTCGTCACCGCGATCGAAGGTTGGATCACGGCCGGCGCGCTGAAGCCGCCGTCCTGCCCGTAGCGCTTGGAGCTCGCCATGCGTCGCGACTGGGCGTCCCGTATTTTCTTCGTGCTGTTGCTCGCGAGCGTCGGCGTGCTTGCAGTGCGCGTGTATCGGCTCGAGGCGAGCCTGCAGCCGCAGGTCGAAGGCCCCGCGAAGAAGCCGCTGATCGTGCCGCGCGGCGATCTGATGCCGCTCGAGAAGACGTACGTCGAGCTGTTTCGCAAGGCGTCGAAATCGGTCGTGCACATCACGACGCTCGACGTGCGCACCGACATCTTTCGCTTGCGCGCGCTCGAAGTGCCGACCGGCACGGGCTCGGGCTTTCTCTGGGATGATAAGGGCCACGTCGTCACCAACGCGCACGTCGTGCAGGGCGCGCGTGCAGCGCGCGTGACGCTGCCCGATCAGAGCGTGTGGTCCGCGACGCTCGTCGGCTTTTCGCGCCGCCACGACATGGCCGTGTTGCGCATCGCGAGCGCCAGCGGGCGTGCTTCGGGCCTTCCCGTCGGCACCTCCAGCGATCTCGTGGTCGGCCAAACCGTGCTCGCCATCGGCAGCCCCTTCGGCCTCGATTACACGCTCTCGACCGGCATCATCAGCGGCCTGGGCCGAGAGATCCCGGGCCTCTCGGGCTTGCCCATCCACGGCGCGATCCAGACCGACGCCGCGATCAACCCGGGCAACTCGGGCGGCCCTTTGCTCGACAGCTCGGGCCGCTTGATCGGTATCAACACTTCGATCTTGAGCCCTTCCGGAGCGTCCGCCGGCATCGGCTTCGCGGTGCCGGTCGATACCGTCGCGCGCATCGTGCCGCAGCTCATCCAGTACGGCCGCGAAGTGCGGCCGGTGGTGGGCGTCGAGCTCGCGGACGACGAGATCGCGCGGCGCTTGGGCGTGCGCGGCGCGCTCGTCCTGCGCGTGCTCGACAAGTCACCGGCCCAAAGCGCGGGCCTTCAAGCCACGACGCAGGAGCCCTCGGGCCGCGTGCACTTGGGCGACATCATCATCGGCGTGGACGCCGCGAGCATCGCCAGCGCACAAGCGCTCAACGCGCTGCTCGATGTGAAGCAACCCGGCGACAAAGTCGTGCTCCAAGTGCGCCGCGGCGAAGAGAAGCTGAGCATCCCGCTCGAGCTGGCCCGCAACGTCGACGTGGAGTGAAGCGCTAATACCCGACCGCGCTCTGCGCGATCGGATAGCGCCGTCCCGAACCGAACGCCTTGCTCGTCACGATAAGCCCAGGAGGCATCTGCTTGCGCTTGTACTCGCTCGCGCGCAGCAAGCGCTCGATGCGCGTCACGAGCGCGCGGTCGTGGCCGAGCTCGACGATCTCGTCGATCGAGCGGTGCTGCTCGATCAGCTGCTCGAGCAACGCGTCGAGCACCGGGTACGGCGGCAAGCTGTCTTCGTCGCGCTGCCCAGGCCTCAGCTCCGCGCTCGGCGCTTTGTCGAACACGCTGCGCGGGATCACCTCGCGGCCCGCGCGCACGTTGGCTTCTTCGCAGACCGCATAGACGAACGTCTTCGGTAGGTCGCTGATCACCGCCAGGCCGCCGGCCATGTCGCCGTACAGCGTGCAGTAGCCAACCGCGACCTCGCTCTTGTTGCCCGTGGTGAGCAAGAGGTGCCCGAGCCGATTGGAGATCGCCATCAGCGTGTTGCCGCGGATGCGCGCTTGGATGTTCTCGAACGTGGTGTCGATCGCGGGTGCAGGGCCGAGCGCTTCGAGCTCGGGCGTGAGCCGCTCGATGTAGCTCGCGAAGAGCGGGTCGATGTCGATCACTCGATATTGGACGCCGAGCGCGCTGGCGAGCGCCGCCGCATCGGTGAGGCTGCCCGCAGACGAGTAGCGCGTCGGCATCGCGACGCCGAGCACGTTGTCGGGCCCGAGCGCGACGGCCGCGATGGCCGCGACGAGCGAGCTGTCGATGCCGCCCGAGAGCCCCAGCACCGCACGCGTGAAGCCGCACTTGCGCGCGTAGTCGCGCGTGCCGAGCACCAGCGCATCGAACGCCGCGCTGGCGTCGCTCGCAAAGCGCTGCGGCGATGCCGCATCGGAGGGCAGCGTCGCCAGCTGCAGATCGCTCGCAAAGCTCGCGCAGCCCGCGAGCGTCCCGCCCGCAGGCACGTACACGGCGGAGCTGCCGTCGAACACCAAGTCATCGTTGCCGCCGACGGCGTTGCAGAACGCGAGCGGCCGGCCGTGCCGGCGCGCGATGGCGGCGAGCATCGCCGGCCGCGCGCGCAGCTTGCGCAGCGTGAAGGGCGAGGCCGAGACGTTGATCAGCACTTCGGCGCCTTCCGTCACGCAGTCCTCGACCGGATTGCCCTCGTGGAAGCGGCGCAGCGCGCCGTCATCGTTCCAGGCGTCTTCGCAGATCGTGACTCCGTAGCGCGTGCCGCCGAGCTCGAAGGTCATGGGCCTGCGCCCCGGCTCGAAGTAGCGGTCTTCGTCGAACACGTCGTACGTCGGCAGAAGACGCTTGTGGAACACCTGCTGCACGCTGCCGCCGCGCAGGAGCGCCACCGCGTTGTACAGGCGCTCGTCGCGGCGCTCGGCGAAACCTACGAGCAGCGCGAGCTCCGCCGGCGCACGCGCCGCGAGCTTGCGCAGCGCGCGCTCGCTCTCCGCGACGAACGCTGGCCGGTCGAGCAAGTCGCGCGGCGGGTAGCCACAAATGGTCAGCTCGGGAAACACGGCGAGCGTCGCGCCGCGGGCGGCAGCGTCGCGCGCAGCTTCGAGGCACAGCTCGGCGTTGCCGGCGAAGGCGCCTACGGTCGTGTTGATCTGGCAAAGGGCGATGCGCGCTGCGGCCGCCATGGCGAGCCCGGTCTAGCACGCTTCACGCGCACGCTCACTTGGCGCGCGCGCCGGCGTGCAAAGCATCGCCCGGCGTGATCACGACCAGCTCGTAGTCGCCGACCGCGAGATCCGGCGGCACGCCGTACGCGCCCGCGAAGCGGCCTTCTTGATCGGTCACCGCGACGCCGAGCAACAGCCTCTCGCGCCGACCCTGCGCGGCGAACGAGACCTCGACGCGCAGGCCCGCAACGCCCTGCCCTGCTTCACCTTCGATGCGGCCGCCGACCGCGAGCTGCTGGCCGCGCAATAAGCTCGGCTCGAGCGGGTCGAGCTTGATCGCGACGGCTTCGCGCTCGACCGCGTCGGGCTGCGCGCTGGCGGTCCCCGCCGCGGTGCCCGTGCCCGCGCTCTCGACGCCGGAGGAAAAGCCCGTCGCCTTGGCGTCCACCGGCAGCCAGCGGCCTTGCAGCACGGCGTCATCCGGCTTCTGCACGCCCTGCACGCTGCGCCCGAGCTGCGAGTAGCTCTCTGCGTATGCGGCCGGCCGCGGCAAAGCGTCGGGCTCCTTGGGCTGGTAGACGGGCGCGTCCTCGGCGCCGTGCGCGATCATGCCTTGCGCGGCGCCGCCGAGATCGATGCGGCGCCAGCTCTCCTTCACACCGCCGCTGCCGGGCAGCTGCACCTCGACGAACGAATGCGCCTCGTTCTGAACGAAGCGCGCCGGGATGCCGAGCGCGTGCGCGGTCACGACGAAGCCGTAGGCGCGGTGGCGGCACACACCTTTTTTGCCGCGCACGAGGTCCGCGTACACATCGCCCGTATCCGGCGGCGGCTGCCGCGACTCCTCGAACGCGCGGAAGTGCGCGGTTAGCACGTGCAGCGCGTCGTGCAGATCCATCCCCGGGCGCACGCCGATTTCCGCAGCCAACGCGCGCCCGCGCAGCGCGAGCTTGGGATCGATGCGCGGCGCTCTGTGCGCGAGCGCGTCGATCGGCGCGCGCGGGATCTCGCCCGCGAAGTAGCCGGTCGGCGCGTCGGTGAGAAACGCGATCTTCACCGGCCCTGCCGGCACGAGCCCAGCGCCCAGCACGACGAAGAAGTTGTCGGCGCCGTCGCGCTCGACGCGCAGCGCGACCTCGGGCTCGGACTTGAGCGTGAGAATGCGCGACTCGGGCGACACCGAAGGCATCGGCAGCGCGCGCCCCGCCGCGAAGTCGAGCGTGGCCTCGCCCCAGAAACGATCGCGCGTGCGCGCGTCGGGCGGCGCGCCGCTCGCGCCTTCGATCGGCACCGCCCGCCGCGCCGCGCTCGCGATCGCGAGCACCGGCGAGCCGCCCGGCCCGAGCAGCGTCGCGTCGAGGCTCGTCACGCGCTTGAACGGCGCGATCACCGGGCGAAAGTTTTCGTAGTAGTCGAGCGTGCCTTCGAGCTCCGTCATGCGGTCGGGCGTGAACGTCGGCGAGCGTTGCCCCGGCGCCTCACCGAGCACACCGTCGCCGGGCTCGGCGACCATCGGCGGCTCGTCGAACGGCTGCTCTTCGCCGAGCGAGGGCGCGAGCAACACTTCGTCGTCCTGTTCGATCGCGAGCGGCTCGGCCTTGCCATTCGACAGCTCGAGCACCGCCTCGTCGGGATCGACGTCCGGCACGTGCTCGTGCAGCACCGGCCCCTCGGCACGCACTTGCGCGCACGCGATCACCAGCGCGACCACGACAGGCGCACGCACGGCGCGAGGCGAAAGCACGCCCTTTCGTAGCAGGGCACAGCGCGCGCTGCCGCAAAACGCGGCATGGCTCGAGCGCGGCCGAGCCGGTATGCTTGGCCACCGCAGTTTTTCTATGCTCTCAGTCCTCGCCACCATCCTCGGCCTGTCGTTCCTCGTCATCGTTCACGAGGCAGGTCACTACCTGGCGGCGCGCGCGTTCGGTATGCGCGTGACGCGCGTCAGCATCGGCTTTGGCCCCGCGGTCGTGAGCCACAAGCCGAAGAACAGCCCGACCACCTGGCAGATCGGCGCGCTGCCGATCTTGGCCTACGTGATGATCGCCGGCATGAACCCGGCCGAGGACGTCGACCCGAAGGACCCGGGCTTGTTCTCGAACAAGAGCGTGTTCGCGCGCTTCGTCACCATCTTCGCCGGCTCGTTCGCGAACTACCTGGCGGCGTCGCTGATGCTGTTCGGCCTTGCGATGTTCGCGTGGCACGAAGAGGTGCCGACCGAGCCGATGGTGATCGCCGCGGTCGAAGAGGGCATGCCCGCCGCGGTCGCCGGCCTCAAGGCAGGCGATGTCGTGCTCGAAGCCGAGGGCAAGTCGATCAAGAACGTTCAAGCGCTGATCGAGGTCACCAAGACCCGCGCCGGCAAGCCCACGACCTACGTGATCGAGCGCGACGGCAAGCGCTTGCCGCCCTTCACCATCACGCCCGCGAACAAGGGCGATCGCGGCGTCATCGGCGTCGCACCGATGACGAAGTCGATCGCGCGCACGATGCCGATCGGCGAAGCGGCCTACACCGCGCTGGTCCTGCCGTACCGCCTAGCGGCCGACAACCTCGCCGGCATCGCGAAGCTGATCCGGGAGCGCACGACCGAGGGCATCACCGGGCCGGTCGGCATGGGCAAGATCGTCGCGGCGCAGGCCGAGCGCGGCATCGTGCCGTTCATGAACACGCTGATCATGATCTCGATCGCGCTCGCCGTGGCGAACCTCTTGCCCTTCCCCGCGCTCGACGGCGGCAAGCTGGTGTTCCTCGGCTACGAGCTGATCACGCGCAAGCGACCGAATGAGGCGTTCGAGATGACCGTGCACGCGGTCGGCATCCTTTTCCTCTTGTGCGTGATGGCGCTCGTCACGCTGCGCGACCTCATCAGCTGAGCCGGGCGCGCAGTCCGAGCAGCCGCTCGAGCTCGAGCGGCGTCGCTTCCGGGAATGGCGGGGCCCTCCAGGGGGTTGACCCCGGCGCTACGCCCATGGAACGGATCCCGCCCATGTCGAAACACGCTCAGGTTTTGCTTTGCCTCGCCGCGCTCGTCTTTGGCGGCGCCGGCCTCGCGCTCTCCCAAGACAAGCCCGCGCCCACGAAGATGGCCGCGCCCACGAAGCTGGCCGCGCCTGCGCCCGCCGTGGCGCCCAAGGCTGCGCCCGCGCCCGTCTTCAGCACCAAGGATCTCGAGCGTCGGAGCCAAAAAGCCGTCGCGTTCGGCAACGGCGAAGGCGTCACCGTCGGCGACCTCGAAGATGCGATGGCGCGCCAGAGCCCGCACCTGCGCAAGCGCTTCACGGACACCGCCGAGATGAAGGGCCTCGTCGACAAGACGGTGCAGTTCGCGCTGCTCGCCGACGAGGCCGAGCGCCGCGGCTACGGCAAGAACGCCGAGGTCCAGCAGACCGTGAAGCAGAACGCCGTGCAGGCGCTGATGAAGGAAAGCTTCGACGAGGAGGCGCTCGCCAAGTCGGTGACCGACGCCGAAGTGAAGGCCTATTACACCGAGCACTTGAGCGAGTACGAGCGGCCCGCGATGAAGCGCGCCAGCCACATCGTCGTGGCGACGCTGGAAGAAGCCAAGAAGCTGCACGCCGAAGCCAAGGCGGCCGACCTGCGCGCCTTCCGCGCGCTCGCGCGCGAGCACAGCCTCGACCAAGCGACCAAGCTGCGCGGCGGCGACCTGCAGTACTTCGATCCCAAGGGCAAGGCCCAGCCGAGCGGCGAGGTCGTCGTCTCCGAGGCATTCGCCAAGGCCGTCAACGGCCTCAAGGCGGTCGGCGACATCGTCGCGGCGCCGATCAAGGTCGACGCGGGCTTCAGCATCGTGAAGCTGACCGGCGAGCGGCCGGCGGTCTCGCGCAAGCTGGCCGAAGTTAGCGAAGCGATCCGCACGCGCATCGCGCGCACGCGCCGCCAAACGCAGATCGACGAGTTCGTCACCAAGCTGCGCGCGGACAACAAGCCCGAGCTGCATGCAGAGCGCGTCGACGCGATCGTGCTCGAGGTCGGCGACGTCAAGGGCGCGAGCGTGCCGCCGGGCTTCCCGCAGGAACGCGCCGGCGGGCCGCGCGAAGCGATGATGCGCACGCAGCCTGGAACCACCCCGCCCGGTCACCCCGAGATGCCGGGCACGACCCCGAGCGAGCCCGGCCAAGCACCCGAAGGCGAACCCGAAGCCCCCTGAACCGCGCTCTGCAAACGCGAACCGCGAACCGCGAACGCGAACGCGGAGAGCTGCTCCCAGCACGCTCGCCGTCGCACTCTTGAAAGGGAGCGCTCTTGCGCGACCCCCGTGGTGAGGGTGGGCCCCGTTGGGCTTTGCCCAACGGGCGGGAGCGCGGCGCACGCGCTCCCGATACTT